>JQIA01000410.1_pt1 | contig 21384 bp, 18 predicted proteins | sample 811431 | NCBI WGS metagenome assembly JQIA01 (sample SAMN02998118, study PRJNA258478) | marine sediment metagenome | biome: marine; feature: seafloor; material: sediment; isolation source: oil-polluted sediment collected from 3 locations (0.5 km, 0.7 km and 0.9 km)... | place: USA: Gulf of Mexico ...
TTTCTTTACCCAAGTCAAGAGTTGGGTCTATGTCTTGTTCTGTAAGCATTGAAAATTAAAGTTATTTCAGTGAGTTAAAGTTATATTTTAAGAACTTTCATAAGGAAAAGTATACAAATAGCCCCGATAGTTGCGGTTATAATCGATCCTAAAAGTCCTGATGCTATGTGAACGCCTAGCAATCCGAAGATAAATGAACCAAAAAATGCACCACAAATTCCAACCACGATATATCCAACAATGCCGTATTTCCATTTTCTCATTACATTACTCGCTATCCAGCCAGCAATAAGTCCAACAAAAACAATAGTTAATAACTGATTTAAATCCATATTCATATGTTACCTATATTTAAATTTCTTCCTTTATATCAGTTTTTATACATTGCACAAACAATAAAGACACAACACATAAAAACGCACCGAATATAAACGGGATTTTGTAATTTATTGTCCACATAAGCCCGCCGATTGCAGGCAAAATCACTGCTGCTGCATGGTTGATTGTGAAGCTGACAGCCATGCTCGGGGCGATGTCACTATGGTCTGCGGTTTTTTTAAAGTATGAATGAAGTGCGATGGCAAATCCGAAAAACATGTGATCCAACACGTACATAATTGTTACGATGGTTTCGGATTCCGTAAATGCGTATGTGAGAAATATACCTATTAAGCATATGTATTCTATGGATAAAACCCACCGTTCGCCGATTTTATTTATCAATTTTCCGACATATGGCATGAAGAAAAAATTAATGACGTTATTTATAATGAATAAAAATGCGATTTTTTCTATGGAAAATCCAAATTTCTGCACGATTAGGAATACTGCAAATGCGACGAATATTTGTCTTCGTGAGCCTGATAAAACCGTCAGCACGTAATACAGCCAGTATTTTTTACGAAGCACCATTTTTTTATGTTGCATCGGGATGTCTTCCCGTGTCGGCTTTTTCGTAAGACAATAACTCGCCATTATTATTACAAACACACCGATGATAATAAAAATCGCCTGATATTCTAGGAACTGAGCTAGCCCGATAATGAGTAAACTTGCGATAACATTCATAGCCGAGCTGATGGAGACAATGCTCGACATCACAAGCGGTGCCTCGGTTTTGGTGAAATATTGCAGGGTAAGCGATTGATTCACCGTGGAATAATAGTGAAATCCGAACGACATAACCATTGTGGTGAATATCACGCCGTGAAAAGTCGGGAATACTCCCGTCAGTGCCACACCTGCACCGAGTATCGCAATACATATCGCCGCGAGTTTGTGTTCTGTGAGGATAAGCGTTAGGTATATGACAAGGAATGCTAGTAATCCCGGAATTTCACGGAAACTTTGTATGATTCCCATTTGTTGTCCTGTAATACCAACCACTTCCACGGAGAAATTATTAAATACACTCCGCCAACTTTGAAAACCAACTGCTACGGCTATCGCCATCAACAGCAGATATTTATACATTTTATCGTTTTTATACATTAGGGCTATTGCATAACTTATAAGCTGCCATACAGCAAATGAATTTTTGGAATTACAGACTTGGAACAGAGCTAACTTTCTAGTTTAATTGCTATACGATGAAAAATGGTGTTGTAATTTTAACGCCTTTTTTTTGTTTTTAATTACACGATAACATGTTACAATGCTTAAACTTTAAACTTTACATCTCAAATTAAGGAGCTACCTATGAGAAAATTATTTTTATGTACGACTATTCTTACAGCTGGATTATTTGCAACTAATGCAATGTCAGCTAACAATCCGAAAATCACAATTGGTGGTGTTGCTGATGCACAAATCGCTATTGTTGATCAAGATGACGAATCCGATATTGCTGATCAAGATGTTATTTTCAGAAATGACAACGAAATTCATTTTTCTATAGATGGAAAAACAGACGGTGGACTGGAATACGGTGCTGTGATTGAACTAGAAGCTGATGTTGGAGATGAACAAGATGGTGGCATCAATGCCGATAGAACTTATGTATATTTACAAGGTGCAAAGTGGGGACGTATTGAATTCGGTTCAAACGATACTGCAGCCCAGACATTAAGACTTGATGCAGATACTTTTGCTAGAGGAACTGGTGGTATTGGTGGAGATGCTATATATTATATTAGTAATAGGCGACAATCTTTTGGGCATTATTTTGTAAAACCATCTATGTCTATAGGAGATACTCTTGGACGGGAAGGTGGAGATGAATCAAATAAGATTACATATTATACTCCTAATTTTAGTGGTTTCCAAGCAGGTATAAGTTATATTCCAAATCTTCCTATGAAAGGACAGGGTATATCAGGTGTATATGATTGGCAAAACAATATTAGTGTTGCAGCAAGATATGAAAAAGAATGGGACAATTTCGGATTAGGAGTTTTTGCTGGAATGGATTTTGAGGATTATAAAGGGAATAACGGTATTTTTGTGGATAGAGATTTCTACAATGTTGGTACAAAATTATCATATGCTGACTTTACTGTTGGAGGTTCTTATGCTTACTCTCCAGAATATGCTTATGAAACAAAAGAATTTAATTATTTCTCATTAGGTGCTACATATGCGAATGAGCAATTCGGTGTTGGTGTTGGTTATTTCCAAAGCGAATTAGACGATGAGTTAAATACTAGTGGTTCAGACTTTAAAAACCTTGTCTTTAGTGCAGATTACAACTTAGCACCGGGTATTTTACCATACGCAGAAGTCGCTATATTTGAATTTGACTCAGATGTTGTTGGTGCTGACAATGAAGGAACTATTGTCCTACTTGGAACAGAATTAACTTTCTAGTCTAATTACTATACGATGAAAAAGGGTGTTGTAATTTCAACGCCCTTTTTTTATTTCAAAACCGCACGTGCAGCAGCTAACCTTGCAATAGGCACGCGATATGGTGAGCAGGAAACATAATCCAGTCCGATTTCCTGACAAAACGCAATAGATGCAGGATCGCCCCCATGTTCTCCACAAATACCCAGCTTAATATCAGGACGAGTAGCCCGTCCACGCTCGGTAGCAATGCGGATTAACTCCCCAACTCCTTCAATATCCAGCGATACAAACGGGTCATTCGCAAAAATTCCCTTCGCCTTATATACACTGATAAACGATGCGGAATCATCACGGGAAATACCGAATGTAGTCTGCGTTAAATCATTAGTTCCGAAACTGAAAAACTCTGCATCCTGTGCGATTTCACCCGCCATTAAAGCCGCCCTTGGAAGCTCTATCATTGTGCCGATTTTATACTCCACATTAATACCTGATTTAGACGCAACAAAATCCGCCATCGCCGCGATTTTTTCCTTCAAAATACTCAATTCATCTTGCGTAACAACAAGTGGAATCATAATTTCAGGAATAACTTTTTCACCATTTTTCAACACATCCACACATGCTTCAAAAATCGCCTGTGCCTGCATTTCATATATCTCAGGATATGTAATTCCAAGCCTACATCCACGATGTCCAAGCATAGGATTTTGTTCCGTAAGTGATTCAATTCTATTATTTAGTTTTTCTATAGAAACACCTGTTAAATCAGCCAATTCCGCGATTTCCTTTTCCGTATGAGGAAGGAATTCATGCAATGGTGGGTCAAGTAAACGCACTGTCACAGGCAATCCAGCCATAATAGTAAACAGCTCTATAAAGTCTTCTTTTTGATACGGCAACAACTGAGCGAGAGCTTTTTGCCTATCGGGAATACTATCAGCGATAATCATTTCTCGTATTTTGCTAATTCTATCAGCATCAAAAAACATATGCTCCGTGCGACAAAGCCCTATTCCTTCCGCTCCGAATTTACGAGCAACCGCTGCATCCTCTGGAGTTTCCGCATTAGTGCGGATTTTCAGCGTGCGAATATCATCCGCCCATTCCATTAGGTTTGAAAATTCATCTGATAATTCCGCCGCAATAGTTGCGATTTCACCAAGCATAATTTCCCCAGTGCTACCGTCTATTGTTATTATATCACCAGAATTTACGGTGTGTCTGTCCGCCGTAAAGCATTGTTTTTTATAATCAATATGAATATCTCCCGCACCAGATACACATGCCCGCCCCATTCCACGGGCAACCACTGCGGCGTGAGATGTCATACCACCACGAGCGGTTAATATACCGTTTGCAGCATACATTCCGTGAATATCCTCAGGGCTAGTTTCAATACGAACAAGGATGGTTTTTTCGCCATTTTCTGATTTTTCCTCGGCTTCTTCTGCGGAAAATACTACCGCTCCCGATACCGCTCCGGGTGAGGCGGCTAATCCACGAGCAATAACTTTTTTCACTGCGGATGGGTCTAATGTCGGGTGTAATAATTGATCTAAAGATTCAGGTTCAATACGACGGACAGCCTCCGCCTTATCAATCAAGCCTTCTGCCACCATATCAACTGCGATGCGAATAGCAGCTTTTGTGGTGCGTTTTCCTGAACGAGTTTGAAGCATCCATAATTTATTATTCTGAACTGTGAATTCCAAATCCTGCATGTCTTTATAATGCCGTTCCAATTTGTGATATATGTCTTCCAAATCTTTATAAGGAATCGGCATATAGTTTTTCATCGTGGCGATTTCCTCAGGCGTGCGAATACCCGCCACAACATCCTCACCCTGTGCATTCACAAGATATTCACCATAAAACGCATTTTCACCCGTGGATGGATTCCGCGTAAATGCAACCCCTGTCGCACAATCATCGCCCATATTTCCAAATACCATTGCTTGAATATTTACCGCAGTTCCCCATTCCGAAGAGATATTATTTATTCTACGGTAGGTAATGGCTCTGTTATTCATCCATGAATCAAATACGGCGGAAATCGCTCCCCATAATTGCTCTTCGGGATTTTGCGGAAATGGCTTTCCAGTTTCTTTCTCCACATTATTTTTATATGCAATACATAGGGCTTGCAACGATTCTGTAGTTAATTCGGAATCCGTAAATACGCCTTGGTGGCGTTTTGCATTTTCAAGTAATTCCTCAAATACATGATATTTTATTCCCAAAACCACTTCACCATACATTTGTATAAAACGACGGTAGCTATCGTATGCGAATTGTGGATTACGGCTTTTTTTCGCCAGTCCTTCTACGGTTTCATCGTTTAGTCCTAGATTTAACACGGTATCCATCATTCCGGGCATGGATATTCTCGCACCAGAACGAACGGATACTAATAACGGGTTTGTTGTGTCGCCGAATTTCGTGCCAAGGATGGCTTCCATAGATGCAACGGCATCACGAAGTTGTTCTTTTAACTCGGACGGATAGTTTTTTTCATTATCGTAATATGCTTTGCATACTTCCGTAGTGATAGTAAAACCGGGGGGAACGGGGAGTTTCAAATTGCACATTTCTGCGAGATTTGCCCCTTTTCCTCCTAGTAGATTTTTCATAGAGGCTTTGCCTTCCGCATTGCCATCACCAAAAGTATATACCCATTGTGTCATATTTATATAGCTTCAATTATAGGATTGCGTAAATTATCAAATAAATATTGATAAGTCTATATTGAATTGTTGCATATGTGGATATTGTTTGTATAATTGCGTCCTACTTGCGGTCGTGGCGGAATGGTAGACGCGCAGCGTTGAGGTCGCTGTGAGATATATATCTCGTGGAAGTTCAAATCTTCTCGACCGCACCATTTTCAATTATTAGAAAAATCTTTTGCAATCAGAAATGTTTTGTGTATTATGCTCGCAGGTCGGTGAGAACTGCTCGGATGTTTAACCACATTCCCTAAAGTGTGTATCAGTCACATAAAACTGATTCCTAGTCGTTTGGCTGGGAGTCTCTAGCTATACAATAGCGGGAACGGCACTAGTGTCTAACCGTGAAGGCTGGAGACATGTTCTTTGGGCATGTGGTTAAACTCCCAGCTACCAGTTCATCACTGGTAGTTTTTTATTTTACGGAGTTAACATGCAACACATCATAGTTTTAGGAAAACACAATTTTAATCTACGCAGTAATATCGTCACAATAAACACGGAAGGTAAGGGCAGCGTCACCTTGGATGACACGACCTACACCATATACAGCGATTTCAGCTCTATCGATATATTTAGCGAAGCACCAAGGGGATATTTGGATACCGAAATCACACTTTACTGTGGGAATCAATTTGATGCCGCGATGAGCCGTGAAACATATGACGAAATTAAGGCGATAATTTTTGAGAAAAAACGAGAGGAGTATGCTGGACATGGGAATGTGTGAGGCTTTAGCTCGTCATTGCGAGCGGAGCGAAGCAATCTAGAATTTCGTTATAAACCAATGGATTACATGTTGCGGTCATTGCGAGCGGAGCGAAGCAATCCAGTATGAAATTTGTTTGCCGACAAGGCAAACTCCATTTTAAAACCCTCTCGGGCAGGAAAAAACTGGATTGCTTCGTCGCTTCGCTTCTCGCAATGACGGTTTCAAACAATATCTTCATATAAATCATTCCAATTTGGATTTATTCCTTCAATAAAAAATAGCTTCTTTTTGCGTGAACCTCCTTTGATTTGTTTTTCTCTTGTAATGGCATTATACATATCTTCATGCATTTCATAATACACAAGAATTTTACAATCGTGGTTACTTGAAAATCCTTTTATTATCTTTTGTTTATGCTGATAAATTCTCTGCACTAAATTTGAAGTAACTCCAGTGTAAAGAGTTCCATGCACTAAATTTGAAGTAACTCCAGTGTAAAGAGTTCCATTTCTTTTGTTTGTAATTATATAAACAGCTGGTTGTTTCATGTTTTTTAATGGGTTTATTCTGGATTGCTTCGTCGCTACGCTTCTCGCAATGACGAGGATTACCCCTCAATAGTCTCAACAATGACATTGCCATTAGTATAAACACAAATATCCGCAGCGATTTTCATGGATTTACGAACAATCGCCTCCGCATCAAGTCCATCAATATCAGCCAATGCACGAGCAGCAGACAGAGCATAATTTCCACCAGAGCCAATAGCGACAATTCCATTCTCAGGCTCCAAAACATCCCCAGTTCCCGTCAAAACCAGCGATGTATCCTTATCCGCAACGATCATCATAGCTTCCAAACGACGTAAATATTTATCCATCCGCCAGTCCTTCGCAAGCTCAACGCATGCACGCGTCAATTGATTAGGATGCTTTTCCAATTTAGCTTCCAGCCGTTCAAATAAAGTAAATGCATCAGCCGTAGCTCCTGCAAATCCCGCGATAATAGAGCCATCACCAAGCCTGCGGATTTTCCGAGCTGTGGATTTTATCACCGTAGAGCCGAGTGAAACCTGTCCATCCCCCGCTATCACAACTTTATTTCCTTTTTTAACCGATAATATAGTCGTTCCACGCCAATTTTGTGCATTATTTTCTGTCATAATTATTCCTAAAATCTTGATTCCTTAATTTTTCTAATAATAAAATCTCTAAACACGGCGATTCGTTTTGAATTCCGCAACTCCGAAGTATAAACAAAATACGCGTTTATAACAGGCCCTTCAACATCTTTTAATATACGAATAACGGGGGAATTACGAGTTAAAAAATGCGGAATAGATGCAATTCCCGCTCCATTCTCCACAGCCTTCAGCGTAGACACCAAGTTATTTACCTTAAATACTGATCGCCGTGGTCGCCCACCTTTAACACCAACTTTCGCAAGCCAATTCGCCCCTGTAAATGGTTCTTTCATCGTATTACTATATGTAATAACCCTATGTTTATCAAGCTCTTCCGCCGTGTGAGGAATACCGTATTTTTGCAAATATTCCTGCGAGGCATATATTCCATTACGGATTTCCATCAAATGCCGTTGGATATAATCTGGCTGCGTCGGGGGGAGTAATCGTATTGCTATATCCGCCTCCCTCATTGAAAGGTCGAGTTCCTTATCCGTAACAATTAGCGATACCGATATATCGGGGTATAAATCCAGAAATTCGTTTATATATCCAGCGATTAACTCCGTTCCAAGTCCCACAGTTGTTGTAATTGTCAGTGAGCCTTTCGGGCGTTGTTTACTTTCCGTAAGCGTGTTTTCCACCGATTGCAATTTGGAAAATACATCCTTTACTGTGGTGAATAATATCTCGCCCTGTTCTGTGAGAATTAACCCGCGGGCGTGGCGGTTAAATAATGATACATTAAGGCTTTCTTCCAATCCGCAAATTTGCCGACTTACCGCCGATTGGCTAGTATTTAACATTTCTCCCGCACGAGTAAAACTACCCGCCTGTGCGACGGTGTAAAATATCCGCAATTTATCCCAATCAAATGCCATTTTCACTTCCCATCAAATGATATGCGTATTTGACATAGCATGACAGCAATAAGGTTGCAAGCTATACTTTTATAGAATATCACTTATTTTTTCTAACAGCTCAGTAATACTATTTATCGAATCGGAATTATGGATTTTTTCAAATGTCGCGATGTCCTTTTCATTGCGAGCCAAAACGGTTCCTAATTTCAAACAATGCACCTGCGTTTTCGGAGCTAATGCCTTGGCTAGCAATGCGGATTGATTCTCCAACCCCATTTTACTTAGCGTATATGAGAGGAATTTCTCCGACATACTCCATCCCTCGCTTCCATCGGAAAGATTTATAATATGCGAGCCGTCCTCACACAGCGTCGCAAATTCCTGCGATAAAATCAGCGGAGCTATCATATTTACTTTCAAATGATTAGTGAGATTTTCATCAGTAAGCGTCGTGATATTATCCTTTTCAAATACGGACGCGTTGTTAATTAGACAATCCACCCGCCCGAAGTGTTCCTTCGCTTGTGTGATAATATTTCGTGTGGCATCCTCATCCCGTAAGTCCGCTTTAATACAAAACGCATCGCCTGCATCGCTCGGAATCGTATTGTTATAATGCACCGCGACATTCCAATTATTCGCCATAAACCAATTGGCGATTTCTTTTCCTACCCTTTTTGCCGCACCTGTGATAATAACTGTTTTCATCATGATTAGGTTCTATTGAGATTTTATTTAAGTTTGATTTTTTAGGGGTTTTTGAGGATAATTTTTCATTTTAAACGATTTAGTATAAATATACTTTGAGTATTAAAATGGGAAATTAGACCAAAAACAACAAAAAAGCAACTTAAGCTCTTTATCCGCAGTCTTTTCGCTTGTTTTTTGCTCTTTTTTCTGTTTTATCGTTTAAAGTATAAGTATACTACTGCACTCAAAACAAAAAAAATATCTAAAAAACAATTCAAAAATACATGCGAAATAAAAACTCAATAGAACCCAATATTATAAACGGAAAAGAATTTGCTGACAACCTGTGTGAGAAAATAAAAACACAAGTATCAGAGTTAAAAGAAAAAACAGGCATTACACCAGCACTCGCAGTGGTGATTGTAGGGGAGGATCCCGCAAGTAAAGTGTATGTGAAAAATAAGGTAAAACGCACGGAAGCGGTGGGGATGAAATCCATTCATATTGAGATGGATATTGATACAACAGAGCAAGAGCTTTTATCTCAAATAGACGAGTTAAATCAAGATGATAGCGTGCATGGAATATTGGTGCAACTACCACTTCCGAAGCAAATTGATGAACAAAAAGTCATAACCGCAATTAACCCCGAAAAAGATGTTGATGGGTTTCACCCTATAAATATAGGAAAACTTTGGGCGGGGGAAAATGGGCTAACTCCCTGCACGCCGCAAGGTTGCCTCATGCTTATCAAGAATACACTGGGCGATTTATCAGGTAAAAAAGCGGTGATTGTTGGGCGGTCTAATATCGTTGGAAAACCCATGATGGCGTTGTTGCTAAAGGAAAACTGCACCGTAACTATTACTCATTCTCGCACGCAAAACCTACCCGAAATATGCAAACAAGCGGATATTTTAGTGGTCGGAATAGGCAAACCGCAATTCGTTAAAAAAGAATGGGTGAAACAAGGAGCAGTCGTGATTGATGTCGGAATTAACCGTATTGCAACAGAAGATGGCAAAACTCGCCTCGTTGGTGATGTGGATTTTGAGAATGTGAAGGAAGTCGCTGGAGCTATTACTCCTGTGCCAAAAGGCGTGGGGCCAATGACAATCGCATGCCTGCTTAATAATGTATTAACCTGTGCAAAGTAAACATACTGATTGAAAAAATTAACTTTATAGGCTAATTCTTAAGTATGAAAAAAATATACACTATCGGCGGGGCAGTTATCGTTGCCCTATTCCTGTTCCTATGGCTAATATTACCATTGTTTTTCAACACCGATGAAATTAAAAACGAATTCATCGCAACGATAGAAAGCGAAACAAATATACAGGCGGAAATCAGGGGAGATGTATCCCTATCTATATTTCCTTTCGGTAGTTTATCCGCAGAAGATATTGCCCTTTCCAAAGATGGAAAACGTATTGGAACTGCCGATAAAATCGAAGTAGGTTTTTCATTTTTCAACGCATTAACAGGAAATATAAAACCAGATACCATAACCATATTAAACCCTGAAATAAAAGGCGATTTAGAATTTAATCACGAGCAATCATTCCAAAAAATCAAAACAATAATCATAGAAAATGGAACCTATAAAGAGTTCAGTGAAATAAATGCCGAGGTGGAAATTCAAGATAAAATCGCAGAAGGAGAGCTTTTATATAAAAATAAAAAGGTGGAATTTAATATCGCAATTACAAATAAAAATAACCTAACTGCAAATATAAAGCACAAACTTGCGAGTATTTATTTTGATGGTGAGTATAAAATTTATAAAGGAAATTTGAGAATAAATGGGCAGGCGGAGACGAAATTTAATGACCTGAAGGGACTTTCCGATATAGTGTTTAAAGATAACGATATTTTTGACCGTTATCATCTTCCAAAAACGTTGTCATTAAAAGGGCAAATCGCATACTATAAAAACAGGCTTATTCTTAAGGAATTTTACGGAATGTTTGGGGAATCTCGCGTAGGATTTTCTCTTGATTACCCTTTGAAAAATAGGGATATAAATGCAACTTCATTAAGTATCGGAGTTGATGAATTAAACCTTGATAATATTCTGCAAAACGATACTCAAAAAGATGAACTTGCATTGAGGTTTCAAGATTGGGAAATTCCAAAAAACAGGTTTATTTATACCGATTTCTCAATTGATAAGCTGATTTATAATGGAAAAAGTATAAATATTCAGATGTTACGTGCGGATGTTACAGGTGGAGAAATAACTTTACAGCCCTCGATGATAAAATTTTCTGGGAATAATACAGCGACAATTTTTGGTGTTTTTGGAAGCGGTTCGACAGTTGACTGGGATAAAAAAAATAACCGTAGATTCGATGGGAAAATAGAAATTTCGGGTGAGAATTTAAAAGAGTTATTTCTGCTTGCAGGTGCCGATTCATTTAAAAATATTCCTAAAAATGGACTGAAAGATTTCAACATGTCGGCGGATTTATTTATTACAAAAGATGAATTTAGATTGGCGGATATTAAGGCTGAATTTGACGATGCTTCTTTGGTCGGAGTTATAATTGCGGATATGAAAAATGGTGGAAAAATAGACACTACGATAAATGTAGAGGGAGTGGATTTTGATCGCTATATACCTGAAAATTTACTTCTATTTAAGCCCGATGTCGCTGAGGAAAAAAAGAAAGATTTTATAGATGCTTTTAGTTGGATACAGGATTTAAAAGCTAATATGAAATTGAGTTCTAAAATTAGAAATAGCCAGTTTAAAAATAGAAAATTCAGCACGATGGAATTTGATATAAAATCGCAAAAAGGGCAGGTGGAATTTGAAAAATTAAACATTGTATCTGATGATTTAAAAGTCAGTGGAAATGGCAGAATTACGGTGTCGGGAGGTGTTCCAAATATAGAGGCAAAATTGGTGTTTGACGATATAAATACAGCGGATTTTTGGGATACAAAAATAAATAATGAGCCATTTATTGGCGATAAAAAGTGGTCTAAGAAACCGTTTGATTTTCACCTTCTTTCTCAATTTAATTCTCAATTTGATTTGAGTTTTGAATCATTGAAACATCACGGATATAAATTTGAAAACCTAAGAATCGCGGGCGATTTAGCGGCTAAAAAATTGGATATAAAAGAAATTACGGGCGAGATTTGGAATGGTCGTTTTGCAATCGCGACGGTACTTACAACGCACAATGTTTCGTCTATATCCAGCAGTTTTAAATTGCATAATATGAATGTTCAGCCAATATTAAAATTCCTATTTGGAATGGAAAATATCACAGGTGTTGGGAATATTAATGGAAAGCTACAAACCTCTGGAATCAATCCGTATTCTTGGGTTTATCAGTCGAATGGAACCGTGTCTATTTCCGCACGCCCACTCGTTTTGCAAGGCTTTACTTTGCAGTCAATTGCGATGAAAATATCTAGGCTTAGAACTGTTGCAGATATTGTAAATATATCAAGGTTGGCATTCAAAAGTGGGAAGACATATTTTGAGGATTTAACAGGAAGAATAGTGATTCAAGGTGGGAAATTATTCAGCCCGCTTCCGTTGAATTTAAAGTCAAAATCTGCAAATGGAAATATCTCTGTTAAGATGAATCTTTTGGATGGACAGGTGGATATTTTATCTCAATTCGCATTAAATGTTTCATCTTGCGATGTTCCTGCGATTTTAAAAATACGACAAAAAGGTGCTTTGAAAAAAATGAAAAAGGTTGTGGATACGAAATTGCTAGAGGATTATGTGGCGAAATGTTCCGCAACTAGAATGCTTAACAGATAATTCACACAGGTAATCCGCACAGAATTTGCCACGCTATTTCGCAGTGCAACATTTTTCTCCATCTAGTTCCGAACAAGTAAATAATACCGCCCTTTTTGCTTCATATGACTTGCCAAATATGTCGCCCTATCGCCCAGCCCAAAGAATATATCACCGCGTGTTTTTCCCTTAATCGCACTACCCGTATCTTGTGCGACAAACAACCGTTGATATTTTTTATAATCGGGCAGTTTTGTATCCAGCCAAAGCATTGAACCAAGCTCAACATATCGTCTATCCACCGCCATAGACCGTTCGCCAGTTAGTGCCACGCCAGCAGCCCCAATCGCACCCTTCGCACCAGTTTCTCGGAAGTAAATATAGGACGGATTTTTCTGCATAATATAGTGCATTTTATCGGGATGATTTCTCAGCCAATTTCTGATTCCCGTTGCCGACATACCGTTTTTTGGAACGTATTTATTTTTCATCATCCAAGTTCCGATTGACGCATATTTATGGGCGTTCCGACCCGCATATCCGATGCGTGTATAAGTCCCGTCGTCCAGCTTCACCAAGCCCGAACCTTGTATGTGGAGTGAGAAAACATCGACGGGATTATCCAGCCATAATATTTCCTTTTTTAGCCCGTTCAGCCCGCCGTTATCCACTTGTTTTCTGGTCAGTTTTAGATATTTCTTTGGTGGCGGAGCGTAGAGCGGATATTGATATTTTCCGTGTTTTTTATACGATCCTTTTAGCCCGATTTCGTAATATCCTGTGAAGGTTCCTGCGGCTTTTCCGTTGCGATCAGTGACCAAATACGGAGTGAAGTTTTTCTCAAGAAATGCTTTTGCATTACGTGGTTTTTTATTACAAAGCCCTTTGTATTTTTTATTTTTTTTGCATGATTTATTAAATACTTTCAACGCTTCTTTATGATTATCTTTTTCCCATCCTTGCAATTTATCAAACGAAGTCGGAACAAGCACAACACCGTTTTTAAGGCTTATTTTCCTAGGTTTTTTCGTAGGTTTTACATGTCGTGGTTTTTTATGCGATACATTTATAGGCTCTAAAATCGCAGGTTTTGCAACGGTAGGCTCAACAATTTGAGGCTCTGTGATTACAGGTTCGACATTTGCAGGCGTTGAATTCCATCGCGGATAACAGGCACTAACAAGTAGCAAAATCAGGATAATATACTTTTTCATTTTTTCTCCATTTTATTCAAAGAACTACATATAGATTTTTTTTGCAACATCAAATCCGCTTTTTATTGCAGATTCTAGCGTAGCGGGTATTTGTGTGTCAACGAAATTACCAGCCAAAAACAAGTTTTTATACTGCGTTTTTTGGCTAGGACGACGTGCGATATTTTCAGGAGTTGCGAGGAAAGTACTTCGCTTATCCTTGATTATTTTGCACTGCGGTATATCCGCTTTTATTCCTAATGCTTCCTGAATTTCATCCCATACAATTTGTTTTATATCTTCTTTTAAAAGGTGATCTGCGGCACTAATTGTCACCGAAATTACGCCGTCATTTATAAATATCCATTCACTTATTCCACCGATTAAACCCATCATTTTTTGTGTGATTTTTTTCGTGTCGTATGCAAAATGTAGGTTGATTATGGACGAAAATTCATTGGGAAATTGCATCTCTGGGAGCAATTTTGACGCAACATATGCAGGGACGGCAAGTATCACAATATCGTTTTTTGTAAGGGGGATTTCGTTGTTGCTAAATATCAGTTTTGTAATGGTATTTTCGTTATGCTGCAGTGCGGTAAGTTTAGTGTTGTATTTTATATTTGGGATGTATTTTAGTGCAGGTTCAACCAAGCATTTTGACAAAGGTTTTTTTGCAATATAAGGAACAAATCCATTACGGCAAAACGCCATTTTCAAAACCACTTTCCTGAGCATTATAGCCGATGCTTTATCAGGCGAAGTATTCAACGCGGATATAGCAAACGGCTTTATGAATTTCTTATAATCTTCTGTATTCTGGTTGAAAATATCGTCTATAGTATGATGTTTTTTCGCCAATAATAATTTTATACTTTCTAAAAATGAAACACGAGGGAGTTTTTTCAAAGCCCATCGTTCCTTAGTTTTTACATCAAAAAAATCATAATTCGCGGGAAGAATTGGCTCAAATAATTCCTCCGATTTTATCAATTTTATATATTCCAAAACCGATTTATTACACCCGAGAATTAAATGGCTACCGTTATTTATCTCACAATTCAACGGCTTATCATGGTAGGAAAAACATCGTCCGCCAGCATGTTCTGCTATTTCATATACGGTGACATTTTCGTTTTGTAATTTAATAGCGGCTGCTAGTCCTGCTAGCCCTGCACCGATAATATGAATATTTTTTTTCATTTTTATATAATTTTTAATCGGAGTATATTATATTGATTTTATGGATTTATCTAACTATTTTTCTGTTATGCCGAGTAAAATCGCCGTTGCTGTATCAGGCGGGGCGGATAGTATGGCTTTGGCGTTAAAATTACGCGAAACCAATATAGAAATTGTCGGCTTGACGGTTAATCACAACTTGCGAAAAGAGTCTGCGGATGAAACAAAACAAGTGCAAAATTGGCTTTCCGAAAAAGGAATAGAGCATCATATTTTAAATTGGAATGACAAAAAACCCACCTCAAATATTCAATCAATCGCACGAGAAGCAAGATACGATTTAATGACAAATTGGTGTTTGGAAAACGGTATAAAACATTTATTTGTTGCACATACTTTGGACGATCAAGTTGAGACGTTTTTACTACGGCTAGCAAGGGGCAGCGGGGTTTATGGACTTGCGGGAATGGAAAATGTTGCAGTGCGAAATGGCGTTAAAATTATCCGTCCATTACTTGATAAAACAAAGGATGAATTGACGCAATATTTACGAAGTATTTTGCAAGAATGGATTGAAGATCCGTCAAATCAAAACGAACAATTTTCCCGCATAAAAATACGCAATTTTATACCTGAATTGGAAAGGGTAGGGGTGTCAAAAGAACGGATAAATCTCGCAGTGCAAAATCTCAGGCGAACAAAAGATTTTATTGAAGGAGAAGTGGAGAAAGCGTTCGCGGATTGTGTTGCCAAAAATTCAGATACGGAATACCTTCTAAATATAGAAAAATTTTACGCACTTCACGAGGAAATCGCATACCGTTTATTGAAAAAAATCATAAGCGATATTGGCGGAAAATACTACCCTCCACGATTCGATGAGATGGAACGATTATACGCCAAAATCGATGGACGCACGCTTGGGAATTGTAAATTTTCCCGTGTAAAAAATGGCGTAGTTAATATTAGTAAAGAACGGTAAAATTACTCCTCGTCCAAAGGATTGCCCTTCTTTTTCTTCTTAGCAGGAGGGGGTGGAATAGGTGCATCAAACGGGTCTATTTTCTCCTCTTCAATAATTTCCTCAACGACCTCTTCAACTTTTTCTTCAACCTTTTCTATTTTTTCTTCTATTACAGGCTCTGCAACAACTTCCTCTTCAATTTCAATATCTTCTTCTTCTGGAATTGGAATCGGAGTATCAAATGGACTTGCGACTGGTTCTGTTGATTCATCATCATCGTCATCTTCAGGAGCAGCAACAGGAAGGGCTGCGGATGATGAAGTCTTCTGAACAGGTTTCGGCTCTTCTATTTTTGTAGCGGGAGCGGGTGTAGGTTTAGGTTCAGGTGCGGCTTCAGGAATTGGAGTAGGAGCAGGCTCAGGCTTTGTTTCCTCGATCAATTCTGGTTTTGGCTTAGACGCAGCTTCCAATTTCTCCTTCTCTTCTTTTTCCTTAGCCTCTAACTTTTCCTTTTCAACACGTTCTTTTTTCCGAGGGTCATATGGCTCCTGCGTTGGAACGTAAGTCTTTGGTAACAAACGTTTTTTAAAGAATTTATCCTTATAGTAAAATATTTTTTTACATTTAAATGGTGGGCTGGATTCCACCAAAACAATCTGTTCATCGTTAGGAAGCTGGATAATTTCCTGTGGCAATAGCAAAGCACGCGATGTTTCCGCGATGTTTAGTGTCCGTGATGCAGGGTTTAAATCCAAGAATTTCGGTTTGTTATGCGATACCTGTCCAACAGTTTTATTACCCACCAATTGCGAAATCATATTCGCAGTTTCGTAGTTATTCGCGGAGAAAGTAATACGATAATACGAGTTGGATAAAAACGCGTTCATCCCCGCTTCTTCGTAAATATCCTTAAGTTGTTCAGTATCTTGCACAATAAGGAAAAGCTTCACACGATACCCACGGAAATACGCAATTCCGATTTTAAACTGCTCCATCTCACCAAGAGATGGGAACTCATCCATCATAATCATCACACCGTTTGGCTCATCAGGGCCGGGAATTTTCCGCGTTAAGAAATCCGTCGCCTGTTGATAAAACACCTTAAGAAGTGGTTGTAAACGCATCAAGTTATCAGGCGATACACCGACATAAACGGACATCTTCCGTTTTTTCAGTTGTTGCATATCAAAATCACTCGAGCCAGTTGCGGTGTCAATCAGCGGGTTTGCCCATAATTCCAACTTTGAGTTCGCGGTCGATAACACACCAGACCGTTCCTTATCCGCTTTTTGCAAAAACGCCGCGATGTTCATATACGAAACTTGGTGGATTTTACTCCCCAAAGTATCCAGCACTACCGCCAAATTATACACCACGTCATCACTACGAAGCGTCCGAACTACCTCACCAAATGTCGTTGGTTTTTCATCCACCGCCACAAGATATAGGATAATTCCCAGCAATAAACTCCGTGCTTCATTTTCCCAGAATTCCTGCTCTTCAACTAGCAAACTACATATTTTTTGGGCATCATCAACCATCTGCCCCGGTTTATCACTTATCCAATCCAGCGGATTATAACAATGTGTGTAACCTTCGGGATCGGCTGGGTTCCATAGGAATACATCCTGCCCCATTTTTGCACGATAACCACTTGTTAATTCGTAGTTTTCAAGTTTAATGTCATGCACAATAACTGATTCTTTCCAAAATAACAGGTTGGGAATTACAAAACCAACACCCTTACCAGAACCCGTCGGTGCAAAAAGTAGAACATGTTGGAAATCGTCCATCATATAATAGTTACTTCCGCTACCTTTTTTACCAAGTAAAAATCCGTCCTTTTTAGCAATCCCCGCCTTTTTCGCATCCCGCATACTTCCCCATTTAGCATCACCATGCAGGCTTTCTTTTTTACTAAACGGACGGAAATCCATTAGTGGTGCGCGGAAAAGGAATAGGAAAAAACAACTAGCTGCAAAACCAGAAAACGACGGTGCGAGTAATTTTAATGAAAAGCCAGATAGGTCGTAATCTTTTCTATTTTCAAGGTAATAATCCACTAAAATCAGGAAGTTAGATATTGTTCCCAGAGGGTCGGTGATTGAATTCCATATACCAATATCATCGGAATACACCAATCCAACAGCGATAGCTAACCCGAGATAAAGTGGAATTAAAAATACGATTGTAAATATAATAGCGGCAACAACGAAATTACCCAGTGCCGCCTGCTTATTGCCCATTCCTTCTTTAAAAGTACTCATAATATCTCGGTATATATCAATTTATAAAAGACTATATAACTGTATATCAAAATAAAGAGTTAAGAAAACTGATTTTTATAATAATATAGTATTTTAAACGGAGTTTGCCTTGTCGGCAAACAGTTTTATTCCGTCCAATCTTCCCAGAAATCCTTTATTTTTGAGAAAAATCCGTCGGTATGTTTGGATTTTGGCATATTGGTTTCTTTTTCAGATTTCGCAAATTCACGCATTAAATTTCTTTGTTCATCAGATAAATTTACAGGAATTTGAACTTTTACTTCTATATATAAATCCCCATATGCTGTTGAACGAAGGACGGACATTCCCTTTCCTTTTAGCTTTAATTTCGTGCCAGATTGCGTTCCTTCCGTGATGGATAGCTTAGCTCTTCCGCCGTCTATTGTAGGAACTTCTATAATTCCACCCAGTGCTGCAGTAGTCATTTTTATCGGAATAGAGCAGTATAGATTTTTCTTTTGCCGCTCGAAAAATTTATGCTCTTTTACATTGATAAATATGTATAAATCACCTGCCATTCCGCCACGAAGTCCCGCTTCACCTTCGCCTGTTAATTTAATACGGGCGTTGGTTTCTATACCCGCTGGGATATTTACAGCAAGTGTTTTTTGTTTATTTACTCTACCATTTCCGCCACATTTTCTACATGGATTTTTGATTATTTTTCCAAGTCCCTGACATGTTGGGCATGTTCGTTCTAATGTAAAAAATCCCTGTGATGTGCGGATTTTTCCATATCCACCACATGATGTGCAGGTTGTAGGTTGGGAGCCTTTTTCTCCACCAGAACCGCTACATGCATCACAAGTTGAGGAGGTGGTTATGTTTATATTTTCTTTTTTTCCGTTGTATGCATCCTCAAGGGATATATTCATATTGTATCGTAGGTCTGATCCACGAGTTGCCGCATTTGCATTTCTTTGAGATGCTCCTCCCCCCATGAAATCGCCGAATATATCTTCAAATATATCACCGAAATTTTCCGAGTTAAATCCTCCTCCGAAATCGTCAGCTCCACCGCCTCCGCCACGACCAAATCCGCCCGAACCACCATATCCTCCACCTGCACCACTAAATGCCGAATCACCATATCTATCATATGCGGCTTTTTTCTGCGGATCTTTTAGTGTGTCATATGCGTGGCTGATGGTTTTGAATTTATCTTCCGCGGCTTTATTATCGGGATTTCTATCAGGATGATATTTCATCGCGAGTTTTTTATATGCCTTTTTAATATCGGCATCGCTGGTATCTTTTGAAACGCCAAGAGTATCGTAGTAATTTTCCGTCATATATTTATTTTATTTGAAAGTGTCTGCATAATATAGTGTAGTTTTAGATATTTTAAAGAGCTGATTGTAATTTTTTATGGACTTTGGCTTTAATTAGTTATGTTTTTTATCTGTTTATATAATGAGCGTTCCATTTTTGCCGTAAATTGCCCTTGGTTTTTCATGTAGAATTTGGCGATGACGGCGGTTTTTTCCCGCTCACTGTGGATGATTTCTATATCGGCAATGAAGTTTTTTATCATGTGCGTTTGGTGATTTAATATGCCACGGATGGTTATGGTTTTATCGTCCAAATCAATTGTTATGTATTGAGTTTCGGAAAAATTCCCGTCTATTACTTTTATAATTCTTTCGCCGAACTCTTCCATATTACGCCTCTTTTAAAATGTTTAAAAGAACGGAAGAGCTAAGGTGACTGGGAAGTTCGAAGCATATCGCAAGCAGTATGCCCTCAGTCTTTACCGAAGGTGTAAACACCAACAGTTATTGTATAACTGAAGCATCCCAGCCATGACATAATAGCTGAGTAGCTTGCGAAAAATAAGGTGCTTCGAAACACCCAGAACGATTAGCAAAACCGCTCTACTTGTGCGTATAATAATGAATTGATTTTAAATTGCAAATGATATGTTTTGTAATTTTAAGATTCTTGTTTTTGAGCTTTGTTTATTTGCCTGCCTTCAGGAATAACATCGCAAAATCGCCCTATTTCTCTTGGTTTTTTGATTTTTTGTTCTACTAAGAAGTTGATAAATCCAAACAATTTTAAAGCAACTTCTTTAGTGCAATGCTCTGATAATTCATTATCATGTGCACCACCGTTTCCAATATTTCTAACAGCATCCATAGCTTTTGATAAATCAGATGAAAGTCCTCTCTTTGTTAAAAGCTCGATCTTTTTACGCAATTTTTTGTTTCTTTCATTTTCGTCCAACAGTTTATCAACAAGCCTGTCCAACGCCAACCTCAAAAGAACAATTGCTCCTCTAGGAGATAAACCCGCAATTTGCCTTGCTTCTTCGTATATTTCCTTCACATCTTCTGGCATATCGTCATGTGGCAACTCTCCAATAGATGAAATAGGATATATCAGTTTATGCTCATATTTTCCTGTTGCTCCTGCCGCTATTGAGTTTCTTAATCCCATTGCACTAAACACTGGTTTCAACTTCCAAATCAAACATTCTTTACAGCGAGTGCATATTTGCATATCCATATCTGTTGCACCGCCGTTGCCACCACTCTTAGACAAGTAGTGTCTCTCAAATTGAGAATGAACTCCACAATGTGGACAAGTAAAATCTTCCTTTTCAAGGGCTGGCTCTTCATATTTACTCATCATTTTCCACATCAGTAGGATTTTCAACAGCTTCACCGACAACACTAGTATCAACGCCATCTTCGCCATCAACTCCATCTACACCGTCAACACCGTCATCAATACCATCGTCCTCGCCTTCTTCAATCTTACTCACGGAAACAACATGCTCATCTTTCGCAGTTTTAAATATAGTCACACCTTGAGTATTCCTACCAGCAATTCGGATATTATCCACAGGACAACGAATCAGCTTACCCTTATCAGTCACCAACATTAGCTGTTCGGTTTCCTCAATTGGGAAACTCGCAATCACGCCACCGTTTCGCTCCGAAGTTACGATATTCGTAATTCCCGACCCGCCACGATTCGTAATCCGATATTCATATGCAGAAGTCCGCTTACCATATCCAT
>JQIA01000411.1_pt1 | contig 21353 bp, 9 predicted proteins | sample 811431 | NCBI WGS metagenome assembly JQIA01 (sample SAMN02998118, study PRJNA258478) | marine sediment metagenome | biome: marine; feature: seafloor; material: sediment; isolation source: oil-polluted sediment collected from 3 locations (0.5 km, 0.7 km and 0.9 km)... | place: USA: Gulf of Mexico ...
AATATCTATTTCTAAATATTATCAATTTCAATCCAATATACCAAATTATTCCTTAAGTTGATGCCTATGCGGTGCAATGTAATGAAACCGACCCTACATGGCTAGAATTGTCATACCCACGAAAGTGGGTATGATTCTAGATTCCCGTTTTCACGGGAATGACAAGGATTTGTTCCTTAACTTAATGGCATTGTCGGTGAAGCACGACCATTTGTATTAATTCAATTTATCAAGGTCGATTGCATTGCACCGAGCCTACACCGAGCCTACAGAGCTATTTATTTTGAATTTAATTAAGAATTAAGCATTCATAATTAAGAATTGCTATATCTAATCTAGCACTGATACTACTGGCATTACTAATTCTATTTTGCCATTACCAATCAAGGAATCTTTATCACCATATTTTTCTGGTGGTTTGCCAACATTTCCAATAATTTTATCGTTTTCTAAAGTTAAACGATATTCGTTAAACGTTCCCCAAGAACTATTAGCATGTTTGGAATTACCGATCCTTTGACCACGTTTTAAACGCATTAAATGGCGAATTTCTAAGATTTCTGGAATGGATTCCATTTCTTGTCCTTCTTGTTTGGAAGCATTTTCTTCATTAATCTCAGCAACTTTTTGTTCATATGCATCAATATAAACCCAATCTAAATCATCTTTTTGGTCTTCATCAATGAGATATTGACTGTTAATCTCTCCTATTAATTTAGCATGTAAAAAATTAGATTGTTCTGGTTCATCAAGAGTATAATGAGTTACTTCAGCTCCAATAAAACCGTCTTGTACTACATTTATCTGGAATTCAGTTTCATATAAATTATTAGCAGTTTTATATTCCCCTTTCCATGTCGTACCACGCAAACGTTGTTGAATTAGTTCAACATCAAAGTCATTTTGATTTCTTGAATCTAACAATCTAAAAGTTGCAGCATTTGGATCAAATTCTACGGATAATGTCCAATTTAAAGTTACTTCTTCAGAATCAGTTTGATTTGTAGTTTGTATTCCAGCAATATTCAGCACTAAAGGTGTGTCAGTTTCTGCATTATTTAAATAGGCTTTAGAAAAATCTACTTCAGCGGCCTGACTAGTAAATCCACCAAACAAACTTATCAAAACAATAAAATATTTCATAAATTTCCTTCACTTTAGTATAAATAGTTTAATTATTAAGCAAGCATAGAGCCAATTAATTTACCCAAAATATTGTATACTATACCATAAGAGTGGTAAATTAGAACTGTCATGATAGCATCTTCACGTAAGCATAGGAAAATAAAATGTCTAGTAAAAAAATTTTGCTAATAGCTCCCGCTGGTCAAGTTGGTTGGGAACTACATCGTTGTGTGCAACCGCTTGGACAAGTATTAGCTGTTGGGAGAAGCCATAAAGCACAGGCTTTTATTGATTTGTCTGATCCAGATTCAATTCGTAGTGTGATACGTGAAGTTAAACCTGATATCATTTTAAATGCTGCTGCATATACGGCAGTTGATAAGGCTGAGAAGGAATCTGAGCTAGCATATACTATTAATGGAACTGCTCCTAGTATTCTCGCCGAGGAAAGCTTACGTTTGCAAGCATTGTTAGTACATTATTCCACAGATTATGTTTTTGATGGAACTAGTGATAAACCATATACTGAAGACGATCCAGTTAATCCGATGGGAATTTATGGAGCTAGTAAGTTAGCTGGTGAACAAGCAATTGCTGCTGTTGGTGGTAAATATTTAATTTTACGTACTGCTTGGATATATGGATTACGAGGTAATAATTTTTTATTAACTATGCAAAGACTTGCGAAAGAGCGGAAAGAACTTAAGGTAGTCGCTGACCAAGTTGGTTCTCCTACTTGGAGTCGAATTATTGCGACGGCTACTGCTCATATTTTAGCTCAGCTTTATTCTCCATTATATCCAATTGATATTAAAGATTTATCTGGTATTTATAATTTAACTTGTAATGGTCAAACTAATTGGTATGAATTTGCTAAAAGTATTATTGCCCAATATGACAATCAACCGAATATTTTGCCAATTCCAACCGCAGATTATCCAGCTCCAGCCAAACGTCCAATGTATTCTGTATTATCCAGTGAAAAAATTACCAAAACTTTTGGCTTAGTGTTACCTGATTGGGATAAAGGCTTAGAATTATGTTTAACTTCTAGTTATGATTAAAATGTTGTAAAATAAGTAAAATTTGTAGTTATAAAAATCGTCCAACTTAGGGCGATTTAACAAAACGTTAAATCCTATCTAACCATTTAACAATCCGTTAAACGTCCTTGATATTTTTTTAAATTAGTTTTAATATCACATTTAAGTATTTTCAATATCTTTTCATATCTTAGAATTTTAAATAAACTTGATTTTTTAAATTATTTATAATAACCTTATTATTATTGTGTATTCATATTTTAATGAATTGAATTATAAAGTGCTTTTATATTTATAAACACACAATCCTTGTTTAATAAGATGATCAAAAGTTGCGAGGAGTATTATATGTTTAATTTTAAAAAATTATGGGTTCTATTTGGACTCATTATACTGTTTTCTCATTCCATATTTGCCAATGTGTCAATAATAATTACTACACCATCTAATGAAGTTAATGTCAGTGATAGTGTGGATTATAGTTTGGCTATAACTAATGATGGATTAGAAATTAAAACAGATTTACAGATTCAATATATTTTTTCACCCTCTATGGTAATTGGTACAATTACTGGTGGAACTTGTGCAAATGGAACTTGCACTTTAGATGAGTTAGGAGTTGGAGACACAGCTACAATAACTATTCCTATCACAGTACCAAATACTGTACATGATGTGGAAAGTAATGCAATAACACTTACAGCATCTAATGATGGTAATCCTTTTCCTAATGATGCAGTTGCTTTATTAAAACCCAATCTATCAACGTCAATTACTCCATCTCTTAATGAAGCAGTTATTGGACAACAATTAATCTATGAAGTAGAAATTACTAATGATGGAACTGGTACTGCCACTGGGACAAAAATACAACATGGATTTCCAGATGTAGCAAATATTGTTATAGGTGAAATTGTTGGTGCTGGTTGGAATTGTAACGCAACAACTTGTGAATTGATAGGTAATTTGGATGCAGGTATTACTAAAACAATAACTTTTCCTATTACAGCACCAAATACAATAGGTCAATTAAAATTTATTACTACTGTTACTGGTGATAATGAACCAACTGGTGATTCTGAAACTGATACTAGTGTTACAGTATATCCGGCAGCAGCTGATTTATCTATTGAACAAACTGTTTCTGATGACGCTGTAGTTAAGGATGGAAATTTTAGATATAATTTTATTATAAAAAATGCTGGACCTGGTACTGCTCAAAATGTATCTGTTGAAATTGAACTATTAGGTAATTCTGACTATGTTTCTGCTATTACTGATGATGCTTGGGAATGTTCTGCTGCTGGGCAAATAATAACTTGTAACTTAACAACCGATTTAGCAAATGGTGATGATAGTTCTTTAAGTATTGAAGTAAAAGGTGAAAGTGGTGGTTTATCTAACAATGCTACTGTTAGTTCCAATGCTCTTGATGATAATGAAGAAAATAATACTAGTGTAAGTCAACCTGAAGTTGTGGTATTTACCTATGGCATATCACCAAAAACTGGTGTGGCTGGTGATACAGTAGTATTAAAAGCAAATTCAGATGTTAATGGGTTATCATTTGCTTGGCAGTATGGAGAACAATGTGTTGTCGGAGAAGATACTGAAATAGATATTAATTCTTCAGGAGTGTCTCTTGTTTCTCTTGCACTTATTAGAGGTGGTATAGATGCGGAAAGCTGTGAGCTAATTGGTGAAGGTTCTAAAGTTATTAAGCGGATAGAAGAACAGGTTGTTTTAGATGATAATATACCACCAGCCGCTCAATTGGAAATTACTCCACAATCTCTTACAGAACCTGGCAGTGTTACTTTAGATGCTAGCAAATCAACTGACTCAAGAAATGAGCAAACTGATAGTGGTATTGTTGGTTATAAATTTTCCTATAATGGAACTATGATTCCTGCGGATGGTTCTTGGTTGGAAAATAGTACTTATAATTTACCACTGGAAGTTATTGGTATCCATACTATCACAGTCTTCGTGAAAGATACAAAAGGTGGAATTAGTAGTGCAACGTCTCAAGTTATTGTAGGAAAACCCAACTTACCATATGCTGCTTTTGATGTTGCCCCTGGCAGAATGGATGCTCCAGTGAGTGTTACTTTGAATGCTGTGCCAAATGATTTAATTACGGAATATTTATTTACAATTACCAATCCAAATGGTTCACCTATTAATGTTGGTTCAAATACTAGTCAGCCAAATAAAACGGTTAACTTTCCTATAACGGGTAATTATAGAGTTAATCTGAGAGTATTTAATGCTCTAAGAGAGTATTCTGATGTTAGTAAAGATATTTATATAGGTGGTATTAAACCGTCCAGTGCTACAGTTACTCCTACTAAAGGACAAGAACCTCATACAGTCACTCTTAAAGCTAATCCTCCAAGTAATGCGAATGACTTTGCATCATGTAAATGGACAATATATGACAAGTTTGAAACTGTTGAAATAGACTGTTTTAAAAACACCAATGAATTTGAAGAAAAGCTATATATATTTCGAGATGCTGGTGAATTTACGGTAGATTTGGAAATGGCGGATGTCAATGGTGATATTAGTCCAGTGAATGATTCAGAAGTTATAGTATATGAACCAGGAACACCAAAACCTACATTGGATGTTCCGCCGGTAAAAGGTTTTTCTCCTTTAACAGTACAAGCAATAGCTACGGCCACTGACTCTAATTCAATGGATAAAATCAATATTCAATGGGAATCGCTTGGAAGTTATTCAGAAATTACTAAAACAGGGAGAGCAGGTGGTACGTTTGAAGAAAAAACAGCCATAGAATTTACTGGTGCTGGTGATTATAACGTTAAAATAACTGCTACAGATACTTCTAAGGCTAGTTTAACTGCGGAATTAGAAAAGACCGTAACTGTTTTTGCACCACCTGAAATTACCAATATTGATGATATACCAATAGGTTGTTCATTATTAACCACAAATTTTGGAGTTAGTTATAGTGATCCACATATAGATTATTTGCAATATGAGTGGAGTGCTACTAACGGTGGACAAGCAAATCCTGGTAATGGACCAAGTACATTTATAACTTTTCCAGAAAATACTGATTCAATAGTAACTTTAACAATTACAGATAATAATGGTACGGAAAAAGTAGTTACTAAACTTGTTTCTACAAGATGTGATAATCAGATTCCAGAAGCTAATATGGCATTTGTTGGTCAAACAACTAAAGGTTTTTCACCATTTACTATTACTGCTAAGGATCAATATTCTTATGATCCAGATAATACGATAGATCCATTGGAGTTTAGATGGATAGCAGAAACAGCTCATTCAATAGAATCACCTTTTTCTGATACAACTAGCATTATTTTCAATACTTCTGGAGAGCATAATATAAAATTGAATGTTTCTGATAGTATTGTGAATGTTGATTCAGTAGCTAGGACAGTGACAGTTATTGCACCACCTACAATTACTGCTTCTGTGGATAAAGTTTGTCAATCAGAATCGGTAACTTTTAGTGTTCCTCAAGAGCAAGGTTTTAGTTATGTTTGGAGTTCTGCAAATTCACCTGATGCTAGTAGCAATACCTCTGCTTTTGTGGTGGCTTTTGAACAAGTAGCTTCACCTAAGATTGATTTGCAAATTACTGATGCTAATGGAACTTCTGTAAATGTTACTAAGATGATAACTGTTTTGCCAGAATCTGCAGAACAATGTACTACTTCAGTAGAACCAGTGCAAGCTAAGATAATTCCAGTACAATCTACAGTGCAAGTGAATAATACTCTATCTTTTGATGGAAGTAAATTATCCACTGGTCCTATTGTAAGTTATGAATGGTCGGCGAATAGTAGTTCGAAATGTCAAGTTGCAAAATGTAATATTAAATTTGATACTGTTGGAAGCTATAGTATTACGCTGATTGTACGTGGGGAAGATGGAGTTCCTAGTGATGATACTGTGTTGGTTGAGGTTGTGGAACCTACAGTAAAACCTTCTGCTAAGTTGAAAGTACCTAATTCAGTTAAAGTTGGCGATAGTGTGAATCTTGATGGAAGTAGTTCTAACGGGCCTGTTGATATGGGTTATAAGTGGTTTGTCAATGGTTCACCTTTAACCTGTGTACGTCCTATGTGTGTTCACACTTTCGGTAAAGCTGGTAGCTATAATGTTGAGATCGAAGTTTATACTCAGGATGATAAAGATAGTAAATCTAGTACCATTACTGTAACTGCTATTCCCATAATTGATAAACCACCTAAAGTTCCAACTGTTGCAATTATTAGTGAACAATTGGTTCCTAATGATGATGGTACAGAAACTAAAAAGTTGACTCTTGATGCTGGTAATAATCCTGACATTGCTGAATACAAATGGTCTATTATTGATGAAAATAATAAAGTTGTTCGTTATGAATATGGTAATCGACCTACTATTAATCTTGATGAACCGGGTGATTTTTCAATTGAACTGACTGTTACAGATAAAAATGGAATTAATAGTGAACCTAAAGAAGTAGCTAAAGTTACTGGACCAATTATTATTGATGAGGGAGCTGACCCATCTACTATTCCACCTGTAGTTCCAGCTGTTGGTATTGCTAATGAGGAATTGGTTTCCAATAATAATGGTAAAACAACAAAAACTGTAACTCTAAATGTAGCAGATAATCCTGATATTATTGAATATAAATGGATTATCCATGATAATGAAGGACAAGTTGGTGAGGCAAAATATGGTGAAAAACCTAATTTATCCTTTGACAAACCAGAAGAGGAATATACCGTATACCTAGAAGTAAAGGGTAAAAATGGTATTAGTAATGGTCCTAAGGAAGTAAAGAAAGTCATGGGACCACCTAAGTTACCAGATATTCCAGAAGTTACAGTTGTCAAAGAAGAATTTGATGATGATGGTAATATGCAAGTAGCTCTTGATATTAGTGAAGATGCTTCTGACGATGTCGAATATCAGTGGAAAGCTTCTAATGGAGATACAGCTTCTGGTAAAACAGCTAATTTCTCATTTAGTGAACCGGGTAAATATGGTATTGAACTTATTGCTACCAAAGATGGGGTTAGCAGTTTACCTAAACTGGTTAAAACTGTGACTGTACCAGAAAAAGATATTGTTGTTGATGATATTCCTACAGATAAACTTAAAGTTGAAGTTCCTACTGTTCCATATTCAGAAGCGAATATAGATTCACGTGTTATTACATTAGATGCTACTAGTCAATTAGGTTCTGATATTGATGATAAAAATGTTAAGTGGATAGCAACTAATTCTGAGACAGGAGAAGTTATTGAAGTATCCGGTAAAGTAGGTAAATTACCACTACCTGAAACTGGTGTTTATACCATTACCTTACAAGTTGAAGAGGATGATGTAATTACTGCTCAAAGTGTTGTAACTACTATTCAAGCAAAAGAGGGAGAAACTATGATAGGAGCATTAGGTATGCCACCACAATCACCGGTAACATCAATAATTGCAGTAGCTGACGTTGAACCACGTAAAATTTGTCCTGGTGGTCAGATTAGGTTGGATTGTAGAATGTCTAGTGGTGATATTAAAGAATGTAAGTGGAAATTAAAGGATTCTGAAGGATATTTGATAACTAATTATTCTGGTATAGATACTACAGTATCCATTGATCAACCAGTTGGCAGTTACTCTATCGTTTTAAATGTTGTTGGTGAACAAAATGGCTCTAGTGTTTCTAATGATGATGAAGCAATAATAAATGTAGATGACTGTGGTGTTAATGCTGGTTATGATGTTACTTTATTTGCAAAATCAAAAGATGATACAGAAATAATTTTGGATGAGCAAATAGATATAGAAGGTAATCTAAATCCGAAAGAGTTAATAAAAAGCAATATTGCTGAAGATTGGTCATTGAGAGCTTATGTAGATGCCAATAAGTCAAAGGGTGAAATTCATGGTTATGAATGGTTTTTGAATGGTAATCCAGCCAGACATGGTGTAGAGGCTAACATACCTTTAGAAAAAAATGGTGATAATGCTATTAAAATAGGTAAAAATAACATTACTTTAGATGTAAAAAATCATGAGGGAGTACCTGATAGTGCTAGAGGTATTGTCCAAATCGGTGAACTTATTGCTAAAACAAGTGTTATGCCTACTACAGTTCAACTAGGAAAAGAAATTATCTTAGATGCTGCTCCATCTCAGTTGGGAGTTTACAATTCTTTGGATGATAAAGAGGATGGTAAAGAAGATGGTAAACCTTTTAAATTTCATTGGAAATATGAACCTGATGAAAGCAATCAAACTATTTGTGAAAATATCAAATGTACATTTGATGACAGTGCGTCTTCTAGCACTAATATGATCTGTATGGCTATAGATAAAAATACAGCAATGTCATCATATAAATGTACTTATCATCCTATCCTTACATTGACTGATCCGAAAGGTATAACAGATAAATCCAATAAAGAAGACACCATTGCATTTGTGGTTACAGATGAACAACCATTGTTTAAGTTGGACTTCATTTCTTCAGGAGGTGGGATAGAAAAAAGTGAAAATAAGTATGAGTACCATTTAAATAGTATAATGCAATTGCAACTGGCATTAGAATTTTATACGCAAAATAAAACAATGCAATGTGCCGGTAATGAAGTCGATTTATGGGTTGTTATTAAAACACCAGAAACATGGCCAGAGGAATCAAGATGGCTTCCTTATTCTAGTAAGGTTAATATTGATGGTTCTAAAAGTCCAGAAATTGGTATTTTTCAACCACTTCGTGATGGATTAACAGAATCTGAGGAAATTATTCCTATATTTAATTTAGAATTAAATGACGAAGGTTTAATTGGTGTTTACACTTTGTATGCAGCATTTGTACATGCAGGTACTAATCCTTTTGAGAATTTTCCTAATAATATTTGTTCTGATCCAGAAGGGAAATTACCATTTTATTATACAGAGGAAAAGATAAAAATTGACCAAGATTGGTAAATAACTTAATTCCTATTCAGTAAACCAGCATCATTTAGGGTGCTGGTTTTACCTCCTCCTTAAATATTTATATTCTTATCTATTCATTCTTAACTTAGCAGGAGAACGATAATGTACTCTTTTAAATCCTTATACTTCTATTTATTTTCTATCTTATTTATTGTAAATCCAGTATTTGCTAATGATTCCCTTTCTGAAGCTATAGCATATCCAACGAAAGGATTTATACCTTTAAATGTAACATTGGATGCTAGTTTGGTATCTGGTGATATTGTTGACTACCAATGGACAGCAACCCCTCAAGAAGAGTCTTCTAATAAAAAAATCGTATTGGGAGAACGAGTTACTTTACTACTAACTGAACCTGATACTTATAATTTAACTTTAATAGTTACGGATAAAAATGGTAAAAATAGTACAAAAGAAATAGCTATAATTAATGCAGACAAAAATCCAAAAGCTTGTTTTGAACTGTCTAAAACAAAAGGAAATATAGCAAAAAATCAGCCTTTTGTAATAACAGCAGATGCAAGTTGTTCTACAGGAGAAAGGTTAAAAAATTTTAAATGGGATGTAGATGGCATACCTACAGACGTAGGTAGAGAAGCTACATTTTCTTTTACTGAGGCAAGTAGTCATACTATTACTTTGAAAGTTATTAATGCTAAGAACAAAGAGGATACAACTAGGCAGAAAATAACTGTTGGTAAGTTAGAAGCTAAGATTAAAACTATACCTAATAAAGCTACTTTAAAAGATATTATTACGCTAGATGCTACAAGATCAGATGGAGGTATATATCCAGCTAGTGAATTAGCATATAAATGGAATGCTGAGGTTAGCGATGAACCTAAATGTCAAAATATTAATACATGGTTTGATGATAATATTTCTAGCAATACAGCTATGTCTTTTAATGGTTCGGTAAATAGAGGTGTTGAATGTCCAATTACAGTTTTTCTTACTATTACTGATCCAGATAATGTTACAACAAACACAAAAAAAATAGAACCGGATATTACAATTAGTTTACCAGTAATTCCACCATTGGCTAAGATTATTTCTGTTTCACCAACATATGGAACAGCACCTTTAAAACTAGAATTAGATGGTAGTGGTTCTAGTGATAAAGATGGTGATATTATCCAATATACTTGGATGGCAGCTCATGAAAATGGTATCTTTGCTTTTGAAAAATCTAGTTATGAAGCTACAACAACTATAAATATTGAACAATCAGGTAATTATACAATTAATTTATTTGTCACTGATAACGATGGTTGGAGAAATGAGATACCAGAAGTTTTTGAACAATTAATCACAATTCCAGATGTTATACCAACTGCTGGTAATCCTAAAATATCAAAAAGTGAAGATGGAACACCATTATTAGTCATATTAGATGGCAGTTATGCTGTAGATCAAGATGGAATAATAAAAGAATATATTTGGAAAATAACTAATAATAATGGTTATGATGATGAAATTTCAGCTATCGAACCTAAAATAAAACATCAATTTCAGAAAGGTGGTACTTATTTGTTCACATTGTTTGTAATAGATAATAGTGGATTACAGAGTGATCCAAGTTTACATATTCCATTTTCAATTGATAGTACACTTAAGATTGAACCACAAAGTCATGTTTTTACTGTTCCTGATATCAAAACTTCAAAACCAAAACCAATATCTATAGAAAAAATTCCAGATATAGAAGGGAAATCTTTAACTAATATGCGTCGCCGTACACCTATTAATGAAACTGAATATTGGCCAGGTAAAGTTATTGTTAGGTTTTATGAAAATATTAGTATTGAGCGTCGTAAATATTTGGCCGAAATTTTTAACGCTGAATTGATTAACATATTATCGTCAATTAATGCTGAGGTATGGAAGGTAGAAGATGTTGAAGAAACTATAGAACTGCAACATAATTTTCCAGAGATTAAGAAAATATCTCCAGATTATATAATACGTGCTAAGGATATTGATACTATTAATAAAAACCTACTTAGTCAACAACGTGTTGTTCGTAGTGGTAAAGATAATCTTATAGAGATAAAAACAAAAAAAACTGTATTATGTGCTGTTCTTGATTCTGGTATAGATTATACGCATGAAGCACTTAAAGATTATATCTGGGAGAACCTTGCTGAAAAAAATGGTAAAGAAGGTTTTGATGATGATGGTAATGGAAAAATAGATGATATATATGGTTATGATTTCGTAAATGATGATGGTGATCCAATGGATGATTGTAATAATAGTCATGGTACTCATGTTGCGGGAATCATAGCTGGTATTAATAATAAAGAGAATAAAGAAAATGTAAATGTTATTCTTACTGGTATGACAAAGTGGCCAGCTAAAATAATGGCTTTGAAAATATTAACTCCAACATTAACACCTTTTGGCACAGAAGAATGTCTTGGCTCTTTTTCTAACGCAATAGCTGCTTTAGAATATGTACAAATAAATGCCAGTACAATGGATATCAAATGTACTAATAATAGTTGGGGTGGTTCATATGAATTTAATCAAGATTTAGCTGATTCCATAAAAATAGAAGAGGATGCAGGGCGTTTATTTATAACTGCTTCAGGTAATGAGTTTAGAGAAGATAATGATCTGAGACCTCATTATCCTGCTAGTTATGAATTTAATAATATTATTACTGTGTGTTCAGTTGGACGTAATAATAAATTATCAGGCTTTTCCAATTTTGGCAAAAACAGCGTTGATTTATGTGCATTAGGAGAGAGAGTCAAAAGTACGATTATTGGCAATAGATTTAATATCCATAACGGTACGTCTATGGCTACCCCTTATGTAACTGCTGCTGTCACCGTATTATGGTCTGCTTATCCTCATTTAGCTATGTCTGAAGTTAAAAGTTATATCCTAAATTCAACAGATTCTATTTTAGAACTTAAAGATAATATTAAAACGGGAGGTCGATTAAATTTATACAAAGCCATAACTCAAATACAATCCCAACGAAAAATATTTACAGTATCTAATAATGGTGATAGTGATTTGTATATCAATGAAGTAGATATTATTGGTAAAAATCCAGATTTATTTCAAATTACTCAAAATAAATGTTTATCTAATCAGCTAAAACCAGACGAAACCTGCAAAGTAGAAGTAGAGTTTATGTCCAATTTAAATGAAGATACTCGCCTACAAGCTGAATTAAAAATAAGTTCTACTGGTATTGTATCACAAACTATTTCAGCCGTATTAAGTACTAGAGAGGATGAGAATAAGATTACATCGTTAGGTTTAAGTGATAGCATGATACTTAAAGCTGAAAATGTAGTAATTAATCCTTCAGAACCGAATTTACAAGAATCTGAAGCTATGGTAGTTGTTCCTCCAAAAACAAATTTAGAAAAACCAATAATATATACTCTTGATGAAATGTTAGATATACCAACCGTTGTTGCATTAAATGAAGGTAAAGATACAAATGAAAATTATTGGGCAAAATTATCTTTAATTAATAAAAATCCACTTACATTTAAGCTTGATGATTATGGAAATCCACATACTCCTGAACGTAAATTAGGAACACCTAGTTATGATATAAGCAATGGTACTTTAAATATTCCTTTCATTAAGCTTGGTAATAGTTTTTATGAAATAGATATGAAAATTATAGTAGTACCTGAAGGAGATTATGGATTTGAAATAAAAGAATTTATTCCTATCCACTAGTTCTCTAATCAAAATATAGGTTTATCTTTGATAACATTAATATAATTTTTATGAAGATAAACTTATATAATTGTTAATAATTATGAAATAATTTACTTCGACCAAAGGAGATTTTTTAGTGAAATCAATGTTACAAAACGTGCAGTTATATTTTTTATTAATATTTTTAATAAGTATTTCTAATTTTGCTTTATCAAATGATGAGATACTTAATTTACAACAAGATTATGCTTTTAGTTCTGCTTCTGCTTTATCAAATTCTGCTGGTGCAAGAATTAGCTTGCAAAGGAATTATGCAATCATATTTGGAAATGAAATTAAAAGTATTTTATGCGGTTCTTCACCTGAACTAGTAGATGAATTTGTTAGACAGTTATTGCAAGACAATAAGTTCCCTATTATTCAATATCCAGTTAATTATACTCCAGAACAAAGTTTAGTATTGACGATAAAAACGGATGATCTTGTTGAAGAATCACTTCGGGGTAAACAAATTATTTATGATTATTCTAAAGAAACTGCAAAATGGCAATTTAATCCACAATCTACTCTTATTTCATCAGTACGATTACCTACAGTAGGAATGGCAATTATTACAGAATATTGTCAAAATCCCCTAGAGTTACAATTCAAAGAAGATACGTTACCTGATAAAGAATGGTGCTGTAATTTATGGTTAAAACATGTTAATCCACCATTTAATGGTAATAAATTACCTAATTACTGTTCTAATAATGAAACTATAGTAAAAGTGGAAAATACTATATATGCTAAAGATTTAAATAGATGTTCTTCTGTATATAATCAAGAAACAGGTCAGTTAAATATACCCAAAGTAGTTGTAAAAGATACAGAGGAATTCTATCAAGTAACTTTATGCAATAAATCTGAACAAGTTTTCAGTTTATGTAATATATTGCCCATAGATGATATTAAATTACCATTTTCTGATGCTATTTATGATCCTGATACTGAAATAGCAACACTTCCTGATGTCAAAGTAGGTATTGACCACTATACCTATGAATTAAGTTTAAATGAGCAAATGGAATTAAAATTATTAAATCGTAATAAAAGAGAAGATAATAATTCATTAACTAGACTTGTTGCTAAAACCAAGATACGTTTACAATTTTTCTATACAGCATTTGCGTGGCAAAATTTAAAAAATCTAGTAGAAATTGAAGCGAATAGTAGTCTAGATTTTTTAAAATCTGATAGTTTCAAAAGTAGAATTGAAAAATTTGCAAATAGGATGTTAGGAGATAACGATCCTTTTATTGAAAATATTGAATATTTTATTACTGATAGAATAGAAATTATTCTTGATCCACATAATGGTATATCTGGACAAAATATTACCAATAACAGTCTTATTGATGATAAGTTTCATTATCAATTTATTCCAAATGGTGATAATAATACACATGTCTGGAAATTTAACATGCCTGATTTAAATCCAGATATTGATATTGGGGCAGTTAGTGAAATTAAAGGTATTACAACAAGTCCAGAACAATTATTAAGAGAGATTGCTATGTTTATTATTGAGGAATATTGTCAAGGACCAACCAATGATATTGGATTTCCAGATATGTGGACTGATACTGAATGGTGTCAGGAATGGCGTAATATTGTTATGTAACCATTATTAGGAGTACAAATTTTATTTTTCAAAATAAATTTCGCACTCCTTATTAAAATTTTGAATCCTAACAAAAACCCTTCAAGTTATCACAACCTGCAAGGGTTTTACTTATTTACAGATTATAAGTTATACTAATGGATAGTAATTCAATCAAAATCTTTTGACATAAAAAAATGAAATATTTCAAATATTTAATCTTATTTAGCATATTATTTATTAATCCGGTATTAGCTGATTCACAAGGTGGATTGGCTGAATATTGGCCGGGACGAGTAATTGTTAAGTTCCGTGAAGAGACACAAACAAGGAATCTGATTAGAGACCATTTTAATGCTAAGTTTGTTAAGGCATTGCCATCCATAAATGGTGAGGTTTGGGAAGTTGCTAATGTTGGGGCTGCTATTGCAACTAAACATGCTGATATAGAACATATTCAACCTGATTATGTTATACGTTCTAATCCTCCTGGGTCTATGGGTTCTGGTAGTTATGATTTACGGCGTGGAATTCGAGATATTGAGCCGTTAATTGTTGAACCTAAAGTTCCAGTTTTATGTGCAGTGCTTGATTCTGGAGTTGACTATAATCATCCTGACTTGAAGTCTTATATTTGGACAAACCCAGAAGAAATTCCAAATAATGGTATTGATGACGATCAGAATGGTTATATAGATGATGTACATGGATATGATTTTGTTGATAATGATGGTGATCCAATGGATGATTGTAATGATAGTCACGGTACTCATGTTGCAGGAATCATGGCTGGTATTAAGAATGAAGATAATAAAGAAAATATAAATGTTGTTACCACTGGCATAGGATTACCTGCTAAAATAATAGCTTTAAAAATTTTAAAACCAAGCATTACTCCATTTGGCACAGAAGAATGTGTCGGTTCTTTTTCTAATGCGATAGCTGCTTTAGAATATGTACAAATAAATGCCAGTAAAATGGGTATCAAATGTACCAATAATAGTTGGGGTGGTTCATATGAATTTAATCAAGATTTAGCTGATACTATAGAAGAAGAAGAAGAAGCGGGACGTTTATTTATAACTGCTGCAGGTAATGAATTTAGAGAAGATAATGATCTGAGACCTCATTATCCTGCTAGTTATGAATTTAATAATATTATTACTGTATGTTCAGTTGGACATGATAATCGATTATCTGGTTTTTCCAATTTTGGCAAAAACAGTGTTGATTTATGTGCATTAGGAGAAAGAGTCAAAAGTATGATTACTGATAATAGATTTGGTATTCATAGTGGTACTGCTATGGCTACTCCTCATGTAACCAATGCTATAACATTAATTTGGTCAGCTTTTCCTCATTTAACTGCCACAGAAGTAAAGTCATATATAATGAATTCGGTAGATACAATTCCAGAATTGATAGGTATAAATAAATCTGGTGGACGTTTGAATTTGCGTAATGCAATTGCAAGTGTAGAATTACCAATCGATCCCAAACCAATTATTGAATTATCTACCAACCAAGGTATAGTTCCATTCACTGTAAATGCAAACGCCAATAATTCATTAGGAAAATTTCTTAACTATGAATGGATGTCTTCAGATGGTCAAGAAAAATCTGGCCTAGCTGTAGATTTTACCTTTGATATTCCAGATACTTATGTTATTACATTAAAAGCAACAGATGAAAATGATGCCAGTGCAACTACTCAAAAAGCTATTGAAGCTAAAGATAACCAACCACCTGTAGCTTTATTTTCAATTTTGAAATCACAAGGTTTCGTGCCACTAGAAATTATTGTAGATGCTAGTGAATCTTATGATAATGAGACATCTATTTCAACTTATAAATGGAACTCATCTACAAGACAAGAAAGTTTTGGACAGGAAACATTTTTTACTTTCAAAACTCCGGGCGAACATACTATAACTTTAACCGTAAGTGATAGTCATGGAGCAACTAATACTATTGTTCAGAATATTACTGTAGAAGAATTAATGCCAGATATTTCTATTTCTTTAATAACTGAAAATATTCCCATAGATACTTTTGATGCTATATGGTGTAAAGATTGGTTTGAAATATCTAATATTAAAACTAGAAGAAAAGTCAGAGTATCAACACCTAGCTTCCTATTAAGAGAAATAGGTTTGTCGTTAATAACCGAATATTGTGAATATCAAAGTGAACAAATTATACCACCTAACGACCCTGATTTTATTAAAACATGGTCACTCAATAATACTGGTCAAATAAAAGGTAAAAAAGGAGCTGATATTAATGCTCTTAAGGCATGGAAAACTACAACTGGTGAAGAAGTGGTATGTGCAGTTTTAGATTCTGGTATAGACATTGAACATCCTGATCTTAAAGATAATCTATGGATAAACCAACAAGAGTTTAATGGTAAACCAAATATAGATGATGATGAAAATGGTTTTGTAGATGATATACATGGTTGGAATTTTATTAGTGATAGTAAAGATATATATGATGAATGTGGGCATGGAACTCAGGTTGCGGGAATTATTGGTGCCAAAGGTAATAATGGAAAAGGCGTTACTGGAGTTAATTGGTCAGCTAAACTTATGGCATTAAAGGTTGCAAGACATGACCCAGTATCTGGCGAATGTAATTCATCTAATGAAGCAATTGCTGATGCGTTAAAATATGCTCATGAAATGGGAGTGAAATGTTACAATTTAAGTTTAGGTGGTAGTTCTTATGATGAAAAATTATTAGATACCATTAAAACTATAGATGATGGAATATTAGTTACAGCAGCTGGGAATGATTTTTTAAATAATAACACAGAAAATCCTTATTTTCCTGCGAGTTACGATTCAGATAATATTATTTCTGTATGTGCAACTGATAATGAAGATGAATTGGCTTTTTTTTCTAACGTAGGTCGTACAACTGTAGATTTATGTGCTCCTGGTAATCGAATAATTAGCACATTTCCTAATGGTAATTATAGGGAAGATGATGGCACTTCTATGTCAACAGCTTATGTCTCTGGTGCTGTAACATTATTGTGGTCTCAGTTTCCAAATTTGACTAATACTGAAATTAAGAAATATATTTTGGAATCAGCAAAGGTGCTTCCTAGTTTACGAAATACTAATCTTACTTCTGGCCGTCTGGATATATATAAAGCTTTTGAATTAGTAAAATCACAGTACCAAATATTCAATATATCTAATACTGGTAAATCTGATTTACAGATAAAACAGATTAGATTGACTGGTAAAAATAAGAACGAATTTATTTTGCGCAGTTACGATAATTGCTTATCTGACTCACTAGCAGTTGGTAAAAAATGTACTGTAGATATATCATTAAATCCAACTTCATCTGGTCATAAACAAGCCATATTAGAAATAATTTCTAACGCTCCACAAGTAGCTACAGTTACTATAGAAATGAATTCAGATAACGATATATCTACTGGTGATCCAAAAGACAACAATACTACCGCTAATAATGAATTACCTTTTGAAAGTTCTGAAACTGCAACCTATCACTTAGATAGTAAAAAGTTGGAAATACCAACAGTGATAGCTGATACTAAAGAACTTACTAATATTTTTCAAGTTGAACTATGCCCTGTCGATAATAAACCTTTAAGTTTTAAATTATGTTCTGAACCAAAATTTATAAAAACCAGACATAAAATATTAGGCGATACAACTTATGATTTAACTACATACGATGTTAATATCCCGGGAATTGAAGTAGGAGTTGATTCTGGAATATTTTACGAAGTTGATATGAAAATATTATCAAACCAAGATGGCCACTTAGAATTTAAAGTGATAAAAACAATTCAAATTCATTAGCAATTTTTAGGCTTGATGGATTTTACAAATCTGTTAAGTCTACACATAGGAGATTTCTATGAAAACAATTTTCCAATGGTTTAAAGCAAATCACGGAATAACATTATTCACAATACTTTTTATGTTGACAAGTTATACTAATTTAGTATTTTCCCAAGAAAATTCAACGGCAGTATTGGACCCAGCAATGAATCCATCTCATGCCAAAGAAAATTTACAAACAAATTATGCTATACAGATAGCTCAATTGACTGTAAATGCTATTCATGCTTTTAAAACTAAATACCAAAAAACTCCAGAAGAAAGATATGTAAATTGGTTTACCAAAGAGCTATTAAGAGACGATGAAGATAAATTGATAAAGGAAATAAAATATATTAAAGATAAAAGCTTGACTGTAATTATGCAGAACAATAAATTTGTTGCTCCATTACTTAGTGGAAAAGAACTTAAGTTAGTTTATGTCGGAGATAAATGGAAAATTAAACGAGAATTTCCAACATTAGACTCAACTAGTCCAGACTATCTAATGAGAGACATTGCTATGATTCTTATCACAGACTACTGTGGAGGAGAAACAGAAGATTTTGGATTTGATAATATGTGGATGGACACTGAATGGTGTTCATATTGGCATCAATTTGTGATGGCACCATTATAATTAAACATAAGGAGTTTTAAACAATGAAATTTTTACTTAAATCATTAGCTATTTGGTTATTATCAATTGCTATCTCATACGCTGAAGTTGTATTAGATGGTTCGGTTGGCCCAAAAAAATCAATAGACCTAAAAAATGACGTATTTGATATTGATGCAGAATTAGGCCAACAACATGGTGGAAACCTATTCCATAGCTTTGACAGTTTTGATCTAAAAGAAGGACAAACTGCTAATTTCACCAATCTTATCCCAACAGACCCAATAAACAATATAATCAGCCGAGTTACAGGTGGTAAATCATCGCAAATTGATGGAACAATAAGTTCAAAAATTGATGCAAATTTCTATCTACTTAATCCTAACGGTATTATGTTTGGTAAAAATGCCAGATTAGATGTTCAAGGCTCATTTTATGCCAGTACTGCTGATTATTTAAAATCAAAAGAAGGAGAGATATTTTATGTCAATAATTCTGAAAACCTTTCCTTCATAACTGAATCACCACATAGTTTTGGTTTTTTAGATAACAATTTAGCGAGTATTAATGTAAATGGTAGTAAATTAGAAATTACCGGAGACAATAATTTATCTATTATAAGTGGTGATTTAAATATAGATAATGGCAATCTACTCACAACTGAAGGTGGTGATATTAATATAGTATCAGTTGCTTCAGAAGGTGAAATCAATAATTCTGAATATTCCAACACAGAGTTAGGAAATATTAAAATAACTGGTGATAGCATGATTGCCGCTGATACTGAAACTAATTCAAATGGTGGAAATGTTTCCATAAAAGCTAATGATTTAATAATGGAATTTGATGATACTTGTGGAAACCCTTGTCCAGGTATAAGTAGTGATACTCGTGGAGGAAGTGGTAAGGGTGGTAATGTTAATATTGAACTATCAGGTAAGTTAAAAATTGATGGTAAAGGTGGTATTTCCACAGCTTCCTCTGGTAAGTCAACTGGTAATTCTGGTAATATTTACCTAAGTGTTGGAAAACTGAGTTTACAAAATAAGGGATATATTAATAGTGGTTCTTCAACCAGTGGTAATTCAGGGAACATAAATGTTTATGCTGTTGATGATATTAAATTAAAAAATAGAGCATCTATGGTTTCTTTTTCTTTTAATAAAAGAGGAAAAAGTGGAAAAAGTGGTGATATAGAAATTTTTACTAATAATCTTGAATTAAAAAATTCTTCAATTACATCGTTTAGTATTAATATGATGTCTAGTGATGTAAATGGTGGAGATATTAATATTAATGCATATAATAATTTATACATGAAAGACAGTGGTATTATTACAAGTGCAATATCACTTATGTCACAACAGTTAGGTAATGGTGGTAATATTAATATTAGTAATCCTAAATTTTTTATTTTTGGTAATAGCCAAATATTAGCAACTGCAATGAAAGGTAAAGGAGGTAATATTAATATTATTGCTGATAATTTTATTCATTCATATCCTTATAAAGAAGGTGGCGAATTTACATTTGCATTGCCATATATTTTGAAAATAGTGTTAAATTATAACAAATTTGATGAAATAAATTTTGATATAAGTAGAATAAATGCATCTTCAAAATTTGATAGTAACTTAGATGGAAAAATAACAATTGATGCTTTCGAGAAAGATTTTACTGGAGATTTAAAACCACAATCTGGAGAATTTCAAGGACTAGAAATATCCCTTAGCCGTTGCGGTAGTTTTGATGATTTGGGTAGTTTCATAATAACCGCCAGAGATATATCACCACCAGGCCCAACAGCTTTAAAATATTGATATTACCATCCTAGTATTCTAACCATTTTAATACAAACATGTAAAATAATAACTAAATTTAACAACACATTATTCATAGAAAAAAACATGTTACCCGAACAAGACCTACAACAAATATCAAGTAACTGATATCTTCATTTCTCCGAGAACCGATTCTGAAGTGAAAGAATTTTGTGTTGAATGTGAGGTTGAATTGTTGGATTAAGAATCATTTCAAACATAAGTAATTATTAATAGCCTTTCCTATGAAAAATCTTATTAATGTACAAAAATTTTTGTTGGTTCGTTCTGAAATAAAATTATTAATTAAAAATATAAAAAAAATCAAGATATTTTTTCTAGAATATTTTTATAAAACACAAAAAATCATTCAATCTAAATATTTTATAGTAATATCTATTTTAATATGTGAAATAATGATAATAAGATGGCTATACATTGAGTGGCAAATAACAATAAACATAGTTCAAAACTATTCTTGGATATTAGACATCTTTCCTAAATAGAGTGAGTCCTTAAGTTGACAAGAGCAGCGACTAATCGCCAATTTAAACC
>JQIA01000412.1_pt1 | contig 21346 bp, 19 predicted proteins | sample 811431 | NCBI WGS metagenome assembly JQIA01 (sample SAMN02998118, study PRJNA258478) | marine sediment metagenome | biome: marine; feature: seafloor; material: sediment; isolation source: oil-polluted sediment collected from 3 locations (0.5 km, 0.7 km and 0.9 km)... | place: USA: Gulf of Mexico ...
AGGGCTGGGTTTTTCCGATGAAGAGCAGGAAAGTGTTATAGCAATTCTGGATAATGTAAAGAAAAACGGTGATCAAGCTGTTATAGAGTATACCAACAAATTTGATGCACCGGACCTTAAAGCTGAGAATTTAAAAGTTACTGAAGATGAATTTGATAAAGCAGAAAAAGATGTCTCTGATAAATTTCACAAGGCACTTGATCGTGCTGTTAGTCAGATTGAACATTTTCATAAAAAACAGAAAGTGAATTCATGGATTGACACTGAAAGGGATGGCGTTATTCTTGGACAGTTGATTAATCCTGTCGACGCAGCAGGTGTTTATGCGCCCGGAGCAAAAGGCGGCAAAACACCACTTGTTTCCTCTGTTTTAATGGGTGGTATTCCGGCAAATATTGCCGGTGTTAAAGATATATCGTTAATGACGCCGCCAACAGAGGACGGAAGTATCAATCCTCATCTTCTCGTTGCTGCAAAAAGAGTCGGGATTAATACAGTTTATAAAGCCGGAAGTGCATGGGCTATAGCCGCCCTTGCATATGGGACTGAAACCGTGCAGAAAGTTGACGTGATTGTCGGTCCTGGGAATATGTATGTTACGCTTGCTAAGAAAATTGTAGCGGGTACTGTTGGCATTGATATGATAGCAGGGCCAAGCGAGATTCTTGTTGTTGCAGATGAAAATGCCGATCCTGTTCATGTCGCTGCAGACATGCTCTCGCAGGCAGAACACGATACGGTTGCCTCAGCGGTTTTGTTAACAACTTCGGAAGCCCTTGCAGTTCAGGTTGAAGACGAATTGCAGGTGCAGCTTCAAACATTGTCACGAAAAGATATCGCAGCAAAATCGATCGCAGATTTTGGAGCACTTATGGTGGTTCCGGATATTGATACTGCCATTGAGCTTGCCAACAGACTTGCAACAGAACATCTTGAGCTGCTAGTCGCGAATCCGTTTGATTATATAGGTAAAATAAAAAATGCCGGTGCCGTTTTTATGGGTAAATATACACCGGAGCCTGTTGGTGATTATATCGCCGGACCGAATCACGTATTGCCAACTGCCGGTACTGCAAGGTTTTCGTCTGCGCTTTCAGTTGATAATTTTATAAAGAAAACAAGCCTTATCAACTACTCTAAAGAGGCACTTGAAAAAGAAGCGGAAGATATTATTACCTTAGCTGATATTGAAGGTCTCGACGCGCATGCCAATGCCGTAAAAGTCCGTTTAAACTAAACAGTCTCCTGCCGGCCATATCAATGGCCGGTTTAAACAGGCCTTTATGCAGACAAAAGGTTTCTATTGTCAGAATTCTGCGTTGGCCAAAAATATAAACCTCAAAAAATCATTCCTCATACTGGTTAAAATTACTGGTAAACTTGTACTATATTAATAGTTCCGATAGACACCGAATAAAAATATTACTGCATATCTGATTAATGCTTTAAGTACTGATAAACCTCACGACAGAATTGTGTTGAAATAATAAATAAATGAGCAACATTCTTGAATTTATGGAGGACATAATGCTTCATTTCGATAAACTTTCTATGGATGAACAATTGCAGGTTCAGAGGGCTTGTGCTTTTTTATTTTCTCCTGAAGACTCTAAGAATATAGACTTTTTAAAAACGATTGATGTGAAATCTGTTAAAACAGCATTTAGACGTAAGGCAAAGATGTATCATCCGGATCTTAACACCGGTGAAAATTCTGTAATGATTGAACGGCGTAAAGAACGCTTTATTAAAATAAGAGACTCCTATGAGTCACTTGTTTCAGCCCTCCCGCAAGAACCTAAGCCGGTTATATGGGATGTTAAGAAAAGAAAAGCGAAAATTATCGCAGTCGGTGGTGCAAAAGGAGGTATTGGTAAATCTCTTTTTGCAGTAAACATGGCAGTAAGTCTCTCGAAATCCGGTTACAAAACTATTATTGCAGATTTTGATCTTGGGGGGGCAAATCTCCATTTGTATTTGGGGTTAACGAGAATTAATAAAAGTATAAACGATTTTTTAAATAAAAAAGTTGAAAAAATTGAAGATGTATTCATTAAAACCGATTATGGCCCAATCCTTATTAGCGGTAACAGTTCGTCGCTTGGGGCAGCTAATATACACTTTAGCAAGAAAATGAGATTAATAAATTCAATTCAAAATCTTGATGCTGATTACGTGATAGTCGATTTAGGTGGTGATACCTCATATAATATGCTGGATTTTTTTAATGCTGCAGATCTTAATATTGTAATGACAACATGTGAACCCGCGTCTTACCTCGATGCATATAATTTTATTAAAGTTGCTTTTTTAAGGCGTCTGACCCGGCACTATAATAGTGATAAACAATTGGGGCAGGAATCATGCTCGAAGCTAAATACTATTATTAATAATTATATTAATGAGAATAACGGTCCGGTTAGTAAGCTTATGCAGGTTGTTAAAGCTGAGCAGCCAGATGCGGTTAACGCATTTGATAAGATTATAGAATCATATAAACCCTTACTTTTAATTAATAAAGCAGATGGCACATCTGCTCCCTATGAGGTATCGAGAAGAATTATGGCGGTTGCAGAGAGAATGCTCTCTGTCTGTGTAGAGACTGCAAAACCGATAGTATTTGATAAAAAAATAGAGGAAAGTGCTAGGGAACTTATCCCGGTTATTACGGGGCACCCAGAGTCCTTTTTAAATGATTATTTAAGTGAATTTTTAAAAAAATACATTATTTAAGCATGTTACGATCATTTTTGTAAAGACGGTAAATTAATATAGTAGGGTAAAATAAAATCAACGGTGTTTTTGTTTATGAACCCGGGGGAAACCCCCATGTAAATGAATGTTTCACTCTATATACAAAAAAAAAATTTGTGATTATAGTCCTATCAAGATAAACCCGCCGCTTAGATATTCTTACCGGCTGTTCAGGATTACCTCAGGTGCCTGAGTAAATGTTAGCAATACAGCAGCTAACCTGTTCAAAACTTACTGCAATACTCCCTTCAACGCTTTGTCTGATTTTGTACACAAAGAGGTATCGAATCAGACAAGGCGCAACTCTTTATCAGACCAAATTCATTTCATTCAATCCAATAACTAATCAATATACAGCAGACTTAACAGCCGGATATTTTTTTATAACAGCATTTAATGTCTCAAGATATTTTTTCTTGTACAGAAGTTTTCGGTGGTTTTGGACCTCTTCATATATGAGTGCCAATGAAGGTCTTATATCCAGCCCATATATGTTAAGGGATTGATCATTCGCGCGATCTATAATAAGCAGTGAATAATATGACAAAAGGATTCTTGTCTTGGAACTTCTACGAAGAAGATAACTTTTCCCGGCAAGCGTATTTTGAAAAAAACAGGCATAATTATAAAGTGTTTCAAACGATGGTTTTCCTGTTGGTAAACCGGTACAATTATTGTTTACTAAAAACCATTCATGGAAGGACTCCAGCGCTGGTTCAAGCATTCCTTTTTCATTTTTAAGGATATTTTTAATCTGAAAGACATTTTCTTTACCAAGGACTCTGTACATGTGAGACATGCTTCTTAAAAGTGTCAATACTTCAGTTGCATGATCGGAAAAAACAGGCTGGTTTTCTGAAAGATGGATTATAACGTCAGCGTATAGGTCTTTGCTGCTTTTATCTTTGTTAGCATAGCTTTGTTGATCTAGGTAGTCGAAGAATGACTGTATGTTATCTTTAATCCGCAGGCATTCGGCGTCTCCCTCTTCTTTGGTTATTTTAAATACAGATTTAACTTTTTCAGATGGAATGATAGATTCTTTTTGAAGGGTGATTTCACTATCAAGAGAGACTATTTTTTTTTTTAGTTTTTTGATTTCTTTATTGTATTTTACTTCCTCTGTAATTTTTACTTCGATCATTTTTGATTTATGCCATTTCATAAAATGATTAAAGATAAAAAAACCTGCAATAATCGACAGGACGATTGTTACAAAGAAGATATAGATAATTTTTTTTTCATTTTTTATATGATTCATTCGCTAACCACCTCCGATAATAATTCAAGCCAGGTACAATAAACCGGTGCATCCGGACTATTTCCAAAAGAGTATAGTTCGCTTAATATAATTATTCAATATGCGATTTTGAGAAAAGGCAGGTTGTGGTTGTGTTAAGAAACAGACTAAAGCTTATCAGCTACCCGCTGGTAATCCGCAGCACCGGGGTTTCCTGATATTTTATAGAAGTTATAAACGCTTATATATGCCTGCTTGACTTTAAGTCTGTTTTCCGGGCTCAATTCTTCAAAGTTACCTTTAATCTTGGGGATTTTTATGGTGTCGGATGCTTCTATGGTGTCCGGTGAATTAAGCTGGTCAGCATTTGCAGCGTAAATAACCGGCCACAAATAAGGATTATTATATATTTTTTTTGAAATTGACCATAGTGTTTCCCCGTTTTGAACCTGGTACTCTGTTATTTCTTTAGAAATTTTAGTGCTGACTGATGAAGATTTTTGGTCTGAAGAGGCAGGTGCATCATTTTTTTCATCAGACTTCAAAATAGATGCAGGTGTTTCACTTTTTTTATCAGATTTTGAAAGTGAGGTTGCTTTTTCATTAGTATCAGCGATTTTTGAAAATGTGAATGGTGTGCTGTCAAAGTCTTTTTCAGGTGATACAGATGGTTTTATAACATATATTCCGGCAGCGAGTATCGTTAGGAACAGGGCAATTATTAACCATTCAAAATAGGGGTGCTTTTCTGAGTTGAGCAGGTCTTTTTGCTCATTGATAAATGTCTCGCGGGAGATACCAGTTAAATTTACCGGAAGTTGTCCAGCGTTTTCAATTAGTTCTTGTTTATTGACATCGGATTTTATCGTATTAATTGGAACAATTTTTGACATTTTATATGAACTTCCGGAACTACCTGAGCCATTACCTGACGGTGCTGCATCGGCTTCGTTAGAAGTGAACGATCTTAAATGGCCAGATTGGGGAAAGTTTTTGGCGGAAGCGACAGGTGATTGCATATCTGACAGAGCTGAAATAGCTTCATTTAGATTTGAAAGATTTGTTTTTACGGGCGATTGCTTTTCAGCCCTTTTTGTTTCAGTTTCTTTTTGACTGAAAACTACAGAGAGTTTATTGTTCGGTTCCGGACGTTTGTATCGAATCGTAACCATTTTCCTGACGAATTGTCTTAAGCCAGCATCCGCTTTGTATATGATCTCCGGCTGTTCGTCATCATGTCTCGAATGCTTAAACAGGCCAATACCTGAGATATAAATACGGCCTTTGTTTCTAAGCTCTTCCCTGATGAATTCAACCATTGTGTTTATGTATAATGTGGCCAGCTCGATCGTTATTCCTGTTTTTTCTGCTATAAGATGCGCAAACTCGGGATTTGTTGAGCCTGTTTTTTGAAGACTTATTACTTTCGGAGAACTGAATTCCGGTAAAAAATTTAAGTTTTTTTTGAAGCCTACCGGTATAGCATACCCATGATAATGGCTGTATTCTCTTTGATAAAGTTCCGGGAATTGCCTGAATGTACCTAAGGAGGGGATTATAAAAAAATTATGGCACATTAGTTCCTTTCTTATAATGAACCGGCATGCACGCATAAAACTTCTTATTTCATTGTCAGGAAGATCCAGGTGGATTGAAAGTCGATTAAGAAATTCTGAATATCTCATTTTAAAACCCCATAAACAGCAACGGTTGTTCATGCTGCACTTTTATAAAAATAACTATACGCTTACATTTTGAATAATTTCACTTACGGCTGCCTTGGTTTCGCCATAAATTTCTTCTATTGCGTCACTGTCAATACCCAGTTGGCTTAATGCCTGTTCGTTCACTTTGTAATTTTTCTCAGGATTTTCGGTCATGGCAATAAAATCTGCAACATGGAGTATGTATGAAAGCGTATCGTTCTCTGAAGATTCAGGGTGGTGATGAAATTTTATGGCTCGTGTCTGCGCAGGTGGCAGGTTCCATTTTTTAAAAAATTCTGATGCAATTTCCGCGTGGTTAAATCCAAGAATCTTTTTTTCTGCAGAATGAAAGGTTACTCCTTCTTTGATATAATTTTGAAACAGTTCTTTGTTTTTTTCTATAAATTCATCAATAATGATCATTCCTGAATCATGAATAAGCCCTGCGTTAAACGCATTCCCTACAAGCTCAGGGTGCTTTTTTTCGGCAATCATTTTTGCAGCAGTGGCAACCAATAGAGAATGTTCCCACATTTCTTTTGAACTGATACTGTACCCTTTAAGACTTTTACCCATCATTTGTGATGTGCTGACCACTGTAATCAGTTCAATTAACGTCTGAAATCCGAGAAGTGCAGAGGCCTGTTGCACTGATTCAACCGGTACACTTAAACCATAATAAGCAGAATTGGCTAGTTTCAAGACACGTGTCGCCATGGCTTGATCTGTTTCGAGCACATCTCCAACTTCTTTAAATCCTGCATTTTCGTCTGAAAGGATTGCTGTTGCTTTTGCCATAATTTCAGGCATGGGTGGCAGGGCTTTTGAGTTTTTAATGATCTTCTTGAAAAGATCAGCCCCCTTGCTGAGTATTTCTTCGGTTTTCTGTTCAGGATTGACCAAAATGACAGTTTTACATGACGGGCAAGGTATTTCGAGCTTTTTACCCGGAGGAATTTTTTCATCGTCACAGGAATAGCTTTTATCGCAACCGGGGCAATTAACTTTAATCAAAATGGCTCCTTCAAATTATTAGAATATATTTATTAGAAAACAGGTGTTAATAAAAAAATCGGTCATTAATAAGAATTTCTTTAGTAAAATAATTATGTGTGGGGTCGTTGAATATGATTCAGGTAATAGAATTAGTATGTTCTGTTAATAATATACTAAAAATAAATTAAAGACAAATAAAAAACCCTGATGCGATAATTCGCATCAGGGTTGTTTTCAGCTCAATTTCAATTTACCGGATTAAAGCCAGCCTTTCGCTTTTTCCACTGCTTTCTCCCAGCGGCGAAATAATTTTTCTGCATGTTCGGAAGCCATTTCCGGCTTGAACTGCCTGCCAAGTTGCCATGATTCACGGATATCATCCGTACTTTTATAAAACCCTGTGCCCAGACCGGCCAGGTAAGCTGCTCCTAAAGCAGTTGTTTCAAACACAACTGGTCTGTCTACTGTTGTTTGGAGCATGTCTGCCTGGAACTGAATCAAAAAGTCATTCTGGACGGCTCCGCCGTCTACCCTAAGCCCTTTTAAGTCCATTTTTGCATCAGCAAGCATCGCCTTTACAATGTCGTTTGTCTGGTAAGCGATTGCTTCAAGGGCAGCACGGACGATATGGTTTCTGTTCGTTCCACGTGTAATACCAACAATCGATCCCCTGGCATACATATCCCAGTGCGGTGCACCTAATCCTACAAACGCGGGGACAAAATAGACATCACCGGTATCTTCGACGCTTCGTGCCATCTCTTCAGACTCTGCTGCATCTTTGATGATACACATTTCATCCCGTAACCATTGAATTACAGCACCGGCAATAAATGCACTCCCTTCCAGAGCATAGGTTATTTTACCATCAAGTCCCCATGCGATAGTTGTAAGGAGTCCATTTTGAGATTTAACAATTTTTTCCCCGGTATTCATGAGCATAAATGCACCTGTGCCGTATGTACATTTTGTCATGCCGGAGTCAAAACAACTCTGACCGAAAAGGGCGGCCTGCTGATCACCTGCGACACCTGTAATAGGGAGCTCAACGCCAAAAATATCTTTTTGAGATTTTCCGAAATCACCACTTGAAGGACAGACTTCCGGCAACATTGATTTCGGAACTCTGAAATATTCCAGAATTTCATCATCCCATTCGAGTGTATTAATGTTATAAAGCATTGTACGTGATGCATTGGAATAGTCAGTAGCATGAACCTTGCCACCAGTCAGTTTCCAGATCAACCATGTATCGATCGTGCCGAAAAGAAGTTCACCCTTTTTCGCTTTTTCCATTGCACCTGGAACATGTTTTAATATCCATCGGACCTTTGTTCCAGAGAAGTATGCATCGAGAACCAGTCCCGTTTTTCGCCTGATTATCTGATCCCAGCCTTCGCTGACAAATCGCTTACAGGTATCAGCAGTACGCCTGCATTGCCAGACAATAGCATTGTAAATTGGTTTACCTGTATTTTTATCCCATATAACTGTTGTTTCACGTTGGTTGGTTATACCTATGGCCTCAATTTCATCCGGGGAAATACCTGCATCTTTGATAACTTTGCGGGTTACTTCAAGCTGGGTCTCCCATATTTCTTCAGGATCATGTTCCACCCAGCCAGGCTCAGGGTATATTTGTGTAAATTCCTTATTGCTTTGTTTGATTATTTCCCCACCCCGGTTAAAAAGAATGGCTCTGGAGCTTGTTGTACCCTGATCCAGTGATAGTAGATATTTACTCATTGTGTCCTCATGCTGTTGTTTACAAATTAATAAAAGCAGGGCCTGGTAAAAAAATGTCAGGCTGAAGCGGCTCAGCCTTCAGGGAGATGACAATTAAACCAGTTTATAACATCGGTGAAAACTTCTTCACGATTAACTTCATTAAGCATCTCGTGCCGTCCGTTTTCATAAAATTTTATACTCAAATCCTTTATACCTGCTTTTTCGTAACTTTTATAAACCTGATTAACGCCTTTGGTGAAATCACCAACAGGATCATTTTCACCGGAAAAGAGGTAGACCGGAAGATCTTTTGAAATTTTTTGAATATTCGACGATTTATTAATTTTTTTAATTCCTTTTAACAGGTCATTAAAAAAACCGGCTGTGAAGGTTGTGCCACAATATGGGTCGTTGACGTATTTATCAACTTCATCATTATCACTGCTTAACCAGTCAAAATCAGTGCGGTTAGGTTTAAAAGCTTTGTTAAAACTACCAAATGACAACTTGTCCATTGTTTTGCTAAGCGCTTTTTTACCGCGAACTCTACTTTCAAATGCAGATATAAGAATGCCTGCATTTCCAAGGACGCCCGGATCGCCGCCGGTGCCGGACAAAACCACTCCCTGAATATCGTCACAACAGGTAAACATATAATCTCGCGCAATAAACGATCCCATGGAATGGGCAAAAATAAATACAGGTTTTTCAGGGAAATCAGTTTTAATCTTATCAGTCAAAAGGCGCATGTCACTAACGACCATTCCCCAGCCGTTTGTTTCTGCATAATTCCCTAGGTTTTCTACAGTTCCTTCTGTATTTCCATGGCCTCTGTGGTCATTCGCATAGACGCTAAAATTTTGTTCCGTAAGTTTTCTGGCAAATCTTTCATAACGTGCAGAGTGTTCAGCCATACCATGACTTATCTGGATGACGGCCTTTATATTTGAGACATCATCAGGCAGCCATTTATGTGTAAAAATCTGTTTGCCATCAGAACTGTTGAACGTAAAAGTTTCAGTAATCATGATTCTCCTTTAAACGGTTTTTTGTGCATACTATTGGAAATCTGTTGTTTTAAGGCCTGATTGGTAGATTTCTGGATCGTATGCATGGCATTAACGACAATTCACAGGGCTGAAATAACGTCAAAAAGAATTTATCAGTATTACGGTTTATTTTGCAACGGTTTTTTGCCATAAATTTACTTAAAATGGTCCGTTTCGCAGGATGTGCCGATATATGGCGGCTCTGTGCTGCTTATGTCATTTTCAGGTCATTTGGTAAACAACAGGCCATATTGATGGGACGGGTTTTATGTGGTATAGTCAATTATTCATTTAAAAATATTTCCGAAACCTGGATTAAAGAGAGGGAATTATGTCAAACGGACTTGATGTAATCATCGTGGACGATGATCCTGACGTGTGTGAAGTTACGGCCCGGCTTGTAAATACATATTACGTATGGGGTGAAGTCTTTGTTTTTTCAAATATGGATGAGGCTGTAGAGTATTGCCTTTTGAGGGACGGAGAAATTGCTGTCTTTGTCCTGGATGTATTTCTTGGTGACTCAACCGGCTTTATGTTTATAGATGCAGTTGCGGACAAATATCCGGCGGTTTTTGAAGATACGATTATCGTAACCGGTGATGCCAATGATGAAATTGTTAACACCTGTGTTGCCTCAGGAATTAATCATCTTCTTGAGAAACCAGTACGGCCCTATGCATTGCAACTTGCAATACGATCAATTGTTTCAAAATATCTGACATTTTCCCGAAAGTTGTTGAATGAACCGGCTTTCGCAGAAATGGTTGCAGAATTGGATCAACCATGAAACAGACGCATTATCCCGATATCAGCTTAATTCCTGTGAGCGCTTTGCCGCAGCGGCGACTGCATTTCTTATAATGTCTTTTGTCTTTGAGGATTCGAATATATTAATCGCTGCTTCAGTTGTCCCACCGGGAGATGTTACTTTTTTTCTGAGGGTCTCGGGTGAATCATCGCTTGATTTAAGAAGACTGGCAGCGCCCTCCATAGTAGTTATTGTGAGCAACATCGCTTCTTCCCGTGTGAGACCCAAAGAGATTGCTTCTTCAACCATTGATTCGGCAAAGTAAAAAAAATAGGCCGGTCCTGATCCGGAAACAGCAGTCACCGCATCCATTTTTTCTTCTTCTACCTCAAGCACTTTTCCCATGGAACCCAAAATTGTTTTTGCAAGGGCCATATCCTGCTTTAGTACATTTTTATTCGGACACAATGCAGACATACCTGAAAGTACCAGGCCCGGTGTGTTTGGCATCACTCTTATTATTGGTAGATTTGCCTGTGCATTATTATTTATTCCTGTATATAACGCATCCTCAAATCTACAAATTTTAATCCCGGCTGCAATGGAAATGACAATTTTCCGGTCATTGGCACTTGTTGTCCCGGAAGTAATTGTGGACAGAACTTTTTCCATAATCTGTGGCTTTACGGCCAGAATAACAATATCTGATACACGATACGCTTCAGGTACATTTTCTGTCACGTTTATGTTGAAAACGTCACTCATATAGTTAAGGCGTGTTTTGTCAATGTCACAAGCAATGATTTTGCCCGCATCAATAATGTCTGACTTGAGAAGCGCACCAATTATAGCTTCGGCCATATTGCCTGCGCCGATAAATCCAATTGTTAAGTTCAGTTTTTCCACTTGTAACCCCATTGTTTTTTCAAAAAATTTATCCCTTCAAGTAAGGCTTTTACCTGAAGAAAAAGATAATCACAAACACTAATATTGCCGGATATTTTTTATGTCAACAATTTTTCTACAAAATACCTTGACTTACCTGCTGGAATTACCTTATTTTTTATAGATAATTAAATTTTCATCCTGATTTTTAAAAAAGGCTTTTGAGTTTATGTTTATTCTTGGCAATTTTGTTAAAGCAATAGCCGTCGTTCTCGACATGGCACTTACTTTTTATATGTGGCTGATTATTATAAGGGCCATTCTGTCCTGGGTCAATTTGGCTGGTAGTATTGACCCTTTTAACCCTATCGTTCGATTTATTAATGATGTCACTGATCCTGTTTTAAATAGGATTCGTTCAAAGATGCCAAATATTCAAGGTGTGGATCTATCTCCGGTTGTTGTGATTTTTGCAATAATTTTTATGCAGATATTTATCGTTGAAAATCTAAAGCGCATTTCACTCAGTTTAATGTAATGACAGGCATATGAAAAATAAACTAACTCCGATTGATATTCAGCAACAGCGTTTTACTGTAAAATTCAGAGGTTATAATCCTGCTGAAGTTGATACGTTTCTTGATCAGGTTACGGAAACACTCGAATTGATGCTGGGTGAAAATGAGACGCTTCGTGAAAAGAACCATCAGCTTAATGTTGATAACCAGGATTATAAGTCACGGGAAGAGTCCTTTAAGCGTGTAATGCTTAATTCTCAGAAAGTCCTTGAACAGATGAAAGAGAATGCACGAAAATCATCTGAGCTGATTGTTGCACAGGCTGAGGTTGATGCCGATAATATTATCAGTAGTGCCCATACGAAACTTGAAAAACTATATGATGAGATTAATGAGTTGAAACGCCAGAGAATTCAGTTTAAAACCCAACTGAAGTCGATCATTGATTCGCACTCAGAGCTTCTTGAAATATCAAGTATAGATTTTGAAGAAAAAATTGAGGATGATATTAAAGAACTCGATTTTGATTAAGGCGTGGCAACCAGCACAAGTCAATTACCTTATAGTAAAGATTTATTATTAATTACGGAGATATACAATGGCAAAAATTGATGCTTTTTTTAAATTAATGCATGATCAGGGCGCGTCTGACCTTCATCTGAGTGCAAATCAGCCGCCCTCACTAAGAATTGATGGCGATATTGAGAGGGTTAAATATAAAGTTCTTGATGATAACACCCTCAAAAGCATGCTCTATGAAATTGCACCTGAAAATAAAATCAAGCATTTTGAAGAGACCGGAGATGTCGACTTTGGTTATGAAATACCGGGACTTGCCAGGTACAGGGCTAACTTTTTTCAGCAGAAGAATGGTGTTGGTGCTGTTTTTAGAGAAATCCCCAGTACGATACAGACTGCAGAACAACTTGGATTACCCATGGTTATTTCAAGGTTGTCATCTCTGCCAAGAGGACTTGTTCTGGTAACCGGTCCAACCGGTAGTGGTAAGTCGACAACTCTTGCAGCAATGCTTGACGTTGCAAACCGAAGCAGGCGGGACCATATAATCACCATTGAAGATCCGATTGAATTTGTACACGAATCGAGAGGGTGTCTGGTCAATCATCGCGAAGTCGGTTTACATACCAAATCATTTAGTGCAGCATTAAGAGGGGCTCTTCGTGAAGATCCCGATATTATTCTGGTTGGTGAGCTCAGAGACCTTGAGACAATTTCGCTTGCAATTGAAGCTGCATCAACAGGTCATCTCGTTTTTGCGACACTTCATACATCGAGTGCGCCGAAAACGGTGGACAGGCTGATAGAAGTTTTTCCGGCCAGTGAACAGGCACAGGTACGATCAACGCTTGCTGATGGTATAAGAGCCGTAATCTCTCAGACACTTTTTAAAAGAGCTGACCAGAAAGGCAGGTGTGCTGCTCTTGAAATCATGATCGCAACTCCGGCAATCAGAAACCTTGTCAGGGAAGGTAAATCGCACCAGATTCCTTCAGCAATTCAGGTTGGTCAGAAATATGGCATGCAGCTTCTTGACGATTCAATTATGGATCTGTACAATAGAGGATGGATAAGGGCTGAAGATGCTTATACAAAAGCATATGATAAGGCAAAATTCAGGGCTCTTCTTGCTGGCTCACCAATGGATTTTACAGATGCATGATGAAATCCTGATATTTCTATTTACTTATTCCAAATAAGGTCAAACATTTATGAGAAAACAGGAAGTTGACTATATACTGGCCCGAATGCTTGACTCCTATAACAATGTGTCAGATCTTAATCTGACCGTCGGAAAACCTCTTCAGGTTGAGAGTTCAGGAAAACTTGTTCAGGTCGACGTTGATCCGTCCATCAAAGAACTTACTCCTTTTCAGACCGAGATATTCGCACTTAATCTTCTGAATCAGGATAGACGTCTGAATAAGGCACTTGTGGAATCAGGCTCATGTGACCTTTCATATAATTTGCCGGGAAAGGCGCGTTTCAGGGTAAATGTTTTTTCACAGTCCGGAAATTATTCCATTGTGTTGAGGCGACTTGAAACAACGATACCGTCAATCGGTGAATTGAATCTCCCCAAGGCATTTCTTGAGATTCCGAGAACCCTGAATGGCATTGTTTTTGTTACAGGGGCAACCGGGACAGGTAAGACAACATCGCTTGCAGCAGTGCTTGCAGAAATAAATGCCACACGGTCTGAACATGTTATTACGTTAGAAGACCCGATCGAATACGTTCATCCACATAAGATGTCAACATTTAACCAGCGGGAGCTGGGAAGTGATTTTGAAAGTTTTGCCAGTGGGTTAAGGGCTGCTTTGAGGCAGGCCCCCAAAGTTATTCTTGTGGGTGAGATGCGTGATAAGGAGACGGTTGAAATTGGCTTAAGAGCCGCTGAAACAGGTCACCTTGTTCTGACAACACTTCATACCAACAATGCGGGACAGACTATAAACAGAATACTCGGTATGTTTGATTCGGATGAAGAACGACAGTTACGAATCAGACTTGCTGATTCAGTTCGCTGGATTATCTGCCAGAGACTTCTTCCAAAAGTTGGGGGGGGGCGGGTTGCTGCCTTTGAAATTCTTGGCACCAGTCTGAGGGTTAAAAACATTGTTCTCAATGGTGAAAATGATGATGGTAATACATATGACAGCTGTATGACTGCCGGCACTATGTTTGGCATGACAACGTTTGACTCCTATATTGTTCAGCTTTACGAACAGGGGCTGATAACACATGAAACAGCTTTGACTTATGCATCACATCGAGCGGTAGTAGGCCGCGGTGTCGATTCTGTGAAAAGTGCCAGAGGAGAAAAAACAACTGATATTGAGGAACTTGAAATTGATCACGGCTATAATACAACTTATAAGTAGTTTGTTATAGAATATACACAGATTTGAGAAGACTATCAGAGGCCAGCCAATGAATATAACATGTGATAAATGTACCAGTAAGTATAATATTCCTGATGAAAAGCTTCCTGTCGGGAAAACGGTTGGGTTTACGTGCCCAAAATGTAATTATAAAATACCAGTAAAAAGAGAGGCTGATGTCTCAGTTGAGGAAGACATTAACTTTTCTCTGGATGATGATTATGATGCAGCGAAATCGGGTAAATCACCATCAATAGCCTTTGATGAAGATGATGCTGAAAAACCATCAATTGACTTTGCCGAGGATGATTCGATTTATAACTCGAATGATAAGCCCTTTGACTTTGTTGAAGAAGAATATGAAACGGCACTCATTTGTGAAAATGATCTGGCAAATCGTGAAAAAATAAGAATAGCACTTGATTTGATGGAATATAGCGTAACGATCGCAGAAAATACACGAGATGCGTTAAAAAATATGCGTTACCATACATATGACCTGATTGTATTGAATGAAAATTTTGATACCGCAAATCCTGATGTGAACGGAATTCTAATATATTTAAACAGGTTGGTAATGGCTGAAAGGCGATCCATAACACTCTTTTTGCTTACAGAAAGATACACTTCATTTGATCCGATGATGGCATATAACAGAAGTGCAAATGTTGTTGTTAATATTAAAGATATTGATAAGATTGATACAGTTTTGCAAAAAGGGCTGAATGATACTGACGCAATGTATAAAATATTTAAAGAAGCCCTTGTAAATGCTGGTAGGATGTAAAAATTTATGGGCAATTATACGTGCAATGACTATAGAGAAGAAATGGTTCTTTTAGGATTAAGAAAAAGATTGAATGCTCCCGGGCTGACAAAGGAAGAGACAGAAACGTTGTTAAATGAGATTAAAAAGATTGAGAAGAGTATAGGACTGGACTGAAATACTTTTTCCGACTAAACTAAAAAAGCATCGATATCTGGTCGCCGATGCTTTCAATATTCGTAATAGTTTGAGTCTATATGATCTCCGGGTACAAAACGTCAGGGCCGTTTCCACCAACGCGATAAATTTCAACATCAACTTCATAGGCCATATTTCTTGCATTATCAGTAATTATAGCATTTACATAATAGGCAATGTGGCCTTCTCGCCTTATAGTTATTACAAAGCTGTGATTCGGCTCACCGGAAGACGTCAAAGGAGAATCGCCTGAAATGCTGTATGTTCTGGTGAACGATCCTAATGGTACGTCGTTTTCATCAACTTCTTCCTCATAAGTTACAGGCAGATTGATAAACGAATAGCGTCCCGAATGGTTGTCAGATGTCAGTTCTCTTAAAATTATGAATTGCCCGTCAACAGTATAGGAACCGTTTACAAGTTCTACAAAAGTCATTGTTAGTGACAGAGAGTCTGTTCGTCCCAATTCATCACTACTGAGAGACACAGTTATCGTTTCACCCGTTGAAAGATCCGTTGATTTGACAGAACCGCTGGCATTGAGTGGTATTATCTGCCAGTTTTCATTATGGGTTGTAATTTCCTGGTTTGAGGCGATCTCTTTAAAAATATCGGATGAAGATTCCGTTTTGTTATAGTCGCCTTCACCGCAACTATTGAAGAAGAACAAGCATGGTATTATGATCATCAGTTTAATAAAGCCGGATTTCATTCTTTTGTCCTCCAAATATAGGGTCAGTAAGAGCAGGCATTACTGTTTTAAACATTGTTTACTTTATATAGGTATATTAATTTTACCGAGTTGTCAATTTATTCTGTTTTCAAAGATAAAATGAAAAAATGGTTGTGAGAATCTGGCTGAAAAGGTATTTCAGTTAATATAGCTGTTTTTTAAATACCTTCAGAATCCATCATCGATAAGAGATGGGCCCAAAATTCCGATGCAGGAGGAAATATGCATGTACTGACAAAATCTCAAAAAGCCAGAACGTCTGTTCGAACTATTAAAACGACAATCGATGCATTAGCATTAAGGGGATATTATAAACCTTCCGGGAAATCCGGTCAGACTCTTTCAAGGGCTTTAAGGTTACTAAGCCCTGAAATTTACGGTTCGATGAATGATCCCAGAATAATTGAGCTCAAGGGGCTGGAATATGTCATTGAACGTCTTCCTTTGAAGATTCAGAATTGTAATAGAATCGTATTAACTGCCAAAGAGGATCTGGAAAATACATCATTTGAAACAGTTATTCCACCAAAAAGAAGACGGCTCTCATATCGTATTTCTGAGACTGAAATCTGTTTTGTAATTACACGGGGATTGAGTGAAATATATGATGTCTTAACACATGTTACCTTTCTTAATATTGAAGCAGGTAAAATTTTCAGACAGATGACGGATCAGTCCGGGGAGTATTCACGGGAATGGATTCGGCTTTCTGAAACTGTTGTTAAGGGCAGTAAACTTAATGGTGAGGCGCTTGATAAAGCCTTATGGAATTTGAGCGTGATTCTGGGTAGAACGCTTCAGGAAACAAGGGATACATATACCACTCTCGAGAAATATGCGAAGAAAAGTTATTGCAATGTATTGTTTCAGATAATTCATGGCTTAGGTCATCGGGTAGAAGAGGAAAGGAACACAAAAGAAAATGAACTTATGATTTCTTTTACACCGACACTTCAGGAAATGATAGGCGATCAGAGTTACTGTAAAACATGGGCAAAGGCTATAAAAGAAAGATTGATAGAACTGGGCATTGATAAAAGACCTGTTCATATTATAAGTGCAAATCTACACAGTGTATTGAATCTTGTTTATGGCTATGATGCTATGCAGAATACAGGCAAAAAAAGTCAGAGCAGGGATATATACGGTTTTATTTCAAAAGTAAGTGCAAGCGCAGATACGGTGAAGGCGTTTGCCCTGGAACACGGATTTTACGAACTGGCTGATAGTTCAGGCTCTAATATTGATTGTCAGATTATTGATACTTCAAAAATCTCAGACTTTCAATTTCACCCGGATTTAACCCTGAATATAGAAAAAGGTGAGAATGCGCCACTGCTTCTGGTTATGGATTACGCGTTTGGTACTCAGGCTTTTGAAGCTCTGGATGAGCTTATGGAACCTTATGAACAAGGGGCGGGGACCGTTTCATTTTGCATTAATTCAATTTCAGTTATGGGCAAAGCCGGTACGCTTACAGGTGATAAGGGGGATATAATGCTTGCAACGTCCCACGTTTTTGAAGGGACCTCTGATAATTATATTGTCGATAATGATATTAAAAAAAGTGATTTTGATTCAGATGTGAACGTCTATTCCGGCCCAATTGTTACAGTCGTTGGCACATCTTTGCAGAATCAGGACCTTTTAAAACGATTTCAGGCTTCGAACTGGAAAGCTGTAGGGCTTGAAATGGAAGGCGGGCATTATCAGAAGGCCATCGGCTCAGCAATCATAAGAGGTCATCTTCCGGCTGATGTCAAAACACGGTATGCGTATTATGCTTCAGACAACCCGTTATTAAGCGGGCAGACTCTGGCCTCGGGGAGTATGGGACATGACGGGATAAAGCCGACCTATATGATTACAAAAATTATTTTAGAAAAAATCTGTTCCTGATAGCATTTACAAAATATTTGTTTCTTTTATTCAGGATATTTTTTATAAATAAAAAGTTGTACATGGGGTTTTGTTTATATGCGTCTATATGATAAAATTCTTTGTTGTATGTTGAATGAAAATTAAAAAAAAATAAGAATGTTAGAAAAAAAATGTTGTGGATATTAAGGAGAGTTTATGGAAAGTTGCCCATGTGGTTCTGAGGCGTTGTATAGTGATTGTTGTGAGCCTGTAATTAAAGGGGATAAAGATGCTGAGACTGCTGTTCAGTTAATGCGTGCAAGATATTCGGCTTATACAAAGGTTGAAACGGATTTTATCTATGATTCCCTTCATCCGGATAAAAAGTCAACGCATGATGGTGAGCAGACAAAAGCCTGGGCTGAAAAGTCGCAGTGGGACAAGCTTGAAGTTCTTGGTACAAAAAAAGGGACTGCGGCTGATGATACCGGTGAAGTCGAGTTTGTGGCTCACTACACGGTGAAAGGGGAACGAACAAAACACCATGAAGTTGCAACTTTTTTGAAAGTTGACGGGAAATGGTATTTTGAAGATGGTGAAGGTGTTATGCCGTCACAGGTTGTTCGTGATACACCCAAGATTGGTCGAAATGAACCTTGTCATTGCGGCAGTGGAAAGAAATTTAAAAAATGCTGCGGATGATAGAGGTATTCTTAAAAATATAGCGCAAGGAGATGCATATGGCTTTCTGGGATAAAGTAACTGCTGAGCTCGTTGACATAATTGAATGGACCGATGATTCCCGAGATACTATGGTCTGGCGTTATCCCCGTTATCAAAATGAAATAAAATATGGTGCAAAGCTCACAGTACGCGAGTCTCAGGTTGCTGTTTTTGTGAATGAAGGTAAAATTGCCGATGTTTTTCAGCCCGGGATGTACTCTTTAACGACAAAAAACCTGCCTGTTCTTACAACCCTTAAGGGTTGGTATTACGGTTTTGACAGTCCGTTTAAAGCTGAAGTCTATTTTGTCAATACACGGCATTTTACCAACCTGAAGTGGGGAACAAAAAATCCGATTATTTTACGGGATGCCGAATTTGGCCCTGTAAGACTGAGAGCTTTTGGGACCTATGTTTTTCGTGTTCGTGATGCGTCTGTTTTTGTGACAGATATAGTTGGAACTGATGCCCATTTTGCCATTGATGAAATTGCAGATCAGCTGAGGAATCTTATTGTAAGCAGATTTGCAGATCTGCTTGCCGAGAGTAAAATACCGGTGCTTGACCTTGCGGCAAATTATGATGAACTGTCTAAATTTATGGCAACAAAAATTGGCCCTGAATTTATGGAATACGGGCTTGATATCACAAAACTGCTGATTGATAATATTTCTCTTCCACCGGATGTTGAGGAGGCCCTTGATAAACGAAGCAGTATGGGCATTGTTGGTGACCTCAACAAATATACTCAGTTTCAAAGTGCAAACGCTATGGAACTGGCGGCTGAAAATCCTGGGGGCGATGCTTCTGCAGGTGTAGGCATGGGAATGGGATTTGCCATGGCAAACCAGATGGGAAAGACCCTTGCACCAGATCTGGGGACACCACAAAATGTGGGTAGCCCTCCACCGTTACCTGCTCAGCAGCCTGCGGTAGAGTATTTTATTGGCATTGATGGAGAGCAAAAGGGGCCCTTTACAACAAGAATTATTGCTGAAATGATCAAAGATAAAGCAATAAAAGCTGATACACTTGTTTGGAAAAAAGGGATGGACAACTGGATGAAGGCCTCAGAGTTGGTAGAGTTGACCCGGTATTTTGATGCTGTACCGCCGCCACTTGCCTGAAAACGATTAACACTGGGAACGAATAATGGCTAATTGTGATAATTGTTCAGCACCATTGCCCCCCAATTCGATTATCTGTGATTATTGCGGAACTCGAAATGATACTGATCTGAAAGGGGTTCACCGCTATACTGTTCAGGAACCTGACACGGAGCGGATCTGCCCGAGGTGTAATATCAGTATGCGCACGTTGGATTTAAAAATTGAGGGTAAGTTTTTAATTGAACGATGCGAAGACTGCCTGGGGCTATTTTTTGATACAGGAGAACTTGAGGCCTTAATAAAGGCTTCCGTTAAGAATGTTTATGATGCAAACCGTCACAAAATTAATGAATTAAACAAAACATTAAGGAATAATGATTATCCGGCTGCCTATATTAAATGCCCGGTTTGTGCCCAGATTATGAATCGGGTGAATTTTGGTGCAAAGAGCGGTGTTATTATTGATAAATGCGGTGACCATGGCATCTGGTTAGATGGCGGAGAATTACGCCATCTGCTCGAATGGGTAAAAGCGGGAGGGCAGATTCTGGCGAAACAGAGGGAAGATATGAAACGACGGGATGAGACCCGGATGAACGAAAGTGCAAAACGTCAGCAGCGGACCTCAATGCCAGTTGATACGTCCGGGTATAATCGCTATGGCGGTACTTTAAGACAGAATGATCCGGATATATTCAGAATTGTTTCTAAAGTTGTAAAATGGCTTGTTTTTTAAAAAGATATTTTTTTAACAATTCAATCATCAAAAATAAAAAAGCCCCTCAGTAAATTTACTGAGGGGCTTTTTGTTTTGAATAAATCTATTGGCTATTTTTTATACATTTTCAGAATCTCTTTAATAATAGCCACTTTTTTAGCAGCAAGGCTTTTTTCTTCCTTAGAGGTTGCACATTCAAGAGCATTGTTCAGATTTTCCTGAATTGCCTCAAAATCTGGTGTACCAGGCATATTTTTCAGTTCATCCGCCTTCATAACAAAAGACTTGAAAAGAATCGGGTTAATTTCATCTTTGGTATAAACATCTTTTTCAACTGCGGGAAGAACTTTGCCAGGAATTACAGCAATTACATTTTCACCGCTTGGAGAAAAGTCTCCCTGATATACATATGTTGCGCCCATTTTTGTTTTTACATAATAGTTATCAGTATTGCTGGAACTGAATGTGATAACAAGTCCGACAAGAATTGCTATACAGGCTGCGATAGCTTTAAAATTAATTGAAGGTTTTTCACCCTCATCTGCAAAAGTAATCGGAGCAGTCTCTTCGGGCGGTGGGGGCTGAGATTCAGGCTGTACTTTTTTCGCCTCTGCTTCAGCTTTAGCCTTTGCGTCTGCCTCAGCTTTAGCCTTTGCGTCTGCTTCAGCTTTAGCCTTTGCGTCTGCCTCAGCTTTAGCCTTTGCGTCTG
>JQIA01000413.1_pt1 | contig 21317 bp, 22 predicted proteins | sample 811431 | NCBI WGS metagenome assembly JQIA01 (sample SAMN02998118, study PRJNA258478) | marine sediment metagenome | biome: marine; feature: seafloor; material: sediment; isolation source: oil-polluted sediment collected from 3 locations (0.5 km, 0.7 km and 0.9 km)... | place: USA: Gulf of Mexico ...
GCCGTCACATCTACTAAATATACGCTTTTATTTTTTTGTAAACTTTGTAGTTTTTCGACTGGAATTTTTCCTTTTAGGACGTAAATTCCGATCATTTCTTGCGAATCTTTTTGTAAATCATTGTAGACCTCTTGCGTTGCATCCAAAGAACCCATGCCGACAGCCAAATCCCCATTTTCATCAATCATATAAAGATTGACCGAATTGAGCGCCAAATTAAATTTATCTGACAGTATTTTAACGGAGTAAACATCTAATGGCTCACTAAGGGTAATGTTGGCTTGAACGGTTTTAAATCCTTCTGAGACCAAACGATCTTGGAGAGTTAAAACCTCCGCTTTATACGTTTCTATGGATTCAATGCTCATAGGCGATTTGGCCGAAGCGATAGAAGTGAGTAAAAGAAGAGTCAAAATGTATGTTGTTGTTTTCATAATGTTATCCTGAGTGTAAGTAAATTAGAGGTGACCATGTTGGCCACTGTAACTATTTTCAATAGCGGCAGGCGGATTAGGCGAAGGAAGGCAGTCGTTGTAATCACCACCAAAGAAAGTCTGATGGCTAATACCAAAATTAACCCCAACAACCCCATCATCAATGCCATTTGATGGTCGATAGTCACGCCAATAGGTTTTTACATAATATTTTTTCCACTGAATAACGGTGCCTAATGCCACGACTTCCGATTCTTCTCTATATCCGAGACCTATTAAACTATCGTTTTCTAAATCCTTAACAGGATTAGGAAGGTTAGTAACAATATAGTAAGCATCTAGTTTTTCTGTTTTGTCTGGGTGGGGATTTGCGACCACATCTACGGTTACATAGCCATCGTTTCCGCCGAAAGTACACACCCCAGGCAAATTGTACACACCATTGTTGTAATTGATTATTTTATCAACATTTACTTGATCAAACCAGAAAGATACTTTAGTCACAAAACGGTTACTACTGGCAATATATTCTGAATACTCACCAAGTCTTGGGATATATTCATGACCAGCTATATGGTAAAGTTCTTGCCAACCATTTGTCCCAGGCATGATTTCAGCGAAAGCTGCTGAATTGAAACAACAAGCCGCAAGGAGTGCGGTGCTTTTTTTAAGATTCACAATAGAATTCCTCGTGTTATTAATGGGAAGTACATTATAGTCTTTTTATTCTACTATTTAATCTAAATCTTAAATAAAAATTACTTTAACTAAAATTAATCTCTAAATTATTATTTTCTTAATAATTTTTCTCACCAGAAAAACACTCATAGCCAGACGAAACGTTTAGGAATCAACCCATAAAACAAACGAACGTTTATTTTACGGGTTCAGTTTTAGCTGATTTTCAGTTGAAAACCATAAATTAAAGCATAAAATAATCTAGGTAAATTAAACCTACCTCCTAATTAGATTATTTTATGATTATTGGCTATGCCCGGGTTTCAAAAAATGATGGCTCACAAATCCTTGATTCTCAGATGGATATTTTGCAAAAAGCAGGAATAGAAAAAGAGAATATCTATTTTGATAAAGTCTCAGGAATGAAAGCGGACAGAGAACAACTCAGTATTTGTTTAAAAGTCTTAAGAAACGGCGACACTTTAATGGTCTCAAAACTCGACAGGCTCGGGCGGTCGCTTCACCACCTTATTGAAATAATAAACGACTTAAATAATCGTGACATTGGTTTTCGCGTTGCCAGTGGTATAGGACATGAAATTGATACTACTACCGCTGGTGGTCGTCTGATTTTTTCAATTTTCGGTGCATTGGCAGAATTTGAAAGAGCACTAATGAGCGAACGCACCAAAGCAGGTCTCAAATCTGCCAGAGCCAGAGGTCGAAAAGGTGGGCGTAAACGCAAAATGACCAAACAAAAAATTATTTATATTCAAGCCCAACTCAAACACCCTGATACAGTGGTGGCAGAGTTAGCTAGAGAATTGGGAGTTACAACCGTAACGATTTATAACTATGTGACGCCAAGAGGAGAACTGACTATACGTGGAAAAAAGATATTATGTTAGTTTATTTCAATCTTGATATCGGTAATTCAATAACTGATATCATTAATTTCTATTCATATAGCTAATAAAATTACTAGCTTGTGAATTGTGCTTGATTACTTAACTTCTAAGATTTGACGAATAGAGAATTTAGTCATTTCCGAAGAGAAATCTAACAAAATCTCAGACGCATCATTAAAAGTTATTCTCCCTTCAGAAAATTCAACCAATGTCTTTTCAATTATTACTTTTGACACTTTTTTCTGCTCAATAGTATTAATATTATTATTAATTATTTCGTCAAATTCATCCTCCATTAATTAACTGGTTAATGACCTAATTAGCTCTAATGCTTTTTTCCCTAAATCAGTTCCCTTGGCTTTGAAAAATTCAAGTACATCCATACTTAACAATTTTATTTCACCTGCATACAAACGAGCAAGTTCATCTTTGGTTTTTTTCTTAAGAGATTTGGTAAAAGAATCATCAGTTGATTTTTTTTGGTAAACCCAAGCAATTTTTTATAGACTTCCTCATCTAAAGTTGCCAGTTGTTGTCGATTATCCTCATTCATTATTATTGTGGCATTGTCACCATGAATCAGTCCTTTAATCGGTGCATTATAATTAATAGTTGTTCCACTATTATTGTCAACTTTTCCAGATATTTTTTTCATGAATTCCTCCTGTAATCCCTCTAATTTTAACATAGAGTTCGAAATATGTATTTTTAATGAATCAAAGTTTGTACGAATGAACCCTTCTATCATACCTTCTATAGTTTCATCCATAAAGGAAAACCTTACATAAGGTGATCCACTACGAAAATTAATACTATCAACAAAGACAGACCATTCTGGATGTTCTTTATTCATAATATTGGCAATAACATTACAAGCAATAGTATCACCTAAACTTATCCCTTCTTCAAAGAAAAGGTCAAAATTATGCATTTTGCGATAAAGTTTTTGAAATTCATATTTCTTAAAATCCCTCTTTTGGGGGAATCTTGAACCATCTTGAAAGAAAAACTTACAGTCAACATTCTTCATCTCATCAAAATTAAAAACCGTATCCAAAAAACTCACGTCTGTTAACGTCACGTTGAATAAACTCATTCTGGTTATTTCACACTTTGTAAACCTTGAACTTAGAAGACTGCCTGAGAAGCTGATGCGATGTAACTTACACTTAATAAAATTACATGCTTTCATAAGAGTTGATGAAGTCATGATTTGTTCCATGTTACAAGCATAGAAATCACAAGCATCTAGATTTGCACCATGAAAGCGTACAAGTTCAAGATTGCAGTCATTAAATTTTACTCCTTTACCTGTAGTGTTGGAAAAATTTGCTCCACGCAAGTCACAAGAAGTAAAATTACAACCGCTTATCTCTGATTGGGAAAAATCCACCTCCCACAACCTAGAATTAGTTGCTATACCAGGATTTGAACTTGCCCAATTAATTGACACATACTTTTGCCATACTTCTATAAATAGTGTTGAAAAATTAAATCCACTAAGATCGAAACCAGACAAGCATAATTGTTCACCAATTACCTCTTTATTTTGTTCAATTATTCTCCAATGAATTAAGTGGCTACGTATCCTCTTGATTAACTCTTGTTCACAGATACTTTTTAGTTTTTTTTGTTTGCTTTTTTTATTGCCCAATTTTTCAATTAAAATCAATTTTGCATCTTCATAGGATTCTGCAAGGATAATGTGCCCATCTTTTTTTTCAAAATTATTTACTGAATTATAGGCTCGCTCTTCATCTGATTTTGAGAATGAATTAACACTTGTGTAGACCCCTGTTTCACTATTCACACGAAAAATATAAAATCTTTCATTTCCTACGGCTTCATCAGAGTCCAGTGGGTCTTCATAGTCAACACCAAATTTTTTTTGTAAGCATTCTAACTTTGACTCTGCTAAGAGTTCTACCTGCTTCCAAAACCTTTCATCTTTAGGAAAAATATCTCCAAATAATTCTTTACACTCTATTATTGATGATTTTATTGAGTTATTAAAATCAGCATAAGCTGACTGAGCTGTAGTGTCTGCTGCTTGATGTGCTTCATTTTTCCAATTTTTTTTCAATGTAAGTAATTCCCATTTATAATAATTCCGCTAATCATGATGAATAACGTCACTAGTGATATTACAAATACCATATTTTTAATATTTCTGATTTTCTGATTTTATCTAGTAGTAATTAATTATGAATCATTCTATTAATCATAGTTGTTTAGCTTGACTAAGTCAATATGAGAGAATTATTTTTAGATACTTAACAAGTTATTATCTACCGTTTTAATTGCAAATCAAGAGTCTGCCTATAATTCCACTGTGATAGAATTAGTTATTGAATTATCGAATATATCGGCCTCTATTCGTGACTACCTCACACCAAATCGACCAAGCTAGTTGTCATCTAATAAATCAACTTAACAAGGATAAAAATTGTTATTTATAATCATTCACATAAAAAACTTAGATTTTGGTAAAATACCCTCTTATATTTTTTATATTTGCTCATTATGCCAAAAATAGATAGTCAAACCAGTTCTACTAATGACTTAGATCAAGGTTTATTGAAAGCTTTAGAATTAAAAACCCAAAAATTCGTTATTGATTCTGATTGCCTAAAAATAAATGAGGCAGGCTGGAAGGCTTTTAATACTTTTGGAACTGATATTTTCACAACCCTTAAATATGATCTTGGGTTAAACTTCACCAAATGCCTCATATCATTTGACCTGTACCCTTTACCTGAAAGCCCTGATTGGCCTCCTACCAATCCTGAAGATTATGATTTTGTTGATCCTGATTATGGTATGCAGATATTAAACTTTTTTGGTTTTGATTCAAATAAAGACTCAATCAAAGTAGAGTTTTATGAAAAACTATCTGAGGGTCACTCTGATTTTCTTATTGATCAAGGGGTCAAAGCCTTTATTGCAGGTCAAAAAACAATCGCCATCAATTATAGAAAGCGAAAAGCTGACTTAAATGACCCAAAAAGTAATGTAGCAAAGTTCTCACCCATTTATCAGAATTTGGCTAAAAAATATGATATTAAAGAAATCATCTTAGTTACCACAGCGATTGAAGCTCCCTCTAGTTTTACACTCAAAGGCGTTATTCCTGCTTTTACCATTGTTTTTTATCACGATACGAGAAATGCCTTTAAAGACTCAAATTTAACACAGTTCAAAGATATTACCGAACAAATCACTCAATGGTTAGATTTTGACAATTCGCAAGAAATCATTAAATATCTTAACCAAAAGATGCTTGAGAAAAAAGAAAAAATTATCGAAGCCAAAAAGCATTTAGAAAAGGCACTAACAGTGCCAGATGCAGATGAGCAAACGATAGATGAAGAAACCCTTTATGCTAGAAATAAAATTTTTGAAGTACTTTACCCTGCTTTCTTTTTACCTAAACCCAAACAAGCTGATCTTCAATTTAGTGATCGAGTAAAAATAGAAGTTGAAGAGGGAAAACCTGAGCGGAAACTTTCAGCACTAGAATTTCTTGAAAAGTATTATGGCCAATACCTGGCTTTTTTTGGGGCGGAACAAGATACTTTATTTCAAGATCAACTTAATCAGTTTGACCCAAAGCTTAAAGAAAATGCCAGAGCGCATGTGAATAGAATGATTACGAAAGATCAACTATACAAAGGCAAGCCATTGCCAGAATTCAATCAAATCATCAAACCTATCAGTGTTCAAAATGATCTTATTGTTGATCAATTTTCAATTATAGAAAAAGATTTTATTAATCATTTATCAAATCTAATTAAAGAAAGAAAAGCACCTTCCAAAAACAGGCCTTCATATAAATATAAGTAAATATTCTCGCGAGTTGTTGTTTTTATATTTTTAAACTGATACCATTAAGGCGTGTCAAGCAACTGCTTACGCGCCTTTTTTTGTATTCAAAGAAAGGGTAAACCACAAAAATGAGGTATTACCATGAAAAATCGGAACAACATCTTTAGGCACAAGCCAAAGGATTCATCGGTGATGATGAGCCCTTCTAACAATAGAGCTAACCAGAACTCAGACCCCACACAATCTATAATCAAAAATTTAGGCGGAGAAACTTGGACTTTGGTGATGAAGAAATTCGTCCAAATTATCCTGATGAGCCCTAACCCTAAAAATGGTTTGAAAAAAGCACGGGAATTTCTGGATGAAAAAGCACAAGCCTTTTTATTTAAAGCCCTTGCTCCTTTTGAAGGTCAGATTGAATCATTAAAAAACCACATCAACCATCAGACCACCAAAGCCAAAGCGCTAGTTGAGGCCAGAGACAAAGAACCAACCACAGTCAAAAATATAATATATCGAGTGAAAATTGATCAAACAAAATCACCGATGGCCAATGTCCTCATCTACACCTTCTTAATTTTAACCATATTGGGAGTAAGTGCAGGTGTGATCACCATTTTCTCGGTGATTGAACTGATGCCAAGCTTTTATAACAAGCACTTCATATTTCAGCTTTCAGCTTCTACCATCTGGTTATTGTTTGGCTGTGCAGTTCTGGCTACATCTCAATTGGTTGAATCTGCAAAAGCCAAAAAGATGATTGATAGCACCATGATTTGGATTTTTATTATCGGCGCACTATGTTTTGCAATCAGCTTTGTCCTAATGCACGCAGAAATTGGTGTAGATGAGGGGTGGGATATTTTTATTGAAGCTTTATTTTTCCTTAGTCTTGTAGTTATGGAAGCTGGGGCAACCAGTTTATTTATCCATGCGGCTGTTAAATTAATAAAAAATAATTCTAAGGTAGAAGAAATAGAGAAAGTCACTGAAAATCCTAATCGCATCAATCTGGATAATTCAGTAAGCAAGATACTCGATATCATTCAAAAACTAGAAACACAACGAAAAAAACTAATGTTCCAAAAAGAAGCCATCATCAGAGAAGCACAAGCCACAGTTGAAGAACACATGGCACGACTTGAAGCCGAAGTATATAGACTAAGCAACACACCACAGGAGTCCTACTAATGAAAACCGACAAACTAACCATCATTTTATTACTTTTATCATTGAACATTCACGCTGAGACCTTTGAACTTGTGGCCTCAGCCAATCGGGGAGAAATACAGAATCAACAACTTAAATCTATTTTTGAACATGTCCTATACACTCAACTCAAAGCGAATGATACTTTGATTGTTACTGACTCAGAACTTGGTAGTATTTCACAAATCACTTTGGATGAAAAACTGGGCGAAGCACCGAGTAAAATCAAAAAACGCTTGATCAGAAAACTTTTCAGAAAAGAACACCAAGCCATAAAGGATTTTTTAAACATTCCCCCAAGCCAAAAACCGTCGGCCATAGCGTTGCATCGAATACTGAATTCACTTAGGCAACATCAGGCAGGGAAAAACCACCACTTGATCTTGATAGGCTCGCCTGTGTGGAAGGATCAGAACCCTCGATATTCAATGAACAATGGCTATTTGTCTGATGGTCATATCATGGACGATTCTGGTTCTGTCTTTGCAACCAAGCGTTGGAAAGATTCATTGTCAGGGGTCAGTGTGCACTGGTTTTATTCACCATTGACCACAGCGTGGTCAATTTATGAACCAGATCAACACCGAGTTGCTTTGCATAGATTTTATACTCTTTACCTTCAGGCTCAAGGGGCAGCACTAAATACCTTTACCCATGATATCAAACTCATCAATCGTATAGGAGTAAGCGCCACTATAACAAATAGCTCATTCGTTTTAAACCCTGATGACTCTAAAGTACAAGTTCATCAATACCAGCCTTTTCCTAAAGACTTATTTGAAACAACGGCCAACGCCTCTTCAAGTGCTCTAGCCCATCAAGGGTTATTGACCATCGGTATCAAGTGGAGTTGTCAGCACTGTGATCTCGATTTGTACGTGCAAAACCAAAACCATAAAGAGTTGTTCTATGGGCAACCACAAACCCAAGAAGGTCGCCATACCAAAGATTTTCTTGATTCTCCAAAAAATGGTTATGAGACGGTGGCATTTAATCGTCCAGTTTCAATTCGCGACATTAAAGTATTTATTAATCATTACAGCGGTGTCAGTACACAGCCGATTAATGGTGAAGTACGTATTCAATACGATGGAACGGTTTACGCCTTTCCCTTTAAGCTTCATTCCTCCAATGGAGACCGCGGCAAGAGTCATCGAGGATCAGGCACATGGTTGCGTGTCAATTTGTTTGAATCCTTAAGCGCTGATTAAACAGTGAGGATGACATGAACAAACAAGACGAATACACTATGCTTTTCGAAACTGGCGAAAGAGATGGATATAAAAAACGCGAGAAGCGTGTTCCTCCCGCCAGTTTCTTAAAAGGCTTATTACGTGGCTCAAAATTCTTAGAATGGCGAACCAAAACATACAATCAAGGCTATTTTGCTGGCCGTAACAATTTAGAAAAAGAGAAAAAAGCGGCCAATCAGCTCAAACAAAATGATGCGACTAAGGACATGGTATTCAGAATTCACTATCAACAAGCCTATTCCAGAACCTTAATTGGCGAGCCTGTGGTCATTCCTCAAAAGAGTGAGTATAAAGTAAAAATACTCCAAATCACTCACTTTGAGGCTTTACATAAAGGCATAAATCAAGCAAAAATTGATCGGGAACGAATCAAAGGAATCAACCATGAAAACAAGAAACAATTGGATCGTTAACCAAATCAATCTAAATGAAAAAATCATGAAATTATTATTCAAAATCTACAACCATAAATCAGGAAAAAGCGCATGGGGTTGATGTTCAAGTGGTTCATAGGGATAAATGCTTTTATTTTATTTTTGAATTATACTGTCTCGGCTGTCAGAAACAGTCAATCACCCTCTCTATCCCATTTAATCGCGATCATTGCCATGATCTATCTCATTAGTAGATTAAACCATACACTCAAACTTTCTGGAGCTACACCTGTATTCAGATTTATTGGTAAGTTTTTAGTATTTATCTTTAAACCGATTCAATGGTTATTTGTTGGTTTTTTAAACCCCACTAAAGGTAGTAGATGGGCTAAATGGTGGGAAACATATTGGTTATTGAACCGAAACCATACTGGATTCGTACTGGATGGAAAAAACAAAAAACTTTCTGAAAAAGCATCTTACAACAACCTTTTATGTGCATCGCCAGTTGAAAGTGGAAAGACCTCTGTTTTGGCACTCAGCAATATTTTTCATTTGGCTGGCACGGGAGCATCCATGATCATAATGGATGTTAAACCGTCTAAAGAAGACAGTGGTATGGGAGAGCTATATAGGCTTAGTTCAGGTTATTTAAATCAAAAGAACTATAATTTAAAAGTCTTCAATTTAATGGACGTAAGTCGTTCTATCCATTTCAATCCACTAGCTCATTTAAGCAAAGATGAATTTTTAGTTTTTAACGAAATTCAAGCCATTGCCAACATTGTCATTGAAACGGCCAATGGCAAAGGAGAGCAAAATGGTAGCCAGAAATACTGGACTGACAGTGCTAAAAAACACACCGTTAACTTCATCAATGCTTTAAAAGCCATATCTGAACAGGATGAACGATATAAACGTTATTTTAACTTAGTGAATGTACGCCACCTTTTGGGACAATGTAATTTTTTTGATGATAGAAAAAAAGGACTTTCTGATCTTGATAATTTTATGCTCCAAGCTGGAGCAATAAATCCAAGTGTCAGTCAAGAATACACCACGGCTTTAAATGGTAATCCGACCACTCTAGCCAGTGAGATTTCCAGCGCCGTGACAGCACTTTCATCACTGAGTAATCCATCACTGGCCAGCCTAATGGGATCAAGTGATTTTTCATTTGATGAATTGCGAGATAAAAAGACCGCTTTGTTTATTAATGTAAATGTGACAGATTTAGAGCAAGGAACGTTTGATTTAGTGGTAAAGATATTTTTCAACCAGTTATTAAATAGCCTCAGGCACTCATTAAAAAAGGCAGATCAACCCGTTTTTATGATGCTTGATGAAATCGGTCATTTTGCCATTGATAATTTGCCAGGTTTTATGGGGACAGCCAGAGAATACAAAGTAGCTGTGATGATTCTTCTACAGAATATTAATCAATTAAATTCTCACTATGGGGAAAATAGAGCTAAAACCATTAGAGAAAATGCCTTAACACAACTGTGTTTTGGTGGATCTAAGGGCGAAACGGCTCGTTACTTCTCTGATGAAGCAGGTCGCACGAGATTTGCAGCAAAACAAAGAGGAGCAGACTTTTCATTGCATCGTGAGGACACTGTCATTACTCCAAGTGAGATCACAACCGCAAAAAGTGAAAATATTTTTTGTACATACGCCAAAAGTTACCCCATGAAATTTAAGGCAAACCCTTATTATCGACATCCAAAATACAGAAAATATGCACAACTTAAACCTCTGCCTATCCCTAAGTCAAAAAAATTAACAGTACCAATCATTGACTTGGAAGAATTCAGCCGCCAAACCAATCAACCATTTGAGCCAGAAGCCTTTCACCCTGATCCTGACACATTAGCAACTGATCATGAGCAATAGAAAAGAATATCAAAAACAGTACAGGAAAAAATATAAAGCCAAAAAAAGACAGGTAAGTGGTTATTTGAGTCTGAAAAATTTTCGTGACCTTGAACAACGTTCCAAAGATGGCGGGCGTTCCAACTTTCAGCAGTTGTATCAAGAAAGCCAAGCCTATCTTGATAATCATTACTTACCTAATAAGACACAATTAGAGCTACAAAGACAACTGATTATCGAAGTCAGAAGGATAGGCTGTAACATAAATCAACAGACTCGATATGTGAATTCGTTTAAGCGTCTAATCGCTCAAAGACAAGTATTTGCAAGGCTACAGGAGTTAGAGCAAGTCATTAACGATTTTATTCTTAACCCTGCCTCCAAGTGATCATAAAGAGTCTGAGACGTAAAGAAGCCAGTTTTGATCAACTGGTGTATTACATCAACCTTGGCGCGGGTAAAAACGATTATTATCTGGCGCATAACTTTTTGTGTGATCCTACGGACACAGAATCGGTGATTAAACAATTCGAGGATAACAGTGAATATTTACCACCACGAAAAAATGGAAACTATATATATCACGAAATAATTTCACTACCTACTCAAAGCACATCGCTAGAAAACGCTAATCAAATTCTTGAAGATCTCGCCCAACAATACATACAAAAAAGATGTCCTGAAACTCTGGCTTATGCGCGGATTCACAACAATACTGATAAGCCACATATACACCTAGCCATTTCCGCTAATAAGCTCATGGATAGCAAGCGTATGCGACTGAGTAAAAAGCAATTTAGGGACATTCAAATCGAACTGGAACAATACAAATTAGAAAAGTACCCAGAATTAGGAAATCAAAAGTTTTATGCTATGGATCATCATTCTGAAAAAGCTAAAACTAAACATGCCGAACACCAAATCACTAAAGCGGGGAAAGTTACCAAAAAGCAACGAGTCATCACTATTCTCTCTGAGGCTTTAGATATAACGATCAGTTTCAAAGAACTGGATCAACAGTTAAAAAAACACCAACTGGCGTTGTATCAGCGCGGTAAAACAGTTGGGGTAATGGATTTAGAGACCAACAAAAAATATCGACTGAAAACATTAGCTTTAGATGATCAATATCAACAGTTTAAACAGGCAGTGACGCAGATGGAGAAACAACGCCAGCAGATGCAACAAATCAGACAATCACGAAAGCAACACGACTATAAAAACCAACAAGAGCCTAAACCATAAAAAATTGCTTTTACTACCTGAATACGCAATACTCATAAAAATGATTAATAAACACCCTATGAGTCATTCAAACGTATTAAAAATCACCATCGGCGATGACTTGAGAGTTCTCTTAAAAGTACGAGCTCAAGAAACGGGAAAAAGTGAAGGTGCTTACGTAAAGCAAATCTTAAAAGAACATATGGAAGATGAGCAAGATCTCTGTGAAGCAGAGAAAAGAATCAATGAAATAGAGCAAGGTAAAAGTAGAACGTATACGCTCAAGCAAGCGATGGATATGACTAAAGCAATTCACAATGGAGGTGGTAATTGCTAAAAAGACATACAAAGAAATCAATAAACTCAGTGAAGAAAACTCAACTAGGATATACGCGTTTTTAATGAAGTTGAAAACCATTCCCCCACGAAGCAAAGGCAAAGCATTGAAAGGAAAATTTAAAACCATATGGCGATATAGAGTTGGTGATTTTCGAATATTTGCTGACATTCAAGATGAGATTTTAACTATTCTCGTGGTTAAAATCAGTCATCGTTCCAAAGCCTATTGATGAAATTATCAAAGGCTTATTTTTTGCAAAAAAATAACAGCACGTAGTGCGTGGGGTTTTTAGGGCACTCCCTAAACAAGTCATGTTCGTAGTAACATGCAAACTTGCTAACCGCGCATCTGCGCTTTTCCGCCCTGCGGATTCGGGGCTTGCCATGCAAGTAACGGCTCTGCCGTTTAATCAAAAGCACTCACCACAAAAGTTTTTTGCAACAATGTTGCAGTGATTCTTACAAATTATATAAATTACCCCTATGAAAGAAAAAAGAAAAAGCCACTCAATGTTTGGGTGGCTTTATAAAACTACAGTTCTACACTTTAAAAATATTAGTCCTTCTCTAAACTTTTTATTGCCCCAAGCACTCTAACCAATTCTTTTTTCTTCCACTCCTCAAGTTGCCTTTCAGTAACCTGATCTAATGGAATAGTCTTTATAATCGGCTGGTCATCAATTGGTTGCCCTTCCATGTAAAAGATAAAATAGTATCAACAAAATACATGGTTAAAATATTTTGTCTAGTTGTTTGCACTCCTTAGCGTTTCTTCAGAAAAAGAATAAATACAATGCATCTCATTATTCAAATCTGGGTTTTGGGATAGGTTTTTTAACCAAGGCGATTTTTTGCACAACTGATCTCGATCAAAACCGCAAATTGATGATTGAATGAAAGGACATGCCTTTGAATATCCATCGTGTACTACAGTCATTAAACGATGATTCATGGCTTCTAAAAATAAGACAGCTTCTAGCTTTCTCTCATCATTTGATAATTTATAAATATCATCTGAATGCAAAAAAATCGGCATGTGATAGCGGTTAATAAAATCTTTATTACCTTGATCAAAGAGAACCTTTTCTACAAAAAAATCAGGTTTATCATCCCTGTTTTTTTTAGCCATTAACATTGTTTGAAATAATGAAGATACCGCCTTATCAAACTTATCACTATCTACTTGAGTAAAAGCTCTGGGTGCTACATTGTTTCTCCATAATTCATCTCGGTAATTCTTTATATCTGTTTCCTCGTATTCATCTAATAAAAAATCATATATTTTTAGTAAATCTTTTTCGGCTGGTGGTTTTTTAAATTCCTTACCAATTTTCATTGCTCCATCTAAAAAAACGAACTTTTGGAGAGGATGATTCAATGAAAAATCACCTAGGAGAACCATAGCAGCACATATTTTTTCAAAATCGTCCCAACCAGTAGTTTTTTTCAGTGTTTCAATACCAATGGTATATACTAAAAAACTAGGGTCAGTTTGTTTATGAAGCCAATTAAATTTTTGTTTACTTGCACCAAACCAAAGCTCTAAAGCCAATGCCATAGATTCCATTATTGCTGTAGCCCCCATTCCAATAAGACGCCTCTCCCCATCAACTAAAATTTTACAATAAGCTGGTTCAATATTCGCACTTGTCTCAAAATCTGCAAATAACGGGCCCTCTTCAATAGAGTCGGTAGTATCAACATAAACAAAATGGTCAAATACTTTGAGTTCATTCCTATGAGAATTAAAGCTATTAATTAATAACTCTTTCTCCTCCAAAGATATCTGTGAGGAATCTTTACAGCTTAAAATTTTGGCTAACTTAGTTAATACTTTCCAGTAACTCATAAAAGAAAAACAGCCGTAATAGGTTGATATGCACTGGATATAGTGTAAGTTTTCATGAATAGGAGCAAAAACTTCTGCATGGATAGCAGGATTGATAGCATTGATGTTAGAAGAAAGTTGCCCTAAAAATGTAAATGGCTTAAACCATGCAGGGTTTTGATTTTTACCGCTCATATAATTGGCCTTATATTATCGTATTCTCTAACCAATAATTTCTTGGATTCCAAGTTCTTTAGAATAGGGATAAATCCATTTTTTTTCATTTTACACCCCTTTTGATTAAAGGGGCACTCACTGATTGGACACTCCACTCTAATCTCTTTGTGCTTTTTGTATATTTTCTTTTGTGATGCAAATTGCGGTAATAGTTTTTTATTCTCACAACTCACTGACCATATAGCTTTATAAACACAATATTCGGCTTTTTTTTCATCAAGTGAATTAAAAGAATTAATAATGTCTCTAATGCCAGTCAACAACGGTAATCCTCCACTATTAGAAACATCTAATAACTTTCCGTTCATAAATAATACATAGGCAGCTCCCAAACTCGCCTGAACCATACCAAATAGAAAATCAGGAATATTAATCACCAATTTAAACTTGGGAATAAAAATCCCTAGCGTACCAAGAGGGCGTTGGTTTGGTGAAGACCCTGCAACTAGCTCCACATCAACCTCGATTTCCTGCAATGTTTCACAAAACCCAATTATATCCATATCGGCTTCTCCGATTGGATTTTCGATTAAGTCTTTGGAAAAAATCAAGCTATTTAAAGCCACAAAATGTGCCATTTCTTTCATACCTGCTTCCTTATTCTAAATTATTAAATATTGCGATAGCACCTTTACTTTCCAAGGCCACTTTTTTTCAATTTTTTAAGCTCTTGTTTATTTAGATTCATGGCTAAATTTTTAATTAATATAAGATATTAAAAGACCAGATCATATGCTTTTTAAAGCACAATAACGCTGACTAAGATCAAAATGAGATAAAGCCAAACCATCACAACCTTCGATAGGAATGCTCGCGCGACAAAGTTAAAGTGGTTTTATACTGCTAGCTAATTCCTAAAAAATCTTTTTTTAATTCTAGCATACTTAATTTAAATGTAAGGAAAATTTGATCTTGATTCAGCATTACTTCAAATAGCTTCAATATTTTATCTGATTGTCGTTTCCTATTTATAACTCAAAAAACATCAATTCCTCATATTATTTATCAAAGAAGAGGCCAAAGCACAAGGGGCAAATCCTATAACCAAGCACTGTGGGGTAAATACTTTTAGTTTTTTGTAGCTAGTCGTTTTATCAAAGCCGACACTCAACATAAAAAAATTACTGATTATTAGTCAGTAATTTTTTAGTGCCTGCTAAGAATATCAGCCATTTTCAGCTATTTTAGTACGCATTACTGCTAGATAAGCATTCAATCGTTTTTTAGCAATTCCAAAATACTTGGCATCTATTTCTAAGCCAATAAATTTTCGGTAACACTGCCAAGAAGCAATACCAGTACTGCCAGAACCCATAAATGGGTCAAGTACGATGTCTCCTTTTTTACAGTAGCTTTCAATCAACGGTTTTAAAGCTCCTATGGGTTTTTGTGTTGGGTGATACTTGTTACCTGAATACTTCCAGCTTAAAATATCTTTCAATGGATTGGCTGGTTGTTTAGGACGCCCTTTGGCTAATAAATAAGCCATCTCATGATGGGCTTTAGTCATCCCTGTACTGGAAGCATAGGGTTTTACCCATGTGAAATGACCAACTGGATAAAAACCTGCTTTTCTCCATGCGTGCATGAACTCATCCACTTTGTTCCAGCCATAAAAGCTGATACAAAATGAATTGGGTTTTAGGACTCGGTACATTTCCTTAAAAGAGGTTTCAAGCCATGTACTGTTGTCATCATTGCGGATTTTCCTGCCCAAGCGGTCAACGTAACGAACCAAATAAGGTGGGTCTGTTAGAATCAAATCAACGTGATTATTCGGAATCTGTTGTAGTAACTGTTGGCAATCGCCGTTATGGAAGCCTGATATAATTTTTGTTTTCATGATAGTTAAGGGTGATAAATTAAAAAACACCTGTTTAACTACCTCGCTAAAAACTGACAGCTCAAGGAGGAATTTGAAAAAGCAAATCCTTGAACTGGAAGTTTGCGAGGTAAAACTGGATTAGTTTTTTAAACACCCTTTTCTTGAAAACAAAATTTCAGGAACCATAATAAAGATGACAATCAATTACTAAACAACAGATGAACACTCCTACTTTAAGCCCTGATGATTTACCGCTTATTGAGCAGTCTGCCAGTAGAAAACAGCTATTTGATGCATTAGGGATTGATTTAAAACAGGAAAATAACCGTACCAAAAACCCCGATGACTGGTGGGCGTTGAGTCCTTTAACTGATGAGAAAACACCCAGTTTTCACATGAATGAAAAAGGTTGGTACTGTCACTCTAGCAAACAAGGTGGAGGGGTGATTAAATTGGTTCAAGCCGTTATTCAGGCTCAAACTGGAGAAACACTTGAGGCGTATGATGCCGCTAGATGGTTGCTAGATAATCATGTGAGTTATCTGCCACATCTTTCAAAAACGCCCTATGAAAAAGAAAAAAAGGTATCAGAAAAACCAAAGGCAGTGGTAAAGCCAAAGATTGAAGTCAACAAGTCTATTCGACAAAACTTGATTCCCTTATTTGATATTGAGCATCCGTATTTAGAACAACGAGGAATCAGTCCCAAGACTTGTGAATATCTTGGTTGTGGTTATTTCCGAGGTGATAAAAGTAAACTCAAAAACCGCCTGATTTTTCAGATACGTGGAGTTGAAAATAATAAGTCTATGGTTCTGTCTCATACTGGCAGAGCTATTGATGATGAAACTCAACCAAAATGGCTATTTCCTGCTGGCTTTAAAAAGCATTTGGAATTGTACAATCAAGACAAGCTACAGCTTGATGACAAGGCTATTGAGCAAGCTCAAAAGCTAGGGCATATTATTCTAGTAGAGGGAACAATTGACGTAGCACGTTTGGTTGATGCTGGTGTGTTAAATACCGTTGCCTGTTTTGGTTCATATTTTAGCCCTGAACAATCAATGCATTTAAAATCGATTCTAAGCGATTTAAAAATAAATTCCTGCCTGCTTATGCTTGATCGCGACAAATCAGGACAGGATGGGCAACAAAGAGCAAGAATGCAGTTGTTAGATGATGATATTGGAGTAAAAACTTTTAACTGGGAAATTTCTTTTAGAAAAAGACAAGGAAAGCCCATAACTATACCAGAGAATATCAATGACCCTGCTGATTTTTCCACTGAACAAATTCAGTGGCTTAGGAAGCAAGAAATTATTTAAGAATATTTTTAGTAGATTTGCTTTTGATAATTTATTTCTATTTTCCTACATTGGTTATATTCCAAAGTCGTTTACTTAACAGACCATGCTTTTTGGGGTTCTCATAAGACGTACTTCCTCTTTCCAGTTGGAGTGACCATTAATTTTGACAGGCATTGAATATGAATTTATCCTTCGCCTGACAATGGTTCGAAACATTATCATGTTAGGTGCACCAGCTGTAGTATTTCTATGGGCGTTGGTAGTTTTTCTACTATTTTGAGTTCTGTCAATATTCATTTTGGCTACTGTGTCAAAGGGTTTTATCAGGGTCAGTTTGATTTTATCTGGATAAAGTTTCAGGTTCGAACATAGTGATAAGAAGATGGCCTTTTTGGGTTCGAACTCACCTTGTTCACTTAAAATGTCTTTGGCATCGTGTAATACTTGAAGCCTATGCCAAGCCATATCAAACTCTTCCTCATGCTCTTCCTGTAGCTTTTCTCGGGCATCTACCTGTTCTATTTTATCCTCTTGCGTCTTAGTGACGGCAAAAGGGATGTCCTTTTTATCAGTATCACTTACCTGTGGGTCAAATTTCTTTCTTTTTAGGTTGGACAGTTCATCATCCAGCTTGCGTATTTTCTTATTGAAACGACTCAGTGCCTGCTTGTACCGCTTTTCCTTTTCTAGCCAGCGGTAATAAAGCCTTTCTTTAAATATTTGAAATAATTCGTCACTGATGGTTATTTTATTCAGTTCACTACTAAGCCAAAGTAAGACTTTTTTTAATGAAACAGATTTCCTATTATCTTTACTGTGATAAAAGCGGTGGATTTCTGAGCGTACTGTATTTTTTGAAACATCTGTTTTACATTTTGAACAACTGGTATGGGGTGAATAAAATCGGTGTTTACATTTGCTACATGTTAGACGTGTACGCTTTTCATAGATCACAGGTGCAGGAACAATTGAACCATCAGCCTTTTCAAAAGTAATGATTCCACTTACAGCTACACATTTTATTAAATCACCAACATCATAGGCACGGTCAATTTTTGCATGTCGGTGCCCCATTTTTTGCAGAATACATTGAGCTTTTTGAAATTCAGCATCCATTATCATTACTGGGTGCTTGCCTTCAATCCAGATTGTTTCACCAGTTTGTTCATCAGTGAGGGGCAATTTTCCTGCATAGTACTGTTTGGTAAACATATTTCGTATCGTGGTGTTTGCAACCAAGCGTTTTGAACCACTATAAAAGTGATAAATACCCAGTTCATCTTTTCGCTGATAGATTTGCTTTAAGGTGTAAGCCTCAGACAAAAACATTTTCCATAATTCTTTACACTTGCTGAAATTACTTGGGTCTTTAATGACGTATTTTTGCCCTTGTTTATCTCCTTGATTGAGGTAACCAACAGGAGCTTTGCTGGTAGTTCCTCCCTGTTTGCGTATATACTGCATACCAGATTTAACATTTTCTGCTCTCTGGTCATTTTCATATTTGGCAATATTTAAGAAAGTCACCAGCATAAATCGGTCTGTTGGTGAGGTGGTGAAGATTTTATCAAGTGTGCGAATTTCTCTTAGGTGTGTATTTCCCTTGTTGTCATAAGGTTCTAACAATTGCACTAATTGTGCTGTATCAAACGCATTCCTAGATAAACGTGTCAGATCAAAGCACCATAATATTTCAAATTTATTTTTATGAATCAGAGCCAACATTTCGTTAAACTTTTTACGTCCAACTACTTTGGCTGAGGCATCCTCAAAAAACCAGTCGATATCCTTGGATGCAGACCAGATTAGCTTTTTTTCAGGATTGGTTTCAGCTCGCTCCTGACGGGCAAAGTATTCATCAGTATCTTCTTTCTGCCGATGTAAGGAGTTAATCTGTTTTTCGTCTTCATCTCTTGTGGATTTACGGTTATAAACGATAGTTCTAAGTCCCATGATTACAGGTAATAAATACACTCTCACATTGGATGCTTACAATATTTTAGTCAAAAGAATATCAATATTGGCTGTAGATTCGCGCAGTTCTATCGGAGTTAGATGTGTACTGTAATCATGTTCAAAAACCGCTTCAAGACGTGATTCAAATGCTTTTTGCTTCTTTAAGGGTTTGATTGGACACTTGCGTTTCGCGATGGGAGGTTGCTTCATAATTATTGTTAAAACTTATACTCAAATTTTTAGAGTGGCAATGTAGCAGTGTGCAAGTGAGATTAAGGTGAAAAAGATGATTATTTAAGAATAAAAAAATTACACAAAGAACAATTCACGAACAAGAATTGAGCTCAGTATCTTATTTGTAGATTATTAAGAAAAGAGCAGCTATAGATTTCGGTCTTTGGACTGCTCATTACTACGTTGATTTTGATTACCGCGAATTTTTTCGAGCTTTTCTTTATTTTTTTGTAGAACCAAATTTTTATATTCTTCAAACGACAAAAGCTTATCATTCTTGGCTTTTTCCAAATCAGACAATGACAAAGAATTAACCGCCTCTTTTAGGCTGTTTTTTGTTAGCTTAAAAGCATAATTCAATTCTTCGGGAGTTCCATATACAGAATCAAAACCATCAGCCATAGAGCTCTTTAAAACGGCTTGGATATTATTGAATTCTTGTTGAACAACTCGAACAACCTTAACCTTCATTTCGAGGCTATTACCTATTGGATTGAATATAGTGGCTTTTTGCATCTCTTGATTTTGCTACTGAAAAAGATAAAAGTCAATTTTAGAAGTTACATTATCAATATATGTTTGCATTTCATTTATTTTTTTACACGATACTCGACAATATTTTTTATTATTACAAGCATCAGTATTTATTAACTGTTGATATTTTTCTTTATTCACAATATTTGTATTAGTCCAAATATAGTTACTATCAGTTATCCTGTGAGCATTAAGATTTCTATAAACATTCCCATTACATAAAACTATGTCTGTAAAACTATATTTCTCAACCCAATATGTATAACTTTTTCCTAAAACAGAATGCTTACTAAAAGCTGCTGAATAACTGATATAAAAAGCTAGAAAAAATAATAAACCGTAAAATGAAATTCTTTTCCAATTATTTTTCCAATCGAATTCATTTGCTATATCAATAATAATCAAAAATAGTAAAGGAAATAAAAAAGCTACTAATGATGATTGTATTGCCAAAATTTTTGATAAATAACTAATTATTGGTTTAAAGGACTCTGGCAGTACTCCATAATTAAGAGTAATGAATCTTGACATATCTATTGAGGTTAAATAAATTAAATACGTAATGAAAAGCAAATAAGGTAATACTACAACTTCATAGTTTCCTACAGAACGTCCAAGCCAAGCAAAGATATGTTTGTAAGCAATCATTGAACCAAATGCTATGGCTGAAGAAAACAAAAGTGTATAGCCCACTTTATATTTGAAAAATTCTATATGTGTTGCTAATACTAAAAACAACATAGTCCCCAAATACAGGCTAATTAAAAACTCTTTTCCGTATCGCTCTTTTAATAAATTTAGAACCTTAATAAACTTTATTATAATTATTTTTGAAGAAAAATTTAAAAAGTCATTATCGTTGATGTATTGAAGTTTTCGCCGATTATTAAGTTGTTTTAAATTTAATTTATTAAGCAGATAATTTTTTTCATGGTTTTTCATGGTAGGGTTTCAGTATCTTAAAATACTATTATAATTGAGGCATTTCAAATAGTAACAATAAAAATTATAATTTTTTGCTAATGATTATGTTAATATTAGAATCAAATGTTGCTACATACACGCCCTGTTTTGGAGTCGAACTACAGTTCAATTTATATATGTTGTAGGAAGTGTTGCTACTTTTGTTGCTACATTTAAAATCAAATTAGAAAATATATAGGTAAATCATATGGTTACATTGTCAGTTCAAGACCGCGTGCCGCACCATTTTATTTTCGAGCTTTTTTAGCGTTGAAAAATCTTCTAACATCTTGAAAGGTATGGACATTTTAATA
>JQIA01000414.1_pt1 | contig 21305 bp, 7 predicted proteins | sample 811431 | NCBI WGS metagenome assembly JQIA01 (sample SAMN02998118, study PRJNA258478) | marine sediment metagenome | biome: marine; feature: seafloor; material: sediment; isolation source: oil-polluted sediment collected from 3 locations (0.5 km, 0.7 km and 0.9 km)... | place: USA: Gulf of Mexico ...
AAAAACAAGGACTATACGATCCACAAAATGAACATGATGCTTGTGGTGTTGGTTTCATTGTTCATATCAAAGGACAGAAAAATCACGCAATCGTTGAGCAAGGTTTAGAAATTTTAAAAAACTTGACTCATAGGGGAGCAGTAGGAGCTGACCCATTAGCCGGAGACGGTGCTGGGATTCTTATCCAAATTCCCGATAGTTTCATTCGAGCAGAATGTAAATTTACCTTGCCCCCAGTAGGTGAATATGGTATTGGCATGGTATTTTTACCACGTGAAGCTGACAAACGAACTGCTTGTGAAAATATAATTGCCAAGGTAGTCGCAGAAGAAGGTCAAACTGTAATTGGTTGGCGAGACGTGCCAACTAATAATGAAGGATTGGGTGAAGATGTTAAAGCTCTTGAGCCAGTAATTCGCCAAATATTTATAAATAATAATTATGCCGACCAAGACAGTTTTGAACGTAAATTATTCATAATTCGTAAAATTATAGAACATTCGGTTGAACAGGATTTACAACTAGATAAAGCCCTTTTTTATATTCCATCACTGTCATCCCGTACCTTGCTATATAAAGGTATGTTATTAGCTGATCAAGTAGGGGATTATTATTTAGATTTGCAAGATGAACGTATGGTAAGTGCATTAGCTTTAGTACACCAACGTTTTTCCACCAATACCTTTCCAACTTGGGATTTAGCCCAGCCATTCCGCATGATTTGCCATAATGGTGAAATCAATACATTACGTGGTAATGTAAATTGGATGGCTGCTCGCCGACATGCAATGTCTTCAGAAATATTAGGTGAAGACTTAAATAAAATTTGGCCCTTGATTGATGAAGGACAATCTGACTCAGCTTGTTTTGATAATGCTTTAGAATTATTAGTTGCAGGTGGTTATTCATTAGCAGAAGCTATGATGCTACTAGTTCCAGAAGCTTGGACTAAAAATCCGTTGATGGATTCTAAACGTCGAGCTTTTTATGAGTATAATGCAGCAATTATGGAACCTTGGGATGGGCCAGCAGCAGTAGCATTTACAGATGGAAGACAGATTGGAGCTACTTTAGACCGTAACGGTTTACGTCCTGCACGTTATTTGATAACCAATGATGACATGGTTGTTATGGGTTCAGAAATGGGTGTTTTGACCATTCCCCAAGAAAAAATCATCAAAAAATGGCGGTTGCAGCCAGGCAAAATGTTCTTGATCGATACTGAACAAGGTAGAATAATTGAAGATGAAGAGATAAAAAATGGTCTTATTAATCGAGTTCCATATCAACATTGGCTAAATGAAACTAAGATTGTTTTAGAAAAATTGCCAGATGAAGTTACAGCAATGCCACCGGATGAGGCTACTTTATTAAAACGTCAGCAAGCTTTTGGTTATACTAAAGAAGATCTAAAAATATTCTTAACCCCAATGGTAACCACTGGCCAAGACCCGCTTGGTTCAATGGGAATTGACACTTCTTTAGCTGTGTTATCCAACCGACCTCGGATGTTGTATGACTATTTCAAACAGAATTTTGCTCAAGTTACCAATCCTCCAATTGATCCGATTCGAGAAGAATTGGTCATGTCATTGGTATCATTCATTGGGCCAAGACCAAATTTATTAGGTTTCAAAGAAGATTTACACAAACGCTTAGAAGTTCAACAGCCAATTTTAACTAACAGTGATTTAGAGAAAATTCGGAAGATTGAAACCCGTTCTGATGGTGCGTTTAAAACCAAAACTCTGAGCATGTGTTATGAAGCAGATGCAAATCCAATTGCTAGTATGGAAACTGCATTGACCAAACTGTGTGATAAAGCTGAACAAGCAGTGTTGGCTGGCAATAACATCTTGATTTTATCCGACCGCGATATTGACGCTGATCATATTGCAATTCCAGCATTATTAGCTACTTCAGCAGTACATCATCATTTAATTAAACAAGGTTTAAGAACGGAATCTGGTTTAGTAGTTGAGACTGGTGAAGCTAGAGAAGTTCAGCATTTTTGTTTGTTAGCTGGTTATGGGGCAGAAGCTATCAATCCATATTTAGCCATCAATACAATCTCTATCAGTTTAGCCAATTTACCAACAGAACTTAGCTTAGAGCAAGCTCATAAAAATTATATTCAAGCTGTTGATAAAGGCATTCTAAAAGTAATGTCTAAGATGGGAATTTCTACCTATCATTCATATTGTGGAGCTCAAATTTTTGATGGAGTTGGGTTATCTGATGATTTCATTGCAACATATTTTACTGGTACTCAGTGTAAGATTTCTGGTATTGGTTTAGCTCAAGTTGCCGAAGAAACTGTTCGCCGACATCGAGTTGCTTATGGAGACAAACATTTATATCGTACTGCATTAGATGTTGGTGGTGAATACGCATACCGAGAAAAAGGTGAACATCACGCTTGGACTCCAGAAACTATTACCCAATTACAACATGCGACTCGTAGCAATGATCGATCCATGTATGATAAATTTGCTAAACAAATAAATGAACAAAATGAAAAAATATTAAATTTACGTGGTTTATTTGATTTTAAATTTGCGGATCAAGCAATTCCATTAGAAGAAGTTGAACCAGCTTCTGAAATTGTAAAAAGGTTTGCAACTGGTGCAATGTCATACGGTTCTATTTCATATGAAGCTCATACCACATTAGCAATTGCGATGAACCGTTTAGGTGGTAAATCCAATACTGGTGAAGGCGGTGAAGAAGTTGAACGTTTTACTCCAATGGCAAATGGTGATTCCAAACGTTCTGCAATTAAACAGGTAGCTTCTGGACGATTTGGGGTAACTACTGAATATTTAGTTAATGCCGATGACATTCAAATAAAAATGGCTCAAGGTGCAAAACCTGGTGAAGGTGGTCAATTACCTGGTTATAAGGTCAATAAAACCATTGCTAAAGTTCGTCATTCTACTCCAGGAGTTGGCCTGATTTCACCTCCTCCACATCATGATATCTATTCAATTGAAGATTTAGCTCAGTTGATTCATGATTTGAAAAATGTTAATCCAAAAGCTCGGATTAGCGTTAAATTAGTATCTGAAATTGGGGTTGGAACAGTAGCAGCTGGAGTTTCCAAAGCTCATGCTGACCATGTGACTATTTCTGGTTACGATGGTGGAACTGGAGCTAGTCCGATTACTTCAATTAAACATGCTGGTTCTCCTTGGGAAATTGGTCTTGCTGATACTCATCAAACTTTGGTGTTAAACAAGTTGAGAGGTCGTATTTCGGTCCAAACTGATGGTGGAATTCGGACTGGCCGAGACGTGGTTATAGCTGGTTTATTGGGAGCGGATGAATTTGGTTTTGCAACCATTGCTCTGATTGTAGAAGGTTGTATCATGATGCGGAAATGTCATCTCAATACCTGTCCGGTTGGAGTTGCAACTCAAGATCCTGAATTACGGAAAATGTTTACTGGTCAGCCGGAACATGTGGTTAATTATTTCATGTTTGTAGCTGAAGAAGCTCGTGAATTGATGGCAAAATTAGGTTTCCGTACTTTTAATGAAATGATTGGTAAAGCTTCCGAAAAATTAAATATGCGGAAAGCAATTTCTCATTGGAAAGCTAAAGGGCTTGATTTCAGCAATATTTTATATAACCCAAAAGTTGGACCAGAAGTAGCTACTTATAATTGTGAAACTCAAGATCATGGTTTAGATAAAGCTTTGGATCAAGAGTTAATTAAGCAAGCCAAACCTGCATTGGAAAGCAAGACTCCAGTTCAAATTAATTCACCAATTTATAATTATAATCGTACTTGTGGAGCGATGTTATCTGGAGAGGTTGCCAAGCGTTATGGTCATGCAGGTTTACCGGAAGACACGATTAAAATTAATTTAAATGGTTGTGCTGGTCAAAGTTTTGGGGCTTTTGTGGCTCGTGGTGTAACTATTGAGTTAGTTGGTGAAGCCAATGACTATGTTGGTAAGGGTTTAAGTGGTGGCCGTTTGATTATTTATCCGCCACAGGAATGTCCTATAGTTGCAGAAGAAAATATTATCGTTGGTAATACTGTGTTATATGGTGCGGTTACTGGTGAGTGTTATTTCCGAGGAATTGGTGGTGAACGGTTTGCAGTGCGGAATTCTGGTGCAACAGCGATAGTTGAGGGTGTTGGTGATCATTGTTGTGAGTATATGACTGGTGGTGTTGTGGTTGTTATTGGTCCAACTGGACGTAATTTTGCTGCTGGTATGAGTGGTGGTATTGGTTATGTGTTGGATGAAATTGGTGATTTCAATAAACGTTGCAATATGTCTATGGTTGAATTGGAGTCTATCACTAAGACTGATGTTGAAGTAACTACTTTGGATGCAGCTATGCAGGATTTGTTAGCTGATGATGAGTTGCGGTTAAAGACCATTATTACCAGACATTTGCAGTATACTAATAGTTCCAGAGCCAAACAAATTTTGGATAATTGGGATGAATATCTACCTAAGTTTGTTAAGGTGATGCCGATTGATTATCGGCGGGCTTTGACGCAGATGCGGGAAGAAGGTTAGTAATAAAACCTGTCAAGTATTGAATATTTGGCAGGTTTTTTTTAATTTAAAAGTTTGAGTTTAAGAACTAATCCAGTATAGAATAGATTAAACACAATGGATAAATGATTATGAAAATTTTAAGTTATATATTATTTTTAATATTGTTATCATCTTCTGTTTTTGCGTCTGAAGATATAGGAGAGGAAGCTTTTAAGCAGGGTAATTTTGATCTTGCAGTAGAGAAATGGGATGAACAATTATCTAAACTTTCATCTGAGAAAGATACTGAGGAATATATTGATATTTCTATACGTTTGTCGGCTGCTTATTTGAATTTGGGGCGGTTGAGGGATGCTATTAAGATTTTGAAAAATGTAGAACCTTTGGCTAGAAAATTGGATGATCCTATGCGTTTGGCTAAAGTTTTAATGCAGTTTAGTGATGTTTATGCTGCTATGGATGATTTGGAATATAGCAGTTGTGGCATGACTGTCAATACTGCTAATAGAGGAAATAATCTAAAGAAAGCTGAAGAGTATCTTGATGAAGCGGAACGTAAATTTTCGTCTCAAGGAAGTAAACATGATTTATTAAAAGCTAACCTTTGGAATAAAAGGGGTAATATTTTATTGCAACAAAAACAAGAATATAGTAAAATTTTAATTGCATATAAGGAAACTTTAAATTTACTTAATAATTCAATAAAAAATGATGCAGAAGCTAAGTTATTGCTAGTTAATACTTTGCTGAATATTACTAGAGGAACAATAGAATTTGGTGAGACCGATGTTGTTGATGTTATATTTAATGAGTTTACAGATAAACGGCTTAAAAATAAAAGGATTTTTGAGGAATTACGTACATTAATAAATAATTTATCAGATAGTCATGATAAAGTTTTTGCATTAATTGATCTTGCTCAACAGATTAAGTTAATAACTAAAAAAGCATCTGAACCTGAAAATGGGCAGGCTAAAGAAGATATGGAAATATTAATTCCATCAAAATTAAACCCAATTGAATTCCGTTGGTCAATTTTAACGGAAGCTTATAAAATAGCTAATTCATTAAGTAATTCATTACAAGATAAGTATAGTATTAATAGATATTTATCTGAAGTTCTTGCTGATAATTGGGAGTATAAAAGGGCTGTTAACTTGATAAAACAGTATGACTATTTTTCACTAAAACAATCCGAAAAACCCGATCATTTTTCATTCAGACATTCCAATTATTTTGTATTAAATAGGATTTACATACCATCCTTACTAGATAATAATGACTTTATTCATGAATGTAAAAATGCTTGTCAAAAATCGTTTTTTACAACTGAGTTCTTACATGATGAATGTAAAGGTAAGTGTCAACCTATATTACCTATTCTTGGAAAGGAGTATAATCCTGAACAACTTTTTTACTCAGAATGGCAATTAGGGAAATATTTAAAATGGCAATCGGAGAAAGAACCTAATACTCAACAACAGTCAAATTGTCTAACTGATACTACAGCAACAACATATGAATGTGCTTATAAACGAGCAAGTGAATTTTTGAAGCAAGCTGACGTAAGTCATACCATTCTTTCAAAAAAATTTACTAGAAAGGCTAAAGATTTTTATTTTGATTGGACAGATATTTTGTTGCAGGATATTAAGGATAAAGATGCTGTTGATGATTATTTAGAACAGAAAAAATTGAAAGAAATTATTCAAGTTGTCGAACAATTTGATAAATTATCTATACAAGATTATTTTCAAGATAGATGTATTACTGAATCTAAGGATAAACTTACAAAAGATTTACCAAAAGGAGTTGCAGCATTATATCCACTGTTATTTGATGATCGGATAGAATTCTTGCTTCGTTCTTCTCAAGGCATAGAACGAGTAACAAAAGAGTTTTCTAGTGTTGAAGATAGAATTTCACTGTTAAGTGACATATCAACATTTAAAGAAAGTTTATCACAAAATAATACCTACGAAGACGAGTATTCTAATTCGATCTATCAATGGTTAATTAAACCAATTGAACATATTTTAGCACTCAAAAATCCTTCAAAAGAAAATAAGGCAGATGTAGGAGAAAATATAATAAACAGCCTTATTATTGTCCCTCACGATCATCTATATAATATCCCCTTTTCAGCATTACATGATAAGGATACAAATAAATATTTTATTGAGAAGTTTAATTTTGCTGTTTCTTATGCTTCTAGTATAGATTTGACTTATTTTAATAATAAACCGAAAAATATTACAACAACATTACTAGGTGGTTCTGAGGAATTTCCTATTATACCTCCTGATATTAAACCTGCAAAACCATTAACTTTTGTGCCAGAAGAATTGGAAACCATATCCAATGTTATTACTTGTCAAAAAAATCATAGTTCTAATGATTGTCAGTCAAAAAATCAAGTAGTTATATTAAAATCTGACAAAGACGATAATAATGTTAATGACTTCACTCGTGAAAAAGTGATGGAAAATATTTTTAACAATTCCTATAATATTATTCATTTTTCAACTCACACTAAATTCAGTAGTAATATTAATAATATTATTTTACTTACCTCTGATGGAAAATTACCCATAAATGATTTAGCAAAAACTATTAAATCATCAGGTAATTCTAAATCAATAAGATTGATAACTTTGAGTGCGTGCGAAACTGCTAAAGGTGAAACTGAAAAAAGTGAATTCAGAGGATTTGGACTAGCAGGGGTATTATTAAAAACAGAAATACCTACTATATTAGGTACTTTTGGAATTGTTAGGGATGGTAAAGCTGGTGTAGAACTAATGGAAGAGTTTTATAAAAATATCTTTAATAAAAATACAACAATGGCTATGGCTTTAAAGGAAGCTAAATTAAAGTTATTACTATGCTCAGGAAAAACAAACTGTTCTTATAAAAATCCAGAACATTGGGCTAATTTTATATTAGTTGGTAATAGCCAGTAAGTTTTATTAACTAAGCGTAACCAAACAATTAAATTACTTAATAATTATTTGAATTACGCTTTGATATTTTACATACCACGTCCAACTTCTAATCTTTCTCTAAACAATTTAGTCTCAAGTGATTTATCAGACGTTTCCATTATATGTTGATATGCTTCAAATCTCCATTCCCTTTTTTTTGCTAGTTTAAAATTATCTGTTGAAGAAGAGGTAGCTTTCAAATAAAAACTTCTTTTTACTGATTCATCAAGTGTATCAGTGATTGTAATAATATAATCCCTATCAAGTTTTAGAGAAAAATTTGGCGGTAATGTACTTTTCTGCAATGCAAATTGTATTAAATTAGCACACATAACATCATCTTTTTCTTCATCACAAACTTTCCGGTTCCAACTCCAAGTTTTGTCTTTCTTATCTTTGAAACTAATCTCAATATTATAAGGTTCCATTCCACCAACAATAGATATATTCATACTATCATGCTTTATTTCATGAACATTAAAAATCCGTTCAGAATAACTACCTTCTAATTTGCCGTTCTCTTTCCCATTTTTATCAGTAATTTTAACTCTATAAGGGATACCTGCCTCAATTTTAGTTATGGAACCATTCTGATTAAAATATTTTTGTTTTAATTCAACTACTGTAATTTTAGAACAGTTATCATTATCGTCACCTGTGCAAACAGGTATTTCACCAGTTGTATTACTTGATCTTTCGTCTTGTTTAAGTTCTAACTTATAGGGTGCTTTTCCCCCAATCCAAGTAAAATGAATTATATCTTTATCATTTACTACAAGGTAATTTCTATTAGAAACTGCTAATAATGGCATATTAATAGGTTTAAATTTTTTACCAACAGCTGTTATTTCTCCTCTGGATGGAAATTCACCCCAAATTTCTTCCTTTATAATATCTAATGTAGGTTTTAAATAAGAAGAATAAATTTTACCAAAAGTAGTCTCTGAGCCAATAATTAATGGTTTGGAATCAAAGTTTAACTCCTTTTTTTCATATTTCTTGCCATTAAATTCCTGTATTGTAATCCGGGGACCTGATTTGGATACATTTATCTTATCTCCTTTACATAAAGCCATTGGTTTTACATTAACTCTTTCCCCATTCCGTTCGAGTATGAAAAATGATGGGTCAGAGTCATAATGTTCTATAAATCCAGCAAAATTACTACCAGGACAAACTTCAGCCTGTACCGATACATGAAACAATAACAATATAACAGCATATTTCCAGATGGAATGTTTTAACATGAACTAATCTCCTTATTTAAAATAAATACATTTTGATTTATTCTTTATCATTATATAACTCTTCCGCATCCTGAAATAGAAATAGAGTTTGTAATATTAAAGAAAAAATTGCGATATTTAACCAAATACTAAACTGATATAATGAAAATGCTGTTACACCATAAAAAACTATTGCCAAAATTATTATTAATGATACTGTTTTCCACTTAGTGCTACTTTTAATTTCAATTTTTTTTGTTAAAAAATAAGTTAATGTAATAACAACTATTAAAAATAATGCTATTAATAACCATCCTAAAATTGGAATCGGCTCAATTATACCATATTGTAATAAGCTATAAATGGCATTAATTACAAGAATTGAACCTGGTAAATTATTATTTATTGGTGTTGTATGATATGTATTTTCTCTGTCTCCAAATTGACTACCAATAACGACAATTTTTTCATTAAAATTAAGATTAGAATGGTTAAAAAAATCATGGGCAGGAAAGATTTGTAATATTTCACTGTTTTTATAAGGTATTCGATATATAATTCTATGGCGAATATCTTCAGCAATTGTACTAATATTCAAACCTTTATATGTAGAAATTTTTGGTAATATAGCTTTATTGCCACTACAATTTGGTAACAATTGGCTTAACCCACTTTGAATATCTTGTTCACTACCTCCCTGAAGTAATTCTCTAGTTAATAGCTGTACTGATGGAATAATCCCCGGTTTATTTTCTGAATTACAGGTTGGTAACCATAATTTCCATCCTCTGATCGTTTTACTAGTGCCTAAAGGGATAAAATTTGCTGATGCCCAATGTAATAAATTTGGATGCTTTTCTATTATTTCTTCCAATTTTGTAAAGTCAGAGGTTAAATTATAAAATTGTTGTTTTTCTACAATGCTAAGTCCGCGAATAAAAATGACAGGAGGACATTTATTCGTTTGGCATTGTTCTGAATATTTACGCAAATAATTTATTAAAATATCATTTTCTGAATTATCTTTAACTTTTTTACTAATGTCAACATCCACTATTATCAATTTAGGTTCAGTTTTTACAGCAGTTTCAATTAAATTAACTAACTTATTTCTAGGAGTATAATGTTTTATACTCCATTCAGCAATAGTTTTTTCCTCAATATCAATTAATACAAAAGAAGGGATTTTTGCACTAGGTTTTGGTGGAATTAGTTGGCTAATATAATACATAAATCTATCTAATTTCGATTCCTCACTCTCCATTAAATTAGGAGCAACTTCAAATAAATAAAACACTATAGAAAAAGTAGCTAACCCAACAACAATATGCTTAACTAACCTTAGTGTAAATGATGGTTTTGATGTTACCTTCAATTGTGAACTTTGCGAATTACTAAAATATGATGGAAATAACTTTCTTAACAACCATAACATAAACTGTTGTAATTTCGTAAAAAGCCATAAAATAGCAATTGTTAATAATATTGGTACGCTAAGTTTACCTAATAATCCTAATCCAAACATTTTTTCAATCTCCTGAGTGTTGTGCAGCGAATAAAATTATTTAATTTAATAGGGTGTATGTATTTAATAATTAATCTGTAAATAATAATAGCAAACAATGATGCTGCAAAATCAAACCATATACCATAGTCAAAAATTGCCATAGTTAAAGGTAACAAACCAAATATAATGATTACCCCAGAAACTATTATACCTGTGGGTGAGTTAAATATTTTCAAAAACAAACTTATTATGATAATAAATATTATAATTATAAATATATTTGTCAGTGAAGATAAATAAAAATCTTCATTTTTTAATAAGGAATGTAAAGCATTGGCAGAAAGAATTGCCGATGGCATGTCGCCTACTGGAGTTGAGTGAATCTCGTATGCTTTTTGATAACTAGCACCAATAATTACAATATTATCAGTTAAAGCTGCTAATTTAGCTGGGGGATTTGGGTCTGTATAATATTGGGCAGATATAATTCTTAAAACTAAATTATCATCCATATCAAATACTGAATTTTCCCAAGACATCTGATACATAATACGTTGATTCATTTCCCATCTATTAGCTAAATCAACATTTAAACCACAAAAATCAAACTTTCCTGAATATTGATTTATATCATTACTACAATTCGGTGGTTGAAATTGTTCTAGTGGTATGTCATTACACTTCTTCAATATGCTCATTCCAACCAGTTCAATAGAAGGAATAACTATTGGTTGAGTATTACCTTTACAAACTTGACTCCATAGTGGTAAACGCCTAATTATTTTATCACTAGCGAGCTTAAATTCTGAAGTAGCCCAATATATTTTAGGATTTTTTACTATTATATTATCCAAAAAACTATTGTATAATTTTGGAATAGAGTTATTTTGAGTAATTAAATCTCGTTTTAAAATAATCGGAGGACAATTTTTACATTCGGTAGCGTAATTTTCTAAATAATCTTTTAAGGCTTGATCATCTGGGTGTAATGGTGAATCGAAAGGTATTTGTTGGCTAATATCTATAGTTACTATTATTAATTTAGCTTTTGCTTTTACAGCTGAATCAATTAGTTGGTTAATATGTTTATGAGATATAAATAGTGGTTCTCTCCACATTCTATAAGTTTCACTATCAATATCTAACATGATTATAGATGGAATATTATCCTCTTTAATAGATGGAATAATATTTTTCTTAATTTCCATTAGCCAATCCATGCTTGAGTCTTCGATTTCCATTAGCCAAGTATTATTGCTAAATACTAATAACAATATAGCAACAGTTATCCCTACCAGCAAATTTTCGCCAAGGTCAGCCAAAAAAAATTTATTAAATACCTTCTTTGCTATCATAATATACAAACTTGTGATGTATTATAGATAATTATATGACATTAATTATAATCAAGAATAAAATGCCTTTTTATATCTGTTGGAGAAATGGATAGTCTATTACTGGAGATTATCGAAAGGCTATAAACACTATCATGATATTTATTAGGCATAATGCAATTATCCACCCTTAAATCATTTTTAATTAAGGACAGATTTGACAAACCAAATACCTTTTCAAAATTAAACTCAGAAGCATTAATCCATATTTTTCCATTCTGTCCTGCTTTGGAAGTAGCATCTAATCTTGTTTTTATATTAAATGTCTCTAAAGATTCAAATTCACCATATTCTTCTGTTTCTTCTGGAAATATTTTTTCAAAATCAACATTACTATTTGGTTTATCAAAAGGATAAGAAGGAATAAAATAATCAGCATTAATTTTAATATTGCCTCCAGAACCTTTTTCATATGCTCCTGCAAGAATTTGGCTTTTATCAAGAATAACAAATTTAGAATTATCAATTTTTATGTTTCCAGCTTGCTCTCCAAAATAAGTTTCTGTTGTAATTTCACTATTATTAGTCATATAAAGCATATTTCTGATATTTAAATTAATATCCCCACCACCAGCATTCTCAGACTCAGCATAAACTCCACTATAATTTAATTCTATTTGTTCTGCCTCAATATCAATAAAACCAGCATCACCTTCTCCTTTACTAAATACCCCAATTTCTGCATAATCTAAAATTAAATTAGGTGTTATTAACTTTATATTGCCACCTTTTCCAAAAGAATCTTCACATGCACAACTAGAAATACCACCAGTTCCATCAATTATCTCTTCATAAATATAGGTATCTATTAAATAAATACTATCCGTTGCAATAATAGTAATATCACCAGCATTTTCACCAAAAGTATCTGCTGAAATCATTCCATTATTTTGTATAATAATTTCCCTTGCTTCAATTTCTATATTACCACCATTACCTTCAATATAATCAGAGCCTTGAGCAATAGAGAGTATACCACCCAGATTCAAATCTAATAAACCGCTAAGTTTAATATTAATATCTCCAGCAGTACCGGGACCAAAACTATCGGTTGAAATAAGACCTAAATATTTATCAATAAAATCACCGCTATCTTCAGAATATTCTTCTTCAAAATTACCGCTATTTTCAGAATACTCTTCAGTTTGAGAAAAAATCAAATTCTCCGCAGTTATATTAATATCACCACTTTTCTCTTCAACATTAATTTGACGATTATCAGCAGTTATTACCACATTATCAATTAGTTCAATATCACCAGTGATTTCTATATCTATACCAGTATTTTCTTTTGGCTCGCCATCATAATCATAAGTATCAGCCAATATTCCAGCTTTTTCAATAAGAAGCTTACCACCTCGAATAAAAATTTGGCCAGCATCAGCAATATTAGTATAATTAGAAACATCAAGATTATTATATTCGGCATGTTTAGTTTCTATTAGCTCTCCTTCATCATCATAGTATTCTCCTATAATTATTTTGCCGTAATCATTTTCAGGAAATTTATTCGTATATCCTGAAAAATGAGAGATATTTATTTCTCCCTGTTTATTAGCATTAATATTCAAGGTATCTTTTTCGACTGTACCTTTAGAAGCTATGGATACAAGATTAATACGTCCACTTGGAGCATATAAAATACTATCTTCTATATTTATATTCCCACCAATCATAGATAATTCTCTCTCTTCCGAAACTTCAAGAAAAACATTTTCGCCAATAATATCTATGGATTCAATATTATTATCTAAAAAACCAAAAGCAGAAGGTGAAGCAACACTTAATATTGATTCATTATCAAGAATACTATAAAAACGTTTATTCTCTCCTAAATTTAAATAATGAGCAGTACTTGCATGAAAACTACCTTGCACATCTAAACTAGCATTTTCTCCAAACATAATTCCATACGGATTTAAGAAATAAAAACCAGCATTAGGAATAGTAGAACGGATTAATCCATCAATATTAGAAGGATTACCACCAGTGACTCGGTTAATAATATTAGTAACACTATCTGGCCCAGAAAAAGTAGCACTTTCAGAACTATTCAAATTAAAGTCTTGAAAACTATGAAACAGATTACCGCCTTCTTTATATTGTTGACCTAAATCAGATGTGATTTGAAAATTTGGTCCGGATAAATTAATTTGTTGACCTAAAGTACCATCTGTTATAACTTCAGCATATGAATTCAAACTAAATAAAATACTAATAATAAATATTTTTTTAAACATAGTTACTTATCCTTGATATTTTGCACTTATTCTAAAGGTAAATCAGTTACTTTTTCTATCTGTTCCAACAGAGCAGACCTGGCATGTTTCCAAAACCTGCCAGGTCTTATTACTAAACTATCTTCTACGACGATGTCTTCTATGTCTACATTTACGACGGCAACAACGAGCTCTGGTTAAAGCTGGAGTAATTGTAGGTTCCACATCATAATATACCAAAATTGATACATCTTCCAACTCTTGATCTGCATTCGTTAGTTCTACATCAACTTGGATGAATTCACCTTTGACAATATCACCACCAATTTCATCTTCACCACTTACAATTCTGATATTTTTGGTGCAGAAGTATTCTGGTGATGGTTTAAACCAAGTATCTAATGGCATGAAATGAATTGGCCAAGTTCCAGTGATGGTATACTGTTCTTCAACTGTTTGCATAGCATTTTCGGCTAGACGATAGGCTTCTTGATAGCAGGTTTCGTTATAAATAGATGGGAACATATCGTTAAGTCTGTAGTTTTCTCCAGCATAGTTCACTAGTTCGCCTATATTCATAAATTCTTCAGCTATAAGTTCAGCACTTAAATCCGAATTACTACCAAAGATTGCTGTGCAAGTTTTATTAGCATCCATTACAATTTTAATTCCAGCACGGATACCCTCACAATTATCTTCCCATCTGACAAAATAAGAGTGAGAATCTGGGACAGCTATTAGTTTAACTGCACTATCTTGATTATAAATTTCCTTACAATCATAACCGCAATTGATATTGCTACCACTTACTACATAACCACCGCTTGGACTCATTGTATTTTGGCCTATATCAACGGTTAGAATATATTGACCAGCTATAGGTGGTTTTAAATCAAATTGGGCAGTACAGTTAGTGGCTTTGTCGATAGTAACAGTTATTGTTTCGTTATCACCTCCGACAGCACAGTCTTCGCCCCAACCAACGAAAGTAGATTTTGACCTATTTCTAGCCGTTAAGGTGATTTCGGTATCAGTTGCATAAAATTTGGCAACACAAGTTGGAGATGAACATATATCTGTCACAACACCATTTGAGGTTTTTACTACAATATCGCCGTAACCATGACCAATTTTAATTGCATTGACTCGGTGTAGATGTTGTTTGGTTGGATCAAGTTCAAAGTATGCGATACATTTTAGTTTTTTGTCTACAGTAACGGTGGTGATGAGGTCTGTAGTATTACCACAATTTCTATTCCAACCAATAAATATTGAATCTGGGCTAGGTACAACTTGTAGTTTCACTTCGGTACTTGTTTCGTAGTTTTCAACGTGCCTACCACAAATTTTAGCACATTTAATACTATCATTAAGTGAAATACTTCCAGTACCAGTTCCTCTTTTATTGATGGTAAGAGAAGTTGCTTCAACAGGTTGAGGATCTGGCTCAGGTGGTCGGTCAGCTCCTTCTGCTGGAGGTTCTTCATCATTTTGAGGAACATCTGGTATTTCAGGACCAATAGTAACTTGTTGTTCAACTTTATCGCTTATTAAACCAGTGTTGTCAACAGTAATAAGGGTTACGGTGTGTTCACCTTCAGTTGCGAATTCAATTGTTGGATTAACACCTGTTTCTGTTTTACCTTCATCAGTAGTCCAAATATAGCCAGTTATTTCTCCATTTGGGTCGGGATCGATGGAGTTGCTGGCATCTAAAGTTACAGTATTGCCTTCTATTATTGGTTCGGCAATAACTGGTTCTGGTGGTTGTTCTCCGCAGATTGGTAGTGCTTCTATTTCGGTGTATCCATAGTTAGTATTTGGATTACGACATAGGCTATTACCAGTTAAGTTTAGCGATGTTAAACCACTTGGTAATGCTGGAATTTCGCCGGTAAGTTTACTATTACCCAAATTTAGTACTTTTAGATTAGTTAGTTTACTAAAATCAGGTAATTCTCCACTAAGTTTAGTTTCGCTAATACCTAGTTCTTGTAGGCTGGTGGCATTAACTATATTTGTTGGTAAAGTACCAGTTATATTAGTTTGGCCAATTGAAATATGTTCTAGTTTAGATAGTTGGCTAATATCTGGGAAATTGCCGGTAATTCCGGGGTTATTTCCTATTGGTAAAGTTTCTAAACCAGTTAATGAACTTAAACTAGGAATGACACCAGATAAATTATTATTTTCCAGAGCAATATCAGTTACATTACCGTCTTTGCAAGCTACGTTATACCAGCTAGTACATGGATTGTTAGTTTGTTTCCAACCAGTATTATTTGTCCAATTGTCGCCATCTGTACTATTATAGATACTTACTAAAGCTTCGCATTGATTTCTGGGTATTTCTGTTACTTTATTGCAGGAAAATACTGAGTTACAAGCAGGATATTCATCAACTTCTGTCCTTCCTGTATAATTTGCTTCCGAATCTCTGCATAATGATGTATTACCATTTATATAAAGTTCTGACCAGCTTGCGAGTAAATCTGGAATAGCTCCTTCTAATTTATTTCCAGCAAGGTTTAAACGTTGAATATTAGTTAAGGTTTTTAGTTCTGGAATACCACCAGTAAGTTGGTTTTTACCTAAATCTAATTTTTCTAGTTGAGTTAAGTTGCTTATATTTGGAATAGTTCCAGTTAGTTGATTATCCCAAACGTGGAAATAAGTTAGTTTAGTTAGTCCATCTAAATTTGGAATAGTGCCGGTTAGTTGATTATTTGATAACCAGACATGTTCTAAATTAGTAAAGGTGCTAAAGTCAGGAAGATTACCAGTTAAGTTATTACTAGCTAGTTGGAGGTTACGTAATTTAGTTGAGTTAGTTAAATCTGGAATAGAACCAGTAAGTTGGTTGTTATATAAGCGGATATCTTCTAGGTTCGTTAAGGTGCTTAAGTCAGGAATTGTTCCAGAAAGTTGGTTGCTATATAGGTAAAGAGTTTTTAGTTGAGTTAAGTTGCTTAAATCTGGAATGTTACCTGTTAATTGATTTCCATTTACGCCTAATGTATGCAATTTAGTAAATGCACTTAAGTCTGGAATTGAACCAGTCAATTGATTGTTAGACAAAGCAACGTAAAGTAGTTCAGTTAATGCACTTAAGTCTGGGAGTGTGCCATTTAGATTGTTGTTATACATACTAATATTGGTTACGTCGCCAGCACCAGTACACATAATGGTGTTTTCTTTATCACCCCAACTACAAGGTGTATTAGTTTGTTTCCAGCCTGTGTTATCAGTCCAGTTATCCCCATCTGTATTATCGTATAGAGCGACTAGAGCTTCGCATTGGTTTGTAGGGATTTCTGTTACGTTGTTGCAGGAGAAAATGGTTGTACAATTAGGAAAATTATTAATTTTTGTTGTCCATTCTCCATAATTAATATTGTTATCTTTACAAAATAAATTATTTTCAATAGAAATTGTCTGTAAATTACTAAAAATGCTTAAATCAGGAATTAAACCAGTAAACTGGTTATTATTGATAATAAGAGATTTTAGATTAGTTAAATTACTTAAATCTGAAATATTTCCTATCAATTTATTTGTGCTAAGACCAAGATATTGTAAATTACTCAATGAATTTAAATTTGTAATTGAACCTGTCAGTTGATTTCTATCCAGATAAAGATACCTTATTACATTAGTTAATGTACTAAAATTTGGGATAGAGCCAGATAACTGATTATTTTGGAGATAAATAGATGTTAAATTGTAGAGTTTATTGAAATCTGGAACAGAACCAGTCAACTGATTACCATTAAGATCAAGAAATTCTAGATTTGTTAAATTATTAAAATTAGGAATAAAACCATTAAGTTGATTGTTACTTAAATTAATCTTATTCAATTTATTTAAAGCATTGAAATTAGGAACAGAACCAGTAAATTGATTACTATGTAAAATAAGAACTTCTAAATTGGTTGATTCACTAAAATCAGACACTGTTCCAGTAAATTGATTATTATAAATGTAAAGAAGTTTTAAACTAATCAATGTACTAAAACTATTAATAGTTCCAGAAAGTTGGTTTCTATGAAGTTTAACAGAATGTAAATTAATTAATGAGCTTAAGTCTGGAATAGTTCCAGAAAGCTGATTATCGTAAAGATAGAACACTTGCAAACCAGTCAATGCACTTAAATCAGGAATAAAACCTTTAAGTTGATTTCTTGGCATTGAAATCTGACTTACATTACTATCACTAGTACAATTAACACCATACCAATCAAAACAAGGCGTATTAGTCTGTTTCCAGTTATTGTTGTTAGTCCAATTATCTCCGTCTGTATTATCATAAAGAGCAACTAGAGCTTCGCATTGGTTTTTTGGAATTTTTGTTACTGTGTCGCAGGAGAAAGTGGCTTCACAAACTGGAAATGCATCAACTTCTGAATGTCCTGCATAATCAGCATCTGGATTTCTACATATTTCATTATCACTAAGTTGAAGAAATCTTAATCTAGTTAACATGCTTAAATCAGGAATAGCCCCATCTAGTTGATTGTTATCTAAATGTAAATATACTAGTTTTGTTAATGTGCTTAAACTAGGAATTGTCCCCGTTAATTGATTGTTACTGAGAAGTATATGTTGTAAATTAGTTAGATTATCAAGATTAGGAATAGAACCTGTCAATTGATTATTCCGCATTCTTATTTGTCGTAAACCAGTTAGATTACTTAAATCAGGTATAGAACTAATTAATTGATTATTCTCCAATTCAAGAAGTTCCAATTTAGTTAAATCACCAAATTTTTGAATACTTGCCAATTTATTATTTGACAACATAAGTTGCACTAAATTAGCCAAAACATTGAATCTAGGAACAGAACCACTAAGCTGATTTTCTTGTAAGTCGAGAAATCGTAATTGAGTTAGTGAATTAAATTCAGGAATTGAACCAGTAAGTTTATTATTACGAAGGTTAAGGGTCTTTAATTTAGTTAAAGTACTAAATTCAGGAACAGAGCCAGTAAGTTGATTGCCACCTAAATTTATATTTTCTAAATTAACTAATAAATTAAAAGTAGGAGTAGAACCAGAAAATTGATTATTACCAAGAACAAGAAACTTTAAATTAGTTAACATATTAAAGTTAGGAATGGAATCTGTAAGCTGATTACTAGCAAGATATAGATGCAATAAACTAGGTAAATTACTAAAATTTGGGATTTCACCTGTGAATTTATTATTATTAAGCATCAATTCTTGTAACTTAGGCATATTATCAAAGTTAGGAATAGAACCCGTAAGTTGGTTTCTATCTAATCTAATTCGTTGAATTTTGCTTATGGAATTAAATTCTGGTAAAGAACCTGTAATATTATTACCATATAAATATAAAATTTGTAATTCGGTCAATGCATTTATATCAGGAATAGCACCATTTAACTGGTTATTTAGTAGACTAACTCTGGTTACTTCACCATCAGCACTACATAATATTCCATACCAACTACATGGCGTATTAGTATCCTTCCAACCAGTATTAGTTTTCCAATTATCACCATCGGTACTATCGTAAAGAGCAACTAAAGCTTCACATTGGTTTTTAGGGATTTCTGTTACTGTGTTGCAGGAGAATGTTGTTTCACATAATGGGAATACATCAACTTCTGGCCGTCCTGTATAATCAATATTTTGATTTCTGCATAATTGAAAATTATTACTTAAATTAAGGTGATTAAAATCATTTAATTTTGGAATAGAACCTGTAAGTTGATTATCATTGAGAACAAGAACTAATAAATTAGTCAACAAACTAAAATCAGGAATAAAACCAGTTAGTTGATTGTTATTAAGATAGAGTATCCTTAAATTTGCTAATGTACTAAAATTTGGGATTGAACCAGTTAACTGATTATTATTAAGACGTAAATCTTCCAAATTAGTTAACGCATTAAAATCTGGGATAGAACCAGTAAATTGATTATCCTGTAGGTAAAGATTTATTAATTTATCCGATCTATTAAAGTTTGGAATAGAACCTGTGAGTTGATTATTTGAAAGAAAAATATGTCGTAAATTAATTAATGCACTAAGGTCTGGTATAGAACCAGTTAACTGATTATTTGACATACTAATATTAAATATACTACTACCACCACTACAAATTACACCAAACCAACTACAAGGAGTGTTAGTCTGTTTCCAACCCGTGTTATCTTTCCAATTATCCCCATCTGTACTATTATAAAGAGCAACTAAAGCTTCGCATTGTGCTGTAGGAATCTCAGTAACAACACTACAATCAGTCTCTGCATATACTAAAGATTGCCAACTACTTAAAACCATTAAAACAATAAATTGCAATAAAAGTTTCATTATTTTATTTATATAAAACATAACTTCTCCATAAATTAAAAATTTTATTAAAGGCCACAACGAGCCAAAATTATTAAGGAACACTACCATTTATCCAAGCAAATTGGTCGTTTACTTGAATTTATAATCCTACCTTACTAAATTTATAATAATTAATTTACTATTTTTATGTAATTACTTATTTTATAAACTTTCAATCTGCTCTATTGACAGACCTGTCACTTGCACAATAGTTTCCACATCTATCCCAGTCTTCTTCATATTTTTTGCAATCATTAAAACTCCCTCTTCCCTACCTTTCTCCATACCTCTTTCTATGCCTTTCCCCCCCCCTTTCTCCATAGCATCCTTTGCAATTTCTTGCTTCACTTGCTCAATGCTATATTCATCAATCATTACAGCACGCTCTTTAGGAGTAATCAAGTTTTTCTCTATCAATCCAAAAATCTGCTTAATTTCAGGGGAAGAATAATGTGATTCATCCACTTGCTCATCCAAACTATCTTCAATTGCCTCTAACCATTCATGATATTGTTTAGGGGTGATTGCTTTGTCTAAATATTTCGGGCAGATGTAAATTACTTTATGGGGTATTTCTCCAATAGGATTACCTTGCAAATCTTTAGGATCAAAATCTATGATAGTTATATCTTTTTTATGTTTATCTCCCGATGTTAGAATTACAAAAGTAAAGACCTGCAAATTAGGTTTATAATTACCTGAATTAGTTATTTGCTCTAACAAAGCGACGCAGTGGTAATGCAAAAAACGATGATAATGATCTGCAAAACGTACATGTTGAATTTCAACTATAATACGATTCTTTTTATCTTCTGCGTATAAGTCAAATTTAACTTCTACATTACCAATTGTCGGACTGTAAGTTTTATCAGTTTCTACCTTGTCAATTTCTATTTCTATATCCAAAAAATCCCGCACAAAAGCGGTAAATATTTCTGGAACACTAAAAGCTTTCTTAAAAATTACATCGTATCGTAATGGAGCTACTTGTTTCATAATTTATTCTCGTTCCCAACGTCCTCGTTCAATGCCATTAAGTTAACCCAAGTTGCTACCAATAAACTTAAATAACTCTTTGGAAACTATGAGCTAGAATAA
>JQIA01000415.1_pt1 | contig 21264 bp, 23 predicted proteins | sample 811431 | NCBI WGS metagenome assembly JQIA01 (sample SAMN02998118, study PRJNA258478) | marine sediment metagenome | biome: marine; feature: seafloor; material: sediment; isolation source: oil-polluted sediment collected from 3 locations (0.5 km, 0.7 km and 0.9 km)... | place: USA: Gulf of Mexico ...
GGGGTTCGAACCCCTGTTACCGCCGTGAAAGGGCGGTGTCCTAGGCCTCTAGACGAAGGGGACTTAAGACTTTTCTTGAGAAGTTCCGCTAACTAGTGCTAGGGAATAAGTGTCACCACCTCAAGAGCGCGCTATTCTATAGTTGCATTGAACACTTGTCAAAACTAATTTGAATTTATTTAAAATAAATTTTCAAATTAGTTTTTCGCCTAGTTTAACCCCCTGCCTAAGCTAGGACTAGACTCAAATTAAATCTAAATCGAACCCTAATTCAACCTGAATCAAACAAAGCTTAAACTAGGCTCTCTAACTCTCCATTGACCAATTTATATTGTTTATGCATGCTTTTTGCGAGCCCCAAATCATGGGAAACAATCAAAAAACTAGTTTCCTCATCACGGTTGAGTTCAAACATTAAGTCTTTTACGTGGCTCGCAGTCTCAGTATCTAAATTTCCGGTCGGTTCATCTGCGAGTATGCAGGCAGGTCTTGTCACCATAGCTCTAGCAATTGCAATACGCTGACGTTCTCCCCCACTTAATTCTGCAGGTGTATGGGTCATTCTATCTTTTAAACCGACTTTTGTGATTATTTCAGTCGCCCTTTCTCTTGCTTTATTTACTGATATGCCGCCAATAATTAAAGGAATACAGACATTTTCCAAAGCACTGAACTCAACTAGCAAGTGATGAAACTGATAAACAAAACCTAATTTGCTGTTTCTTAATTCACCTTGTTTCTTTATAGAGACCTTGTGGATATCAATCCCATCAACTAAAACACAACTTTTATCAGAAGAAGCTTCTCCTGATGAGCGTCCTCCAGATGAGTTGTCATCAGGAGTATCTAAACCACCTAATATATGAAGTAAAGAGCTTTTACCTGAACCAGATGTTCCTAAAATAGCAATCATATCCCCCTTTTCAACATCTATACTCACGCCTCTTAAAACAGAGACTTCTCGCTCACCATCAACAAAAGTTTTGTGAATATTACGAGCTGATAAAATAATGCTATTGGAGCCAGCCTCTTGGTTTTGTTGTTTTTTCTTGTCAGTTGTCATAAATTTACTCATACCTTAATGCTTCTGCAGGTTTGGTTTTAGAGGCCTTCCATGCGGGATAGATAGTTGCCATTGTGGACATTAGTAAAGCTGAAAATGCAATAAGGTAAACATCATCCCAAACTAACAATGAAGGTAAAAAGCCAATAAAATATACATCACCGGGTAGAACTTGAACACCAAAAACACCTTCAATAAAAGTCACAACATCAGGCAAGTTAATAGCTAACGCTACACCGCCAATTACGCCAATTGCCGTGCCTATTACTCCATTTAAACTACCTTGAATAATAAATATTCTCATTATGGTGCCTGGTGAGGCACCTAATGTTCTTAAAATAGCAATATCCGACTGCTTATCTGTCACCACCATCACCAAAGTACTAACGATATTAAAAGCTGCTACAGCAATGATGAAGGCCAAAAGTATAAACATCATACGCTTTTCCATTTTAACTGCTTTAAAAAGCGTGCCGTGAGTTTGGTTCCAGTCAGAAACGTAAAACTCATCTCCAACCATATCCCTTAACTCCCAAGCAGTAAATGCAGCATCAAGCAAATCTTTAGTAGTTACTCGTAAATTGGTTACTTTATTACCTTTTCGAGTCATCTTCGCGGCATCGCTCATATGAATTAAAGCAAGACCAGAATCCACTTCAGATTTAACTTCAAATATTCCAACAACTGTAAAACGTTTATATCGGGGAGAAATACCAGCAGGCGAAACAGTAGCTCCATCGGCCAACAAAATAGTGACTTTATCACCAACACTAACACCCAGACCACTAGCTAATCCAATGCCCAAAATAATGCCAAATTTCTTAGGCTTTAAATCATCTAAACTTCCCATAATCATGTAGTCATCAATGATAGAAACTACCGCCTCTTTTTTAGGTAGGATGCCCTGTAAAAGTCCATACTTGGTATAGCCTCTGTTTCTAAACATCGATTGAGCTGCAATAAAAGGCGCTGCCGATACAACTTGAGGGTGTTGCATTACTTTTTTCTCCAGAGACTGCCAATCCTCGAAGCCATCTCCTCTGTCGCCAATAACAATGTGAGGAACCATACCTAAAATACGTTCTTTTAACTCGCTTTCAAAACCATTCATTACAGACATTACTGTAATTAAAACAATGATCCCAAGCGCAATGCCTAGCATACTGACAAGAGAGATAAAAGATATAAAATGATTGTCCTTTTTTGCGCGTGTATATCGCAGACCAATCATCAATGAGATAGATTTTTGCATAGTTTTCTCTTTCGGATTAAGAAACGCTCTAGTTCGATATCATACTCACAATGAATGTGAGTTATTCTAACTTTGAATTATATCGTTATTCTCTAATCAATAGGCACTTTTGAAGAAAATATTCCTCAACTTGTGCTATAAATATTGTAAGACAATAAATTTAGGGGATCTTGGTGGCAATTGCTAAAAAGAAAAAGATTGATGAGCGAAGACAATACTTTCGAATAAAGAATTGGTTATTCTTGAGTTTCGAGCGCGTCATTAACTCTAACAGCAAAGAACCATTAAACAATATCGAGACACAATCTTCGCCCCGTATTCAACTATTAAACGAACTTCATCGATTAGAAGAAGATAATACTAAATTCATGAACTCGCTTAACAGTGAACTTTTACATGTATCTCAGCATATGAATAGAATGAATAAAAAGATCGGATTGCTCACTCAGTATATCATTCAGTCTCTAGATATTGAATATAACGAACTAAAGGAAGTTGATTTGAGCGCTGGAGGGATAAGGTTCCACTCCAAAACCAGCCTTAGAAAGAGCCAACAAGTGAAAATGGAAATAGTCATTGTTCCCGAATATTATGGTGTAGTTACCTATGCAAAAGTTGTGGAATGCAAAAAATCCAAAGATAATGCTGGATATGATATTGCTTTTAAATTCATCAGAATAAGCCAATCCGATCAAGATGCAATTGTTCGACATATTTTTAAGATTCAATCAAAACAATTGAGATCCACCAAAGGGCTACAGGCAAAAGATGAGTTAAATTAGCCAAACAGAGAAGCAAGTCGCTTGTAATAGTGAGAATAAGCTAACAAATTAAGCGATTAGATAATAATCTTCTTTAAAACAGTAGTTTAGCCGTGTATATTGAAGCTAAGTAACACCAATAAATCAACTTAAAAGGTATTTTCGCCATGATTTTTTGCAAGACTGACAAAAAAATGAAATTAGTTCAAAAAATGATTTTGGTGACAAAAATCATTTTGTTCGGTTGTGTGATTGCTTCAACAAGCCTTTACGCAGATGTTTTACCAATGCCTCTTTCAAGCAATGTGAGTGAGTCTGCCGACATTCCAAGACTTGGTCTTGATATGGAAAAAGTTGAAGCTCAGTTTGGCGAACCGAATCAGCGACTAGACGCCATCGGTGAACCGCCAATAACACGCTGGATCTACCCGACTTTTACCGTGTTTTTTGAGCATGATAAAGTCCTTCATTCAGTTATTCACAGAAGTTAAACTCTACATATCGCGTTTATTAATCGATTCAAGAGATCCGATAAACGCACTCTTCCAAACTATTTATAACAGTAACAGTGTTTAAAATAATCACTGATATTACTTTTAAATGTTGGAATTATTCTTTTCCCTCGCTAAAATAGCACCTTCTTTTAAATACTCATTTAAGCTACATCCACCTCAAAGACAAAATGTAATGCGAAACAACCTAACTCAGGCTCATAAAAGTCATTTAGCACATATTGTTGGCGATAAGTACGCCTTAGATGATCAAGAGAACCTTCTAAAATATGGACAAGATTGGAGTCGTTTATTTACCGCTTCTGCGTCTTTAGTCATTCGTCCAGCAAACACAACAGAGGTTTCGGAAGTAGTTAAATACGCTAATGAAAATCAATTATCAATTGTCCCATCAGGTGGTCGAACTGGCCTTAGTGGCGGCGCGGTTGCCACTAATAACGAAATCGTTCTTTCCTTAGAGCGGTTAAATCAAATATTTAACTTTAATGAAATCGACCGAAGTGTTTGTTGCGGTGCTGGCGTTATTACAGAGCAATTACAAAATTTTGCCAAAGAAAATGGATTATATTACCCCGTTGATTTTGCATCGGCTGGTTCGAGTCAAGTTGGTGGCAATATTGCGACAAATGCAGGTGGCATTAAAGTATTGAAATATGGATTAACTAGAAACTGGGTTTTAGGTCTAACCGTTGTAACCGCATCAGGCAAGATACTAAAACTAAATAATGGCTTGGTAAAAAATGCCACGGGATATGATTTAAGACATTTGATGATTGGTAGCGAAGGAACGCTTGGAATTATCACTGAAGCTGAAATGCAACTCACAAAGCCTCCGATCGAACCAACCGTTATCTTATTAGGGCTCAATGGCTTAAATGATATTTCAAGTTTATTGGTTCATTTTCAGTCAAAGCTTGATTTATTAGCTTTCGAATTTTTTTCCCAGCAAGCTTTAGACAAGGTTTTAACTCATAGAGGTTTTAAAAAACCATTTGCAGACAATCACAACTTTTATGTCTTAATTGAATTTGAGGCTTATTCAGAACAGTTAATGGAACAAGCACTAGAAGCTTTTGAAGAAGCTGCTGAAAATGAATGGTTATCCGATGGCATCATCAGTCAAAGTCAGCAACAAGCTAAAGAACTGTGGCAATATCGTGAGGGTATTTCAGAGTCCATATCGCATTATCCACCTTACAAAAATGACATCGCCGTTAAACCTTCTCAAGTTGGTGACTTTTTAAGTCAAGTTGATCAGTTTGTCACAAACAATTATCCTGATTTCGAAAATATTTGGTTCGGGCACATTGGTGATGGTAACTTGCATTTAAATATATTAAAACCAGTAGAATTAGATCTAGAAATATTTAAACAACAATGCTCCAATGCAAACCCAGAAATTTTTAGAATACTTCAACTATTCAACGGTAGCATTTCAGCGGAACATGGTGTTGGTTTACTTAAAAAGCCATATTTAAATTTTTCTAGAAGTGAAGAGGAAATAACGATTATGAAATCAATTAAAAGTTTATTCGATCCTAATAATATCCTAAATCCTGGTAAGCTTTTCTAATGATTGCTTTATTCGCTAGTATTTTCGCATTAGGCATAGGCCCTTTGATTTATCAAACATTCGGCCCAATGCGTAGAACTGACAGTATTGTGAGTGGTTTTATATTAGTTGTTATTACTGCAACTTTACTAACAGAAGTTTTGCCTCAAACTTTTGCGGTCATTAGCTATCTAGCTATTGTGTTGGCATTGTTAGGATTTGTCGGCCCTACCTTAATTGAAAAAACATTCGCTCGCACAGCTAATAGAACTCATATACTAACTATATTGCTTGGCATTCTTGGGTTGGTTATTCATGCAAGCTTTGATGGCGCAGCCCTTTATAGTACGCACGAAGTAATTGATGGTGAAAGGCTCCATTCAACCGAACAACTAACTTTAGCTATTATTTTACATCGACTGCCCGTTGGCTTAACTATTTGGTGGTTACTCAGACCTTTGATTGGAGAAAAATACTCTTTGCTAACTCTTTTAGCAATGGCGTTAGCCACTACCGGTGGATACGCACTCAGCATGCAACTATCAGACATTCATACAAGTAACGCAATGGCCATGTTGCAGGCATTTATTAGTGGCTCATTAATGCATGTTATTTTACACAAGCACCATGATGATGGTTGTATGCATACCAGCCATTCTCATCTCCACCATCAAGAACAACATTCTAATTCCGTACTATCTAATTCAACAAATAAAAACTTAGCCAACCAATGGGAAGTCATGGGGATGATTGCAGGTATTACCCTGATGGCTTATCTTCATTTTAATCATTAGTTAATTTTCTCAGCAAATTTGACTAATAGCGAACCGTAAAAACCATTGGCATAATTAATGCTATATTAGAACAAAGAAATAGGAAGCTTAAACAATCAAACGTAAATAATTAACGAGAGTTGCTTATATGACTAGTGCAAAAGAAAGAACAAAAATGACATTTAGAAAAATGACATTTCTATTTATCTCTTTCATTCTCAGTCTACTATTTATTCTGCAATTAGCGCTTATCCAGAACTACTCAAAAGATGTTTCTAGTAAAATTGGCGAAGCTGCATTTCAAGTAAGTCGTTCAACGATTGAGAAACTATTGTTTGGACAACCTAGCAATCAATTTAAGGCATTCGCATTTTCTACTCGAATATCAAGAGTAGAAAGAGAGATGATGGTTCAATCTATTAGTAACATTTCCAATGATATTAATATCAGTTTGAACGACGGACAAAAAGATAAATTTATTGCTATAAATTCCGGTGGTACGAAATTACTTGTTGACATTCCAAGAACCGGCATCACTGACTCACTCGATAGCATGCTAGAGAAACTATTAATTAGCTCATTAGCATTCATATTTTTCGGTATATTTGTAGCTAATTATTTTGCAAAAAAACTAGCGCAACCACTTAAGGAATTAGAACATGCTTCTCACAAAGTTGGCAAAGGTGAATTTGGTTTCCAGATAAAGAACGAACATCGATTTCAGAGTGTTGAAATAAAAAATGCAGTTAATGCTTTTAACAAGATGTCGAAACAAATTCTAAAACTTCAGAATGAAAATGACATTTTACAAAAACAAGCCCAACATTCTGAATTATCTGAAATAACTAGAGGCTTAGCACACACTATCAGAAACCCATTAAACACATTAAACCTAGCAATTGATGAATTAGCATCAACCAGCGACGGAACTTTAAAGACAAAACTTAGTAATGTTTCAAAAAAACAAATTCAGCGAATTGATAAATGGGTACGTTCGATGATGGATATCATGGCGAGCGATAAAAACATCACCGAATTAGTCGATTTAAGTCAACTTTTAAAATCGTGCATTGATGATAAAGTATTATTAGAATCGCAAACAATAAAGATTGAATTAATCATCGATGGTGATAATAATTTTTTTGTGAAGGCCAATAAAGTTGAGTTGAAAAGTTTAATTAATGGTCTTTTAAGTAATGCCATTGAAGCTAGTCAATCCATAGGGAATGCAGAGGATTGTGACGACTACTTGGTTAAAATCGTACTAAGTAATATAACCTTAAAAAATCGAACAAACAATATATATCAAATATCTATTTTAGATAGAGGCACCGGTCTTTCTAAAAATATCATGTTAAAGCTATTTTCACCACATAATACAAATAAAACCTACGGCGCCGGAATGGGTCTTTATCTAGCTCATAGAGTTATCACATTAAAATACCAAGGGAGTATTAGTATAACTAACAATCCTGAATCTTTGAGCGATAGCGCGCCAGGAACAAAAATAGTATTGACCTTACAGGATAGAGTTTAAACCATGACAACGAAGATAATTTTAGTTGAAGATGAAACAGATCAAAGAGAATTAATAGGCTCTATTTTAACGGGAGCTGGTTATTCAGTCAGCTCATTTTGCAATGCAGAAGAGGCGATGATAATTCTTGAAAATGAAGTATTTGATCTTGTGATTTCAGACTGGCAGTTGCCCGGAGTTAATGGTGAAGAGCTTTTACAATTCGTCAACAGTAATACTCCTCAAACGGGATTCATTCTAATTACAGCCCATGGAGAAGCTTCTCACGCAATCAAAATCATTCGCTCTGGAGCTGATGATTATTTATCTAAACCATTTGATAAGCAAACATTACTATTTACGATTGAAAAATTAATTTATACGAAATTTTTAGAAAATGAAAATGGCAAATTAAAAGAACAAGCAAGCCATCGAACCGAATTGGTTGATATGATTGGACGTTCCACAGCAATGAACCGGTTGTTCATGCGAATAGAAAAAGCAGCACCAACCACTGCAACATTACTTATTTCAGGAGAGAGTGGAACAGGAAAAGAATTAGCAGCTAGAGCCGTACATAAACTATCTAACCGTGCCGATGAAATATTTTTAGCGGTTAATTGTGCAGCAATTCCAGAAAGCCTTGCGGAAGCCGAATTATTTGGCGCAGAAAAAGGTTCATTTACTGGCGCAAATAAAACGAGAATTGGCAAATTCGAAGCATCCAATAACGGCACACTATTTTTGGATGAAATTGGTGAGTTACCGATTCTTTTACAAAGTAAGTTATTGCGTTTTTTACAAGAAGGCACAATCACAAGAGTAGGTTCTAATCAGGAAATTAAACTAGATGTTCGAGTTATTGCTGCCACTAACCGAAATTTACTTGAAGAAGTAGAGAAAGGTTCTTTTAGAGAGGATCTTTATTACCGCCTTAATGTTATTCCAGTTGTCATCCCTCCTCTACGTCAGAGACAAGAGGATATTCCAACGCTCATTAATCATTTTATTAATTACTTTAGTAAAAAGCATAATATAATAAATAAAAAACTATCTAACTCTGCATTTAAACAGTTAATCACATATGGTTGGCCAGGGAATGTAAGACAGTTGAGAAACTCTATTGAAAGGTTAATCTTATTATCACTTGGCGACAATATTAATTGTGATGACATTGATGAACTTGAACTTACAAATAAAAATAGACAAACCAATTATTTATTACCAGAACAAGGTTTAGATTGGGAGTCTCACGAGAAAGAGTGCCTTTTACAAGCATTGAGTCATTGCAATAACAATAGAACTCAAGCAGCAAAATTGTTAGGCTTGGGTTACAAAGCATTTTTATATCGTTTAGATAAATATAAAATATAGTGACAAATTAATTAGTAAAATGCGATTTAAATAAAACAATAAAACAAATGCTCATCCTGTTTTAGAGACTCCCCTCCTCATATGGGGAGCATTTACGAATTAAAAGTACATAAATCTAAAACATTTTTCATCATTCCTATCTAATCTAGCTAAAACACAAAGTTACAGAGCGTAAATTATTGTTGGCATGACTCTTGATATAGTTAAAATGAACATATTAATTTTCATAAAATAAACAATTCAATCATTAAAGAGGAACTACCAATGAAAAATATTAAATCAACATTAATCGCTATCGCAATGGGTGCTGTCGGATTTGCATCTATTTCAATCAGTGCCAATGATATCGATGAACGTAACGTAAGAGTTGAAATCCACAAAGCTAGTGATGAGAATACTACTGTCGATATTAATGTTAATGGAAATGCTGAAGTATTTTCTCTTCCGTCTTTAGAAATTGGTGAAACACAAGATATCGTTACGGAATCAGGAAACACTATTTCGGTTACAAAAACTGAATCAGGAATCTCATTAATGGTCGATGGCGAAGAAATTAAACTTCCAGCGGTTGGTGCTGAAATGTCAGCGCATTTCATGAAAGGTGGAATGCCTTTACATCATGGTACAAATGATGGGATACAAGTAATTGGTGATTTAACCGATGAACAGATAGCGATCATCAAAGATGGGTTTGCAGCAGCAGGTGTTGAAAAATCAATTAATTTTACCAAAGGCCACGAAATGAAATTCTTCTTCTCTGGCAATGATGGAGAAAAACAGGATTTTGACATTCAATTTGATGGCTCTGATATAAATTCATGGACATCTGAAGGTGGTAACCACGTTAAAATCATCAAGCTTGGTGATGCTGAAGGCGAAGGTATTATGGAAATAAAAACTAAAATGCTAATTATCCATGAAGATGATAAGTAAATTTTAGATAATTAGTTTTCAATGAAAAAACTTATAAACGCGCTAATTAGCGCGTTTTTTTCACCCTAAATTTTATTTTTCAAATCTCAATAATTACTTGAGCGACCGCATACATTTTTTCATCACTGAGACTCAGAAAAATAGAACTTGCATTGCTAGCATCAAATTTTTCCATCGTTTTAGCATGTAATATAATAACCGGTTTTCCTAACTCATTATTTGAAACCTCAATATTTGGCAGAGTAATACCTTCTGCAATTCCCGTTCCAAAAGCTTTAGCAAATGCTTCTTTAGCGGCAAAGCGTTTGGCTAAAAATCTAGCCTTATGCTTTAAGTCTTGATAGATTTTCAACTCATTTTCATGGAAAACTTTTTTTGCAAAAACATCCCCGTGTTTTTCAATCATTTTTTCCATTCTGTCAATTTGAACAATATCAATACCAATACCAAACAAACTCATCGACGAGCCTCAGTCATTATCTTTTTCATATCACTAACGGCCTTTTCTAACCCTGTAAAAACGGCACGGGAAATAATAGAATGACCAATATTCAACTCATAGATGTCAGAAATTGCAGCTATTCGTGCCGTATTGTGATAATGAAGTCCATGTCCAGCATTAACGGTTAGACCAACAGACTTAGCGTAAGAAACGCCGCGTACAATCATTTCAAACTCATTATCTACAAGTAATGGCGTTTCTGCATCTGCATATTTGCCAGTATGTAACTCAATGAATGGAGCACCAACCGCTTTAGATGCTTTGATTTGTTCTTCTTCTGCGTCTATAAATAATGATACTTTAATCCCTTGCGCGCCTAATTCCTCACAAGCTTTTTTTACCTTGTCATAGTTACCAACCACATCTAAACCACCCTCAGTAGTAACCTCTTCTCTTTTTTCTGGCACCAAACAAACATATTCAGGATTTATTTTTTTTGCAATAAGAACCATCTCATCAGTAACCGCCATCTCTAAATTAAGGCGGCTATTAATAACCTCTTTCACTAACTCTACATCACGATCTTGAATATGGCGTCGATCTTCTCTAAGGTGGATAGTGATGCCATCAGCACCCGCTTGTTCAGCAAGCAAGGCTGCGTGAAAAACTTGTGGATAGTCAGTACCTCGAGCTTGTCTTAACGTAGCAACATGGTCGATATTCACACCCAAATATATTGGTAAATTATTTTTATTTAATTCTTCGTTAATATTTGACATAGTTCGTTTGCTCACTCATTAAATTTTAGGCTCTTCAGAAAAATTATTGCAACCACATTTTTCGACTCTCAAACGGTCGATTTCCAATGAGTGGTCGGATTAATTGTTGTGTAATTTTTTGACACTCTTTAAGATCAATGTTTGAAAAAGACATGTTCGCTATTGCGACGATAGTTTCGCCAGAAAAAATATTCTGTGGTTTAACCTTATTTGCTTGTTTAATTTTCTTAAAACCAGATTCAATAATATATTCATAATATTCTTGTTTTTCTATCGCGTTATCGTCAACATCACAATTCCAGTCCGGACTCAAGCCAAGAAAACTAACCATTAAAATCTCAAATTTTCTTAACATAATTGGCATCTCTGACTTTTCACAAGAGTCAAACTCTTGAATTAACTCAGAATAAACATTAAAAAGTTCCGGATATTCCTGCCATTCTTTTAGTGAACGTAAAACCAACTCATTTAAATAGTAGCAACAGGCTAGTGCATTTCCTTTGGGTTGAGTTTTAAATTCTAGCAACTCTGAATCACAGAGTATTTTCATCTCGCCTTTGCCAGTAAAACAAATTTGCAACAAATTAAATGGTTGAAGAATAGCTCGTTTTGCTTGAGCATTCTTTCGTTTAACTCCTTGAGCGATAACCGATATTGAACCAAATTCCTGAGTAAAGCAGTGCAATATTAAACTGGTTTCCTTAAACGGTCTTGAATGCAAAACAAAAGCTTTCGTTGTGCTTTGTTGGCCGATATTTTTTGCCCCTTATGGTTCCATAATTAATTACAAATGCTCGATGACGACTACTTTTGATGCTCATCAAAACCTAGAGATCGCAATGCTCGTTCATCATCCGCCCAATTATCTTTCACTTTAACCCATAACTCTAAAAATATTTTTCGTCCAAATACTTCACTCATATCAATCCTTGCATCGGTTCCCACTTTTTTAAGACGACTTCCGCCCTTACCGATAACAATTGACTTTTGTCCATTTCGTTCCACTAAGATTAGTCCATTAATATGAATAGTCCCTTTTTCATCTAACTTAAACTGTTCAATTTCAACCGTGATCGAATAAGGAAGTTCATCCCCTAACTGTCTAATTAACTTTTCCCTGATAATTTCCGCAGCCAAAAAGCGCTCACTTCGATCTGTATAATAATCTTCTGGATAAATAAAATCGCCCTCTGGCATAAAAGTGACAAGTAACTCTCTCAATGATTTCACTTGATCACCTTGCAGTGCGGCACCAGGAATTAAATGCTGGAAGTTATGTTTAGACGATAATATTTGTAAAAAAGGTAATAACTTTTCTTTGCTTTTTATTTGATCAATTTTATTAACGAATAAAATAATTGGCTTATCCGTTTTCTTGATATGCTGTAAAACTAATTCGTCGTCTTCTGTCCAGCGCTCCGGTTCTACGATAAAGACAACAACATCAACATCAGTAATCGTACTTGAAGCGGCTCGGTTCATAAATCGATTAATGGCTCTAGGTTCCTCTTTATGAATACCTGGCGTATCAATATAAATCATTTGCACATCACTTTCATCACCATCAACTTTTGTTGAGAGCGTATCAATCCCCATAATACGATGACGAGTCGTTTGAGGTTTTCTGGAAGTGATACTTAATTTTTGACCTAAAAGATGATTCAGTAAAGTTGATTTACCAACATTAGGACGTCCAACAAATGCGATAAATCCGCAACGTTTATTCGAACTGCTATTCGACATCGTTATTTTTTCTCCGACTGTTCTTATTCATACGAATTTAAGATACCAATATTTTATCTAATACTTTACTAGCAGCATCTTGCTCTGCTTTTTTTCGACTAGCACCTTGACCAGTTATGCCAATCGATTGATATTCAACTTGGCATTCTACCCAATATAGTTTTGCATGATCTTTACCGGTAGAACTAGTTACCTCATATTCTGGGGTTTTATGCCCTCTAGATTGCAACCACTCTTGTAATGAAGTTTTAGGATCTTTAGAAGCCATATTAATAGACATAGACTCTAATTTTTCTTGGTAGAGATTAAGAATATAAGTTTCTGTTTGTTGATAGTGACTATCAAGCATTACCGCTCCGATAATTGCTTCAAAAGCATCAGCCAATATCGACGCACGCCTAAATCCCCCACTTTTCAACTCGCCACTACCTAATGTTAAATAATCTCCCAAATTAAGATCCTGCGCGAGTTCCGCTAAAGCTTTTCCTTTTACTAAAAAAGCTCGCAAACGGCTTAGTTGCCCTTCATCAGCTTTCGGAAATTTATGATATAAAGTATTAGCAATAACACTACCTAAAATAGCGTCACCTAAAAACTCTAACCTTTCATTATGCAAATGATGCGCACTTCGATGAGTCAATGCTTGTTTTAACAAGTCTTGATTAATAAACTGATAGCCCAAAGTTTTTTGTAGGACTGATAGATTTGGTTTTACCGACATTAGCTTATTAACATTGCGTTATTGATTAGATGATAGAAAAATAGGTTTATACAAAATGAATTTTAAGAAACTACCCCTATCGAGTCTCTCGAATCTCTTCATCAAAATCAGCCACCGCAGAAAGTGTTCCCATAATATTAACTTTTTGTGAATAGAATATTTTGATAAATTTTTCGCCGGTTCTATCTCTAGATGGCTTAAAAATAGACTTATCAATATCTCTAACGTTATTAATGGTTAAGCGACTACCTAAAGCACTCACTATTTGTCGATTACTCATATTTTCAAACTCGCGGCTATCAACTAACTCTTGAGCTATCGACTTAATAATCCGATGGTCAAAGTAAATAGGTGTCACCTTAAATGTTAACATGGCTAAAAAACCAACCATAATAAACAAAGATAACCATCCCCACATGGTTGCCCCTTTTTGATTATTCAATTGTTTTTTCATCATATGTATCTCAGATAAGTAGCCAGAAACTATTATAGTTGTTCTTTAACAATATTTTAACACAACTAATATTCAAAATATGAGCTAAATCCCCATATCAAGAGATATTAGAGATATTACAGACACCCCGTTCCTAGTCATTGTCTCACTAATAATTAAGACTTTGACGAGATATTACAGACACCCCGTTCCTAGTCATTGTCTCACTAATAATTAAGACTTTGACGGTGTCATATTCAAGTCTTAACGGATTGCCAGCTCTTTTACTTAACTCTATAGTTATATAACTCTAATTTTCAATGGACTGAAAATGGCTATTCCCCGTAAATATCTGGTAGATGATTCTACTCCCGGTTTCTATCACTGCATTTCGCGCTGTGTTCGGCGAGCGTACTTGTGTGGAGAAGATCCTTTTACCGGTCATAACTGCGATCATAGGAAGGTTTGGATTGAGAAAAGAATGTTAGAGTTAGCATCAATTTTTTCAGTTGAACTCTTTGCTTATGCCATTATGGATAATCATTATCATTTAGTTCTATATATTGATCCGCTTGCCCCCTTAAAATGGTCTGACGCTGAGATAGCTGAAAAATGGTTGCAGGCTTATCCAAGTCGTTTAGACGAGCGAGGCCTCGAACTCCAACGAGAACTTAAAAAACAAGCCATTATGGCGGATAAAAGAAAACTGAAAGAATATCGAAAACGGATGGGTAGTTTATCTTGGTTTATGAGCCGGCTTAACGAGCCATTGGCAAAAACTAGTAATGCTGAGGATTTTGTGAAAGGTCGATTCTGGGAATCGAGATTTACATCAGTCGCCTTGCTCGATGAAAGTGCTGTGTTATCTTGTATGGCTTATGTCGATTTGAATCCCATAAGAGCAGGAATTGTAAAAGAGCTTCAAGCTTCTGTTTACACCTCTATTGAAAAACGATTAAGGAAATTATCGCTTAAACCTGAGTTATTATCTCGAGCAATTCAGCCTATGGCACATAGTATCAATGAACGAATCATCAACATCAGCCTCCAAGATTATGTTGAGTTAGTTGACTGGGCAGGTAAATCCATTGTTCAGCCTAATAAAGCAAAAATGCCCGCGCATATTAATTCATTACTTTTATCGATGAATTTACAGGCAGATAGTTGGTTAACCCAAATACAAAATTTTAACAAAGGCTCTCCGCATTCCATTGGCTGTTTGGCAAAACTTAAGGAAAGAGCAAAAGCACTTAAGAAAAAATGGATTAAAGGAGTAAGTACGAGCAGCCTTTTTTATATTAAAACTTAATTACAGCTTTCGAATTCACCTATTTTCAACAACCTTTCTCAGCCGTCAATAAAGCATTTACTTGCCTAGCATGTATTTTTAAGTAGTTTAATTAATAAAAACAGTTTATCCCAACTCACTTATTTTTCAATTTTGATTTTAAAAGTTCAGAAGCCATCAAAGATTTAGATTGTGCGAGAAATAAAACATATTCTTATAAATCGGGGTGTCTATTATGTTTACTTATCCATGCAAATTTCATGTTAATTGTTCGCCCGTTAGCCCCATTTATAGGAATAATTTGATTATACTTTGTTCCATGCTGTGTAACAGCTGTCTTAATAGCTTGCTTCGAATTAAAAACTATTTGTTTAGCAAGTAATGCCGAATTTTCTAAGGTAAAACCCAGAGCTTCTTTAAAAAATTTGGCTTTACTTCCTCCCACATGATGCTCTAAATTGAGAAGGTACCTCGTGAGCTTATCGTTAACACTTACCCTTGTAGCTTCTCTCGATATTTGTGTCGCACTAGTACGAAGTACAGAAACACGAGAGGAGCTAACACTTATTTTTCCAAGGCCTGCAACGGGTAAAACACTAGCTATTGAACCAGCTTGCCCAGCATATTCTGGATCATAACAACTATTATTACTCTCACAACCACCTGGAGTACCAAACGCCTCAGTTTGTTGTTCATGAACTTTTTTAAGATTGTGATCTGAAAATGGATTAATTCTATCCCATAAACCAGGTTCACTACTCAGACTGGTGCAACACCAAACTTAAACTATTATCGTAACTCCTCACAACTAATCCATGATTCGAACTTACTAGCTAAATCCGCAGATAATTCTTTCCAAGAATGCATTTGATTTTCATTTAGTTGATAACTGAAAGATATATCATCAACTACTTGAGTAATAAAACATAAACCATTAACAGCAACGTCTGGACAAAATGCTACATATGTATTGTTATCAATCTTTATTTCTGCCGTAGTAGAACCTGCCGCCCTTTCTATATAATGCCATCCAAACGTGCTTTTTGCAGAAGGAACAACATACAAGTCAAGCTCACTATTAAATGTTGGCTCGATTTTGTTTGTTCGTATGCTTTCTAGAAGCTCGCTATACAATTCGCTTTTATTAGTTGAAGATTTACCTTGTACGTTTATATCAAGCTCTTTTACACCGTTTTTATTTGCATTATTTTTTGTTAAGTTTAGAGATACTAAAATATCACTAAATCTTGTAGGATCTACATCGGATTGACTGGCTAAACTAATTAATTCTGTTGGTAAACAAATACTTTCAAGGTTATCCAAATGATACCCCTGAAAACCATCTTGCTCTGTACACGAAAAAAGTAGTCCGAAATATAAAGCCGCAGTTATGTATTTTATTATCTTCATTGTGGTGACCTATGATGTGTATCGCACCCTACACAATAGCCTTTACCAAATAGTAGTGGGGCAATATAATTATTTACGGAGTCTGCTTGAAATTGGACAAGAACATCGCCAAATGGTGTTCCGCCATATACCGACTTTGGTAAACCTGAGCGTCTAAAAGCCTCCATGTGATATATCGCGCCTTGGTACACATCCAACACACCGGGAGTATTGCCAAGTTTATTTACAAAATCATTTTGCGAAAACTCGGCGTGTAGGTTGGCTATATTCATACCTACTTTCTTAATTTCTTGATTAACCAAATTTTCCAACCTAGATGGGCTTGGAGCTTCATTAAAACCCGGTTCACCAGTTATTCTAATTTCAAGAGCTCTTCTTAACATTCCTAATGTTGTTTCTCCCATTTCCCTATCTTCATCTGACAATGCTGCGTTTTCAGGATCCCAGATAGACAACCCTCTTATACCCCAAGGGTCTCCTCGATCATGCCTAGACTGCCAGAAAGAAACAAGATCTCCATTTTTTAATGAGTCTCTTTCGAATTGATTGACAGAAAGGTCATTGTTATCCCTATTGGTGCATTGCTTAACTTGAAACTACGTCAGATTCAATCCTCCATCAACACAGGTTTACATAAAACAAAAAGCACGAATAGATAAAATAATCCTGTTAATGGTATGAATTTTAATACTTCATTATTTGTTTCATAAACTACCAGAGAAGCCGAAAAACTAGTTAACAGTGCGACCCAATATGTTATTGAAAACCACCTAATCTCAACCTTCAAATATTTAAACTTACTGTCAAAATAATAAAACCCTACTGACAGTGCTAACGTCGCTAATGCTGCATAGTGTTGAAAACCTAACAATATAACACTTGGGAAAATAGTTAATGCAGAAATAAATGATAAATCCGCTACTGTGATTTTGTTACGACTATTATAATTCATCGTAAAGAGTTCCTAATAGTGCATCGCTTGCATAAAAGAAAGTACCAAAGACTCGACCTCCTGGAGTGGTCTGAGCAGCACTAATTGCATACCTACTGATTACCCCTGAAGTTACGAATTTAGCACCTGCTTGGCTATAATCTCCGTCATTAAGATCGCTGCCGACACTTGTATAGGTACCAACAGCACCAGTCAGCGCAGCACCTGCCCATAAACCTTTAGCGGCCAATAATGTAGGCGAATACTTCAATACATTTTTACCTACTTCACCGTAAAAATAGCCCATCAAACGAAATATTCCACCATTCTTAAACGGGTTTGGATCCATACTTAACGGCGCAATACTCATCCTGAAAGATGCTAATGCTCTTCTATCTGAAGCAATACTTTTATCAAATGCGATATCACCGAGCCAGTTATTTAGATTAGTAATTGCGCCATTTAAGCTATCTTGATCAATGTCGTTGTCACCTTTGAGAGAATCTAGATATCCCAACTCTCTATTTATGGCACTAGCATTTCCTTTAAAGCTATCTCTCTCTACTCGCACGCTCATCGGTGTATCTGGTTCATCCGTATCAGTTACATTAGTAACCCCACTGGTGCATAAGATGCAAACCTACATCGTACACATAAATTCTAAATCATACTTCTACTTAATCGCCCCAACCCTATCAATATCAACCCCTGTAGGTATCCATCCAATCGGAAAACCTAGAATATCTTGATTCACAAATCCAAACTCAAAGTGCATCCAAATACTTACCGCATGACCTACAAGATTTTCCTCTGGTACAAAATGAGTCGTTTCCCAAAAGCGGCTATCCGTACTATTATCGCGATTATCACCCATTACAAAATACTTATTCGCTGGTACTTTAAAGACGGCATCGTCAAAAGTACCTTCTTTTGTATAATGAGGTCTTCTTGGATTATTAAGAATACCGTGAACTGAATTACCAAGTGTTTCTACATACTCTATATTTAAATGGCTTGTGCCTGTTGAAGGGTTTAAATCAATATAACCAGGCCCTGTAACTCGTTCTTTATTGACATGAATTCTATTAGGACAGTCGCTTTTTGCTATTTCAGATGCGCAAAAAGGTTTAATGTAGAGTTCTTTTTGAGAGGTGTAAATAACCGTATCGCCTGGTAATCCAACTACTCTTTTTATGTAGTCTTCTCCCGTGTCTGGCGCTCTAAATACCGCAACATCGCCTCTTTGAGGTAATCCTATTTCAATAATTTTTTCAGATGTGATGGGCAATCTTAGACCATAATCAAATTTGTTAACTAAGATGAAATCACCTTCTGTCAATGTGGGCTTCATAGAGGCTGAAGGAATTTGAAACGGTTCCCATAAAAAGGAGCGTAAAATTACAATAAAAAATAATATCGGAAAAAAAGATTTTGCGTAATCTACATGAATCGGCTCCAATGCCACTGCGTCTATCGCTTCTTGACTAGGGTTTTGAAGTTGCTCATAAAGCTTTGCTAAAGCTTGTTTACGGTTTTTGCCAGCGGTTAAAGAATCTATCAACCAAACAATACCTGATACAAACATCAATGCTACTAATATAATTCCGTACGCACTACTCATATAAAATCCTTAAATTATCTCTATTTAATTCTTAATCGTTAGTCATTAATCTTCAATACGGCTAAAAAGGCTTCTTGAGGAATATCGACACGACCAACACTCTTCATACGTTTTTTACCCTTCTTTTGTTTATCTAGCAATTTACGTTTACGACTCACATCGCCACCGTAACATTTTGCGATAACATTTTTTCTTAATGCTTTAACGGTAGAACGTGAAATTACATGGCCACCAATAGCCGCTTGAATTGCTATGTCAAACATTTGCCGAGGTATTAACTCTTTCATTTTATCGACTAATGCTCGTCCACGATATTGAGCTTGCTCTCGATGAACAATAATAGCGAGCGAATCAACGACTTCGCCATTGATTAACACATCTAACCTGACCAAATCGGCGGCCTGAAAATGCTTAAAACCATAATCTAAAGAGGCATATCCTCTGCTAACCGATTTCAAGCGATCAAAAAAGTCTAAAACAACTTCATTCATCGGAATTTCATATGTTAACGAAACTTGAGCTCCCATGTATTCCATTTTAGTTTGAACACCACGCCTCTCTACAGATAATGTAATAACACTACCTAAATGAGCTTGCGGTACTAATATATTAACTTCTGCTATCGGCTCTCTCAGTTCATCAACAACACTCATGTCAGGCAATTTAGATGGATTATCTACATATTTAATTTCACCTTTGCTGGTTAAAATTTGATAAATTACCGTTGGCGCAGTGGTGATTAACTCTAAATCATATTCTCGTTCAAGTCTCTCTTGAATGATTTCCATATGTAACAATCCAAGAAATCCACATCGAAATCCAAAACCTAATGCTTGCGAATTTTCTGGTTCAAAAAATAATGACGCATCATTCAAGCTTAATTTATTTAACGCATCTCTAAATGACTCATAATCATCCGATGCAATGGGAAACATACCGGCATAGACTTGGGGTTTGACTTTTTCAAAGCCAGAAAGTTCTTCGCTTGCGCCATCTTTCATGTGTGTAATTGTGTCACCAACAGGTGCGCCGTGAATATCTTTGATTCCCGCGATCACATAGCCGACTTCCCCGGCTCTTAGCTCGGGTAAATCCGTACGTTTTGGCGTATAAATGCCCACAAAATCAACTTGATGTTGCTTGCCAATCGACATGGCTTGCATTTTATCGCCTTTCTTCAGTGTCCCTTCAACTACTCTAACTAATGAAACAACGCCTAAATAATTATCAAACCACGAGTCAATGATTAAAGCCTGTAATGGTGCATTAGGATCACCTTTTGGCGCAGGGATTTTATCAACTAAATCTTCCAACAACTCTTCAATGCCTACACCTGTTTTGGCGCTACATTGCACCGCATCCATTGCTTCTAAACCGATAATATCTTCAATTTCCTGTGCGACTCGGTCGGGATCGGCCTGTGGTAAATCAATCTTATTAAGAACGGGAATAACTTCTAAATCTTGTTCAATTGCCGTATAACAATTGGCCAGTGTTTGCGCTTCTACACCTTGACCCGCATCCACTACTAATAATGCACCTTCACAAGCGGCTAATGAACGAGAAACTTCATAGGAAAAATCAACATGCCCAGGCGTGTCAATAAAGTTCAATTGGTATTCATGTCCATCTTTAGCGTTATATTTTAAAGTAACGCTTTGTGCTTTGATGGTAATGCCTCGTTCCTTCTCAATGTCCATAGAATCAAGGACTTGCGAAGACATTTCTCGATCACTTAAGCCTCCACAAAATTGAATCAATCGATCGGAAAGTGTTGATTTTCCATGATCTATATGGGCTATAATTGAGAAATTTCGAATGTAATCGGTATATGACATGGTGTTTACAGCACTCAAAAACTAAAATTGAGATCTCACGATCCCGAAAGGCGCGAATTGTACCTTATTTCGAAGGGTCTTTGTTTAAAATCTCTTTGTTTAAAATCTCTTTGTTTAAAACATTAGGGGTTACGGAGCAAAAGGCTCATATTTGATTATTGCCTAATAAACGGAAGCCTCTCCTTCGGGACGAGTTCTAAACCGTTGATGAAGCCACATATAGTCAACCGGGTTCTTAACTAAATAATCTTCTAAAAATTGATTAATCATGGTCGCATATTCAACTTCAGATTCAGCCGGAAAAGGCGAAAATGGAGTATGA
>JQIA01000416.1_pt1 | contig 21258 bp, 21 predicted proteins | sample 811431 | NCBI WGS metagenome assembly JQIA01 (sample SAMN02998118, study PRJNA258478) | marine sediment metagenome | biome: marine; feature: seafloor; material: sediment; isolation source: oil-polluted sediment collected from 3 locations (0.5 km, 0.7 km and 0.9 km)... | place: USA: Gulf of Mexico ...
TTATGGCAAGGAAACGTTTTGCCAGATCAGATCTTCAGGATGAAATAGTAATTGAAGAACAATTGGAAAAATCAAAGACAAAATTAAGACAATTACAGGAAGCAAATGATCACCCTTTATTTTTTTGACTATTCCGAAAAGGGAGCCTTTTTATGGTAGAGCTCGATTCTGTGTCGCGAACAATTAGAAAAGATATCATAAAGACTGTCGAATACGGCGGAAGAGGTCATATGCCATCTGCGTTTTCAATCGTTGAAATTTTGAGAGTACTTTATGATGATATATTGAAATTTGATCCGCAAAGTCCCATGTGGGCAGATAGAGACAGGTTTATTCTCAGTAAGGGACATGGGTGTCTTGCACTCTATGTGACTCTTGCTGATAAAGGCTTCTTCCCGAAAAAAGAACTGGAAAAATTCTGCAGCTCGGACGGGATTCTGGGCGGACACCCGGAATACGGAAAAGTACCTGGGATTGAAGCTTCAACAGGGGCTTTAGGCCACGGTCTTTCTATTGGGATCGGTATGGCTCTGAATGCACGGCTCGAACAATCAGATTACAGAACTGTTATTCTTCTTGGGGATGGCGAATGTAACGAGGGCTCAGTCTGGGAGGCTGCCATGTGTGCATCGAAACACTGCCTCAGTTCTCTACTGGTGATTGTTGATTATAACAAGCAGCAATCCTATGGGGATGTCTCAGAAGTTCAGGAACTGGAGCCTTTTGCTGATAAATGGAGAAGTTTTGGTTTTGAGGTCAGAGACGTTGATGGTCATGACGTCGATGCCCTGCAAAACGTATTACAATCTCATCCGTTTCATCCTGAAAAACCGAGTGTGTTAATCAGTCATACCATTAAAGGCAAGGGTATTTCATTTATGGAAAAAAACCTTGGGTGGCATCATAAAAGTTCGCTGACCTCTGATGAACTTGCTGCTCTCTATACGGATCTGGGAAGGTAATTATGCGAAAAACCTGTTTGAATGAAGTCTATAACGCAGCAAAAACTGATGAGAGGGTTATATTTATCGGGTCAGATTTAGGTTATGGTACTCTGGATGAGTTTAAGGCGGAAATACCGGAAAGGTTTTTCATGGAAGGTATAGCAGAGGCTAATATTATTGGCATGGCTGCAGGATTTGCCATGAACGGTAAAGTGGTTTTTGTTAATACAATTGCATCCTTTTTAACCCGTAGATGTTTTGAACAGACAGCAATAGACCTTTGCCTTCAGAATCTGAATGTCCGGCTGATAGGGAACGGGGGCGGGCTTGTATATGCACCGCTTGGACCAACACATCTTGCTGTTGAAGATATCGCAATCATGCGTGCACTCCCGAATATGACAATTGTGGCGCCCTGCGATGCAGAGGAGATGAAGCGGCTTATACCGGAGACACTCAATTATCAGGGCCCTATATATATAAGGTTAGCCAAAGGCTGGGACCCGATCGTTTCGTCAGACGGGCATCCGTTTGAAATAGGGAAAGGGATTACCTGCAGAACCGGAAATGACGCACTAATAATAACAACAGGAGTGATGCTGAAAGATGCATTATCAGCAGCAGATGATCTTAAAGAACAGGATATCGATGCAGCAGTACTGCACCTTCATACAATTAAACCGATTGATAAGGCGGCTGTTCTTAAACATGCTGAAAAAGTATCAACTATTGTAACAATTGAAGAACACTCAATCATGGGCGGCCTTGGCAGTGCTGTCGCTGAAATTATTGCAGAAGCAGATTTCGATACAGTTAAACGATTCAGACGGCTTGCTATTCCAGATGTTTTTCCTGACGAGTACGGCTCACAGGCCTCTTTACTGAAAAAATATTCGATTACTGCGGAAAGACTTATCTCTGAGATTACAGGACACAGAGAGGAGGCAACGCTTTGAATAAAATAATCGATGACTATGTTGCAGAAATCATTCAACGACCGATACCAGATAATCGTGGTATGTGTTGTTATACAAAAAGACCGGATAATCTTGATAAAAAAATGGTCAATAACCTTTATCATATCATTTTTGTTTCATATTACCCTGATCCGCAGTTCCTGAAGAAAGCCATGGTTATGAAGGCAACCGGGAAGGTCTTTATAACGCTGATTGCCGGGTGTATACGTGAAGATGCTAAGATTGAAAACTATTTTGATCAATTCTATGAATATGAAAGTTTTCGTGAACTCCATGAGATTGTCAGTAAAAGCAATCCATATTCATGGCATCTTGCACCGCCGGACTATCATGGTGCAATAGTGATTAATGCCTGTGAGAACAAAGCAAATATTGTGCTGGATGTGAATGATGCTGTTTTTTTTATGGCTAAAGATAAAACTGATTCTTCGGTTCAGGTGGAACGTGCTGTTATGCGACAGGTGGACCATATTGTTCATAAGATGCCGGAGGAAGCCTGGAATGAACTTTGTGATGCGTATGACCTTCAATGCGAAGGATCACAGGTAATGAGCTATCCCCATTCTACCTTTTTACATCACAGGAAAATAAAAGAGGCAAAACCAACGCCTCATATTGTTTATGCCGGCGGCATTATTCCTTACGAAATTGCAGTTGCAAGAGGGCATGAAAATCATATTTTTGATGACCTTATAGAGCTGACAGGCCCTGACACGTTTGAATTGTCGATATATGTCAATCAGAATGCACGTGATATGCCATGGCATCAACATGATCATTATTATGCATTTGAAAAAAAACATTCCTGTTTTAATTTTAAGAAAGGACTGCCGTATTCTGAAATTACAGAGGGATTGTTACAATATGATGCGGGTATTTTTTTTGATAATATTTCACGCGCCTCTTATAGTCTGGAACACTTTAAATACAATGTTGCATCAAAATTATTTACCTATCTTGAAGCGGGGCTCCCTGTAATTATGTATGAAGAATCTGAGTTTATGGCCGATCTGGTCAGGGACTACAATCTGGGAACAACCTATAAAGCACTTGAAACAGGGACAATCATTAAAGCCATAGAAGAAGTTATGGCTAATGATTACACCGAAAGTATTGCGTCCTACTGCAGAGAGTTTTCAATGGAAAAATACTCACAATTATTAATTGAGATACATAATATCAAATGAACATCCATGTTGAAATTCCGGCACGGGGCGGGTCAAAAGGTTTGCCCCGTAAAGCGTTGCGTCAATTAGGCGGGAAACCACTTATTGTATGGACAATTGAACATGCACTGACCATTCAAAATGTCACAAAGGTATTCGTCAATACAGATGATACCGATATTCGTGATGTCAGTATTGCCTGTGGAGCAGAAGTCCCTTTTCTTAGGCCTTCAGATATTGCAGGAGATGATTCGCCGTTGTATGATGCTGTAAAATATTCCCATGACTGGTATCTCAATAATGAAGATTTTATTCAGGATGTTTTTATCCTGATGAGTCCGACCTATCCTTTCAGGAGACCCAACCTGATAAACGATGCACTTAATAAATGTTTCGATGAACCGGATATTTTTAACCTGAGCTCCGTTGCGCCTGCAAAGGCATTCCCTGGTAACTATAGGATAAAAAAAAATGGCATGGCTGATGTCTTTGAATTTCCGGTTCAAACAAGCCCCATACCGCATGCGTTTTTCCAGAGTGCAATGTCCTTTAATATTGTTTTTAACAACAGGCCCGCATGTCAGAACTGCCGTATACCGTTTTTATTAAATGAGATTGAATCTATTGATATAGATGAAAAAAAAGATTTTGAACTGGCAGAGCTGGTGATTAAGGAGGGCTTATACCCTTTTGAATTGTAATCGCATAATAATAAAGCAGCAGGAATCTGCCGGAGATTTTATTTTTTTCGGAAAGATGTTTAACCGATTGTCAGATGATTCGGGATGTGTGATTGTTCACGAAGCGTTCCCGCAAATTGATGAAGATGATATCTGTGACTTTTTGAATTATACAGCTGAAAAGGATCATATCATAGTTTCAGGTTGTATCGCTGATGTACACCCATACAGGCTGATGTATATCGATGAACAAGGATTCGCTGAGCCCTATGCCGATATACCTCAAAAAATAAGAGGTAACAGACACCTTTATCCGGAAGTGTATCAGCATATACCTGCACTTGTTTACGTTCCTGCTGGTATCACATTTGGCCCGCAGTCTATAAATAATAATATGGATATTTATGTCATGAATCGGGAAACGCTTTATGATATAACGGTTTTTCCTGATTTTCTGTATTTAAATAAATATAAACAATCATAAATCAATGGAGCGATATGGACTCCCCTCTTGTCAGTGTCATTGTTCCGTCTTTCAACCAGAGTGAATACCTTCCGGCTGCACTTGACAGTGTAATGTTTCAGGATTACCCGAATATTGAGCTGATTATCTGTAATCATGGATCAACTGACAATACCTCATATGTGATCAGAGATTATGTTGACAATGTAGAATCGGAATATGTCAGTTATCTTTCATTACTGGATGAGAGTAACGGTAAACCGGAATTTTTAAGAAAAGAAGCGCCGAGGTATCCTTCCGGGCGAAAAATAACAGTACTTGAAAGTGATGAAAATATCGGTGCGACAAGTTCATATAATGAGGGGTTTAGAAATGCAACCGGTGAATACTGTATCTATCTTGTTGGTGATGATTATTTGATGCCGTGTGCCTTAAGTGAAATGGTGTACGTCCTTGAAAAAGATGATGTCGATTTTGTATATGCAGATATGCATGTTGTTGATGATAACGGCAGGATTCTTCAGAGGTTTGCAAAACCGGAATACTCCTTTCAGGCATGTTTCTGTGACTGGTTTCACCTGGGTGTCTGCCGGTTGTATCGGCGAAGTCTTCATGACATATCAGGATACTATAACCCCGAGTATATTCATGCAAATGATTACGACATGTTTTTAAGATTTGCCATGGATGGGGCACGGTTTAAACATTTACCTAAGGTCCTCTATTCTGTCCGTAAACATTTCCCGGAAAAAGGTGGAGAACCTGCCGCATGGCGTAATAATGGATATCAGAATCTCCTTGATGAGAGTGTACGCTGTGCAAGACGTGCAATTGATTTTATTAACACTTCTAAATCTGCAGGATAATTTATGAAAATACTTTTGATTAATGCGCCTATCAGACTGAGTGCTAAGCCGAATTGTCTGCCTTATGGACTGGCAGTAGTTGCAGCTATATTAAGAGAACAGGGACATAATGTAGATATTCTTGATATCAATGCTTTAAGGCTGTCTGAAGAAGGCATTATTGATTCCTTAAAACATAAAAAATGGGATGTGGCAGGTGTTTCAGGGCTTATTACGACGTTTTCATTTCAGCAGTGGATTATTTCAGAATTAAAGAAGCTGATTCCTTCAGCACCTGTTATTTCAGGAGGCGGACTGGCAACCTCTATTCCTGAATTTCTCTTTGAAAACAGTGCCGTTGATATTGCAGTGATAGGTGAAGGTGAGAGAACAATGCCGGAACTCCTTAAAGCGATAGAAGATGGTAGTGATTTGTCAGGTGTTAATGGGATCTGGTTCAGGCATGGCGAAGAACTTATAGTTAATGCAAAACGTCAAAACGTAAAAGAACTCGATGTATTACCTTTTCCTGCATGGGATCTTCTGCCAATGGATATTTACCTTAAACATCCTGTGTGGGGTGATGCGGCAAATAATTCCTCTGGTTTTAAAAAAGATGTATCAGTGAGCCGCAGCATGAATATAATCTCAAGCAGAGGGTGCCCATATTCATGTAATTACTGTTATCATCTCTTTGGTAAATCGAGCTATCGTTTTCGTTCTGCGCAGAATATTATCAATGAAATGGAAATGCTGATTAATGAGTACAATGTCGATTTTATAGGGTTTAATGATGATAATATGATGGCTTCAGAAAAGCGGCTTATTAAATTCTGTGAATTGCTGAAGGCAAAAAAATGGTCCATTTCCTGGGGCTGTCACGGCCGGGTTACAAGTGCAAAACCACATATACTTGAAAAAATGGCTGAAACAGGTTGTGTCTGGATAGGCTATGGTATTGAATCCGGCAGTCAGAAGATGCTCGATGCTATGAATAAGAAAGCGACAGTTGAACAGGCAAAAGAGGCGATTATTAATACCCGTGAGGCTGGAATATATCCTAATACGACGTTTATTTTCGGATACCCTGGTGAAACTATAGAGAGTATTCATGCGAGTATTGATTTTAAAAAAGAGATGGGGCTGGATTGTCATTCGTTTTTTGCGACACCATACCCGGGTACCGAACTCTATTCCCGGTTTAAAGGCAGGATTAGTGATTATGGGGCCTATATAAAATCGTTGGGCGATGCTACAGAATTTTGCATCAACCTGACAGATTTTGATGATGATGTTCTCTTTTCGTTAAAAAGGAATCAGGACGCCAATAACGCTGAGCTGGAAATTTCCGTGTGTAACCCTGATGTTCTCGTAAAAAGTCTTTAGATGGCTAAGGAAAAGGGCCCATATACAGGATTTAGTGGTTTGTCAGGCTTGAAGTAGTGCATGTTGTACGTCAAAAGTCTGGCAAATCATTAAAGCGAAGCAGATGGGACTTTTTACGACGCCATCAATTCTGATTAACAATAATTAATAAGACCCAGATTAAAAGAAAGCCTGCAATCATGACCATTGAGTCGTAATGATTGCAGGTTTTTCTTTTAGAGCTTCGTCTGATTTTCATAGCTTGAAAATGCTTCCTTAAAATGGTATTATTATAGTTATCAAATCTTTAAAAAATCACATTTAAAACGTTCTGACGTATAGTTTATAAATTCAGACTTAAACTCTCTTGCTTTTATGAAGCAAATTGTGTGCATAAGAATCCTGAAGGTAGTCCGTTATGATTAAAAATTTCTTTTATTTTTTTATCAGTGCCTATGATGAAAGTAACTACATTTTACGACAGAAAGCAGCCATTCTGTTTGCAGTTTGTCTTACTACCTTTTCATTGCCTGTTTTATATGTTTCTTTTGATTTTCTGTTTCTTGATGTTCTAACGACCACTTCAACAATACTTCTTTGTGTCTTATCGCTTACATCGTTTATTTTTATGGCGATGTTGAAAAAGGGATGGTTTACCATAGCTGCAAACGGAATCCTGATTTTTTCGCTTTCAATTATCTGGTGTATTATGTTTTTTGGGGGAGACGTTAGTTCGATTAACCGGCTCGATACACTGGTCATCATTCCGGCTGTATTTACCATGTCTGCCATCGCTGTTAATCGTTATAACAGTATGATTTTGATTTATTTTTTTGCCAATCTTATTGTTTTTATATTTTTTGTTTATACTGTTTCCAATGAACCGGCATATAATGATATACTTTTAAGCGAATATCTTTGCGATGGCATTATAGCACTTGTTATTTCAGGTGTTTTTATTTATCAGCTGACCCGGATTAATTCAAAAGCGCTTGAAATGTCGGAGAATGATCGTATTATTATTGAGAATGAACGTGATCATTCTCATACAATTATTAATAAATCACCAACAATTATTTGCTCACTCTCTTCCGTTGGTGAAATTCTATCAGTAAATCCGGCATGTGAGAGACTTACAGGTTCTCTATCCGAAATACTTAAAGGTAAAAAATGGGCTGAACTCTTTTTATCATCCAGTAGAAATATATTTAATCCCGAGAATCAATATCATCCGGTTGAAACGCAGTATAGTAGTCCCGGTTACGGAAAAAGAATTATTATCTGGAATTTTGTAAATCGTTATGACCGTAAAGGAGGCATTGCAGAATTAATCTGTTTTGGAAATGATATTTCTGATCGGGTTAAAGCAGAGACAGAGATTAAACAGCTCAATGAAAGCCTTGAGAGAAAGATTAATAAAAGGACTAAGCAGCTTGAGAATTCGAATGCGAATCTGCTTGAGGCAGCAACAAAGATAGCTACTCTTGTTGAGAATGCACGAAAGCTGAATCAGGCAAACACGTTAAAAGCGACAGAATTTTCTCAGTCATCAATGGATGCAGCGGGAAATGGTATTGGTATGATGACGAAAGTTACAGAATCCATTAATGAAATTACTCAGTCCGGGGTTGAACTGGAACGGCTGATCAAAACAATTGATGGTATAGCTTTTCAAACAAATCTCCTGGCTTTGAATGCTTCAGTTGAGGCTGCAAGGGCAGGAAAACATGGGAAGGGCTTTGCTGTAGTTGCTCAGGAGGTTCGAACCCTGGCTGGCAGAAGCGTAGAAGCTGTTAATACATCAAGTGAGCTTCTTGAAAAAAACAATCACCTTCTAAAAAAAGGGGAAGCTTCGGTCGTAAAAGCTTCAGACTCACTTGACCTGATGACTGATTGGACCGAAAAGATGTCAATCCTGATCAATGATGTTGCAGAGACCGGCAGCAGGCAGGTTCAGGAAATTGCAGATGTGAACAGTTCACTTCTCTTTATGCCTGATAAAAAGAACTCCGGCGCTGATCGGGAAGGTTAACTCAGATAACGTTGCGAATGAGTGGCTTTTTTTTCAAGTCCTTTTGAAATCACCAGTTTTTTTCCTATCTTTTCACCATCTTTGATGATTTTTTCATCAACACCTGAAGCGCTTCTTTTAAAGCTTCGTATATGGGGATATCGAAATGCTGTGTATTCATTGAGCAAGGTATCTTCAATTTTCATTGGTACAGAATTCTTATCATTACCGGGCGTTGATTCTGATTTATGTTTTTGAGCTCTTAACCTTGAATGTAATCCTTCGATTATTCCTGTTGAAAAATCAGTTTTTCTGTATCTGTTGAATTGACCGTCTTTATTGTAAGCCTGCCATGACAAATTAATATGGTTTGTTACAAAATCATAAACATAAGCTGCAATTTTTACATTATGCAATGTGCCGGATATTTCAAGAGCTCTTCCCATTTTTCCTTTTTCAAGTACATAGGCTGATACCCATATTCCGTACACGAAATAATGCTCCATAATGAGATTCGCCAGAGCATACGCTTCCCTGAAATGCCTTAATGCAGGTTCACCGATATACATGCTGACGTAGTCCCGTTCAACATCATTCATCAGCATATCAATATTATATTTTTCGATCAGTTGATGCGCTTTTGCAACAGCAGCTTCAGCTTCATGTTTGTGGTTACTTTCAGCCAGTGCCAGGAGTTTTTGAATTCGAAACATCAGTTTATCATTCTGATCTGTATCCGGATTTAGTATTCTTTCAGAAAGAGGGGGGTAGTTCCCCGATGCTTTTGGGTTAGCCCGAAGCAGGGAACAGGCTTTTTGAAAACATTTTCCATGAGGTGATTCTGTATGAATTTTAAAAAACTCACTTGTCAGCTGATGGGCCATTTCATGAAGCAGCACATCTTTCACATCACCCCATGAATGATGATATACAAGCTCACTGCCAAAACAAATTTCCCGCTTTGTACTATCCCAGTATGCCAGCCTGTTTATAAGGGGTTTAAGAGAAAAAAGAGGTCTTTTAAGTTTGATTGAATGAGAGTACGACAGCACATTTGAAGCTGATTCCCACTCCAGTGACAGCCCGTGCAGGATACTTGCTTCCAGGGTATTACGAATATGCGTCTGATTTGAATTTTTTGAATGCATTTTAAAGGGGGCTCTTGAAAAGCCTGCCTGATTTCAGGCAGGCTTGTTTGTTACATAGCATAAACGTCTTTGCCACTGAATATTTTAACGCCTTTGTCTTCAAGTACCTTGATAGCATTATCTGTGTTATCAAATCTGAAAATCATGATTGCTTTGTTTCCGATCTGTTTAAGCGCATAAATATACTCAACATTAATCTCTGCCCCGGAGAGTATTTCCAGAATCTGATTTAACCCACCCGGGTCATCAGAGACTTCTACTGCTACTACATTGGTTTTCCCAACAGTGAACCCTTCATTTTTAAGAGCCGACTCAGCCTTGTCCACATCATTTACGATAAGGCGTAATACACCGAAATCAGTGGTGTCTGCAAGGGATAATGCTCTGATATTAATACCTGCTTTGGCAAGGATTGATGTTGCTTCTGCAATACGCCCACCGGTGTTTTCCAGAAAAATTGAAATCTGAACAGCTTTCATACAGGTTCTCCTTATTTTTTATTAACCCTGCTGCATATCCATTTATTGACCTTCATCATATTCAGGCCGGGTATGAATTGTTTGCCGGTTACATTATATTTTTCTGTTATCAATAACTCTTATGGCTTTACCCTGACTCCGGGCAATTGATTTTGGTTCAACAAGTCTTACTTTAGCTGATACGCCAAGGTATTCCTTTATGTCATTAGACATTTTTTTTTCAAGTGTCTGAAGGAGTTTAATCTCATCAGAAAAGAGTGCTTCACCAACTTCAACTTTAACCGTAAGTTTATCAAGATTATCTTCTCTGTCAACAACCAGCTGATAATGCGGCTCTATTTTGTCTGTTTTCATCAGGACACTTTCAATCTGAGAAGGAAATACATTGACGCCCCTGATGATCAGCATATCATCTGTTCTTCCACTGACTCTATGCATCCTGATATGTGTTCTTCCGCAGATACATGGCTCAGGATGAAGTGATGTTATATCGCGTGTTCTGTACCTGATAATTGGGAATGCTTCTTTAGTGATACTTGTAAAAACAAGTTCACCGGTTTCACCATAAGGAAGGGCTTCCCCTGTGTCAGGATCAATTATTTCCGGGATAAAATGATCTTCAAAAATATGGAGTCCATTCTGTGCTTCATGACACTCTATCGCAACGCCAGGCCCCATGACTTCACTCAGACCATATATATCAACAGCCTTAAGATTCAGAGTCTCTTCAAGTTCTGCTCTCATGCTCTCAGACCAGGGTTCTGCACCAAAAATACCGTATTTAAAACTAAGGTCTTTAAAATCGATACCCATTTCACCGGCCACTTCTGCAAGGTGAAGGGCATAGGATGGCGTGGCTGTAAGGACAGTTGGTTTAAAATCCCTCATGATAACGATTTGTCGTTTGGTATTGCCACCGGAGACAGGGATGACTGACGCGCCAAGTTTCTCAGCTCCGTAATGTGCACCAAGTCCACCTGTAAAGAGACCATAGCCATATGCATTGTGGATAATATCGTTGCTTGTAGCTCCACCTGCGGAAAGGGCTCTGGCCATCAGTTCTGCCCATGTATCAATATCTCTTGCTGTATAACCTACAACAGTAGGGCTGCCGGTTGTACCGGAAGAAGCATGGATTCTTACAACATTATTCATGGGAACAGCGAACATACCATAGGGATAGTTGTCACGCAGATCCTGTTTTGTTGTAAAAGGCAGTTTTTTGAGGTCATCAATGGTTTTAATATCTCCGGGTGTAATACCGGCTTCCTTGAATTTTGTCTGATAAAAGGGGACAGTAGCATATACATTTTGAATAGTCGCCTGTAACCGCTGAAGCTGTATGGCTGAAATAGCTTCTCTTGGTAATGTCTCAAAATCAATGTTGTAAATCATAATTTTCTCCTGTTTTGTACTGAGTTTCTGTAAGAAAAATTATAAATATCTTTTAGAAACTTTCTTTATTTTCTGATTGAATCATCCGGTTAGAAACACTGATTCAAATAAGCATCCCCCCCCGGAATTACTTCAGCCATTATAAATTACACCACAAAACAGAGTTAATGTTTTGTGGTGGTTAATTGATTAGCTTTCAAATGTACCTTTGAATTGAGCTTTGCGTTTTTCAAGAAAGGCACTTGTTCCTTCTTTAGCATCTTCACTTGCAAGGCAGAGTGCAAATGCATCAATTTCAATATTGCAACCGGTCTTCAGGTCGACGTCAAGCGCAGCATTAACTGCCTGTTTTGCAGCTCTTAACGAGGTCTGTCCTTTAGCGGCGATTGCGCCGGCAGTTTTTTTAACGTCATTCATGAGTGATTCAGGTGCACAGACTTTGTTCACAAGTCCGACTTCTTTAGCTTCAGCAGCTGAGAGCATTTTACCTGTAAAAATCATCTCCTTTGCCATATTCTTACCTACAAGTTGTGGCAGTCTCTGCGTGCCGCCAAACCCGGGTATAATACCTAAAGTAATTTCAGGAAGGCCAAACTTTGCTGCTTCTGAAGCGTAAATAAAATCGCATGCAAGAGCCATTTCACTACCACCGCCAAGTGCAAAACCATTAACAGCTGCGATTACAGGTATTGACAGTTCCTGAAGTTTACCAATTGCTGCATGACCTTTTTTAGAGAAAATCTTCGCCTGAAGAGCGTTAAATGTTGCAAGCTCAGAGATATCAGCACCTGCAATGAAAGCTTTGTCACCTGAACCGGTAAGGATCAGTACTCTGATATCTGCATTTTGATCAATCTCATCAAGGACAGTATTCAGTTCACCAAGCAGCTCATTATTAAGCGCATTTAATGCCTTTGGTCTGTTAAATGTGATTGTTCCAACGCCGCCTTCAACTTCAAAAATTAAATTTGTATATGACATGTTCAACCCTCCGAAATGTATAAAGCCGGATCCTTTATTAAACCATTATATCTTTAATATTCCCAGTAGGTTTTAAAAAGTCCCGATATTAATATTCTTTGTACCCTGAGTCTAAAATTTAACTCAAACCTTCTATATATTGTAATAACGAAAGAATGGAAAGAGAAAAAAATCCTATTGCATATTATGTTCACCTGGGTTAAGCGATAATCTATTGAATTTGTGGCAAAGTAACATATTGCCTGAGATTATCCGGGACTGATACCGGCGTTTACAAATCATTCTGACAAAAATATACCGGAAATAAGATTATGATTGATATCCACTGCCATATACTCCCAGGAATTGATGATGGATCTAAAGATTTTGAAGAGTCCATTAAAATGGCATTCTTTGCTGCAGAGGAGGGGGTACGGACGATTGTCGCGACGCCCCATGTTGATGATGATTCATTAAACTCAGAAACTATAAACGACCTGACTATGGCATTAAATCACAAGCTAAAGGTATTATCGATTCCGATTGAAATTATTCCGGGTGCAGAAATATCTTACGTGTTGCCTGAAGAATTTATTAAAAACTATACTATCAATAATAATGGCTATGTTTTGATTGAATTCCCACACAGCCATTTACCAGCCGGGGCTGTTGAAAAGCTTCTGGCCATTACTTCCCATGGGATGAAACCGATAATAGCGCACCCGGAGCGGAACCCATCGGTCATTAAAAATCCAGGGCTGTTATCTGACCTTGCAGCCGAAACCGGAGCAGCTGTACAGGTAACAGCAGCCAGTATTGCAGGTGATTTTGGGCGCAGGATTCAAATGTGTTCGCATCACTTACTGAAAAAAGGGATTGTTGATCTGATAGCTTCAGATGCCCATTCCATGAGATTCAGGCCACCTTCCATGAACCGGGGGTTAAGAGCTGCAGGGCGATTAATCGGGCGGAAACATGTTGAGAAACTTACGATAGAAAATCCAAAAGCAGTGATTAACGGACTCTCTTTTTAAAAAAAGTCTGTGAAAATGATGCGATTCAATCCGTAATATGTTTTTCGGCAAATTGTGCGAGAAGCTCATGTACTTTCACCGGTGGGCTTATTTTAAAATAGTTTTCTACGACGACATGTCCTATTTCATGAGCAACCACTTTCAATCGGGAATTTTTGATTGAAAGATAAACGATATTATCCGGTGCATAATAAAAACCAGGTCTTCTCCAGTCTTTTCCATGGAGTTTTACGAACATTTTCTGTACCCCATCCATATCTTTAAACAGATGGAGCGAATACTTTAAATGCGGTGGGTACATGGCGAGAATGGTTCTGACTTTTTCAGTGACAATATCGATTTTATTCTTTACTTCATCTTCAACAGTCAGAGCATTTCGACCTCGCATAAGATACCTTAATCTTCCCATATTAAGTTTGTTATTGAATTTTCGGAGATGCGCCTGTTTTTCATATGTAATCGTTGTGAACCGGCTTTTTATTTCAATGCAATAAATCCGGCAGGGCAACAGAGACGAAAAAAGTATGAGCAAGGCTATCGTTTTATAGAATAGAAGCATAATATTTATATCGGTACACTATGATAGAATGTTGAGCTGGTTATCAGGGCTCTTCCGGAAGGTCGCCGGAAAGATTGAAATGCGACAGGGTACTATCAAGCTCATCACAAAGTGATTTTATATGACTTAGTTGAATAGCAGTGTTTGAACCATCGCTGGTATCCTGACTGGCTGTAATCTCTTTTATGCTGTTACTTAAGGTTTTAACTGTTTTTAATCTTGAATAGAGCGAAAAACTAAACATATTAAGCTTTTCAGCAAGTTCCTTGCAATCATCTTTATGTCTGAGCGTTATTTGAACATTGATATCACCTTCGATCATTTTTTCTATTGTGCTTTCAATCTTGAAAATAGGGCCAATAAACCTGTGGGTAAACCGGGTTGCAAAATAGATAATAAACAATCCGAATATAAGTATAAGCAGGCCGTGGATTCCCAATAGCATGTCGAGGAGTATTTCGGGTGTGCTTCCGAGCTGTAGGTCATTATTAGTATATGTTATCGAAAGAGTATTTGAAGAAAAGTATAACAGGAGGATAGTAAAAATTGTTGTAACTAAACCGGCAATAACAAAATAGCTGAATATGTATTTTCCCTGAGGACCGGTTTTAAAGAAAAATTTTTTTCTTCGATACTTTGTCATTGCAATCTCCTGTTCCCGTTACTTACCGGCGATCTGTATTTCAGGGTTGAATTGTCTTTAAATCAGGGGATAAACTGACATTGGCTTTTGATTTTAGATTTTCAATCCACTGATAGATAAGAGCTTCTTTCTTTTGCTCTGAAATCAGCTCGGAAACAACCGCGGTATCTACCGGCTGATGAGCGTTTGTCGTGATTTTTTCGATTTTATCAAGCCGGAATACTGTGTAAATGCTGTTATAAACCTCTGTTGATGTGTCTGAGAACACAGGTTTTGTCATTTCACCCTCCTTTAGCGTTAATATTTGATATCTTAAAAATGTTGAAAGACTATTGAACGGTAAGCTGATTTTTTTTTTAGAATGAATTTTGTTTTGGTTGTAATCCTCATAAGAATTATAAGTTATAAGTGTAAGTTTTATTAATTTATCTGAGAGAAAGTTGTATTTTTCAATTAACTGAGGGTCTACCTCAGAGCTAAGCTCTGCGTACTGTCTATCCATAAGGATTTTAATTAATGATTGTTCATAATAGTTACGAATTGATTCCTGAAACGTTTTTTCTTTATTAATCCCAATTCTTACAGCTTCCTGGATTAACAGTTCTTTAACAACTATTGAATTTATAAGATTTGGGTAGTTATTTTCACATGAATCAATTGACATTGTTTTTTCAATATCTGATTTACTAATTTTTTTTTTATTTACTGTAATCAGGGCTTCGTCACCACCTGGATCCTGATACAATAATCTGATACTGATTGGAATTGTGACAAAAAGAATTAAAAAAACGATAATATATCTATAGTCTATGTTTTTCAACGAGACCTCCTCAGAAGACCTGTGTATCAGTATGTGAAAGCGTTACAATAACTAAATCCTGTAGTGCTCAGATTCTCAATGGCATAAATTTAAGGTTTATTAACAGAAAAAGCTATCATTTGTAGAATCAAAATGCTGACGCTGACTACCTGAAGCCTGTTACAGGCCACTCCGATTAAGTCAAGCCGTATGATATTGTCAATATAAGAACAAAAACCTGTCGCTGGATTAATTCTCCTCATGGGAGAATATTTAATAATAACTATTGGACAGTTTATGATTTGAACACATTTTTTTTAAATGTGAATACCTGTTGAAAACGATAAGAATCTTTGAGCGTGGGTCAGGCGCTATAGCTTCTTTTTTTTTGGTCTTTGTTTGATTACTTCTGTATATCTTTTATCGCTATCAGGCCCTTCGGCTTCGCTTTTTCGCTGCTTGGCCTGATTTATAACAATATCTGTTTTTTTATTAAGTTTTTTTATAAATTTATCAAGCCATATCGCAAAATCGACACCACATGTCGGGCATTTTTTAAATTCTGATTTTCTAACAGAACCGCAAACAGGACAATTCATTCACTAACTCCGGGATTCCCATATGGGAACATTTTTTTATAATCAATAAATATATTCTATACAAAAAAGGCCTAAAATGATAGTTGTTTTAAACTTGTATTGAATATAATTTTTAATACTATACATCATAAAATATACATATTGGGAAAAATTATAGGCCAAATAAGATTTAATTTCAATTGAAATGTAAATTTTTTGAAAATTTCCGCAACTGAATTATAAAAAGGAAAAGCTATGGAGATACTTGTTACCGGTGGTGCAGGGTATATTGGGAGCCACACTGTGCTTGAGTTATTGCTTGCCGGATATAATGTGATTGTATTGGATAATTTAATCAACAGTACTGAAGAATCTTTGAAAAGAGTAGAGAAACTCACAGGTAAAAGGGTTAAATTCTATAAAACAGATTTGTTGGACAGGGCCGGTGTTGAAACGGTTTTTAGTGAAAATAATATTGATGCTGTTATTCATTTTGCTGGTTTAAAAGCTGTTGGTGAATCTGTTGAAATACCCCTGAAATATTATCAGAATAACGTTTGTGGCACGATTCAACTTTGTGAGTTGATGATAGAGTATAATGTGAAAAATCTTGTTTTCAGCTCATCTGCTACAGTCTATGGTGATCCGGCAACTGTTCCTATTACTGAGGACTTTCCGTTGGGGACAACAAACCCTTATGGACGAACCAAGCACATGATAGAAGAGGTCTGCCGGGATTTGTACCACGCTGACGGGGAATGGAATATCCTGCTTCTAAGATATTTTAATCCGGTAGGTGCTCATGAAAGCGGCCAGATTGGTGAAAATCCTAAAGGTATACCAAACAATCTAATGCCCTATATCAGTCAGGTTTATATTGGGCGGCTTAAGGAGCTTTCTGTTTTTGGTGGTGATTATGAAACAACAGATGGAACAGGGGTCCGTGATTACATACATGTTGTGGATCTTGCAAAAGGTCATCTGAAAGCGTTGGAAAAAATTAATGAAAATCCGGGTATTGGCGAATATAATCTGGGGACCGGTCGGGGGTACAGTGTCCTTGAAATGGTAGCGGCATTTGAAAAAGCCTGCGAGAAAAAAATACCTTATAAGATTGTTGACAGGCGACCAGGTGATATTGCTGTCTGCTATGCAAATCCTGAAAAAGCACGAACTGAACTTGGATGGACGGCTGAACATGACCTGTTTGAAATGTGCCGGGATACACTTTTATGGCAACGTTTAAATCCGAATGGATTTGAAAATTAACAATGGGTTAGTTTGGGGCCGGTAAGAAAAATTATGAGTTTATGATTTTTGTCTTGAACTTGTTGTACTCTTCCATGGTTATCAGATTCTGGTTCAGAAGTTCAACAAGTTCAGTCAGCTCTCGTAAATGATATGATTCAGTTCCAATAAGATTTTGGGAATGGCCTATCATGCCCTGATTTTCATTAATCTGAGAGTCTTCAGGCTTTTCGAGTCTTATTGATGCCATACCACCCAGAACACTGACTTCAATTGTTCTGCCACTTAAGGCTGGTAGAGAGAGCATGTCTCTTAACTGCTTTCCTTCTTTAATCATCCGCCTTCTTATTAGCCAGCCTATAATGAATATCCCTACAGAACCAAAAATAAGAATCCATAGCATATACTGGACGATTCCCCGGAAAAAGAGAACCAGACATCCAATACCTGCAATAAGCAAAACGTGAAGTATAAGGATAAGATGAGCCGCAAAAATACTTTTCATCAACCCTGACGATTCTGTTCTGTTATTGTTGTCCATACTAATAAAACAGCCTCACTCTATAATTTCAATGCCATACAAAAGGCACCATTTTTGTCAAATTGAGTGTTTAATGGATTCGGCGGAAAAAGTCAAGCTTCATGCCATGTTTCTTGTCTGCCATTGACTAAATATTAAGTCTGAATTTCCTGGGCCAAATTAGAAAAAAACATTGCTTCTATCTTTTGCATCCATATAAACCTGATTTAAATTTAACAGTAAACGGGTAAACATGCAAGCTGTAACAAGGAACACAAAAATAGATGTCCGGATGTTTCCGGTCAACTTCGTGGATGATATTTAGTATGAATTTTTTTAAGATGTTCTTTTGAAATATGAGTGTATATCTGGGTGGTTGATATGTCTGCATGGCCTAACATAAGCTGGACAACACGCAGGTCTGCGCCGCCTTCCAGAAGGTGAGTGGCAAATGAATGTCTAAGCGTGTGAGGTGATATATTTTTATCAATTTTTGCAATCAATGCATACTTATTCAGCATTTTCCAGAAGCCCTGGCGCGTCATCGGTTTACCTGCCCTTGCTGTAAACAGGTACTCGCTGACATAACTTTTTAATAAATAAGGTCTTGCATTTTTGATATAATCTTCAGTTTTTTCCCTTGCATAGTTACCGATCGGGACAATTCGTTCTTTTGAACCTTTTCCGAAGACTCTAATAAAAGATGCCTCCAGATTAAGATTGATCATCTTCATGGTTACGAGCTCAGACACCCTAAGACCCGCTGCATAAAGCAGTTCAAACATAGCGGCATCCCTTTTTCCTTTTGATTTAGAAGTGTCAGGGGCCTCAAGAAGCCTTGTAACCTCTTCAATATTTAGCGTGTCTGGTAATTTTAGTCCGCTTTTTGGGAAATCTATCAGTTTTGATGGATCTTTTTTCAGTAGCTTTTCCTGATACATGAATTTGTAAAAACTTCTTAATGTAACGAGATGCCTTGCCCGTGAAGATGCTGACAACCCTTCATCCCTTAGATCTATAAGGTGCTTCAGTATTTGATATGTATCATTTTCAGAGACATCATCAATATGGTTATTTTTTAGAAAGAGAGCATACCGTTCGAGATCCGAGCTATAAGATGCAACAGTCTGCTCTGCAAGTCCCTTTTCAATGAGGATATAGGCTATAAAACTGTCAATGTTTGGGTCGATATTGAGCATAATCAGTAGTCTAAAATGTAGTTTTCATAAGAAAGAGTGTTTAATACACTGGCACCGTCATCGGTTACAAGAACCATATTTTCAAGTCTGATGCCACCCCAATCCGGTAGATAGATTCCAGGCTCAATTGTGACGATCATACCCGGCTCCAGAGGGACATCTTTTAGCGGGCTTACTCTGGGCGGCTCATGAATTTCAAGGCCAACGCCATGCCCCAGGCCATGTCCAAATTTTTTCCCATACCCTTTTTTTTCTATATGGGTCCTTGCCAGGCTGTCAATCTGCCTGGTTCCTATACCAGGCTTAATTGCTTCAATGGCAATTTTTTGAGCATGAAAGAGTATTTCGTAAATTTCTTTAAATTTATCATCAGGGCTGCCAAAGACTACTGTCCTTGATGTATCACTGCAATACCCTTTTAACTTTGCGCCCCAATCAAATAGAATTGGCTCATTAATTTTTATCTGGCGGTTTCCAGCTATGGCATGCGGTAAAGCACTGTTTGGGCCAGATGCAACAATGGGGGGGAACGAAAGGCTGTCAGCCCCGTATTCGCGCATCTTTTTTTCTAAACACCATGCCGTCTCACGCTCAGTGTATCCGGGTTTTAATTCACTTAGCATAGACAGATACGCTTTTTCTGCGATGGCAAGTGTCTGTTTTATTTTTTTTATTTCGAATTCTGATTTGACAGTTCTTAAATTATTGACCAATTCATCGGCGGGGTTAAATTCAGTCTGAATATTTTCTGAATTGAGGGCTTCTTTGATTTTGCAGTATTGGGAGTAGGTAATCCTGCCGCTTTCAAAACCTAACTTTTTGTATTCCGTCTCATGCAGGAACTCAGTAATGGTTTCTGCTATCCCGGATTTGTAGCACCTTATTTCAAACAGAGGTGATTCAACGGCCGCCTGCAGTTCAAAACGTGAATCCGTTGCCAGTATAAGGTTATCAGCTGAAATTATAAGTGCACCTGCAGATTCCTCGAAACCAGTGTCTTCAGCAGTGTAGCCACTAAGGTATTCACGGTTTTCTTCTTTCAGAATAAGAAATGCATCAATATTATTGTTTTTCAGTTTTTTCCGGAAGTTTTCAATTCGATCTTCAAAAATTTTTGTCAAAGTTGTCTCCTGAAGTGTCTGTGTTAACAGTGAATATTATTATAGACCTGATCGAAATCAATATTCTAATATCAGGAAAAACTGTTTTTGATAAGAATTATTAACAGTTTTCCATAAAAGATAGACCATATCATTCAAAAGTTGGTTATAAATATGTTGCTGATCTTATTCAGTAATACACCTGAATCCAAGAACATTAGACGAATACTCCGCCTTGTATATGAAACGTGACCAAAGAGAAATATTTTGATCTGAAATCCAGCTACCTCCTTTTGTAATCTGAAATTTTGCTTCAGATTTTGTTTTAAAAGGTGGTTTAATCTGGCTGATTGTCCATTCGAGGATATTACCTAACAGGTCGGACAGATCGTAGCCATTTATGAAGTCCAGGTAGTTATCAACTGGGGTTGTTTCTGCAATACCACTCTCTTCAGTATTACATGCATTTTTCTGCCAGTCATTCCCCCAGGGATATCTGAACCCTTTTTCAGTTCGTGCTGAAGCTTCCCATTCTTCTTCACTTGGGAGTCGTTTTCCCACCCAGGCTGCAAAGGCAAGAGCGTCATCAAGGCTGACCTGGACAACCGGATGATGAAGCTTATTGTGAAGAGAGCTTCCCGGACCTTCAGGTTGGTACCAGCAGGCGCCCTGTATTACTTCATAATTATGCGAGGCTCTCCATTTTGTATCTATCTGACCGGATTGTTTATCTGTCCTCTTTGAAAACCGTCCTGAGTGTACCGTTCCGTATCCGTTTTTTTCAGCGGTCGATCTATAGCCTGTTTTATTCACGAAAACCTCAAAAAGAGCGTTGGTAATCGGGAATTTACCCATAAAAAAATCAGGAAGGGATATAAGGTGCTCCTTTATTTCGTATTTTTCTGGGGATGGGCTGCCAATAAGGTAATTGCCCGGAGGGATAAGGAGGTATTTGTTATAGTAGCGGTCCATTGCACTTAATGAACTTGTAAACTGTTCTGCAAGGACTCTGTTATCTTCGCTTTCACTTATTTCGTCCTCAAGACTATCAGATGGAATGCCGGACTCAAGGTCATCAATTTCGTCAAACTCATCATCATCAACTTCTTCGAAATCATCGTCATCAATTTCGTCAAACTCATCAT
>JQIA01000417.1_pt1 | contig 21232 bp, 31 predicted proteins | sample 811431 | NCBI WGS metagenome assembly JQIA01 (sample SAMN02998118, study PRJNA258478) | marine sediment metagenome | biome: marine; feature: seafloor; material: sediment; isolation source: oil-polluted sediment collected from 3 locations (0.5 km, 0.7 km and 0.9 km)... | place: USA: Gulf of Mexico ...
AACACAGGTGTTAATATGGCTCTGAAAAGAATGATGTTAAAAATTCCTAGAGAAATCACAGAAAAAAATAAAAAATTATATCAATTTAAAAAAGGAGATGTACCAGCTAATAAAGGGAAAAAACAAATAGATTACATGTCTTCAGAAGTGATTGAAAGAACAAAAGCAACAAGATTTAAGAAAGGACATTTACCTCATAATTCACAAGGAATTAATGATGGAGATATACATGTCAGAAAAGATAGTAAAGGAAGGTATTATAAATGGATAAGAGAATCATTAGGTGTTTGGAAAATGTTACATGTGTTTAATTATGAAAAAGAATTTGGCCCTATTCCAGATGGATACATAGTATTTTTCAAAAACAAAGATTCTATGAATTGTCATCCATCAAATTTAGAATTAATTACAAGAGCTGAAATTATGGCTAAAAATACAATTCATAGATACCCAGATCACATCAAAGAAAATATACGATTAATATCAAAAATTAATAAAACAATTAAAAATCAATAACATGACAGAAGATGTTTATTCAAGACTTGACCAATTAGTAGGAGAAGAAAAATCATATCAAGGTGCTAAAATTACAATAGTATCATTCAAAGAAGTGAATCAAACTATTGTTGTAAAAACAACTTCAAGGACATTGGTATTTACTCAAATAGAAATCGATGATTTTTTTAGAGATCTAAAAGAAGTTTCTGCTACTCAAGAGAGTTTACCATCAATAGTAGGAAATCAATCAATGAATGTTTCTATTAATGGATATCAGCCATCTGCAGAAAACCAAACATTAAAAGCATCATTGTTAAGTGTTTTAGAAGATATAAAAACAAAACCGAGTAAAAAAAATCGTGCAAAAGCAAAAGCTGTTTGTGATGTTGCTAATACGATGGTTAACATCCAAAAAGCAGAAATTCAAATGATTAATGCTGTAAAAAGATAAATTATGAGAGAACTTAAATTTAATACATGGGATATTGACAATAATAGAATGTTTAGAGACTCTTTTAAAATGAAAAAAAATGGATTTGAAACATGGGTCCAATTATCAAATGATAGTTCAGATAATTTAATTTGGTTACAATTTACAGGATTAAAAGACAAAAAAGGAGTTGATATTTATGAAGGAGATGTTGTTAAATGGGATGATTGTTCAAATGGAAAACATTGGAGAGTTGCAGTTGTTGAGTTGTTTCCTGCACTACAATTTAGATGTATTGAAGAGTTTAATGGTTTAAAAAGCTCCAGTAATCACACTTTTAAATTTGGAAACTTTATTTATACAGATACTGAAAAATATTTAATTGTAGTTGGTAATATTTATGAAAAATGTTCTTTGAAAAAGGAGGGTTGAGAACTATTCTCTCAAATAGGGCATTCTAATTTTTATTCTCTTTTCATTATAGAATATACCCTAATGAGTCATTAATTATTAACTTATGCAGCTAATAAAGCGTACAGTGTGGCTTGAGACAAGATTTTAATAATCTTGAAGGTCATCCTTGACGATACTGTTACTCGTAAGTAAATTTCAAATTTCATATTTCAGAATTTTAAGAGATTAACCTACAATTTCAAAGAACCTAACAAAGATATACAATAACATATGTCAAAACAAAAAACATTAGTATTCATAATAAAAGCTCAAGTAAGAGTAGATATTCCTTTTTCTCAAAATGTAAAAAAACATCCAATACATGAACATTATTTAACTGAAGTTATAGAAAAAACATTCATATATAAATATAATCCAGATAACAGTTTAAATGATGAAAAGTACATTGAATTCTTAAAATCTGAATTCAAGAAAGAATACAAAGCTTTATCTGTAGATGTAGGAACTTTACAAGATTTTTTAAGGTTAAAGTAATGGTTAAATTATTTTACTAAATCTATCCATCTCATTTAAATTCATTAAAATCATCCCATTAAATAATTCTTTATTATTTTCATCGACTAGAGTAAAATAATAAGCTCTACTTGCATTATTTCTTGTAAAACCATTAAAATATCCAACGTTTAAAACCTCAGGTTTTCTTTTCTCTTTAAGTAAATAACTTACTTTATCACCAATTTTTATATCTGTGTACAATTCAAATGCCTTTAAATTTATTTCAAATATTTCATTAAAACTATCCTTAATCTTTTTAGAATAAATATCAATATTAATCAATAATTGATTTTCCATTCTAGATATTCCATTCAGTAATAAAATTGTTTCTTTTTTCATAATTATTAATTTTTCAAATTCAAAAGTAATCAAATTAAGAATTTTAAAAAAACATAGATTTCTATTATAATAACACTATTGTTTGTAGATAATTTGCTATATTTGAATTCATTATAGATACTTCAAAAAGCCCTAAAAATCATTTTTAGGCACGAGATTTCAAAGTACATTTTTCACAATTGATTTTAATTGGTATAGATCCTGGTGTTAAAACTGGTTTTGCAATCATTTGCAATGACCAAAAGGAAGCTCTTACAATTGCTATTCATAATGCTTTTCCATTGATTAAACAGCTTTTAAAACATGATAATAAAATTCATGTTAGAGTTGAAGATGCAAGAAAAAGAAAATGGTTTGGAGAAAAAGCAAAGGATAAACAACAAGGAGCTGGTTCTATTAAAAGAGATTCCAAAATTTGGGAAGATTTTTTAATTGAATTATCTTCTAAAAAGGATTCAAAATTAACTTTTGAAATGTTGCATCCAATCAAAGGAGGAACAAAAATCAATAAAGTTTTATTCAAAAAAATTTCAGGTATTACAAAAGTAACCAGCGAACATGCTAGGGATGCTTATATGCTAATACATAATTATAAAAAATAATGAAAGCGAGAGCTAGGTTTTTAATGTTACTTATCTGTATGATAAGTTTCACAGGATTCAGTACTACAACTGACCTGAACCAAAATTCGGATGCTGTTACTATTACTGACTACGATGTAGGAAGTGATATTGTAGCTGCTATTGTAGTGATTAAAGCAAACTTTTTATTATCAGAACAATCTCCAATATTGCATTGTGAACATTATTCTGATTTGATAAACATCAATAAAAAGATTGAAGCAAAACCTGAGAGTTATTTAGGAATCACATTAAAAGAGCAATTTACACCTCCTTTAACTAATTCTAGAAATGACTTTAAAATTAACAAATTACCAGATTTAAAGAATAAAACAGCAAATGTATTTATGTATAGATGTGCCAGGGATGGTATTGATTGCAATTTATCATAAACATAATTTGAATTAATTATATAAAAAGCTTCTTCATGAAGTAGAAGCTTTTTTCAAATAGCGCAGTAGAGCAGTGGTAGCTCGTTGGTTTCATAAGCCAAAGGTCGTTGGTTCGAGTCCAACCTGTCGCTACAAAATCACACAAATGAATAGACAAAAGCAAATACTAGAAGTGTTTCAAGAAAACAAAGAACTTGTTTTGTCTAAAAATGATATAAAAAATAAAGGAAGGATTTTCTATTACGTAAATACTGATAAACATCTTGGTGAAACATTGAGTAGAATGGTGAAAAATAATTTACTCATAAGAGAATCAAAAGGGAAATATAAATTAGGTTCTGGAAGTAAAATGATTGTTCAGCCTAAGAATCAAACACAATTATTTAATTGATAAAAGACTCAGAAATAACAAACTTATTTAAAAGTGAACAAAATAGGGTTCATTTTAAAGAAATCTCTGGCTTTTATATAACCGAATCAGAATATCAAGGAACAAATTTATATGATGAAATATAATTGTATTCACATGGTGGATAAAGTAGACTAAACCCTTGTAAACAAAAGAAAATTGAAATTATGCTTTTAGACTGGATATTTAAGAAAAGACACAAAGTAATAAGTGCATCCAAAATTATAAATAGGGATGTAACCAAAAATTATTCTAAAAGAAATATAAAAAATGAAAAGATAGTTTTATTAAAAAACAAGAAAATGCAATATTCTCAACAATTAATGGTGAAAAGAAATGGAGAAGTTAAATCAGTTCATGTTTTTGTAAATTATAGAATCAAAAATCACAAAGACAAAAAAAAGGAATTAATATTAAAACCATTTTATATTGGTGATACCATTCGATTATGAATAAAATAGAACATGTAAAAGTACCCATTAAAAAAATAATTCTCCTGGAGGAAAATCCAAGAGAAATTACTGATGCTGATTTACAAAAGTTATCAGAAGACATTCAAAAGGATCCATCATTTTTATATCAGCGCCCATCATTGATAAATTTCAAAGATGGAAAGTATTATTGTTATGCTGGTACTCAAAGAATAAAGGCTCAAAGTCTATTAGGAGAAACTGAAGCAATATGTTTTGTTGAAAATAACATCTCTTTAGAATTACAAAGAGAAAGAATGTTGAGAGATAATTTACATCGTGGTAAATGGGATTCAAGTAAATTAATGGATTTGGATTTTGATATTAATGAACTTGAAGATATTGGCTTTGATTTTGATGAATTAAATATTGATACAGATCTATTTTCAGAACCAGTAGATCTAACATCTGAAATGAAAAACAATCCACCAACTTTAAAATTAGTATTCCAAGATGAAAAACAAATGTCTAAATTCATTAAATCTTTAGATGTTTTAATAGATTCAGAAAATAACCCAGAATTTGAAGGCATTGATTATTCAGTAAGTCTGGGAGAATTATGAGAATAGAAAAAGCATCAGGAAAAGCAATTAAATATGCATGTATGAAATTTCATTATGCAAAAGCAGTGCCTCAAATACGTTTAGGGTATTCTGTTTTTAATGATGCTAATGAATGGTGTGGAGTGGTCCTGTTTTCAAATGGAGCAAATAGATATATTGCTTCTGAATTTGGATATGTTCAAGGCCAAGTTGTAGAATTAGTTAGAGTAGCATTAAATGGAAAACAGAAAGCAACATCTCAAGTGTTAGCTGCTACATTAAGACAAATTAAAAAAGATGCTCCAGCTGTAAAGATGATTGTTAGTTATGCTGATAGAAATCAAAATCATATTGGAATTATTTATCAAGCAACTAACTGGTTGTATTTAGGAGAATATGCAAGTGAAAGAGGTATTATCTTAAATGGGAAATTAATTCATCGTAGAAGTATCAATTCTAAATATGGAACATCAACATTAAGTTGGTTAAAAGAAAATGTAGATCCAAATGCAGAAGTTATAAAAGGTAAAACAAAAATTAAGTATGTATTTCCTTTGAATAAATGGACCAGAAAAAACATTATAGATAAAGCAAAACCTTTTCCTAAAAAATCATTAGAAGGAGTTGCATAAAATTAACTAAATTAGTCATCTAATATTTTTCAATAGATGAGTGATTTTCAAAAGAAGTTTTTAATGTATATCGATTACTTAAAAAGAAAATTAAAAAGAAGAAAAGAATCATTTAAATACCTACAAGATTTAATTGATAGTGGTTCAGCATCTGCTATGTCTAAACAAAGGTATTTTGAGATGAAAGGAAGAATTGAAGAATTAGAAGATGATATTGATGCAGCTGAAGGAATGTTAGAAAAAAAATAGATTATAATTACAATTGACTACTTAGTCAATTACTACAGTTTTGAAATATATGGTGAATGTTAATGTCCTATTAACAATTGCACTGAAATCAAATTGAGTTTTATTAATGGCAACCAAAAAGAAACCGGTAAAGAAAAAACCTGCTGGAAAGAAAACTGTTAGAAAATCAGTTGGACGTCCAACACGTTACAAAAAAGAGTTTGCAGCACAAGCATTGAAACTTACAATACTTGGCGCTACAGATAAGATGATGGCAGATTTCTTTGGCGTAGTTGAGTCAACAATCAATTTATGGAAGCTAAGACATGTTGAGTTTTCGGAGTCCATAAAGAAAGGTAAAATAGAAGCTGATGCAAATGTAGCTTCATCATTGTATAAAAAAGCTATTGGATTCAAACATAAAGATTCAAAAATATTTTTTCATGATGGTAAAACAATTGTGGTTCCAATAGATAAACAATATCCACCAGACACGAGAGCTGCTGAGTTTTGGTTAAGAAATAGACAACCAGAAATATGGAGAAATATTAACAATATTGATATTAAAACTGATGGTGAAAAGATAAATGATAATAGAAGTGATAGAGATGCAAGAATTGAAGAATTAATAAAAAAGCATCAAGGTGATGTTGACTAATAATGAAGCAATGGAATTAGAGAAGTTGTTGTATCTGAATGATATTGAAGATAGCAGAGATGAATTATTAAAATTCACAAAAACAACGTTTAAGAAATTCGTACCAAAAGAATTTCATATTAAGTTCTATGACATATTGAACCGATTTGCACATAAACAAATCAAAAACCTAATTACATCTATGCCTCCACAGCATGGTAAATCAGAAGGAGCTACAAGAAGATTGATGTCTTTTATTGCTGGTTTAAGACCTGATATGAAAATGGCATTAATATGTTATGCAGCAACCAAATCAGAAAAGTTTGGACGTGAAATAATGGGTATTATGCGAGAAAAGGAATATAAAGACATATTCCCGGATGTTCAATATCCTGAAAGAGGTTATGCAGGAGCGAAAGCAAACACCAATACAGAAAGAGAATCTATAAACACAGATGGATCAATGAAATTTGTAGGTGTATTAGGTCCATTAACAGGAGATTCAATTGATATACTCGCAATGGATGATTTGTATAAAGATTGGAAAGAAGCAAATTCACCATTAGTTCAAGAGAATGTTTGGGATTGGTATATATCAGTAGCAGATTCAAGACTTCACAATGACTCTCAACAATTAATCACATTTACACGTTGGAGTGATAATGATTTGATTGCAAAACTTATAAAACTAAAATTAGTTGTTTTGTATGGTGGTAGTGAAGATTTAGATGAAGTAATTGATAATTTAACAGATGACCAATTTTTGATGATAAATTTCCCAGCTTTAAAAGTTGGAGAACCTAATGAAATAGATCATCGTAAACCAGGAGAAGCTTTATGGCCTGAAAAACATTCTAAATCTAAATTAGAAAGCACAAGAGCAAAAGACCCTGACAAATTTGAATGTTTACATCAAGGAAACCCAGTGAATAAAAAAGGGTTGATGTATCGAAAATTCAAAACATACAAGAATTTACCTGAATTCAAAATAATCAAAAATAGAACTGATACAGCTGATACAGGTTCAGATTATCTATGTAGTATAAATTATGGAGTTCCTTTAAATTCTAATGATATTCATAAATATGTTACTGATGTTTTGTTTACCAATGAACCAATGGAAGTTACAGAACCACAAACTGCTGCACTATTAAAAAGAGGAAATGTAAATAAATCTTGGGTTGAAAGTAATAATGGAGGTAGAGGATTTGCAAGAAATGTAAAAAAAATATTGAAATTAATGAAAGGTAAAACTGTTGTAGAATGGTTTCATCAAGGTAACAATAAAGAAGCAAGAATATTTGCAGAAAGTGCATCGGTTAATGAACAAATTGTGTTTCCAGATGATTGGCATATTAGATGGCCAGAATTCTATCAACACATTACAACATATAAAAAAGTATTCAAAGAAAATAAGTTTGATGATGGACCTGATGTATTAACAGGGATTATTGAAGAAGAAAGTAAAACCAATACAACACATACAACAGAAGTTAATGCAAATGACTTAGGGTTGTTTTAAACAAATTATAAAATGGATTTATTAGAATTATTAAAAGGTAATGATGTAAAAGCAATTGTTGAGCAATTACAAACCAAAGGTAAAGCATCAACTTCAGGTCATGCTGCAGAATATGAAAATGACAGAAAACAAAGAAATACTCAAGTAGGTAAAAGGGTAGATAAAACTGTCGGAAATGATACTGTGGCAGTCTCTAAAATCCCTATTCCTTTTCAACGTAAAATAGTTAAGAGTGCTGCATCATTTTTATTTGGAAGCCCTGTAAAATTAACTCAAAAAGAAAAAGATGAAAGTTCGAATAATGAATCATTTGAATCAATTACGAATATTTGGGATGATTTACGTTTAGATTCTTTATTGTTAGAATTCTGTAAAACTGTAAAATCTGAAACTGAAGGAACTATTATATTTTTCCCTGTTGAAAAAGAAGGTGTTGAAAAGGTTAAAATTAAAGCCAGAGTGTTAAATAATGGAAATGGAAAGGTGTATCCATATTTAGATGCATTTGGAGATATGATTGCATTTGGATGGGAATACCTAACAAAAGAAGGTGATAAAGATATTTCATACATGTATTTGTGGACTGCTGAAACAAATTATATTTTTAGAAAAGAAAAAGATTGGGAGCCTGCATCTGAAGATTCAAAAACACCAAATTTATTTAAAAAAATACCAGTTGTTTATTTATCTCAAAATCATCCTGAATGGTGGGAAGTACAAGATATTATTGACACATTTGAAATGTCATTTTCAAAGTTTGTTGATACTAATGGGTATTTTGCTTCACCTATGTACAAAGTTAAAGGAGCTGTTGGTTCTATGCCTAAAAAGGATGATACAGGTAAAATGGTTAAGCTTGACATTGTTGAAACTGATAAAGGAAATATAGTAGAAGCTGATTTAGAAGTTCTTTCATGGGATAGAGCGCCTGAAGCATTGAAATTAGAATTTGAAACGGCAAAAGGATTGATTCATGAAATGACTGATACTCCTGATTTATCTTTTGATAATGTAAAAGGTTTAGGAACTGTATCTGGCATTGCATTAAAATTGATGTTTTTAGGACCAATATTAAAAGCAAAATGGAGTGAAGGAGATTATCAAGTAGTAATTAGCAGGATTATTAGTTTATTGAAATCAGCTATTACCAACATCACTAAAGATGGTAAAGGAAATATGGATGAATTACGAATCAATACAACTTTCACATCTATACTTCCAGAAAACTTAAAAGAAACAATTGAGGTGTTATCTGAAGCATTAGGTGGTAAACCTATAATCAGTCAAAAAACAGCTGTTAGCCATAATCCATTAGTTGAAAATACAGAAGAAGAAATGACTGAAATTGAAGCTGAATTATTAAAAGAATCTTCATCTGAATTAGGAGGAACAGAACGTGTTTAAAAATGAGTTATCCAATAGTAAATATTAATTCTGTTTCATTAGATGAAAACCAATTTGTAGATCAAGATGGATGTGTTTATTCATCAACAAAATTGATAGAACATTCAAAAAAATACAAAACTTTTGATTTGCCTTTAGCTGGTTTAGATTTAAGAAGAAAAACATGGACTGTTAATGATTTAGATGATTTTATACACCATGCAAAAAGATGTAATGATGCTAATTTAGATTACCCTATAATTTTAGACAAATATGGAACTATTGCTGATGGATGTCATAGAGTTGCTAAAGCTATTGTTTTAGGTAAAAGAACTATTAAGGCAATTAGATTAAGTACAATGCCATCTTATGATAAAATACAAAAAGAAGAAGATGATGAAAACTGAAGCACATATTTTAGTAGTTAAATTTTTACATGCTTGGAAAGATAATAATCATATTAAAATGTATGAATTGACGTCTAAGACATGGAAATCTAAACATTCAAAAAAAGATTTAAAAAACCTAATACCAAAAAGAATAAAATCATTTAAGGTTGAAGAAATAACAGAGTTTTCTTCATGTATTTATGATGTTAATATCACTTTAAGAATTGGAGGTAAAATAAAAAAAGTAACAGCAAGATTGTTGTGTGAATTAGAATCATTTAAGCCATCAGTAAATGGTGAATTTGGGATAAACCCAGTAAGTATAACTAGAAATCTTTATTAAAATGGAAACAAAAGAAGTAGAAAAAGAAACAAAAACAGTTTCAAAAACAGAAAAAGCAATTCAATCAATTTTAAAAAACAAAGGATTTGATTTGTTTAAAGTAATAGATGAAAAGAAAACATTCATTACTGTTGCATTTGGGCACAAAAAACACAATCATTCTGAATTAATTAAGCATAATTTCAGTAAAAAAACAAATGAAACAATCAAAGTAAATGGAGATGTTTCATTTAAAGAGTTTGTTAAATCAATAACACCAGTAGAAACTATTGATTTTAAGCCTGAAGAAGTAAAATAATAAATGCCAAATCACAAAGAATTACTATCAACATTATCCAAGCAGGGAAATTATATGAATAAGATATATGCTGCTATGGCATCTGACTTATCAAAGGTTTTAAAAGGGTACAAAATTAATAGTAATTCTAAGTTGTGGTTTAAAAATGCTGAGGTAAAAAAAGCAGTTGAAAAAGTTCTATCAAAACATAGATCAATAATTTACAGCCATATTGTCTCATCTTCTGAAAATGCATGGGGTTTATCCAATAATCACAATGATTCATTTGTGAATAATTACATCAAAGGAATTACCATATCAAATGACAAACTGTATTTTCAAAGAAACAATGAAGCTTTAAAAGCATTTTTAAAAAGGCAATCAAACGGTTTAAATTTATCTGATCGAGTTTGGAACTTAAGTAATCAAACAAAATCACAAATAGAATATTTTATTGCTGAAGGATTAACTGATGGAAGATCTGCAGCACAATTAGCTGGAGATTTAAATAGATACTTAAAACATCCTGAAAAAAGGTTTAGAAGATTAAGAAGTAAGATTACTGGGAAATTAATTATTAGTGATCCCGCTTCTAAATTTAAACCAGGAAGAGGTGTTTACAGATCCAGCTATAAAAATGCATTACGACTTGCAAGGAATGAGATTAATATTTCTTATAGAACAGCTGATTATGAAAGAAGAAAGCAGTTACCATTTGTAATTGGTATAACAGTTCATTTATCAAATGCACATCCAAAGTATGATATATGTGATGAATTAATTGGTGATTATCCTAAAGAATTTGTTTTTGCAGGTTGGCACCCTAACTGTTTATGTTTTACAACATCTAAACTTTTATCTAAAGCCAATTTTATTAAGCAACTTAGAAAAGAAAAGCTAAAAGGAATTAATGTTGTTAATTCAATTCCAAATATTGCAAATCAGTTTTTATATATGAATTCAAACAAATTGAAATCATTAAAATCAAAACCATATTTTATTAAAGATAATTTTGATTTGGGTAAAGATGGTTATCAAATAAAAAAAAGTATTGGTACCCATATTCCTTATGTTGAGATACCTGATTTAAGAGCTGAATTAAAAGGAATTGGAAGTAAATTTAAAAAAGATTATGATATAGTATTTAACCAGGAAGACAAGAATAGAAATGCTATGATGAAAAACTTTTTATCAAGAGCAAAACTAATTGAAGATACCAAATTAAAAATTGAACAAAAAGCATCTATTCATGGTTATACAACTAATAGAATTTATGAAGATCTAAATAAGTTATTAAGAGGCACAAAAGAGTTTTCTAGAAATAAGAAATATACTCAATTTCTGAATTCTTATGCTGTTGTTTTAGATGATTCACTTTCAAAACTTCCTGATTTCAAAGGAAATGTATTTAGAGGAACAATATTAAGTGATGATTTACTCAATAAATATAAAATTGCATTTAAAAGCAATAAGAGTATAACTGAAAAATTTTTTCAATCAACATCATCTGAGATTAGTAAAGTATTTAATGGAAATACTAAATTTTTTATAGAAAGTAAAACGGGTAAGAAAATAGATTCATTTTCTGCTTTTATTGGAGAAAAGGAAGTCTTAATGAAAAGGAATGTAAAATATAGAATATTCGATATTAAAATCAATGGAAATGTTACAGAAATATATATGGAAGAAATTTAACGTCTACCAGTTGCTTCAACTTGCATACGTTCACTTAACAATCGAGTATTGTTTTCTAATTCTTGTTTTAAATTTGTTGGGAGTTTTTTTAAATCTTCTTGGTATTCTATTTGGCATTGAGTTGAGTAATCAGAAAAATCAGAAATACTATTTCTCATTATTTTACCATCTGAATCAATATAAGGATTTAATTCAGTGCGAGCATTTGATCTCCATTCTATCCATAACAGTTCTTTACCCTCAATTGGGATGCCAGAACCATTATCAAAAGGGCTGTAACTTAAATCTGTCATAACCACAAAGATACAAAAAATTGAAGAAAAATATAAACATATTAAAATCTGCAGAAAATTACATCAATAAACATGATGAAGGTAAATCTGTTGAAGAATTGTTTATTGAATTTCAAAATATAGTTGACCTACATATAGAGTTTGAAAAGTATTTAAAAGAACAAAAACTAAATCAAAATCTAGAAAAGATGAAAAGAAATGAAAGATCATTAGCCAGAAGAAAAATGTTTTCTGAATGGTATTTTACAAAAACACAAAATGATTTAGGTAGTGAAGTTGCTAAATTAAACATATCAGAAATGACATTTGTTTCTACAAGAAGTGCTTCTAGGGACATATCGTATGACACTACTGCATAAACTACAGCAAAACAATAATTCTTTTGCTAATAGCAATTATTTTTAACACTAATTAATAATCTAAATTATCTATTATGTTCAAAAAGGAACTCAAAGCAGCACTGAAATTAGCAGGGATGAGCGAGGGTCTAGCAGATCACATTACAATTACAGAAGAATCACAAATTGAGGGGATTGTAAAATCTTTAAAATCAACTCAAAATCCTGATGATGTAACACCTGATTTCGATAAAATATTGGGTTCTGAAGAATTTGCAAATTACATTTCAAAAACTGGGTTTGAAAAAGTTATTGAATTATCTAAACCGTTAAAAAGCGGACATGATAAGAAAGTAACTGAAGGCATCAAAAACAACCAAGAAAAGTATTTTAAACAAATTAATCCAGAAAACAAAGAAGAAATGAATGATGATGGAACACCAAAAGTAAAACCAACAACAGATGAAATGCCTGCTTGGGCAAAAGTTTTGACAGATAAAATTGAAGGGATGGAGAAATCTAAAACTACAGAATCTAAATTAGAACAAGCAATGGCATCACTAAAAGCATCTAAAATTATTCCTGAAAAATTACAAAAAAGTTGGGTTTCAAGAATTAATTTAGAAAGTGAAACATCATTTGAGGACCAAGTAAAAGGTTTTGAAACTGAATACACAGAAACTTACACAGCTGCTGTGGGAGGTGCTTCAGGTAAAGGTTTACCATTAGGAGGTCAACAAACAGGAGAAGCAACAGATTCAGAAGTTGATGAAGTAGTAGATAGTTTAATCTAATCTTAAAAAACAAAAAATGGCAACAGCTAATTTAACAAGTAAAGAAAGTATCGATACTACTAAAGATTCAGTAGTAATCGTTAAAAACTTGGAAACGGTTGCTGGTGGTAGAACTTTAGACACTACAGGATTTGGCGATGATGAAATATCAGCTGGTCATGTAATCATTAAAGAAACTGCTACTGGTGAATACAAACCACTTCCAGTAAATGGAACATTACCAGCAGATCATACTTATGTTGGTGTTTTAGTAGCATCAATTAAAACAGCATTGCCTATGGCTGCTATTATGGTGAGAGGAACAGTAAATGAGGCGTATGCAAAATATGCAATTTCAGCAGGTGCAAAAACGGCTTTAAGTTTAACCAGATTTATAAACGAATAAGAAAAATGGTAGCATCTATATTTAAAAGTTTAATCGAAAAGTTTTTCGGAAAACTATCGAAAAAAATTACCGAAAAGGTAAATGACAAAGAAGGAGAAATTCAATATGAGCACAAGAAATACTTGAAGCCTGATTTCTCAACAGATATGAAATTTAACAGCTTAACTTCAAACACAAGTATTGTTGCAGCTGATGTAGTTTCATTAGATTCTGAATTATCATTAAAAGCAAGAGGTTCTTACAGTTCTGCAACTGGAGAAATTCCAAAACTTGGTATGATTAAAGCATTAAATGAAACAATGTTACAAGCATTGAAAAATTTAAAAGCTCGTGGCAGCAAAGAATCTGAAATTGTAAAGAAGTTGTTTAAAGATGCAGTGGATGGTGTAAAAGGAGTTCATGAACGTTTGGATATGATGTTTTTAGAAGCATTGTCAACAGGTGTAACTCTTGTAGATGAAAACACCAATACAGGATCTGGTATTCGCGTAGATTTTGGTATTCCTGAAGGAAATCAATTTGGAGCAACAAGTAAAGCATGGACTGATGCATCTGCAAAACCAATTGATGATATTGAGAATGTTGTAAATAATGCAAGAAATAAAGGAAATGTATTAAGATACATGTTTATTGATAAAATTACTTTTAATGCATTTAAAATAAATACCCAAGTAAAAGAGGCATTTGCAGGATCTCAAAAAGTTGATAAAGCTTTAATTTTTAGACTTAACAAAGAGGAGCTTCAAAACTTTATATCTGAAGAATTTGGTCTAACATTTATTGTTATTGATAAAGTTGTTCAAATTGAAAAAGGTGGTAATAAGATTGCTGTTGAACCGTGGAAACGTGGTAATGTAACTTTTACAACTACTTTAGATTTAGGAACATTAACATATGGTGAATTAGCAGAAGTAGATCATCCAGTTGAGGGTGTTGAATATAGCACAGTAGATAATTTTATTCTATTATCAATGTTTAGAACAAACAATCCTTTAAAAGAGAATACTAGTGTACAAGCATTAGCTATTCCTGTTCTTGATAATGTTGATGGTATATATATTATGGATACTAATGAATCAACTGCATCAGCTGATACACAAACAGAAGGAAACACTGGTTACTTATACCAAGGAGTAACTTATACAGTAGTTTCTGTTGTGGATGGTATTAATGCAGCTAGAGTAGTTGATAATCAAATTCCAACAGCATTGATTACGAATCAAGATGCTACATTGGCTAAGAAAATTGATGCATTATCTGAAGAAGGTATTGTATTGTTTGAAGCTGAATTAGTAGTTGGAGGTGTATAATGACAATATTAGAAGCCATACAAGCTAATCCGGTGTTTTCGGATGTTGATGAAAACACTATACAATTTGCATTAGACAGTCGTTCCATTGTAGGTACGACTGTCTATTCATCAAGTTCTTTGAAAGATGTAGAATTAGTTTCTGCTGACTTGTATTTAGATAAATCTTTAATGCCAGAATTTAAAGAAGGTCAATTGTTTATAAAATACAATTCATCAGATTTAAAAAAACGAGCATTAACTATTTATGAAAAATATGATGATCCAAAAGCTTTAGAATTAGGTCCAAAAACTATAAATGTAGGAATTACAGCTGTAGATGCTTAAAAGATATCCACATATTGCAGAAATTAAAATCATTACAGAATCTAATAATGGTACATCAACACCAACTTTAATTCATAACACTATTGAAGTTGAAGGGAGGTATGAGCCATTAGGACAGAATAAAGCATTGGATTATTCAGCAAAGTTTTATTGTAATAAAATTTATACTATTAAAAACATGCAAAGGCGATTATTAGAGCCTTTTGAGTTAGATGGACAACCTTTTGTTTTTCAAGGAAAACAATTAAAGATTGCTCAAATATTTAATTATCAATCGCATTGTGAAATATGGCTGGAATAAATGGATTAAAAGCATTATTTAATGGGCGACAATTGGCAAATGTACTTAACCAATTTCAAGAAAAGGCTCATGATGATATTTTTAAAACACTTCAATTTGCTGGAGAACAATTTGTAAATAAAGCTAGAATAAGTGGAAATTATAAAGACAGGACAGGGAATTTAAGAAGCTCTATTGGTTACATCATTCTACTTGATGGGAAAATTGTAGAAAGGAATTTTGAAGGAGGAAAAGAAGGTAAAACCCAAGCTAAGAAAGTAGCAAATGAAGTTGCAGAACAATATCCTGATGGATATGTTTTAATTGGGGTAGCAGGAATGAAATATGCTGCATATGTAGAAGCAAAAAGCTTTGATGTAATAACAGGTTCAGCATCAGAAGCTGATTTTTTAAAAAGAATATTAAATGAAATCTAGTTTTGAAATCCTGGATGCTTTGTATTTATTGATAAATATACCAATTATTGCAAATGAAATTTCAGGTGATATATATACAATAAGTATTCCTGATGGTGACCAATTAGAAAATATAACTATTGATGTTATAAATAATTCTAACAGGTATTTGCAACAAGGATATATTAATTTGAATATTCATGTTAAAGAAATTGGTTCGGGAAGGCCGAATTTAAAAAAAATGAGAGACATTTTGAATAATGTCATTCCATTTGTTGATGATGTGCAAAAGGGTACTTTTTCTTTTCAAATAGATGATGACAAAGGGGTTTTTAAAAATCAAAAATTAGATAATATGTATTTCTATAATTTAAAATTAAAATTTCAAACAATTTAAAAAAACAATAAGATGAGTAAAAAAGATAACATAAAAGGAATTAAATCAATTAGTCTTGGTGTTCCTGGGGATGGTGTTGTTAGTGCTTCATTAACAGCATTTACGGCAATAGTATTAAGTTCATTAAACTTAACTGGGTCTAAAACAACAAATGAAACAATTGGTATTGAAGGTATTGATAGTTATATCACCTTTAAAAATGGTTCAAGTCCATCAACTGGTACTTTCAAGCTGTTAGAAATAACAGGAACTGAGAAAGTAATTTTACAAGGTGGAACATGGACTGAATTAACTAAATTATGGGAAGCTCCAATATCTCCTGTAGAAAAAAGATTATCAGTTGTATTAGAAACTGAACCAATTAATGGAAGATATTGTGTAATAACTTTCCCTAATGCATTCATTTCTGCAACAGATGAAGGTGGTATTACTCAAAATCAATTATTTTCAGTAAATGTAGATTTTACAGCAGATGTTCCAGAAACTGCAGCTGGTGTTAAAAAATCACCATATACAATGCAATGGTTTGATGTATAATTAATTTTTAATTTAAAGGGATAAGAAATTATCCCTTTTTTACTATGGATACACAAAAAAAACTATTGATTGAAGCATTAATTGAAAAGCCATCTAATTATGATATAGATGTAAATGAAAACTCAATGCTTCCTTCTAATTTAAAGAAAAGAAAAACATTATCTTTTATAATTAAACCTCCAACCATAGAAGTTTTAGCAAAATGTGTAGTACCTATTCTTAGAATTCCAGAAGAATTTAAAGCTGTAGGTAAAGAAATTAAAATTGAAGAAGCTATTGAATATAGAAATGAAATGGTAGAGGTTTTAGCTATTTTATCTCATGGAAAAACAACAGATTATCCAAAATGGTATCCTGAATTTTTTCTTAAAAATTTAACAGCTAAAGAAGTTTATAATTTATTTTATGAAAGCATTTTAAAACTGCAAACAGATTTTTTTTTGAACTCTTTCCAAATTGCAAGTCAAAACAATCCGATGATGATGACGTAGATAAAAGATTTAATCCTTATAAATTTATAGGTAATATATCTAAACATTGGGGGTATTCTTTTGATTTTTGTTTCAGAGAAATGTCATTTCAAAATTTAATTATGCTTTCATCTAGTGTTACAAAACATAAGAGTAAAGAAGAAAATGATAAACCAAAATCAATATTTGACATCATAGGAAATGGATAAAGTATTTAAGATAGTATTCAGTCGATTAAAAGAAATTAAGTTAGATGAAAATGTTTTATGCAAAGCTTTTTGGTTAAGAGTTTTACAAATTCATAAAAATTTTAATGAAACTGAATGTTGGCAATTAATGACTGAAAATATCAGTTGGTTATTGAAAGCTAAAAAGCATTTTGGAATTGATATTGATATTATTACTTCTGATGAAATTATAGAGTGGTTTACACAAGAAGAATTAAATAAACATAATATTTTTACAAAAGGGAAACATCATATTTCTAATGCTCAAATTATTGGATTAGGTAATGCCAAATTTATAGTTGATGGACATAGTGAAATAAATTTATTTGATAATGCAGCTGCAGATTGTTATGACACTACTTTTGTGAAAGGCTATGATAATAGTTTTTTTACAGTAACTGATTGCATTGGTAATGCTTTTGAAAATTGTAAAAGTGAAGCAAAAGGTTTGAGTATTATAGAAAACTGGAGTGAAAATGAAGTTGTGAATGTATCTAATTCTTTGGTGGTAAATCGTCATTAAAGCCAACAGGAATAAAAACATGATAAATCATACAATTCCAATAATATCTTAAAATCCTGTAACATCTAGGTAATTTGTTTTTCTTTTTCATAAGTAAAAACTAATCATATTTTTAAAAAATATTACATCTCCAAATTCGTGTTCTTCTAAAAATTCATATAACTCTTTTCCTTTCAATTCAACATCAAAATGAAAATCTTCATTCTTAAAAAAGAAATTGTTTTTATTTCTTTTGTAGTATGTGTAATATTTACTTATTTGTTCAGTATTATCCATCTGGATTTGTACAGTTGCTAATGCAATTCTTATAGATAAATGTTTAGCCAACATAAAACGATAAGGATGCACTTGTCTACCATTAAAAAAAGCTGTAGTTCCAACCCAATTAGTAACATTATATTTTAATATTGGAAAGATTGCATCATAAATATGTAAATCTTCATCAATTTCAATATGAATCTCTTCACCATTAAAAGCACCTCCTAAAGTCAAGGCACACTCAACAGCTTTACTGAAGTTTTTAGATCTATTTTTTTTAATAATTAAGACAAACATAAAATCGTGTGACACTACGGAATCAGACATGCAATTTACTTTAAATAATGTTTGGTTACAAATACTTTTATGATAAATGAATTTTCATGGCAGTACGAGGAGATAACTCACTTTTTTTTGCAACTGGAATAGATAACAGCGGTTTACTGAAAGGTAAAGTTCAGGCTGAGGGAATAATTCAGTCTTTAGGTTCTAGTATTTCTAAAATTAACCCTTTTGCAGCATTAGCTGTTGGGGCAATTGCTGCTTTTGGTTTAATTGCTAATGAAGGATATAAAATGTCTAAAGCATTTGAATCTGCAATGGCTGAGGTCAAAACAATTGCAAATGTTTCTGATGGGGATTTTAAAAAGTTAGAAAAGAATGTTTTTTCTATTTATAAAAGATTAGGAACAGAGCCACCAGATAAATTAGCACAAGGTCTTTATGAAATTATTGGAGCTGGTTTTGAAGCTGGAGAAGCATTAAATATTTTAGAAATTTCATCTAAAGCAGCAACTGCTGGTGTTACTGAAACTGCTGTTGCAGCAGATGGGCTGACAACCATTTTAAATGCTTTCAAACTAACAACTGGAGATGCGCAAGAAGTAGCAGATATCATGTTTGCTACTGTAGATCGTGGTAAGATTTCATTTGAAGAACTATCAAGTCAAATTGCAACAGTTGCTCCATTAGCTGCATCTAGTAGTATTTCATTCCAAGAAGTTGGTGGAGCAATTGCTACACTTACCAAACAAGGTGTACCTGCAAGTGTAGCAATGACACAAATTCGTTCTGCTATTATAGCTACAAATGAAGTTTTAGGAGATGGAGCTTTTAAAACATTGACTTTGCAACAAGGATTACAAAAAATGTATGAATCTGCAGGTGGAAGTCAAAATAAATTAAAAGAATTAGCAGGTAGAATTGAGGCAGTAAATGGTATTATAGGAATTGCTGGAGAAAACTTTAAAGGAGCTTCTGAAGATTTAGATGCTATGGCAAATTCAGCAGGGAGTGTTGATAGGTCTTTTAAAACTATTACATCTACAAATGCCAATCAATGGGATATTTTTGGAAATAGAATAAAAGCTACGACTAAAGGTATTGGTGATGCTGTTTTACAAATGAGTAATGATGTAGTTGGCGGTTTAAATTATGGATTAGATGCATTACAAAATGTAACCAAAGAAACAGTACAACAAGCTACACAATTCAGGCTGTTAAGAAATGAATTAAATTCTTCAAACACTTCATTTGAAAGAAAAGTAAAAATCTTAACAGAACTAAAAAATTCATATCCTGAATATTTAGCAAACCTAGATATTGATAAAATTAATAATAATAATCTTAATGATGTTTTACAAAAGGTAAAAAAATCACTTCAAGAAATCAATGAAGAGCACAAAAAGAGAATTGAATTATCAGCATATGATGATGATGTTATAAATGCTCAAAAAGATTTAAATACACAAGAAATAACATTAGAAAGAGCACAAAAAAGGTTCTTTAAAAATGTGAAGGAATTGTCTCAAGGCATTGAGTTTTCTTTCTCACTTTCTGATGACCCACAAAAAATTGTAGATGAATTATTAAAAAAATTACCTGATTCAAAATTTGAAATACTTGGTGCAGGTGGTGATTTAAAAAAATCATTAGATTTTCTTAAAAGGCAAAAGAAAGATACAGAAGAAGCTAGAAAGGAGTTAGAAAAAATGAATTTTGTTTATGATGAGCAAAAAGTAAAACTTTATGATAATGAAAAGGCTTATAAAAAGATTGTTTCTCAAATATCTAAAATTAATTCACTTGAAGGATTAGATAAATTTAAAGGTTTTAAGTTTTCAAAAATTGTTGATGCAGTAAAAGAAAGAAAACTAATTATTGCTGATTTGAATTCTATTGGAGATGTAACTAAAGATCAATATAAGAAAAACAAAAATATTTTAAAGGAGTTTTTAAATTCAGAAAACGAAGAAATAAAAAAAGCTGCAGAAAAAAGGAAAGCATATTTTGATTTTGTCCCTGTAAAAAAACCTGACAAAGATGATAGAACAAAAGCAGAAAAATTTGAAGATGATTTAAGATTAAAAAAGAATCAATACAAACATTTTAATTTAGCATTAAAAAATAATGACAAAGAATTTGCTGAAAAATTAAAAGAAAACTACAAACTCAAAGAAGAAGATTATATCACTTATTTGAGAAATTTATATGCAATAACCCAAGAACATGGATCAAAAGCATTAATTCTTGATGCATTAGAAAAATCAGGCACAGGTTTAACTCCTCATAAAAAAGTTGAAAGTATTTCAACATTAAAAACAGCATCAATAAATCTTGATTTTACAATTGACACAACTTCTATTAATGCAATAAAAATAGAATTATTAAAACTTAATAAAGCATATGAAAGTGCTACAACTGTTTCTGAAAGAAAAATTGTTGCAGTTAAAATTAAGGCTGAAAAGAAAAAATTAAAAGCTGCAGAAAAGCATTTAAAAAAAGAAGGTGATTTATATGGTGATTTAAACAGAACTATTCAAGGCCTATCATTCAAAGAATTAAGAACCAGGATTAAAAATTTAAAGGAACAACTAAATGCTGAAAAAGACAATGCTGAAAAA
>JQIA01000418.1_pt1 | contig 21230 bp, 16 predicted proteins | sample 811431 | NCBI WGS metagenome assembly JQIA01 (sample SAMN02998118, study PRJNA258478) | marine sediment metagenome | biome: marine; feature: seafloor; material: sediment; isolation source: oil-polluted sediment collected from 3 locations (0.5 km, 0.7 km and 0.9 km)... | place: USA: Gulf of Mexico ...
GCAAAATCCACCAAGTCGTTGTCCATAAAGGGTACCCTAGTTTCCAGGGAATGGGCCATGGACAGTTTATCTTCGACCACAAAGAGTCCGTGCAAGAAAGTTTTGGCCTCAAAGTACAGGGAGCGGTTCACGTACTCTTCTGGCGTACTTGGCGCTTTGTCCTGGTTGGAGAAGACCTCCTTGAAGATATCTCTGGTACAGATGTGTTCCACCTCATCCCAGATGGGGGCCATGACCCGCTGCAGATCCTTATTGCGGATGAGCCGTTGCCAGAACTGATAATACTTGTCTATATAATCATCAAAGTCCCTGTTGAGCACAGCCCGATAATAGCGCCAAGGATAACCGCCAAACAGTTCATCTCCGCCGTTCCCTGAAAGACAGACTTTGACAAAATTCCCGGCCAGTTTGGCAGCGTAAAAATTTGGATAGCTCTGCCCCACTCTGGGCTCTTCCAGATGCCAGGTAAAATTGGACAGGCAGCGCTCCATATCGCCGGATTTGAGGACCATCTCGTAATGTTCGGTCTTGTACAGGTAGGAAAGGTATTCCGAAGCGGCCCGCTCGTCAAAATTGAGCTCCAGGCCCGAGGCACTGCTCATGTCAAAGCCAACGGTAAAGGTCTTGAGATTGGGATTGTTTCTGGCAGCGATGCAGGAAATTGAGCCGGAGTCCATGCCGCCACTCAAGTAACTGCCCACTTCCACGTCACTGACCAGCTGACGTTCCACAGCCTGTACGAAGAGGCGGTTCAGTTCCTCTGTATATTCCCGCTCGTCCTTGATTTTCTCAGGCTCTTGAAAGTCGTAGTCCCAGTATTGGGTAACAAGTAAACCGGCCTGCCGGGAAGGAGAAGTGTTTTCTCCACGGGAGGCGGAAGCGAGATCCACCTCGATATAAGTACCTGAAGCAAGCAGTCGGACATCTTTGTAAAGTGTTCTATCCGAAAATATATTCTGAAAGGTGAAGTACTCAACCAAGGCTTGATTATCAATGCCCGGTTCGTAATCACTGTATTCAAGGATGGATTTGACCTCGCTACCGAAAACAAGGGTGCGCCTGTTATTATGGCCTGAGGTCACTGTGTAATACAGGGGTTTGATGCCATAGCGATCCCGAACCAAGTAGAGCTTTTTCTTGAAATTGTCGTACAGGGCCAAAGCAAACATGCCGTTAAACTTTTTGACACAATCAATGCCCCACTCGATATACGAGTAAAGAACCACCTCCGTATCTGTGCCGGTTCGGAAACGGTGCCCGCAGGCCTTTAGTTCTTTGCGTAATTCTTTGAAATTGTAAATCTCCCCGTTAAAAACCAGCCAAATGTTTTTGGTCAGATCGCTCATGGGCTGGTGCCCAGCCGGAGAAACATCCAGAATTGCCAGGCGGCGGTGTCCCAGATAGAGATCCCAGTCATGGGAGCTCAGCTCCTGCTGAGCGGCTCTGGACTCTATGGCTGGCAGAAGCTCGGAGATGTGCTTGAACTTGTTATCCGTGAGATTCATATGAAATGAAATGTCGTTGCCATGCCTACAACTTGTGTGAGAAAACAGGTACCCGGCATCATCAGGTCCTCGGTGACTGATCACATCCGCCATTGAGCGAACGTCATCAATGTTTACTGCTTTATGATTAAGCGCAAGCACGCCGGTTATGCCACACACTTTATAAGCTCCTTGATAACAAAATCCTGCTCCTGGTCGGTCATCTCAAAATACATGGGCAGGGTCAGGCAATGGTCAAAGGCATATTTACTGCCCTGCATAGTGCCTTTTATATCACAGTTTTTATTCAGGTTAAATGCCTTGTGCATATGCAGGGAATAGGTACCTATCTGGGAAGCAATCCCCTGTTTTGCCAGATCTTTCATGATCCGGTCCCTGTGAGGCACAAATATGCAGCAGGACTGGACTGAATGACCGGCTTTGGGATGCTCCTGGGGGAATGTTATGCCGGGAACATCTTTTAATAGTTCATAATACCGCCGGGCAGTGATGATTCTTTTGGACAGAAGTTTGTCAATGTGTCGCATCTGAACCAAGCCTACCGCAGACACGATGTTGCTGAGTTTGTAGTTGGTGCCGATGCGGTCAAAACTGGTAGTCATGCGTGAATCATGCACTCCCATGCCAAAATTCTTGTAAGAGAGCATCCAGTCGGCCCAAGCTTGATTGTTGGTGGTGATCAAGCCGCCCTCGCCGGTGGTGATAAATTTGCGGGGATGCAGACTGAAAACGGAAATATCCGCCTGGTTGCCCACTTTGACATCGGCAAACTCGGCTCCGATGGAACAGGCTGCATCTTCCACAATATAGAGGTTGTATTTTTCCTTGATTCGGGCAAGTCTCTCATAATCCACGGGGTTGCCGAAAATGGATACCGGCATCACGGCTCTGGTTCGTGGTGTAATGGCACTTTCCAGGGCATCATAGTCAATGAGCATGGTTTGGGGATCAATATCCACCAAGACAATTTTCGCTCCTGCAATTTCAACAGCCGAGGCCGAGGCCGGGTAGGTGTAATCCGGTACAATCACCTCATCGCCCAAGCCGATGCCAAGGACCCGCAAAGCCATTTCAAGGCCGACCGTGCAATTGCTCACGGCCAGAACATGATCACATCCCAGATAATCGGCAACCATATCCTCAAACGCTTTTGTTACCGGCCCTTCGGTCAAATAGCCGCTGTCCAGGACCTCACATACCTTGTCCTTCACCTCCTGGGTGATATAAGGTTTCATTAACGGAATTTTCATCGGTTTATCCTTTGATGCCCTTCTCGCCTCTCCAGGCAATCAGTTTGTTCAACCCGTCTTCTAGGGAATGGGTGTATTTGAATCCCAGTTCTTGTTCAGCCTTTTTACGTGATCCGATTCGGTTTTGAACCAGTTGTCTGGCATCGTCTCCGCTGTAAGGTTTATAAATCACTTCCAGGTCTGATTTTTTCAAGCGCAGTATGGTATCACACAATTGTTTGATCGTTGTCTGAACTTCCGTCCCCACATTGTAAAACCCGAAATTCACATCCGAATTCAGAGCCGCAATGTTTGCACGGGCGGTATCTTCCACGTAAATGAAGTCATAGGCTTGTGAGCCGTCACCATTAATGGTGGGCGGCTCATTTTGGTCGATCTTGTTGAGCATGATGGGCACGACTCCGCTGTACACAGCGTGCTGGTCCTGGCCGGGGCCAAAGACGTTCATGTAGCGCAATCCGATGACGTTGAGGTTGTACCGATCATTGTAGGCGGTACACATGGCTTCTCCGGCAATTTTGGTGGCACCGTAAAAGTTTTTATTGTTGAATGGATGGTCTTCGGTCATAGGAACTTCCACAGCATCCCCATACACCGACGCAGAAGAACAGTAAATCATTTTTTTTACTTTGTGTTTGACGCAGGCCTCCAGCACGTTGAAGGTGCCGCCGATATTGACATCAAAGGCAGTTCTGGGAAAATCCTTGCAGTGCAAAAGCCACATGGCTGCCAGGTGAAAGACGTAATCAATTCCCTCCATGGCTTTGTCCAGAACATCAATTTCCCGGATATCGCCTCCCAATGGGAATATGGTACATCGTTCATCATTTAATGAATCGGCAATATTGGCCATTTTACCACGGGTGAAGTTATCATAAATAATGATCTCCTTGACCGGTTCTTTTAAAAGCTCAGTGACCACAAATCCGCCGATAAATCCGGCACCGCCGACTACCAAAACCCTTGCGTTTTCTAGTTTGTTTGTCAATTTTCCATACTCCTCATTATAATGTATTTGATCTACAGCTTTTTAAGCATCTGTCCGGCAATTGATTTACCAATGGCCAGCGACGCAGTAGCAGCTGGCGAAGGAGCATTGCAGACATGTAAAAAATTGGCACCTTGTTTGATACTGAAGTCACTTAAAAGTTGCCCATCATGGCTGCATGCCTGTGCCCGTATGCCAGCACCACCCGGTTCAAGTTGATCTTTTTTGATATCTGGTATGAGCCTTTGTAAGGCTTTGAGAAATGCTTTTTTACTCACAGAACGATAATATTCTTCAAGCCCGTTTCGCCAGTATTTACGGGCAATCTTTCTGAAACCCGGCCAGGCAATTGAACCTATAGTATCATATAAATTGAAAGTGCCTTTGCTGTATGTTTCCCGGCCAAAAGAAAAAATGGCGTTAGGGCCACATTCTACATTGTTGTTTATCATGCGTGTAAAATGGACTCCCAAAAATGGAAAAGCCGGATCCGGTACAGGATAAATTAAATTTTTTACCAGATAATGCGCACTTTTCTTAAGAGTATAGTACTCACCACGAAATGGTACTATCCTTAAATCTAAATCAGGCACTGTCATTCTAGCCAATCGGTCTGACTGAAGGCCAGCACAGGTCACCACTGTCTTGGCTGACCAAGACAAATCCGAAGAAGTTATCACAACTCCAGAATCAGTATTTTGTATTTTTTCTACTTTTTGATTAAAAGCAAATTCGACACCAACCGAACTGAGCTTATCAACCATACGTTTAGCAACCTGACTGAAATCAACAATTCCGGTTTGAGGGACGTACAAACCTTTGAGGCCGGAACAATGAGGTTCTATTTCGCGGATCTGCTTTGGATTTAACGTTCTGATGCCTGTCAGCCCGTTGGCCTGGCCTCGATTTTTCAGTTCTTCAAGTCTTGGCAAATCTTCATCAGAAACTGCAACCACCACCTTTCCGCAAATTTCATGCGAAACGCCCTCCTCACGGCAAAATTTGATCAATTGGTGGTAACCATCAATACAGTTCTTGGCTTTCAGAGAGTTGGGTGCGTAATAAAGGCCAGAATGAATAACCCCGCTGTTGTGGCCTGTTTGATGCTTTGCAGGTGAATTTTCCTTATCAACAACCAGCAGCTTTGTTTTAGGCCGCTCCGACATTATTTGGATGGCGGTTGCCAAACCAACAATTCCAGCACCTGCGATTATTATATCAAATTTGTACATAAAAATAATATTTGTTCATAAAAATAAAAATATTAAGCTCTTGAAACTGCGGTATTCCGAGGTGGTGCGTTCACCAAAGGCGACATTCGAATCAGTAAATCTATTGAAGGCGATTCGCACATGTCATCCAGATTCTTTGACCCTTTGAGCGGTTTTTCCGCCTGATTTAGGGCTTCCATAATCTTATGCAGCACACCCACTCCGGCTGCTGTATTCACTTCTTCGGCAAGCTTTCCAGGTCAGATGAAAGGGATCAATCGGGATGCAGTGCCCTCCCAATGCGGGACCGGGACAAAAAGGAGTATAGCCCGAAGGGCAACACACTCTGTTCCGCACAGCTATCTATTCATCAGCATCAGAAACGATACCCTAAACACTTTTTCAAACGTTACACATGGGGAAAACTATTCCGCCGCTTGTACCATTGTGGAAATAATTTGTTTTCGCTCCTTTTCGCTCAGATATGCATGCATAGGAAGACTGAAAATTCTGGATGCAGTATTCATAGAGATCGGAAAATCTTCAGCCTGATATCTGAGATGGGCAAAGGCTGTCTGCGCATGAAGTGGTTTCGTATAATACACCATACTGGGAATGCCCTGTTCTTTCAGCTTTTCCTGTACCTGTTCCCGCAGTTCTCCTGTATCAGCCAGAACAGAGTATTGCGCCCAAGCCGAACGCAGGTCATGAGGCACATGCGGCGGGGTCAACATGTTGGCCGTATTGTTCAAGGCAGCGGTATATTGCTCCGCCACTGTTCGCTTGACTGCGAGTTCATTGGGAAAAATAGGCAACTTGGCCAGCAGAATTGCGGCCTGCATTGTATGGAGCCGGGCGTTGAGACCGATACGAATATTATCATACTTATCCCTGCCCTTGCCATGTACTCGAATGGACTCAAGCGTATTGAACAGCTCACTGTCATCGGTGAAAATTGCGCCGCCGTCACCGTAACAGCCGAGCGGTTTGGCTGGAAAAAAACTGGTTGTGGCGGCGTGTCCGAGACTGCCAGCTTTCTTTCCTTTATATTCGCCCCCGAATCCCTGAGCAGAGTCCGCCAGCACAAAAAGATCATGCTGTTCGGCAAGTCTCATGATCGGATCATAATCCGCAGGTAGACCGAAAAGATCCACCGGAATAACCGCTTTGGGAGATAATGATCTTCCATTTGCACAGTAGGGCAGGGGATGAATTGAAGGATCATTTTTCTGCACAGCCTCAATTGCCAAGGCAAGTCGTTTCGGATCAATATTAAAGGTCTGCGTATCAATATCGACAAAGACCGGTGTCGCACCGAGCAGTTGAATAACTTCGGCAGTGGCGATAAAAGTGAACGGCGTGGTGAACACCGCATCCCCCGGCCCGATGCCCTGAGCCATAAGGGGCATGAGCAGGGCATCGGTACCGCTGGAGACCCCGAGGCAGTGCCGAACCCCGATATGCTCGGCCAGCTGCTGTTCCAGTTCCTTGACTTCGGGGCCGAGGATATATTTACCGTGACTGAGGACCGTGTGGATATTTTTTTCAAGCTGCGGCAGAATTCTGTCCTGCTGTTTTTTCAGGTCGATAAAATTAATTTTCTGCATATCAGGAGAGGGTTCTGTTCGTGGACATGCCGATGGTTCACTCTTCATACAGTCACCTTGCCATCTTCAAGTCTATACCTAAGACCGGTATGCGGGCACTCGCATTCTCCGGTGCCAGTCAACGACAAAGGAAGCTGTTCACCGTACTGGCTCATCCAGCCGACCTGCCGGGCCGGATTACCGACAACCAGTGCATAATCCGGCACATCTCGGTTGACAACCGCGCCAGCACCGATAAAGGCATATTTTCCTATAGTAATGCCGCCGACAATAGTCGCGTTGGCCCCGATGCTTGCCCCTTTCCTGACCAGTGTCTTCTTATATTCATTTTTTCGCGAAATTTCACAGCGCGGGTTGTACACATTGGTAAAAACCATGCTGGGGCCGCAGAAAACATTATCCTCCAGCTCAACACCTTCATACACCGAGACATTGTTTTGAATTTTGCATCCGCTACCGATTTTTACGTCGGGGCCTATGACCACATTCTGCCCGATATTACAGCCAGTTCCGACTCTACTACCTGAAAGGATATGGGAAAAATGCCATATTCTTGCTCCCTCGCCGATCTCTGCGCCGTCATCAATAAAGGCTGTTTCGTGAGCTGAGTAGTCAGTATTTTTATCTCTTTCGAGAAAGCCGACTTTTTTTTCCTGCTCCAGCGAGGTCTGACAGGCATTGAGCACCTTCAGCACCCTTAACCCTTCTGCTCCGTCCGTTCGTGGTCGCCGAGAAGAGGTGATACACTCAAGGAAATGAGCGCATTCCGCTTTCAACGGTTCTTCCTGCTCGACCGCAACATATTCTGCGTCAGCCTTATGGGCAACAGGAACATTTTCATTCCACTCCACAGTATGAGAATACAACCGCAGTTTTTCGCCCCAAGGTACAGTGTCGTCAAAGACAGCCATGCGCTGCTCGCCGACCACAACCAATTTCTGCTCTTTAAACGGATGCAGCCAGGAAACAAAAATATGAGCCCGGATGCCGCTGGAAAAGTTTAGTAGCGTCACTGTGGTGTCGGCAATCTGCTGATGGAGAAAATTACCGCCCTGACTCTGGACAGATTCCGGCATTTCTCCTGTCAGACCGAGAATAACCGAAATATCGTGCGGAGCAAAGGACCAGAGCACATTTTCCTCCCGACGCAGCTTGCCCATATTCAGTCTGTTGGAATAAATATAGCGAATCCTGCCGAGTTCCCCTTGATCAACAAGCTCTTTCAATTTGAGCACGACCGGATGGTACCAGAGCAAATGCCCGACCATCAGCACACGTTTTTGTTTCTCGGCAAGATCAACTAGCTGTTTTCCTTCTTCTTCTGAAAGGCATAAGGGTTTTTCCACATACACATCCTTGCCAGCAAGAACAGCCTCCCGGATCAGGGCGGCATGGGAATGAGCCGGAGTGGAAATAGCTATTCCCTGAATTTCCGGAGTGGAAAGGACTTCAGCAAGAGATGTCGCTCCGTTGATGCCCGGATACTGCGCACAGAAGGACTGAACTGTATCCGGATTGACATCACAGATCGTATGTAGGGCGCCCAGCGCATGGAAATTACGGACAAGATTCTTTCCCCAATATCCTGTACCTATTACGGCGATATTTTTCATAAGCCTATACCTGCGGTTATCCCGCTTTTTTTATCAGATTACGGAGGGTTCAATCCCTGCTCAGAACGTTTGGAAACAGCTCCGTGCCGAATTGCTCAAGACGATGAAGTACCCGGAAATTTTGTGATGAGTATATCTTGCCCTTGACCGCAAACAGAATCGCACCTTTATTGGATTGTCATTGAGCATAAATTAAGCATGTGAGCTGTCCCCGCCTGCTCCCCCGCAAACAAGTCAACTTATTGCTATTTCAATGTTTGTCACAGCCTCCCCTAATTCCGTAATAGTCAGGGCGTTTTTTGCCATGGTATTCCTTTTCTCAGAGCTGCTTCCAGGTAAACGAGTTCAAATTTCTTTCAGACGAGCTGAAACTGATCCCGACAAGATATATATTCTTCTGCTCTTGCAGATATTTCTGATGATATCCCTTTGTCAGGATCTGCCGCACCGCAGCGTCTTGGTCTCCGTCAATTTTGAATTCCAGAATATAAATATTGTCGCCCAGTAGGATTGTCAGGTCAATCCATCCCCTGTTGGTTACGTCTTCCGCTCTGAGATCAATGCCGAGTCCGGCCAGGTAGGCATACAGTACAGCGACAAAATATCCCTCGTACTCGCTGATCGTATTGTTGACGTAGTTATTATACGGGATAGCTGCGAACAGAAAAACCAGCGTTTCTTCAAAAAGTGTGAAATCCGCTTGTTTTAGCGCAGTGTACAGGACACTCTTGATCGGTGTATATTGCGTTGTATCGGTAAAATAGGCAATGATTGCATCATGCAGGGACAGTGCGATCTCCTTATTCGGTATCCGTAACAAATACTCATGCCCTCCGAATTCCAGCTCCTTGACTTCCTGTATCGTGACATAGCCTGATATGCTCAATGTCGAAACTGTTGAGCATGGCATCGTTCATTTTCAGGTTTTTCAGTTGCGGGATAAAATAATTCCGCTGTTGAATGAGCCGGATCAGAAAGGTCGTAGTGCCGGTGGCAAACCAGTAATTGCTGAATGTTAACTTATTATTGATAAATAGCAGAATGTCAAAGGGATTATAGACCGACTCCGTTCCCAAAAAAATATATCCGTTATACCACTCCCGCACCCTGTCCATACCAGCGTCTTTGAGATGCTGCTGAAAAATATCTGCAAGGTCTTTCTCTGTGTAACCACAGATTGCAGCATACTCCTCATTCAAACTGATATCGAATAAGTTATTCAATCCGCTGAAAATCGATACCTTGGCGAATTTGCTTACCCCGGTCAGAAAGGCGAATTCTATAAATTTGTCGCAGTCTTTGATCGTGGTGTAGAGGTCTTTGAGGATTTCCCTTGCCTCCAGAGCCATTTCCTGCTGATCCAAGTTGTCGAGGATAAAACTTGTCGTACTCATCAATCAGAATCACAACCCGCTACCGTGCTGCTCGCAGGTGCGCCTGATCAGTTCTCTGAAGCAGCCGCCAATATCCTCCGCATCCTTGCAGACCACGCCGAGGCGTTCCTGATTTTCAAGAAAAAGGTTGCGAATATCCTGGCGCATCTCCGCCGTTGTTCTAGCCACGCCGCTGAAACAGAACTTGATGACCGGGTGCTTTCTGCTCCAGTCCCAGCGCGTGTATGCGGACAGACCTTGAAACAGTTCCTTGTGGCCTTCAAACAAGGCTTGCGGCGTGGAAACAAACAGGATTTTGCCGAAACGTCTGGGACGAGCCAAAAAATAGTATGTCCCGTTTTCAATCAGATCAAGAGCAAAACCGGTCTTATCCACATAGACATAGTCGTCTTCGCAAATTTTGCTAAAGGTCTGAATGCCGATAGGGAGTTTTTTTGCCATAAATTTTCCGTAATAATATTGAAAACAACTATCTGTTTTTATATTAATTGGTCAATATATTTAAAAAATATTTCCAATGAATCCTTTTCGGCATAAAAAGAATAAAGACGTTCTCTCATTTTTTCTTTTTGATTTTTTACTGCAATAATTTCTTCAAGCTTTTTTAAAAGAGCCTCTTCATCACCAGGTTTGAAACCAAAAGAAAATTCCTTTTCTTCCAGCTCGTTCATTACATTTATTTTTCCGACAAAACTATTCACTCTGAAAGCTGGTGTTCCCAATAAGGCTGCTTCTGTTGTCATTGTTTGACTATCTCCAAGGAAATAGGCTGCATAATATAAGGCATGGTGAATACGATGCAGGGGGATTTGCAGACGATACTGTTCTAAGTCAGGAGATAACGGAGTTTCGCTGGTGATAAAGACTTTAATATGATGATCTGTTGAAAGAATAAGTATTTTTGAAATGAGATCGTTATGCAGTCCTTTTTGTCCTATATCATGATGAGCAGTAAAGGAAACTAGCCTGATAATAGCGAAACATTCGTTTTTAGCTACACCCAATTCAGAAAAAATACTTGAGTCTGGTTTAAACCGTTTGGGATGCAGGTAAAACATTTCAAAGTTCCCCGGAATTCTTAGAGTTTTTTTATCCCATCGTCCCATATCGGTTGATTCCGGCGCAATAATAAGGTTGGTAAACGGAAAGCTTGAGTAGGCAAGTAAGGGAATAATATCAATATCATCATCGCTAAAGGCGATAGATTTTTTTCTAAGAATTCTTGCTGCGAGATGTGAAGCACCATTTTTTGTTATCCAGAGATCAATTTTTTCTTTTTTCGTGATCGCTAAACACTGCAAAACAGTTTTGATGTATTCAACAAAATTACCCCCTAACCCTTTTGAACCTTTACTGATAATTCGGAATGATATGCCAAGTGTTTCAGCTAAAGGAACAGCTATGTCTTTTTCACGAAGAAACCAGAGAATATTATAATTACATTGTAGTACTTCAGCTACCGGCCTAAGTACCCATAGCTGGGAAGGATGATTTGGATACAACGCTATAGTCTTTTTCATCGGTTTGGATTCAGCAGTCAACTTGAAAAATATTCTTCCATACAGCAACTTGATTGATCTTCCAACGAGCAAATCCTTTTTTCGGCAGCGACGCATTTTTCTTGAAAATATCAGGAAATATTTCTGATAAATCAGCATAGTTTCTTTTAGTGAGCCGCTGCCATTTATCTGTCAGCATCCACTCGTCACCCGGTGTGCCAAAGCCTATTTTATCCGTCCGATCAAGAATCTCAGAAATTGTATATTTTCCTAATGATTTTTTTTGCAAATACTTGGTTTCTCCAACCTGTATCTTCAGACTTTCAGGAAGACCTAAGACATATTCAATCAGACGATGATCAAGATACGGCACTCTGGCTTCCAAGGAAAAAGCCATAGAGTTGCGATCTTCCATCCGTAGCAGATGCTCCAGTTTATATTGAAAATGGCGCACCAGACTCTGGTTCAATCCGCTGACATTGAAAAACTCGTTATATATTTTGCTGTGATTAATATATTCGTAAAAAAAATCTTGCTCAATATATGGCAGCGTTCTCAAAAGAGCCTTTTTTCTTAGTATATCCGGGAGCAGCTGGAACAAGAAGGTCTGGTAAACAGAAACGTGCTGTTTTCTTAAAATATTCTTTGCCAGTTCCGAAGTCAAGCGGATTCCTTTTTTTTGCATCAGTAGCCCGTACAGATTAAAACCATGAAAATACTGGTATCCGGCAAAGCTTTCATCACCGCCTTGACCATCTAATAAAACCGTCACGCCGTTTTCTTTGGCTAGCCGCATCACCTCATACTGAGAAAAAGAAGAAGAACTTGTGGTCGGCGCATCGTTAGCGTAGATAAAATCATTCAGGCTGTTATATGCCTTGTCAGCATCCGGGAAGGTGCGGATATTTTGAAATGTGTACTGGCAGTTCAGGCTGTCAATATACTTTGTTTCATCAATGGCATGGTCGGGAAAGGAGGCCGTAAAAGTAGGGTATTTCGATCCAATATCAAAATGTTGAAAAAGTGCACCGATCATAATGGAGGAATCCAGCCCGCCGCTAAGACAGGAGCCCACCGGAACGTCACTGCGCATTCTCAGCTGCACAGATGAAATGAAAATTTCTTCAATATCTCTGTAAATTTTTTTGGTATCGTAATTTTCGTTTGAATTTAGATAGGTTTCAGGGTTCCACCATTGTGTTATGTGGAGTCCTGTTTGATCGAAGAAGGCATGGCATCCCTTGGGAATTCGTTTGATATCACGAAAAAATGTTTCGTCATAAATATCTGTTCGATTAAAAACAAGATAATCAAAAAGAGCCTGATAATTGACCGACCTGTCAAGTGCAGGGATACTACACAACGATTTAATCTCAGAAGCAAAATATAGTGTAGAATCAATAACGACGTAGTATAGCGGCTTGATACCGACCCGATCTCTTGCTAAAAATAAATGCTTCTGCTGAGTGTCGTAGATGGCAAAGGCGAACATGCCGTTGAAGCGGTGCAGACAGTCCACGCCGTAGTGCTGATATGCCTTGAGCAACACTTCTGTGTCGGTTTTGGTTCTGAATTTCCAGCCGTGGCGACTCAACTCATCTCGCAGCTCTATATAGTTGTAGATTTCGCCGTTAAAGATGAGCTGATAGCGACCATCATCCGAAGAAAAGGGTTGCTTGCCGTTGCTTGATAAGTCAATAATAGCCAGTCGCCGATGACCGAGAACAACGCAGGAGTCAGAAAACAACCCTTCTGCATCCGGCCCGCGATGTTTTTGCAGGGTATTCATCTGTTTAACCTGCCCTATATCAGATTGAGCAATTCCTGCGTAACGGAACAGACCTGCTATACCGCACATATGGATACCTCTTAAAATCTTTACTCTTCTTTGAGCTGTTCAGCGATTGACTTGAGACCCACAATTGGAAGGAATGATTTGGATATAAGGCGATATTTTTTTCATTTATCAACCAGCGTGAGCAGAGTATGTACTATCTTAGCTGCTGCAGCTCCATCACCGTAAAGTTTATCAGGAAAATCAAGTTGCTTCTGTATTGTCTTTTTGAAGTAACTTATAATTGTTTCCTTATCAATCGGTACGAGTTGATTTACACCGGTGTCCAATAACTCAATCCATTCTGTTTGATCTCGTAGAGTCAAGCAAGGTTTTTTGAAAAAATATGCTTCCTTTTGCAAGCCCCCGCTGTCGGTCATGACCAGAGAGCATCTCTCAAGAAGTGATATGGTTTCAAAATAACTGACCGGATCTGTCAATAAAAGACTATTTGATGTTATATCCAGTTTCATATTCTTAATAATTTGCATTGTTCTCGGATGGACAGGAAAAACTACTGGAATGTCACAAGAAATTTTCTGCAGAGAATCAAGTATAATTATTATCTTTTCTAGAATATCTGTATTTTCAGCTCGGTGAACAGTTGCGAGAACGAAACCGTTCCTTAATATCTCCTTATTTTGAATAAATATGTAAGGCGGTGTTGCAAATTGTTTATAATAACATACAGCATCAAACATGACATCGCCAGAGTTAAATATTTTACCGCCAAAATTTTCAAATCCCTCTGATTTTAAGTTATTAACCGATTGAAGAGTTGGACAGAAAAGAAAGTCGCTGATACGATCAGTTAGTATTCTATTGAGTTCCTCTGGCATCTTCATATTGAAGCTGCGCAATCCTGCTTCAACATGCGCTAATTTGATATGCAGTTTTTTAGCTGCAAGCGCACCCGCTAATGTTGAGTTAGTATCGCCATATACCAGAACCAAATCAGGTTTTTTATCCAAAAGAATTTTTTCAATTTGTTCCAGCATCCTGCCGGTCATAGCACCGTGAGAGAGATTGCTAATGTTTAAATTGCAAAATGGTTCCGGTATCTGCATTTGTTCAAAAAAAATACGACTCATATTCAAATCGAAATGTTGGCCGGTATGAATAATGAATTCTTCAATTTTCTTTTGGGGATACAGATTATTGTGTTTGCTGATCGCACGGGAAACAGTAGCAGCTTTAATAAACTGAGGGCGGGCACCAATGACTGTAACAATTTTCATAGAGAGCGGGTGAGCATGAGTTTCTATAACTCGACTATCAAGTTTTTTTCTTGACCGAACTTATTGGATTTTTTAGAGGCTACCCCTTGTATACCATTTCAGTAACTTCAATAAGTTAGCTTTTTTGTAAGATAGACAGAAAAAAGTAGTCCAGTTTCAATTGTATTGTCAAGTCATTTAAATAATTGATAATTAATAGTAAACTTTTAAAAACTTGATCATCGAGTATAAGGTTGACTTCTAATTCAGCGCAAACGAGTTGAGAAAACGAAACAGAATACCCTAAGTACAGTAACCTGTAAGTTCGACTAATAACTTCATGTTGGTATTTCTCGAAACTTATTGTTTTTACAGCTACTTGCATTCATATGAGTTATTAGCAAGATTTAGCAGTTGCTGTACTAGACAGAAGGCATCCCGTTGTCTCCGCTGATACTGTTAACGGATTATTTACTTCATTTCTTTGGTAAATGTTCCCTGATTGTTTCCGTTGTCCCAAGTCCAGCCTGCCCCTGATTGTGCATCTACGTAATCCTTCGGGCACCGTTTACTTCCATCTCTTACGATGATTTGAATTTGAGCAACGTCGCTGGGGTTGGTGACTATGGCAATATTTTTTCCGGAAAGAGCTGAAAATTTCGGGCTTGATGTTGGACCAAAAATGGCAGTCAAAGCAGTTCCTCCGGTAAATCCTCCAGCAAGATTAGATATCAGCTGGAGTGTAGGTTCCAAGGAGGTATGGCTTGGGATTGCAAAGTAATCAGCAAGTGCCGCAGCAATGGAGTTAGCATCTTTTTCAGCAGCTGAACAGTACGCTTTATCTCGGTATGCGATAAAGTTGGGTATGGCAACTGCCGCCAGAATTCCGATGATGGCAATAACAATCATCAGTTCAATTAGAGTAAAGCCTTTCTCGTTATTTTGGCTTTGTAATGTATTAAATGTCATTAAACTTCTCCTTTGTTGAGTAATAGATGTTGTAGTAATATACTCTTTCTCAAGCAGAATTTGTGCCAGTTCCGTAGGAGAAGGTGCTGGAAAAAATAAAATACAATCATTTCAATATGAAAAAATCTCTTAACGATTAAATTTCCGCTCTAAGCATCCCGGCAAGAATATTCTCGACAAAAGTGACTGATCCTTTATCAGGAACATCTGGCATAAAATTCTGCAAAGCCTTTTCTATGACAGGGAGAGGATAACGGGTGAAGACATTGTGCAAAGTTTTTTCAGCAGCATTAAGTTGGCCGTTTATATAATAAGCTGCTGCCAAAGAAAGCTGATATTCTGAGTTGCTTGGCCACAGGTTAGCAGCTTTTTGGAGAAAAAAAAGTGCATTTGGATAACTTTTATATTTAATCAGAATAAGCCCCATAAGATATAAACCTTTTGGTTTGTTTAATGATTTACGTATGATTTGCTGCATGTATTTCTGAGACGCCTCCAAATCTCCCAAGCGGTAACTTGCTGAGGCAGCCAAGTATTTTGCTACTACATAGGACGGATATTCTGTGATAAGAGTTTCAGCATCCTCCAAAGATTTTTGCGGTAAATTAAGTTGCAGATATGACTGCACCCTTCTTGTCAAGCAGTGTTTATCATTTTTCTTTACTTCAACACATTGATTAAAGAAAGAAACTGCTTCTTCATATTGCCCTGACTCATAATGTGTCTCTCCAAGAGATTGGAAAGATATAAATTGTGATCGTATCGGATTTGGTGCAAGATAAGAATTCTGTAACGATTTTTCAAAAGCAAGGTATGCTTTCTTATTTTGACCATTTTTTTGGTACCATCTTCCCAAAAAACTTGCAGCACGAGGATTTGAAGGAGCTTTCCGGAGACCATCTGTCCATAAAGTGCCTTCATTTGCCCAAGCAAGGTTTCTGATATAGGTCGCCTGACCGGAAAGAATAAGAAAACATACTGTTCCTGATGCAATAGCAACACGCCCGAAAGGCGAGAGTTTGCTTGTCCCATAGACTGCTTGGGCAATCAGAAAGCTGATAGGCAGAAAGAGAAAAAAGGAAGGGAGATAATTTCTATGCTCAAAAATCAACTCTAACGGTAAAATTGTTGATTCTATAATATGATTAAGAAAGAAAAAAAGAACTGAAAAACAAAGCAAAGGATGCTTCTTGAGAAAAAAAATCGACAGGCCAATCAAGGTGAAGATGGTTCCAATGGCGGGCAAAGTCGTCCACGGGGTAAAAAGAGATGTTGACAGTTGTATATTATGAACTAGGGAAAGACGAGACACCAGAGGAAAAAATATTTGCGACAGGTACAGCAGGACGATTCTCGGTTCCGTCAAAATGCGTTCACTTAAAGTAAACGAACGACCTTCATAACTGTCGCTCAGTCGAGATAACTCGAAAATATTTAACAAGTTTTTTCCGAGAAGAAAATGCGTTACAAAGAGACCTGCAAGTAAAGCAGCGAAACTGGTGACAGCAATCCAAACCAGTTTTTGTTTTGAAATACGATGGCTAAAAAAAGAAATTTCCAACAACAGGAGCGAAGCCGGCAGCATAACAGCGTTTTCCTTGCCGCCTATTCCTGCAAGAAAGAAGAGAAAAGTCAGGGCCGCCCAACGTATGTATTGTTTTTCTGTCCGTGCCTTCAGATAGCTGTAAATAGCAAGAACGGTAAACATTGCAGCCAAGGAAGCCATGCGCTGAACAATATAGGTGACAGCTTGGGTTTGAATGGGAGCTGTTGCCCATAATGCAGCGGCCAGCAGGGCAATGAAATAATTTTTTGGGATCTCTTCTTCTGTTGCGTTTGCCAACCGCATTATTTGAAGGAGGACAAGAAAAAGAAAAAACGCCGTGATAATGTGAATAGCTATATTGACTATATGATAACCAATTGGATTGTCTTGACCGAAATACCAGTTGAGTGCAAGAGTAAGACAGGAAACTGGTCGATATAATTTAGGATCTGACCAGTCAGAGCGAGAAATTAAAGTGCTGACAAGAGACTTCAGGTGAAAATCAGTCAAGTGCAGAGATGGATTTAACAGAATATTTGGTTCGTCATCAAAATGCCAAGAAGCATGAAACGTGTTTGAATATATCAAACAAATCAGAGCGGAAAGCAGAAAAAAAATATGAATATTTTTGCTTTGTTTTCTTTTAATGATGTTATTCCGCATGTGTCTTGAGGAGAAGTAATTTATGAGAACGAATTGACAAGGAAATAATATTTTCTATCTCTTTTAAAGAATTCTTATCTATTTCATTAAATTTTACTCTCAGTTTTAATGATTCTTTTATACGGACCAATGAGTACTTTTCCAAAAGCCCATGTATTGTTTTTTGCATCAAAGAAATTCTGTCACTTTTATGAAAGCTTGCTGCAAGAGCAAGCTGATATTTTATCACAGTTGGTGACAGTTTAGCGGCTCTCTGTAAAAATAACAGGCTATTTTGATACGCTCCATTTTTCATAAGTAAAACTCCGGTCATATACATGACCTGATCATTATCTAGAAAAGAATGGGCAACTAATTTTTGTATCCAGTGTAGGGATGTTTCGTAATCTTCTGCTAAATAAGCAGCTGTAGAGACCAGATATTGGTACTCATCTACATGTGTTGGCAGTTTAAGAGCATCTAAGAGTGCTTTTCGGGGCATATCAAGTTGGAGAAACGCAACCGTTCTATTTTTCAAGCAAGATTCATATTCACCTGTTTCATCTAATTCTAAACAGTCATTAAAATATCGGATTGCCTCCTCATAGTGCCCTTCTAAATAACTCACGGCCCCTAAGTCATTAAATGCAGTTTTTTTTATAAACTCAGGAGAGGCAGCTCGGTCTGCATTCATCAATGATAGTTTAAAATAATGAGAAGCGACTTGATTTTGACCAAAATGGCGATAATGATTACCCAGGTAAGAGGCTGCCCTGGAACTGTTTGGTGCTTTACGTAAGGCATCAGACCATAAACTTTCTACTGTTGCCCATGCCTGATTGCGCGTGTAGGTGGCATGGCCGGAGATAACAAGAAAAAGGCTGGTGCAGAGTATGGCTGTTGCCCGACGAAATTTTGGCTGCTGTGGTGTGCTGTATAGAATATGCGCAACAAGAATTCCGACTGGAAGGAATATAAAAAACGAAGGTAGATAATTTCGATGCTCAAAGATAAGTTCCAGCGGTACGAATGTGGATTCTACTGTATGATTGAGAAAAAAGAAAAGAACAGGAAAACAAAATAGAGGGTGTTTTTTCAGAAAAAATAACGAGCTTGATATCACTAAAAAGATAGCCAAAATGGCTGGCAGGGTGGTCCACGGTGAAAACATTGAAGTGGACAGAATAATATCGTGTTCAATTGAAAGGCGCTGAACGTTCGGAAGTACAATTTGAGAAAGATACATCAGAACAATCCGTGGTTCTGTCAGCAGACGTTCCTTGAGTGTAAAGGAACGCTCATCGTAGCCATCCAGAAAACTGAATAAATTTTCTGGATGAAATGAAGAAATATCCAAGCCATGACGGATAAAAAAGAATCCTGTGGTAAAAGCTGCAGCTGCGATCAGGATAATGGAAATGATGTATTTTTTTGAAATACGATGATGAAAAAAAGACAGTTCAACCAGAAGGAGAGAGGCCGGTAGCAGGATCGCATTTTCCTTGCTGCCCAGTGCAGCACAAAAAGACACTAAACTGAGAGAAAACCAGAGATATTTCTTTCCTTGAGCCGCAGTCTTTCCACGCAGGTAAGAATAAATGCCAATAATACTGAACATTGCCGCCATAGCAGCCATGCGCTGGACGATGTAGGTGACAGCTTGCGTCTGAATGGGGGCAAGTGCCCAGAAGAGAGTCGCAAGCAGAGCGGCAGCAATAAAAAATTGCGGAGGATATTGCTTTTTATAAGAGATCCGCAAAAGCAGGTGCAGGGTCAAAAAAAGAAACCAACCAGTCAGAATATGAATGGCAAGGTTCACGGCATGATAACCGAATATATTATTTTGACCGAAATACCAGTTCAGCCCAAGTGTCAGGCAGGCAAGAGGCCGATAAATTTTACCAGGAGAGGTAGGATGCGCTTGCAGGGTTGCGGCAAGCTGCTGAAAGGTCAATTCCGAGATGTGAATTCGACTGTTTGTAAGAATATTTGGCTTATCATCTAACTGCCAAGTGGCCTTCCATGAATTTGAATAGACAAGAAGTACTATACTGAGGAATAATAAAAATCTATACCTGTTCATTTCAATAGAATTGTTCCCATATAAGTTTACAGGCCCATTTTTTTTATCGGAAGTTATTTAGGAACAGCTCTGGTAAACAAAAAAAGGGAGGGAAACGCCCCCCCTTCTTGTCTTGCTTGGAACGATTATTCCATATTTTTATGGAATGTTCTTGTGGCTGAACTCCAACCGGCCGCTGCCTGAGCTGTCATATAGTCATCAGGGCATCGACCGCTGCCGTCTAGCACTGCAATAGTGATACCGTCAACAGTGCCGCCGAGTGTTGCACTGTTATCACCAGACATAGCAGACAAACGTAAGCCCCCAGTACTGTTGGGACCACCGGAATGAGTCACGGTGGACCAACTAGTATGCGAAGGAATAGCAAAATATTCAGCGACAGCACCAGCCAAACTGTTTGCATCTTTTTCAGCAGCCGAACAATATGCCTTATCACGATAAGCAATAAAGTTCGGGATAGCAACAGCTGCCAAAATACCGATGATGGCGATAACGATCATCAGCTCGATCAAGGTAAAACCTTTTTCGTTCGCTTGGATTTTTGATTTATTCAATTTCATGGTGTTCCTCCGTTTTCAGGAAAAGTTTTTTAAAGGTCGATCCGTGCCGACATTTCTCATTTGTCTCTTATATTACATTATCTATGCCAGGCTGCCTTTCCTGGAGGACATTATTTTTTCAGCTAGCTTTAACAGGGTTTTACAGATTGCCCCCCCCCTTGCGCCTCTCGGAACTTTTACCTCACTCTTTCACGGAGACAAATTCTGCCACAGAAGATGACAAAAAATGTCAGTTTGACAGCGAAGGGCAGGTTAATACAGCTCTGCATCTTGAAATGAACCAGCTGCGCTATCTTTTCCAGACAGGCAAGGCTTACCCTGAAGAGGCCAAGCGATTTTTATTTCAGGGTCATTCCAGATAATAGCCCGTTCATGCTCCGGTGCATAATAATCTGTCGCCAAATAGAAAAACTCAGCTTTTTCAGAAAGGACGAGGAATCCGTGAGCAAAACCTTCCGGCACCCAAAATTGCCGCTTGTTTTCAGCAGAAAGGTATTCGCCCACCCATTGCCCGAAGGTCGGAGAATTTTTACGCAGATCCACGGCCACGTCAAAAACTTCGCCTGCAATGACTCGTACCAGCTTCCCCTGTGGTTGCTGAACCTGATAATGGAGTCCTCGCAGGACATTTTTGCCGGACGAAGAGTGATTATGCTGAACAAAAGTGGTCTTCAGGCCGGTGGCCTCTTGCCAGTGGAGCTGGTTGAAACTCTCGAAAAAAAAGCCCCGGTCGTCACCAAAGACCTTGGGTTCAACAATAAGGACGTCGGGGATAGATGTTGCTCGTACCTTCATAGCTGCTGATTCTGTTTGAAGTTAAGAAAAGAGGCTACTTGCCGTACATCGCTGCATAGTATTCTTGGTAGGAACCATCCATAACCGATTTCATCCACGCCTGATTATCCAGGTACCAGGTGACTGTTTTTTCAATCCCCTGTTCAAAGGTGTATTTCGGGGTCCAGCCCAATTCTCGGTCGATCTTATCTGCGTCAATGGCATAGCGGCGATCGTGGCCAAGGCGATCTTTCACAAAGGTGATCAAAGAACGTCTCACTTCACCTGAGGGGAGGAGCCCAAGCTTTTCATCAAGCATATCGCAGAGGAGCTCTACAACCTGGAGATTATTTTTTTCGTTATGCCCGCCTATATTATAAGACTCTCCTAATCTTCCCTGCTCCACGACCTGGACAATGGCTTCGCAATGGTCTTGCACATAGAGCCAATCGCGCACATTGCCTCCGTCTCCGTAGACCGGGAGTTCTTTTCCCTGCATGCCGTTGTTGAGTACCAAGGGAATCAATTTTTCCGGGAA
>JQIA01000419.1_pt1 | contig 21212 bp, 19 predicted proteins | sample 811431 | NCBI WGS metagenome assembly JQIA01 (sample SAMN02998118, study PRJNA258478) | marine sediment metagenome | biome: marine; feature: seafloor; material: sediment; isolation source: oil-polluted sediment collected from 3 locations (0.5 km, 0.7 km and 0.9 km)... | place: USA: Gulf of Mexico ...
TGTGAGATAAATAGTTTTAATTCAACCCTAAAAAATAACAATTAGGAATCCACATGCCAAATCGCAATAAAATAAATCTAATTAAGGCTTCAGCGTTCTCGCTAGTTGCCTTGTTCATGGCAGGGAATGCAGCTATTGCAGGACCTTTCGAATCATCCGTCGCTATTGAAAAGCAAATCAATAAAGCTTCAGTTAAAACTCAAAGTAGTGTTGATCGTTTTGCCGATCAAACGCTTGATTTAAATGTTGACTATAAAGCGACACTGCAATTGATTGATAGTCTTCGTATATACAACAATCAATTAGAATTACTTATTAAATCTCAGGAAAATGAGATGGCATCTATTACTCGTGAAATGGCGACTATTGATGCAACAGAGCGTGGTGCGATTCCTCTAATGAATGAAATGATTGCATCAATCGATAAGTTCATTCAGCTTGATATCCCTTTTAAATTGGAAGCTCGTCAAGAAAGAGTTAACAAGCTAAAGAATTATATGATTCGTGCGGATATTCCGAACTCAGAAAAATATAGAAAAATTCTAGAAGCATACCAAGCTGAAATTGGATACGGCGAAAGTATTGCTGCTTATCAAGGTGTTGTTAATGTGAGTGGCGAAGAGGTCAGAGTTGACTTTTTACAGGTTGGTCGTGTTGCACTTGTGTATTTAACACTTGATGGAAATAATGCTGGTTTTTATAATATAGCGACTGGAAATTACGAATCTTTGGATAGTGATTACATTCGTTCGATAGAGCACGGTATTAAAATGGCAAATAAGCAAGCGACGATGAATCTTATCGAACTTCCAATCCCTGCAGCGAAGAGGGCTGAATAATGAAAATTAATAAAATAATAGCCAAAACCGGATTAGTTGCACTAATTGCTTTGTCTTGTTCATTCGGATCATTACAAGCTGAAGAAGCTGCTAAAAAAGATACAGGAGCAATTGTTGTTCCTGCTGCAGATACCTTAGCTGAATTGCTAAAATTGGTTAAAGCAGACAAAATCCGTCAATCTAGCTTAAATAAAAAGCGTGTGTCTGAATTTAGAAATGCGCGTAATCAACAAAGAAGTCTTTTGAATCAAGCAAAAGCTGAACAAAAACGTGAAGAAGACAGAACCAAGCGTCTTAAAGCTCAATATGATGTTAATGAAAAGAAGTTGGCAGAATTAGAAGCCGCTAAGATGCTTAAAGCTGGTTCATTAGGTGAAATGGTCGGTGTTGTACGTCAAGTTGCTGGTGATTCTGCTGCGCGTTTTCAACGTTCTGTGGTAACGGCTCAATTTCCTAACCGTCATCAATTCTTAGAAGAGTTAGCTCAATCAAAAGTATTTCCTGAAATACCAGCGATTCGTAAACTTTGGGTAGAAATTCAAAATGAGATGACTGAACAAGCTAATGTTGTAAAATTTACAACAGAGATTGTTAATAGAGAAGGACGAAAGGAAGAAAGAACTATCGTGCGTATTGGTGGTTTTAACTTGGTATCAAATGAAGAATACCTAGTTTTTAACTCTGGTTCTCAAGATATCAATCAACTTTTAAGCCAGCCTAAAGGCTCTTTTGTTGATACCATTGAACCGTATCAAGCTGCTTCTACTGGTGTAGCGAGATTAGCAATTGATCCTTCAAGAGGAAGTATTTTGACTATTGAAGTTCAACGTGAATCATGGCCTGAGCGTGTTGAAAAGTATGCTGGTGTAGTTGGTGTTGCTATCGGTGTTGTATTATTTTTCGGTCTATTAGTTGTTTTAGAAAGACTGATCGTTTTAACATCGTTAAAAAGTAAAATGAATGCTCAAGCTAAATCTAGTACGCCTGGTAATAACCCATTAGGCCGTATCATGGCTGTATACTTAGCAAACAAGGATAGTGATACAGAAAATCTAGAGCTTAAATTGGATGAAGCAGTACTGAAAGAGACTCCTAGAATAGAACGTGGTGTAACGATCATTAAAGTGTTCGCAGCTGTTTCACCGTTGATGGGTTTATTAGGAACAGTTACCGGTATGATTGAAACTTTCCAGAGTATTACATTATATGGAGCTGGTGACCCTAAAGTAATGGCAGGCGGCATTTCATCTGCACTGATTACTACGGTACTAGGAATTGTCGCGGCATTGCCACTCATTCTGCTTCACGCAGTTGTTTCAGGTATGGCGAAAGGTCTTAACCATATGCTGGAAGAGCAAAGTACAGGTCTTATTGCACAGCATGAAGAAGAAGCTGGAGCATAGACTATGCTATTTCTAGACGAACTATTTGATACAGTCTCCAAATTTATCGATATTGGTGGTAATGTTTTATGGTTTATCGCTGCTGCGTTGGTTGTTATGTGGACGCTAATTATAGAAAGAATGTGGTATTTTAGTCAGGCATATCCACGTGAAGCGAGATTAATGATCGCTCAGTGGGATGCCCGTGAAGATACCACCTCTTGGAAAGCTCATCGCATCAGAGAGGCGTGGATCTCTCAGATGACCCAGAAGCTAAATTCCAAACTCTTAGTCATAAAAACCGTTGTGACTATTTGTCCTATGATTGGATTACTGGGAACAGTAACTGGCATGGTAAGTGTATTTGAGTTGATGGCAATAGCTGGAACCGGTAGTGCTAGATTGTTAGCTGCAGGTATTTCACAAGCAACTGTACCTACTATGGCAGGGATGGTTGCTGCACTTTCTGGACTATTTGTTAGTGCTAGATTGGAATATTCAGCTAATGTTCGAGCTCATGAGCTTGCGGATCATATGCCTCACCATTAAATAATAAGAACTAATTAGGGATTAGATTCTTCTTTTCCCTAATTAAAACCTGTAAATTTGAAAACTAAAACAGTTAACCTATGAGATATTGCTCTTTTATGGTTAATCTTGTTTTTGAATTGAACTAGATCTTATAACTAGGTCTTAGGAATAAAATTATGGCAAAAAGAAAGGCTAGACCAGCGCAGGATGAAGCGCAAATTGATATGACACCGATGTTAGACATCGTTTTCATCATGCTGATTTTCTTTATCGTAACTGCTTCGTTTGTTAAGGAATCAGGCATCACGGTTGATAAACCAACTGCTGAAACTGCTACTAAGAGACCCAAAGCAAATATATTTATTGGTATCGATAATCGTGGTGATATATATATGCTTAAAAATAAAGTGGACAAAGATGCAATAAAAACAATGCTAGAAGATATGTTATTAGAAAATCCAGAGAGTACCATTGTTGTACAAGCTGATAGTCGAGCAGAATCTGAATCTTTACTTAAGGTATTAGATGCGGCTAAAGCTGCTGGTGTTAAAAATATTTCTGTCGCGGCGGAGCAATAAAATGCAAAGAATATTAATAGGATTAGTAGTAGGAAGCGGTGTTACATTCAGTTTATTTATTCTGATGGCATACCTTATAAAAGCTGATGTTCGCCCACCCGGTGAAGTGGATAGAATATCTATACAAATCAGCATGGTTGAACCAGATGATGATATCAATTTACTAAAGCGTAAATTACCTAAAAAACCTCAACCACCTAAAGCTCCACCGCCACCTCAAACTCGTAGAGTTGCGAAGGCTCAAAAACCAAAGCTAAACAATCTTAATATAAATATGGAAAGAATTGATGTAGCGGTTGCAGGTAGTGGAATGTATTTAGGCGCTCCAGGCGAGGGCAATATGGGAGATGGTGAAGCAATTCCTATGGTTGTTATACAGCCACGGTATCCAAGAAAAGCTGCGATGGAAGGTATTGAAGGTTGGGTTAAATTTAAATTTACTATTCAACCGGATGGTACACCAACTGATGTGGAATTACTGGATGCTAATCCAAGGCGTATTTTTGAACGTGATGCAAGACGAGCTATCTACAAATGGAAATTCAAGCCTCAAGTAGTCGACGGTAAAGCTGTTGAGCAAAAAGGCATGGTTTACACCATGGAATTTAAATTGGGCGAATAATCGAATTAAACAATCGTTTGATTTTATTTTGAACGACAAAAATTCGATTTTATAGGACTATAAAAGATGACACTAAAAAAACTATCAAAATCTTTGTTTTATGTTTCTGCCTTAGTATTTGCAACTAATTCACTAGTTGTTTCATCGGCAGAAGATAAAAAGAAAGAAGTAAAGAAAGAGCCAAAAATTGAAATAAATGTACCAATCACAAAATTAACAAAAAACTGTAAGCCGTTAATCAACAAAAAGATGAAATTGCCTAAAGTTCCAATTAGGGGGCTGAGTGAGCGTTCAAGTAAACGTATTAATCGCGCCTTAGAAAAAATGGCAGAAGAAAAATATGATGAAGCTTTGGAGCTATTTATTAAGCTTTTAGATTCAACTAAAGATCAAAATGTTAAAGCTATCACAGCTCGTTATATTGGTTATCTTTATGCACAACAGAGTAAAACTGATGGAGCTATGAAATATTTCAGTATGGCATTGGATTTCGGGAAAGGTTATTTACAGCATAGAGAAATGCAAGATCTGACTCAGAATGTTGCATCGATGTTATTTAGTGCAGATAAAAAAGAAGACTCCTTAAAATTGTTAGAACGATGGCTCAGTAATTCTATTGTAGATAATCATAATGTTTATTTATTATATAGTGCAATATTAGAAGATACAGGTAAATCAAAAGAGTCAATATGCCCAGCATATTGGTCTGCAAAGGTTGCTCCTAAGCCGAATAAAAATGCGTTTCAGTTAATGCTACAAGGTCATTTTAATTTTAAAGATATGGATGGAGCTCAAGCCATTCTTATCCAACTAATTAAATATTTTCCTGAAGATAAGGGCAATTGGCGGAACCTTTCATCCATTTATATGCAACAAGATAGTACTTCTGACGCACTAGCTGTAATGGAGATGTTCTATGTGCAGGGTATGATGGAAAAAGAAAGCGACTACAAACAACTGTCCGCTATTTTTGCTTGGAGTGAAATTCCTTTTAGAACCGCTCAGATTTTAAAAGAAGGTTTAGATAAAAAAGTTGTTGAGGATACAGAGAAAAACTGGAAAAATGTTGCGCAAAATTTCCATATTGCTCAAGAAATTGACAAAGCGGTTTATGCTTATGGACGTGCTGCTGATCAATCATCAGACGGTGAAAATTTGCTAAAACAAGGCGAGTTATTAGCTGATGATGAGCAATTTAAGAAATCGATTACTAAACTAGATGCCGCACTTAAAAAAGGCGTAAAGGATGAAGGGAAAGTTCATTACAGAAAAGGACTTGCTTATTTAGGGCTTAAACAATTTAGCCGAGCGATTACTCACCTTGGTAAAGCAACTAAATATAAAAAATGGCGTAAACGTTCTGTACAATGGTCTGGCTATGCTAAGACACAAAAGAGAAACGCTGCTAAACTTTAATAATTCTTTTAGTTTAATGCATAAAAAAACTAGCTCTTTTGCTAGTTTTTTTATGCATACTATTTATGAGATAAGAGGTATTAATCATTAAATTTATTTAAGTAAGTATCTGTTGTTAGAATGTACTGGTTTTTAACAGATAGCATCACCTACCTATCAGCCATGTTAAGTGTTATCAATATACTAATATTGGATGGTTTGAAATAGAAATTGAGCCATATATTTAAAACTTGATAAATACTCAGCTCCAAGGTTACAAGTAATAAAAATCGTTAGAGGTGTGTATAAAAAGAAGCCTACTCGTATCTCAACGCATCGATTGGATCAAGGTTTGCAGCTTTTGCTGCAGGCAAAATACCAAACAAAATACCTACAAAAGCTGAAAAACCAAAGGCTAAACCAATAGCCCAAAGTGGGACATTAGCTGGAGGGAAACCGGGAATAGACGCCGATGCTAAAAGCCCTAGGCCATATCCCAATATGATACCTATTACACCACCGAGCAACGAAAGAACAATTGCTTCAATCAGAAACTGAAGCAATATATGATGTCGCTTTGCGCCGATCGCTTTGCATATTCCAATTTCTCTTGTTCGTTCTGTAACGGATACAAGCATAATGTTCATGATTCCAATTCCACCTACAATAAGCGAAATACTAACAATACCTCCAAGAACAATAGTCATGGTATCAATGATTGCAGAGATACCAGATGTTAATTGCTCTGGAGTTTCGATTTTAAAGTCATTTTCATCATCTGATTTTAGTCTGTGCTCTCTGCGTAGAATTCTGGTCAATCGTTCTTTTATTAAATTTAATTGTGCAATATCTTTAAGTTGCAATTGAACAAAGATATCTGGGCGTTGTAAATTTCCGTTAAGTCCTTTCATAGTATTGTAAGGAAGAATAGCAAAGTTATCTTGGCTAAAACCAAAAAATGAACCTTTTGGTTCCGCCACCCCAATGATTTTTAGCCATTCTCCAGCATAATTGATGAACTCCCCAAGAGGTTTTTTAGGAAGCTCTAAATCTTCTATCAATTTATGCCCAATAACGACAACTTTCCTTCTTGTTTGGTTGTCGCTGTATGAAATAAAACGACCTAATTTAAGATCGATATTTTGAACATTCTGATAATTATGCGTTGAGCCTGCAACCTGAGCAAAGCTTTGGCGCCCTTCGTACTGAATGGCATTTGTGCCTCCAACAGTTGAGCCTAGTTGAGGTGTAATAAATGCAATCCCAGAAGAGTTACGTTTGATAGCGTTAAGATCACTATCAGTAATCCTTGAAATTTTTCCTTTAAAACTTTCGCTCCGGGATGTATGTGAGCGAATAGAAATCGAATTTGAGCCAAAACCTTCAAACTGTTTATTGATAGAGAAGCTTAAACCTTGAATGACTGAAACAACTGCAATGGTCGATGCAACGCCAATAATGATACCAAGCGTGGTTAAAAAACTTCTAAAACCATGCGCGCGGACAGAGCTGATCGCACTTCGAAAGCTCTCGATAAGACTAAACATTAGCAGTATCCTCATAACTTAAAGGTTTTGAAGTCTTTCCATTAAGATAATCCTCAAGCACTCTACCATCGCTTAACCTAACAACTCTATGACAATGTTTTGCAATTTCATCTTCATGAGTCACCATAATGATCGTTTGCCCTTCACTATGTAACTGATCAAACAGTGCCATAATATCTTTAGTTGTCTGAGTGTCTAAGTTACCTGTTGGTTCGTCTGCGAGTAGTATTGAGGGGTTGGTAACCAAAGCTCTAGCAATTGCAACTCGCTGTCTTTGTCCACCCGATAGCTCACTTGGAATATGGGTTGATCTATCACTTAGATTAACCTTACTAAGTGCTTCCAGAGCTAATCTTTTTCTCTCATCCATACGAATACCCTTGTAAACAAGTGGCAACATAACATTATGAAGTGCGCTGGCTCTTGGAAGTAGATTAAAACTTTGGAAAATAAAACCAATTTCCCTATTTCTAATTTCTGACAATTCATCTTGGCTTAAAAGTGATACATTTTTGTGGTTAAGAAAGTATTCTCCAGTGGTTGGTTTATCTAAACAACCTAAAATATTCATCATCGTTGACTTACCTGAACCGGATGAGCCAATAAATGCGATATACTCATTCTTTTCAATCGTCAGGTTTATATCATCAAGCGCTTTAACCGTTTGATCACCCATTTCATAGTACTTTCGGATATTATTAAGAGAAATTAATGGCATAGATATTCACTCATTTTGTTCTGTTCAAATAGTTCTATCCAAGTTTTTATTTAGATTTTATCATCATCATTTACTATAATTGAAACCTGATCGCCATCTTTTAAATGCCTTAATATTTTATCGGGTCCTGTTATTAGCAAATCACCCGACTGAAGACCTGACAAAATTTCTTGATAATCATCATCAGAAATCCCCGTTTCTATCATTATTTTTATGGCTATTTGCTCTTCAATGACAAAAACAAAGTTATCAACTCTATCTTCGTCATTGTCTTCATCAACTCTAATTGCTTTTATCGGGGCTGCGAGTCTTTCTTGTTCGCCTTGAATAAAAACTTCGGCACGGCAACTCATTCCGGGACGAAGAGCAGGGTTTCTGTCATTACTCAGTTTTAGTTTTACTGCGAAACTAAGACTTTGCCTACCTAGTGCTCGTTTTGCACTTGAAGCGATTGATTCAACGGTTCCAATCAAAGGATTGTCTGCAAAAGCGATGGCTATTATCTCTGCTGTTAGACCAATCTTTACATCTGCAATATCGGCTTCATCAATGTTGATTTCCGCAAGCATGCTATCTGGGTTTGCAATTGTCATTAGGGAAGAGCCAGCAATGTTTGTCGTACCAGAAATTGCAGTTTCGCCTTGTTTGATATCTAACGATGTAATTAATCCATTTATGGGTGAGAGCACTTTTGTTTTTGATAATCTATCTTTTGCTTGTTCTAAAAGTGCTTTTACCTGTTTTAATTGTTCAATTGCACCATCTTTATCAACTTGAGCTAATTTATGCCGATGTGCTGACGACTCGTACGCGTCAAGGTCGAGCAAGCCTTTTTTAAACAATTCATTACTGCGTTTCAATTGTCTTTTTAGATTACTAACAACCAATTTTTGTCTTTCGATCGCGACAGATTGTTGATTGAGTACGGCTTGCTGCTGTTCTACTGCTGCTAAATAGGATTCATCGTCAATTTGAAGAACAATCTGACCTTCCTTAACTTCATCACCTTCTTTTACAAAAAGTCGAGTGACTTTACCAATGACTTCTGCAGATAACTTAACTTCTTGCTCATGCTTTAATTGCCCAGAAGCTAGGATTGAAGCCTTAATTTTATGTTGAGAAACTACCTCTATTATGACTTCCTTTTTTTCGTCGGAAGAAAAGTAACGCTTGGAAACTGGGATCGCTATTACAGCAATCACTAATAAAGAAAGGATAAGAGGTTTTTTCATAAAAATAACGTCCAAATTCCATAGATTCCAACAAATGGTATTAGAACAACGGTTGCAGAAGTTGACATCGATTTACCCGTCCACTGTTGATAGCCAATAATCATGATATACATTGACCAAAATTTAGTTAAATCAAGCGAGGCGAGCATTTTACCTACACCTTTGCTTGCGTCCAATTCAAAGAACAAATCATTTAAACTAAGCGGGTTGAGTGTTTCAAAAGCAAGCTGACCATTTGTGGAGGAAAAAATATAAACCATCATTGCGAGATACGACAAAAGCGCCGGTAGCGAACTCCACGCAATAAATGACATCCACTGTTTAAATTGAAAACCGTCGTTAGTAATATTTGAAACAATGACAAAATAGGCCGCTTGAATAACGAATACTATGGCTACTCCAATTGAAGCTGTAATGGCGGTAATTGATGCCATAGTTGTTTGACTCATCATTGAAAATACCGCTCTTGCTTCATCCTGTTCTGATTTACTAAGCTCTCCCGCTGATATTTCAACCATATGGTCAATATACCATTGGTAGTCTACCGCAACGTAATAGTAAGCAAACACAATTACAGTAGCGCTCATTAATGTGAGTAAAGGCAGTAAAACATTATAATTTTCTTGAACCTGTTGCATTGCTTCAGCAGGAGAGGTAAATATATTGCTAAGTATTGTCGAATAGCTAGTCGACGAAGGTTGATAAGACGTATTGTTATTTTCGTCGTTGATACCCTTGTTGTTGTTGCCAGTTTGATTATTATTTTCTGACATTTTTTAATCCTCACTTGTTATTAATTTTCCTGATAGGCATTCTAATCTAAAAATGAAATATTGATACTTTTATCATTTAAATGAAATATTTACTTACTTAAAACGTTGATAAAGCTAACGTATAGAGCGAGATAAGATTGTTTGTTTTAATTAACTGTAATAAAGTGCATAACGAATCAAATCATTAAACATTCCATAGAAAGCTGTAATTAAAATACTAACAAAAGAGAAACGGGAAAGGAGGCTTGCATGATAGCAGTCAAAAATTTAAAGAAGCGTTTTCGCTTAGATAATAAAACTTTGAAAGAAAACCGTAAAAAAGATCCTAGCACCTTGGATCCAAGAGAAGAAGGGCATTGGTTTAACGCAGTTAAGGATGTTAGTTTTAGTTGTGAAAAAGGTAAAGTCCTCGGTTTGTTAGGGCCGAATGGTGCAGGTAAAACAACTAGTTTGAGGATGTTATCGACTGCATTACAGCCAACTAGTGGTCAAATAATCATCAATGAGCAAGATGTAGTTGCTGACCCTTTAATTATGCGACAGCGTATAGGTTTTTTATCCGGTACTACGAGCTTATATCATCGTTTAACGGTGAGAGAAAACGTCAAGTATTTTGGACGTTTACACGGAATGTCTGAAGAAAAATTAGATGAACAGTGTGAAAAGATATTCGATTTACTTGATATCCAATCTTTCGCCGACAAAAAGGCAGATTCACTTTCAACCGGTATGAAACAACGTGCAAACATTGCCAGAACAGTCATCCATAATCCTGAAGTTATCGTATTAGATGAGCCTACAACGGGCTTAGACGTTATCTCTGCGAAAACAATCTTAGATTTTATTGAATCTTATAAAAATAGTGAAGTGCCTGTTATCTTTTCGACGCACCATTTGCACGAAGTTGAACGTCTGTGTGATAACGTTGTAATGATCGATGAAGGTGAAACTAAATTTTCTGGATCACTCGAAGAATTTAAAGGGCTTGTACCGAGTGGAGACCTTTACGATGTTTTTGTCAATCTCGTAAATCCTAGAAATCAGAACAATAAAGAGGTGGCATAATATGTGGAAAGTCTACTTTAAAGAACTACTAGAGTTAACGCGTGATAAAAAAACGCTTATCTTTACCATTTTGCTACCAACTCTTGTTATGCCAGTGATTATGATTGGATTTGGCGCTTTAACTGCAAAAATAGCTAAAAAAGCAATTGATGAAAGTTTGAATTATGTGATTGTTGGTGAGGCTTATTACCCAGAACTAAGCCAAGCGCTTAAAGATAATGAGTCTTTAATTTTAAAAAATTTAGAGCAAGGAATCACACCTGAACAAGCCATTAAAGACGAGACGATCCGTTTTGCAATTAGTATCCCAGATGACACAGAATATAAATTGGAAAATGGATTAACAGCGAACATCGAAATTTTATATAATGATTCTTCAACGACGAGCCGAATAATATTTAGACGGGTTGAATCGTCTCTTGAAACGTTAGAGGAAGATCTCGCAAAGAGTAGAATTTCAGCATTAGGTTTATCTCAAGAGCAAGGAGAGGGGTTGATTGAGCCGATTAAGCTAACAAAAAACTCTACTGCAAATAAGCGAGAGTCTATCGGAGAAAAAATTGGAGGTTTTTTACCTTATATTCTAATTCTTTTAGGACTTTCTGGGGCAATGTACCCAGCAATTGACTTAGGTGTAGGAGAAAAAGAACGCGGCACTTTAGAAACACTTTTGTTAACCCCCATTCCGCGTTTTCAGATTGTTTTCGCAAAATTTTTAGTTATATTTACGACTTCTTTTTTGGCGGTATTTTTCTCCCTGGTAAGTTTTGCACTGATTATTACAGTGCTAGGACCTATGATGTTTACCAGCATGAGTAATGGTGGAAATACAGCGATGACGGAAGTCTTAAACTCATTTTCGACAATATCAATCCTTGATATATTGTTAATGTTTTTGATGCTGGTTCCTACCGCTGCAATATTTGCGTCTTTGTTACTCAGCGTATCAATCTATGCTCGAACCTTTAAAGAAGCCCAAAATTATATGTCGCCATTAATGATGATATCTATTTTTCCTTTAATATTGGCGTTGCTACCTGGTGTTAAATTAGATTGGGTATGGGCATCAGTTCCGCTCACTAACGTCGCTTTAGCGATTAAAGAGATATTCAAAGGAACCATTGATTATAATATGCTATTTGTTATTTTTGGTTCGACCACTATTGTCGCGGGCATATTGTTATATCTTTGTAGCTGGTGGTTTCAGAGAGAACAAGTATTATTTAGAAACTAAGAGCCCAAACTTAAGGAATCTTGGTTTTCACTCTCTCTAGTCTATACTTTAGGTAATTTTTCTAAATTCACCTATAGACTATTATGGCTTCATTGCCGAACAATAAAAAAGCTTGGTTAAGACGATTAAAAAAGTCGTCTTTGCCTAGCTTTGTCAAAAGCATTAAAGTGCTGTCAAATACTCAATCTTTTTCTCAATCACATATTTCTGATTTAGCAAAAATCATTCTTAAAGATCCCTCTATCACAACCTCAGTACTAAAGCTTGCAAATAGTGTACATTACAATAATACAGGTGCAACAGTGCGAACCATAAGCCGCGCTATAACTTTACTTGGATTTGATACGATTAAGGAGATTATGTCGAGTTGTCTAATGTTAGATGCATATTTGAATGAAACCTCGAGTGATATGATCAAAGGCTTGCTAGCTAAAGCTTTTCATACCGCTTATCAAGCTCAATGTCTTGCTAGATTGCGTGGAGAAAAAGCATTAGAAGAAATTTTTATTAGTGCATTAATTTTAAATGTTGGAGAGTTGAGTTTAGTTTCTTCACTTACAAATGATTGTGATTTATTAAAAAAACTAAAACAAAACTATCCCTGTGTTGGAGGACAAGAAAAAGATTACATTGGTTGCTATTTTCTAGAGTTAAGTCAGGAATTATTAAACTACTGGTGTATTGCTCCAATGCTAAATGATTTGTTGTCTGGAAACTACGTTGAAAACAGTGCAAGTCGCTCAGTACTTGTGGCCAATAGTTTTACCGCAGATTATGAGTTACATGGAATGGAATCTGCATTGAACACCCATGAAAAAAGTTTAATGGCATATACAAAAAAATCGGCTGAAGAGCTAAGGAAGCAATTAAGATTAATAACGAGACTAACCGAAAGTTGCATTAAGGATTATGGATTAAACCTAAAAACTGATGTGGCATTCAAAAAATCAAAATTAACAGCGAATAGTCACAAATGTGAAAATAAAAAAGAAAAGTATAAAAGTTGTTTTATAGATTTACATGATGCCGAAAGAAAACTTTTACTTGATATTGTATTTGATTTAACTTGTTTAACTCAAAACAAGTTTGATTTTAAGGCCGCAATGCATTTGGTGCTTGAAGGTTTATCTCGAAGCGGAAAGTTCGATGTTAGTATTATTGCATTATTTGATTCTTCTCATACACGATTGATCTCAAAATATGAGATCAATCGCTTGCATTCTAGTTCTCAAAAAACATTCGACTTTAACTTATCAATAGATATTCCTGAGATAGAAGAACAAGTGATAAAAAGGCAAAAAATCATTAAGGTTAATGATCTATACTTACAGAACAAAAGTGATAATAAAGAAAACCTCTTCTATCTATCCAAATCAATTTGGGGGCCGCTTAATATTGATAACAAAGTAATCGGTTGTATTTACGCTTCAAATTTAACGGATGACATTAGCGCTTCTCAGAGAAGTGTTTTTGATTTGTTGGTTTATCAAACGAAGTCTTTATTTGCGGATACGGTTTAATAAGACAACCTTATTAAGCTACCTTAGATAGGCTAAAGATTCATCAAGCTCGGTATTATTACCAAATAATATCATTGAGCTTTTCTATTTCCACTGCTAACATTTCATTACGTAATAGGTTACGGGATGATTTTTCTGCTTAGCTTACTCACCTTTAGAAAATAGAAGAATGAGTAGTTTTCTTTATAAGAAGAAATTTAATCAATGGAATTAGGAGTTTACGATGATATTTTTAGATGATTTAGGGGTGTTAGGTCTAGGCTCTCGTCTTAAACGCCTGAGCGATATTTACTATCGACACATTGATGAAGTTTATAAAAGTGAAAGCATTAACGTAAACTCTCGTAATTTTCCTCTATTACAGCTCTTAAATGAAAATGAGTCAATGTCAGTCACTGAGCTAGCTAAAGTGCTAGGGCAAACCCATCCAGCAATTAGCCAAATGAGTAAAAAGCTGGAAGATAAAGGCTTGATTTATCACTTCTGTGATGGGGCGGATGATCGAAAAAGACTGCTCAGTGTCACACCCGCAGGATATGAATTACTCGATAAACTGGCGCCACTATGGAATGATATTAAAATAATTTTCGGTCGTTTGTTAACAACGTCTGGTGGCAATCTACTCCAGAATATAGAACTTTTAGAACGACAGTTTGATAAGCAAAATTTAAATACTCGCATATCAGAATTAAGAAAGGAGAGAGTAGTTAATTCGGTTGAAATTATCCAATACGAAGATAAGCATGCAAATGACTTTTACCAGCTAAATAAGCTGTGGCTTGAAAAATATTTTTATCTCGAAGAATTAGATGAAAAAGTATTATCCAATCCTATTGAGCATATTATTAATCCGGGCGGTTTTATTATTATGGCTAGATTGAATAATGAAATTGTCGGTACGGTTGCATTAATGGTGAATAATGGAAAGCGATTAGAATTAACCAAAATGGCTGTTTCGCCAAACTATCAGGGACTTGGGATTGGTGAGAAACTGGCTGAAGCTGCAATTCAACAATTTGAAGCGGCTGATTTTGATCGACTGTATCTTGAATCAAATCGACAATTAGTGCCGGCATTGAATTTATACGATAAATTGGGGTTTAAGGAACAAGAATGCCCTTTTAAGCAACCGCATTATTCAAGGGCTGATATCTATATGGAGTATTCGGCGGTAGGTTAATTCAAACTTTTTTTATTTCAAGCCAAATAATTGATAGTCATTTTTCTAAATGGCTAAACTAAGCTATACTAGAGGTAACCAATTGTTAATAATAAGCCCATTATTATGGAGCAAATATGACAGGAAAGTCAGGATCTTTAGAATTAACATTATTAACTTCCTTTGAAGAGCTAGAAGCTCTTGAGCAAGCTTGGGGCTTGTTGCACGCTTCAAGTACAAACTCTAACCTAACTAATAGCTTTAGTTATGTTTACATGGCTTATAAACACTTCTTATCCACCTCCGATAAACTTTATTTTGTTACTTTGCATGATCCAAAACAGAAAAAACTTGTCGGCCTTTTTCCTTTTGCAGTAACAAATAAAAAACAATACGATTTTAACTTTAAAAGCTTATCTTTTTTAGGTTTAGACAAATTTAAAAAGCCGACGCCTTTGATTAATCCAAGTTATATAGAGGAATGTTGGAAGCAAGTTCTTAGTTATACGTTACAATCAAGAAAAGTATGGCAAATGATGGATTTGGGCGAAGGAAAAATTAACCCTGTGGAGAAAAGAAATTTTCTAACTAATCTATTTAACATGACTTTTATGAAGCGAACCAAAGATGTCAGTTTTCAATCTTTTATACAGTTAGCGCCAGAGCATGACAAAGAAACAGGTCAACTCGAGACTTCGAGGAGTTATTTCATAAAAGATAGAAAAAATTTGAAGTTACTAAAGGAATATGAATCAGAACAAATAGAAAACGAATATGATTTTAAGGTCTATACCGGTGAAGATCTAGATTATTGTTTTAGTCAGATTATGAATCTCGCTACATATGTTCAAATTAGCGAGAAGAGTGATGCGAAAAAAAGTGTAGGGGGAGGGGCAAAAAATCTCGATTTCACATATGATTTTTATCAAAAATATTTTTGCCGAATGGCGTATAAAAACAATCTATCTTTCGGAATGTTAATGCATAAAGGTAAGGTCGTATCGATTGAAATAGGTTATATAGAAGGTAATAATTTATACTTAGACTCTAATGTTGTTGAAGAACGTTCTGTTAAAAATCACATCGATGTTTTAAGTTTAAGTCTATTTTTGAAGCACTATTCTAATAAAGGCTTTTATCGATGTGAATTTTTATGCGAAGAGGACTCACGTATTCCGTTTCTTAATGCAAGTACTTGTAAAGTTGAAAATCAAAAAATATCAAAGCTTTGTTTGAAATTCGCACTCGCTTTTTCTATTGATCTTTGTTCGCGAACGAGTCAGCAAATGCACTGCAAAATCAAGCAAATGTTAGGGTTAAACTCCAAAGTAAATGCTTAATTTAATTAACTGTTTTTGTTTAACTAGTACTGTCTAGTTACATCAACAAACAAGGTGACCGATTGCCCCGGTTGTAAATATTTATTTCGTGATAAAAGACGATTCCATTTCTTGATTTTATTAATGCTAGTATTAAACTTACTTGCAATTCTAGCAAATGAGTCACCATTTCTTACCTTGTAATGAATTTTTTTAGTTTTCTGGTTGTCGCTCATCTTGTTAGATATCACCGTTAGTGATGCATGTTTTTTAGGATCTGTTATCCATAAAACAAGCGTTTGTCCTATTTTTAATAGATCTCGTGGAGCCATGTTATTCCATTTAGCAAGACTCCTTAGATTAACTTTGTAGTATCTCGAAAGTGTCCAAAATGAGTCACCAGATTTAACTTTTATGGTTAATTTATGTCCTTTACGTTTTGTTTGATGCTTAGCGAGTAAACGTTGTTGATTACTTTTTGTATATTTTGAGCGGCTTTTAGATGCCATTGGAATAAGTAATGTTTTACCTTCTCGAATACGATTACCTTTAATATCATTGGTCGACTTCAATAATTCAACGCTGGTTGAATTTCTAATGGCGATTCTATTTAGACTATCACCTGGTTTTATTTTATAGCGCTTAAAAGCAATTCGCTCATTACTAGGAATGGTATCTAAATTATTTTTAAACAGTTCGACTTTTTTTATAGGTAATAAAACGTAATGCGGTCCAGAAGGAGGCGTTGCCCAACGGTTAAATGCAGGGTTAAGCTGATAGAAGTCAGACATCTTTTGCTCACTGAGATCAGCTATTAAACTAAGATCAATTTGTCTCTCGGTACTGACTCTTTGAAAATAGGGCTCGTTAGCAATATAGCTCCAGTTTGATTCAGTCTCATTTGGTCGAACTTTGTTCTCAGCTTGCTGCTTAACCGCATGATTTAATAAATCAGCTAACGCTAAAAGTTTAGGTACATAAGCTTTTGTTTCTTTAGGTAGCTTTAACGACCAAAAATCAGTAGGCTTGCCCTTTTCCTTATTTTGCCTAATTGCTTTTCTAACATTACCTTCACCGGAATTGTATGCCGCTAGAGCATGCAACCAATCGCCTTTAAAACGTTTGTTTAAATAGGTTAAATAATCAAGAGCAGCTAAAGTTGATAAGTAAACATCACGACGACCATCAAACCACCAGTTTTGCTTTAACCCATAACTTTTCCCCGTACTTGGAACAAATTGCCACATACCAGCGGCTCTTCCATGTGAATAGGCGAAAGGGTCAAAAGCACTTTCAACAATTGGTAAAAGCGCGAGCTCCATTGGTAGTTGGCGTTTCTCTATTTCGGTTACAATAAAATAGAGATAGGGACTTGATCGTTTTGAGACTCTCTTTAAATAATTAGGGTGCCTTGCATACCAAGCTCTCTGAGCATCAAAACGACGATTAGTTGGAGTTGTCATATTTAATTGGGAAGCAACTCTGCTCCATACATCGGCATATGACTCTGGATCAACAGATGTTATTTCAAGTAAACAAACCTCTAAAGGCATTTCTACTGTTAAAGCTTGTTTTACGGCTCCATGTTTAGCGACATCAATTTTCTCGACTGTAACCTTTGATGAGTTATTGGATTGAAATAAAGTAGGGAGCTGAGCACATGAAGTAATCAATAATATTGAAGCTAAAGTGGTAAAGAGCCGTTGGTGATTGAGTTTCAAATTTTAATATTCCAAAGAAAAGTCTATCGACAAAGTAATTGATAAAATTAGCATCTTATAAACCGATAATGTGGACAAAGTGGTACAAATACTATTTTTTATGACGGTGTTTGTCAATTTTAGTTCCCTATTATTTTAAATCTAAAACACTTTTGAACTCCTTTGTTACTAATTTAAGGAATAACTTTTACCTATTTCTAACTAGGGATATGAGGTATCAACAGACTTTTCTTTTAGTCCAGCGAAGTTTTCTAAGTTCAGCTTGAAATGCATCAAATTTTACCGCGATAAGAGGTTTTACGAGTTGTTTGTTTATGGCTGTTATCCTTTTGGTTGTCTTTATACATTGTTTCTTTACTTGTTTATTGAAATGAATTTGTTGCTTGTTAACTGATTTGGATTGAGTGGAGAATGTCACTTTGGCGCTTTGCCATTTAATGGATTGCACGTCTTGATTAGTTTTAAACTCTGTTCTAAGTACATTGGCCCCGTTATTGTCATAATGAATCCGTCCCGCGCTATCCGTCCATTTATATATGGCTCCTTTGCAGGGTACTAAAAATAAAAGAAATAGAGTTAAAATTAATAGTTTTAAGATTTTTATAAACATCCTTGTTTACTCCGTTTAAGCCTATTTTAATTACGGCTAGATCGATTTAGTTCCATTGAGTACATAGTAATTAATTGCATAGCAGATATCTGTAGCAAGCATCAGCTTGTGTTGTAGGAAATAACCCTAGTTTATGTAGGATATTCTCTCGTTAAAAACGGGCTAAATTGTTTGCTGATTTTTCTAGGTTTAATTGGATTAAATGGTTACAATCCGATCTTACGCTAAATCCATACGCTAAACCCAGCAAAACTAAATCGAGAAAACGTTATGTCTGACGATACACAAAATCAAAATGCTGAATTATCAACAGTAGATAAAATTAAATCTCAAATTGATGCTAACAAAATCATTCTGTATATGAAAGGATCGCCAGAAGCGCCTCAATGCGGTTTCTCATCTCAAACTTCACAGGCATTAATGGCTTGTGGTAAAGAGTTTTCTTATGTCGATATTCTCCAAAATCCCGATATCCGTGCGGAATTACCCAAGTTTGCTAACTGGCCTACATTCCCACAGTTGTGGGTTAATCAAGAGTTGATTGGTGGTTGTGATATCGTGATGGAAATGCAAGCAAATGGTGAGTTAGCTGAGCTAATTAGCAAAGTATAAAAGTCTAAATTAAGGTATTTCCTTTCTTTCTAGTTCAAAAATAAAGCTAACCAATAATTTGGTTAGCTTTATTAGTATTTTCTCTCTTCTTTGTCTTACCATCCATAAAATCTTATTTTTGTTACAAGTTACTTATTTTGTAAATTTAAGTTTTCATTGATAGAGCCTTTTAGGTTTTAAGCGTATACTTTTCCGTCAAATAATAAAAAAGTTGTACGCAGACTAACTAGGAGTATATTTCAATGTTTAAAAAAATTCTAAAATGGTTCCTGTTCTCATTTCTAGTGATAGTTTTGCTAGGCGGTGGATTTGCCGTCCACGAATGGAATGCTAAACCTTTCTTTATTAATAATTTCTTTAATCGTTTCGCGTTAAAAATGGCGCTTCAAAGCCCTGAAACCTTAACCTCTCTCCATTTTTTAGAATCGATGGGAATCGACGGACATAACGCTGATTTAGATGACGCAAGCGTTGAATCAACCACTGAATTCTTTAAATATCTAGCGGATGAAAAACAAGTTTTATTGTCATACGCTAATGAATCTTTGAGCGCTGACGAGAAAATGTCGAAGCGGATCGCTTTATATCTACTCGATTTTGCGGAAGACTCTGAGAAATTTCGTTTTCATAACTACCCTGTAAACCAATTATTTGGTGTTCAGAATGGTTTTCCAACCTTTATGGAAGCGCAACATCAAATCAATTCTATAGGAGACGCAGAATATTACATTAGCCGATTAGAACAATTACCGCGCAAATTTTCTCAAGTAACAGACGGGCTAAAAATTAGAGAAGAACAACAAATTTTGCCACCCACCTTCGTTGTTACGCGAGTGACTGAAGAAATGAGCAATTTTGTTGATACAAAAGTTGAAGAGAATATTCTTTATTTATCGTTAGAAAAGAAAGTAAATAAATTAGAAACGGTATCTGACGAAGAAAAGGCGAATATCTTGAGCAAGGCAAAAGATGCCATTGAGCAAGAGGTATACCCTGCGTACACTAAATTAAATCAGTATTTCCAAGGTTTAGGTGATAAAACTAATACCGATGATGGTTTTTGGAAACATCCTAAGGGCGATGAAGCGTACCGTTTAGCACTAAAATTCTTTACCACAACGGATTACACGCCAGACTTTATTCATCAAGTTGGCCTAACTGAAATAGAGCGGATTCAGGCTGAAATACTAACCATATTAGATAATGAAGGGTTTGATGTTAGCCAAGACTTTTTTACGGCAATAGACACAATGGCTAAAGATGAGCGATTTTATTACGAGGACAGTGATAAAGGGAGAGAGCAAATTTTAGCGGATTATCAGGTCATTATTGATGAAATTGATGGTGGTTTAGATGAAGCGTTTAATGTTAGAGCTAAAGCTGGGGTTGAAGTTCAAAGGATCCCAGAGTTTAAAGAAAAAACCAGTCCAGGTGCCTATTACAATGGCCCAGCATTAGATGGTTCGCGACCAGGTATTTTTTACGCCAACTTGTATGATATTAAAGCCACACCTAAATATGCCATGAGAACTCTGGCTTATCATGAAGCGGTTCCAGGGCATCACTTCCAAATAGCCGTTGCCCAAGAGTTAGAAGATATGCCGGTTTTTAGAAAATTTGCACCCTTTACTGCTTATGTTGAAGGTTGGGCGTTATATTCGGAGAGGTTAGCTTGGGAATTAGGTTTTCAAAGTAACCCATTTGATAATATCGGTAGATTACAAGCTGAGTTATTTCGAGCGGTTCGATTAGTTGTCGATACGGGCTTACATGCCAAGAAATGGACTAGACAAGAATCTATTGATTACATGATCTTGAATACCGGTATGGCTGAATCCGATGTTATTAGCGAGATAGAGCGCTACATTGTCATGCCGGGGCAAGCTTGTTCATATAAAGTGGGTATGATGAAAATCTTAGAATTAAGAGCTAAGGCTAAAAAGGCGCTTGGTGATAAGTTTGATCTGAAAGCATTTCATGATGTAGTTTTGAAAAATGGCGCAGTTCCTTTGGATATATTAGCGATTTTGATTGACAATTACATTGAGAAAACAAAAGGATAAAACTATATCAATTTAGAGTCATTATTGTGAAATAGTACGATAAAACGGTAAGATTATGCAGGTTTTACCGTTTGCGTCTATACTTGTATTCAATACGGTTTGTTCTAACCTAGTTATTAAATTAGTGCTCAAGTTAGTAATTTAGTTAATAGTCAAAGGAATACTGCATGAATCCTGATATTGAAGAGTTGCGAGATGATGCGCGTAAGTTTGCCACACAAAAAGTTGAAGTTGATTTCCCCTGCGATGGTGGAAAGTTAAATCACTATATTTGTTCTTCTCATGATATTTC
>JQIA01000420.1_pt1 | contig 21182 bp, 17 predicted proteins | sample 811431 | NCBI WGS metagenome assembly JQIA01 (sample SAMN02998118, study PRJNA258478) | marine sediment metagenome | biome: marine; feature: seafloor; material: sediment; isolation source: oil-polluted sediment collected from 3 locations (0.5 km, 0.7 km and 0.9 km)... | place: USA: Gulf of Mexico ...
GGAAAAAGCAGAATTTGAAGATGGAGGATTATCTTAACTTAAAAGACCTAGATAGATACTTAGAAAATATAGAAAGGAAGACTGTAAAAAACAGAGAGAGAAGTTTTATTATGTATACTGAAGAGAAAGGGGCTAGTAATTTTGACGAGGTATTAGTAACCCATATAATCACTGAAAGAATGCGAGAGACAGCACCTTCTATAGATGGTTATACGTCTTTCTCATCTTCCGTCCGAAAGAATGTTTCTTCTATATTAAAAGACGGTATAGAACCTTTCATAAAGAGTTTAGAGGAATGATGAAGACTAATGATATATTCTCTAGAGAAGACTTCGGAGGAAGGAATGTTGTTACTATAATGTTGCATATAGCTCCTAGCATGGGCACTATCAGATTAGGTAACTCATTACTTATGATAGAGAATATATTCTTACCCACAGTTTTAAAAGAAATCTTAAAGTTTATAAATGAATTAGAAGTATAAATGAAATTCAATAAATATCAATCAGATATAGAACACCTCATAGAGGAGAATCCAAAGACGTATAAGCTTATAATGGAAGCGATACAGACGGTTCCTTTTATGAGATTTGTTATGTCTGATAGTTCCGTCAGAGGGTTTGCTAAAGACAGGCCAGTTGACAAAGAGACAGGAAGAATAGAAGTAGACGTAATGAAGCCTCATATACTAGAGGACATGGACTACTTTAGAGAAAGAGCCTTATTTTATGAGGCTAATGGGAGGTACACAAACATCTACCCATCAAGAAACCCCTTTTCCGATTATGCCAAGTTTTGGAAGGAAGAAAAGAGGAGGTTTGAACACGGTCATACTAGAGAGTCAGATGGAGAATGGATACCAGGTTATCTATACTTCTATTGGAACTACAGTCCTATATGGCAAGTACAGAAGACAGGTAAGAAAAACAAATCAGGTAAGACTAAAGGTAAGAGGATTAGAACATTCCCAAAGCCTTACTTAGGAGATTATATGTTTTTCCACTACTTAGAACAAGCGAGAGAAGCAGGGCAACACACTAAGATGCTGAAGTCCAGGGGGATAGGAATGTCCTTTAAGGCAGGGGCACTTGGTCCGTGTAATATGATAATATACCCTGGAGCGGGTAACCCTAACTTCTACCTAGCGTCTGATAAAACTTTCCTTACAGGAGATAAAGGAGTATATGGAAAAGTAGTAGAGACATTAGACTGGTTAGCGGAGACTACGCCATTCCCACGAATGAGGTTAGTAAACTCTTTAAGGTCTATGGAGATACAGTTAGGTTATGTAGATTCGCAGGGGAATAGGCAAGGAGCGCTGTCCTCAGTGTACGGAATATCATTAAAAGATAATCCTGATAAAGCAAGGGGTATTAGGGGTCCAATGATCTTCTATGAAGAAGACGGGTTATTCCCACACCTAGAAAAAGCATGGAACGTTAATAGACCAGGTATGGAAGCAGGATCTGTAGCAACAGGTATAATGTTTGCCGGAGGTACAGGAGGTACAGAGGGCGCTTCATTTGAAGGGTCTAAAAAACTGTTTTATAGCCCAGAGGCTTACAACATCTATGGCCTTCCTAATTACTATGATAAGAATGCACAAGGATTATCCAAGTGTGGTTTCTTCTGGGGCGCTTATATGAACCGTGAGGATTGTATAGAAGAGAATGGGGAGCCAGATATTAACAAGGCCCTTATGGAGATAATGAAAGAGAGAGCAATTATCTTAACTTCATCATCAGATCCAGCGGCTATTACACAGAAGAAAGCGGAGCACCCGTTAACTCCTGAAGAGGCTATTATGAGAACAGGTGGAAACATGTTCCCAGTAGCGGATATTAGTGAGTACCTTATTAATGTAAATGCTAATAAGGAGAAGTTCTTATCTTCACATTATGTAGGCAAGTTAGTTTATAGTGCAGGTGGAGGTGTTAAATGGTTACCAGATCCAGAAGCATTTCCTATAAGGAGTTTAGATGTACAAGGAAATAGAGTTGGGGCAGTAGAGGTATTTGAAATGCCAAAATTCATACAGGGTAACGAAATACAAGGTGGAAGGTATATAGCAGGTATTGACCCTATTGACCAGGATGAGGGAGAGTCATTATTCTCCGTGGGAGTAATGGATTTGTTTACAGATCGATTAGTAGCACAGTATGTAGGTAGATACCCTAAGGCAGAAGAGTGCTATGAGACAGCTTTAAAACTGTTAAAATTCTATAACGCTAAAGCCAACTATGAGAATAACCTTAAAGGGCTGTTCAGTTATTTCAAATATAAGAACTGTTTGAGTTATCTAGCAGATACACCAGAGATTCTAAAGGACATGGACTTTATGAAACCTACTGCTAATACCTCCAAAGGGACAAGAGCAACTGCGCCTATCAATGCTTGGGGGAGACAACTGCAGGTATCATGGATGTTAACAGCTGTAACTAAGATAGAGGATGACGAAGAACCTATACTTAACTTACACAAAATCAGAAGTTTAAGATATCTAGAAGAATGTTTGGTATGGAATCCAGATGGTAACTTTGATATGGTGTCAAGTATGGGAATGCTTTTCATCTATAGAGAAGAGAAACTTAGGCAGATAACATCGATGAAGGATGATGTGGCAAGCCACTCTGACTCCTGGGCTGATAATGGTTTCTGGGGGGCTAATGATGGCGTAGATAAACGCTTGAAAAGAGTCCAACTGAAATTCGAGAAAAGAGATAAAAAGTACAAAACATAAAATGGCTATACAACCGCAATCTTAAGGTCACCCTTATTTTGCGGTTTTATTGTATATTATATCAAAACTTAAGTGAATGAATCAGAGTATAAATAGAGGGGCTCCACGTCAACGTTTATTATATAAACAGAAGGGCAAGAAGTGGAGACAGGAAAATATTGATCAGGCAGAGAGGTTCTCTCTTTACCATAACGAAGGAGTTAGACAGACACTAGATAATAGGATTAAGAATACCTTATTATATGGTGGTATTGTTGTTCCTATGGAAATGGCGCTAGCATTAAATCCAAATGAGATAGATGCAGAGTATATACCTGTGGCCGTACCTCACCATCCAATAATGACGCCAAAGATTGATGTTCTTATAGGAGAAGAAATAAATAGAAAGTTTGACTACTTTTTTACAGTAACTTCGCCAGACGCGGTTACACAAAAAGAGGATAATAAGAAAGAGAAAGTTTTCAAACAGCTAGCTTCAATGCTAGAAGACCCTAGTAACCCTGAGAAGTCAGAGGAAGAAATGGGTAAGATGCAGAAGTATCTTAAGTACGAATATCAAGACATACGTGAGCGTATGGTTAATCAATTGATGAAGTACTATTATGAAGTAGAAGAATTCGACATGAAATTCAATGAGGGCTTCAAAGATGTTTTGCTTAATGGAGAAGAAATATATTCGTGTGATATAATAGGAGGAGAACCACAACTAGAAAGATTAAATGGTTTGAAAGTTAGAGCACTTCGTACAGGAGGTTCTAATAAAATTGAAGACTCCGACTTTATCATTATAGAAGACCACTGGTCACCAGGTCGAATAATAGATACATTCTATGAAGACCTTAAACCTAAGGACATTGATTATATAACTGGCTATACCTCTTCAGCCAAATCTAGTGGTGATTATTCTAATGACCACAATAATCCACTGTTATTCGACAACGGGACCGGCGACGTATCAACAATATTCGACTCATATCAAGAGATAGCTAGTATTAATGGGCACATGTTCTCTTCCAACTATACAAATGGAGAAGGAGACATACGAGTTATCAAACTGTTATGGAAATCCCAGAAAGCTATTTTTAAAGTTAAGTACTTCAATAAATTTGGAGAGACACAACATAGGATAGAAAGCGAGGAATACATCCCTAATGAAGAGCAAGGAGAAGAGGTAACAAAGATGTGGGTCAACGAATGGTGGGAAGCTACTAAAGTAGGATCGGATTTGTATTTAAAGATGCGTCCTAGACAAGTACAATATGTAGGATTAACTAATCCTTCTAAATGCTACCCAGGAATTGTAGGCCAAGTCTACAACACAAATCAAGGAAGACCAGTAAGTCTTGTCGATAAGATGAAAAACTACCAGTATCTATATGATGCGATATGGTCTAGACTAAATAAGGCCATTGCTAAGAATCTAGGTAAGATACTTCTTCTAGATGTGGCAGTAGTACCAAACGGATGGGAACCAGAGAAGTGGATGCAACAAGCTACTAATATGGGGATCGGACTTGTAGATGGGTTTAAGGAAGGTAACAAAGGAGCTGCACAAGGAAAACTAGCAGGTAATCTAAATGGAGCAACTAATACCAGAGCTATAGACTTAGAAACTGGGAACTACATACAACAACACATTAATCTTTTAGAGTTTATAAAAGCAGAGATGGGAGAAATAGCGGGGATCTCTAGACAAAGAGAAGGCCAGGTTTCTAACAGAGAGTCTGTAGGAGGAGTAGAAAGAGCGGTAACGCAATCTTCTCACATTACAGAGTGGTGGTTTAATATCCATGATCAAGTTAAGAAACGAGTTATCGCGACATTCCTGGAGACTGCTAAATTTGCATTAAAGGGTAAGAGTAAAAAGATTAACTATATAGCAGATGATTTAACTAAGAGAGTCCTTAATATAGAGGGTGACATGATTAATGAGTCTGAGTATGGTATAGTAGTAACTTCTTCTCAACACAATAAGAAGATTAGAGAGGTTACAGAAACAATGGCACAAGCGTTCATGCAGAACGGTGGTAGATTTTCTACAGTGCTTGATATCTTCAACAGTAATTCACTTGCGGACATGCGTAATAAAATAGAGCAGTCGGAAGATGAAACAGCTGAAGTAGAACAAGCAGGGCAGAAAGCACAAGCAGAAGCGGAACAAGCAAAACAAGCATTCGAAAAAGATAAGCTTGACAGAGAAGATAGCAATAAAGCTAAAGATAGATTACTTAAAAAGTATGAAATAGACTCTAAAGCATTGTTAGAAAGAGAAAAATTAGATAGTACGGATCTATCTAGTAATGATAAAACCTTAGATGAGAGAAAAGTATCTCTTGATGAGCAAAAGCATAGTGATGATATCCTTATAAAAATGAAGGAACTTGATCAAGATATGACGAAGGCTAAACAAGATGATAGTACTAAGAGGTATATAGCGAATAAAAAACCGGCTAAAACAAACAGTAAATAATCATGAGCGACATGGGAGAGAGTGGTGCTTTAGATTTTAGTTTTGAGGAATTAGAATTTATTGACGGAGACTTAAAAGATTTAAAAGACGATAAGGGAGATGCTATTGCAGACCCAAATCAAATGACGGCTGAAGAAGTAAAAGCAGCTGAAGACAAGGCAGCAGCTGAAGCAGATGTAGCAGCCGCAGCAGCAGCGGAAGGAAAAACCGCTGAAGAAATAAAAGCAGAAAAAATAGCAGCAGCGAAAGCAGCTGCAGATGGAGATGCCGCCGAGGGGACAAGCCCGGATGCAGTAAGTGGTAGTTCTACAGAAGATGGAAACAAGGGTGATGGTGAAGCGACCTCTCCCCAACTTTATCAAACACTTACTGACGTCCTTAGGGAAAAAGGGGTTTTATCTTCTGTAGAAGAGTCTTCATTAAAAGATATTAAAGACGTTGATGGAATTGTGGAAGCTATTAAAGCTCAAATCAAGGCCGAAGAACTTAGCGATCTAGACACTACTCAGAAGACAGTATTGAAAGATATGAGAGAAGGAGTAGAGACAGAGACCGCGAATCAATTCAAATCCGCAATGGATAATTTAAATAAACTAGACGATGCAAAAATATCGGAGGATAAGCAAGTTAGATTTGATTTAATTTATCAAGATTTCCTAGCAAAAGGTTTTGGGAAAGACAAAGCTATAAAGCTATCTAATAGGAGTTTTGAAATGAAAGAGGACGAAGTAGACGCTAAGGAAGCAAAGCAGAGCTTAATTAAAGCTGTAACAGATAGGTATAATACATCTGCACAGAAGGAAAAAGATTCAGCAAAAGCAAAAGTTGATGCATTAAAAGCAGAGAAAGATGCTTTGAAAAACAAGATACTAGAAGGTAAAGAAGTTATAAAAGGCTTTGATGTTCCTGAGGTATTAAGAAAGGAAGTTTATGAAGGAATGGTGAAGACAGTTTCAACTAACCCTGATACGGGAGCGCCTGAAAATGAGCTTATGAAATTTCAGAGAGAGAACCCAGTAGAGTACTCTCAGAAACTTTACTACTTATTTAAAGTAACAAATGGCTTCAACGACATGGATTACTTTAAAGGAAAGAAAACAACTAGTTCCGTTAAGGCGTTAGAAACAGCATTAAGACAATCGACTCACGTTTCAGGAGGAGGTAACCCGTCATTTGCTGATGACGGTAACTCACAATCCCTAGACATTGGGGAGTTAGTCTTACCTGAGTAACACAGGGGGAACACTTGTTAAAGAGAGAAAAGTACTCTTTCTCTAAAGCAAGTAAAAATTTAGCAGAGTACTACAATAATTAAAAGTTATTTAAAATGAGTATTGCAAAGTATGTTATGACCAAAGGAAAACACTGGTCAGGATTAACAACTAGAAATCACTTAGGTTCAATTTATCAAACGAAACCTCAGGTGGCTTCTAAAATTACAGGTGTTCTTCTACAAAGTGCTGGTATGAAAAATTTAGACACAGTTCTAAACCAGTTTAATGTAAAGTACATTGATGATGAAGGTGATTTTACTTGGAAACTAGTAGGAGCACATGAAAGAAATATTCCGTTAACAAGAGCGGAAGTAGGCGGTGTAGCAGTAGCTGATAGTACAGCTCCAGTAGGAGCAGGGCGCGCAGTTGTTGACTTAATCTTCCCTGAGAAATGGTTTACAGATGTTCACGTAATAGCAGGTAACAAACCTGACTTATACCAATATCGTATTCTAGGAGAACCAGAGCAAATAGCTACAAACGAGTACAAGTACTCTGTAGAAATTTGGGGTGGATCTGAAACTTTGTTAGGTGTTCCTGGCGCTGAGTTACAAAATGGAGAATTATTCTCTATTGAAGGGGCTCCAGTAGAAAGAACAATGTCTATCAAGGGTGCGGACATCAACTTCAGCTCTCCATTCGTGTTGAAAAACACTATCTCTCAGTTAAGAGTAGAGCACACAATGCCTGGTAACATGATCAACTATAAGCAAAACAACAACGATGTTTTATTTGCTAACATTGAATCATTGGATACACAAGGTAAAAAACACGTAAGCACAGTTTGGCAACAAGAAGTGTTCTGGAGATTCGAACAACACATCTCTAGATTGAAAGCTTACACAACTATGTTTGGTAAATCTAACAGAGCAGAAGACGGTGAGTTCTTGAACACAGGTAAATCAGGATTCAAAATTGAATCAGGATCAGGTATCCGTGAACAAATGGATGTATCTAATGTTGTATTATACAACAACTTCAGCTTATCTGCATTAGAAGATATGCTTCACAATTTATCGGAAGGTAAAATAGACTTCGCTGAGCGTAAGTTTGTATTACGTACAGGTGAAAGAGGTGCAGCACAATTCTCTAGAGCGGTAGACTTAGATGGATCAGCATGGAATAAAGTAAATGCACAAAATCCAGCAACAGTAAGAAAAGTGAGTTCTCCATTGAATTCAAATGCTTTAAAAGGAGGGTACCAGTTCACAGAATATGAATTTGCTAATAGCATTCATGTTATGGTTGAGGTAGACCCAATGTACGATGATAAAGTACGTAACAAGATTAAGCATCCACTAGGTGGAGTTGCAGAGTCTTACAGATACGACATCTTGTATATGGGATCTCAAGAAGAGCCAAATATCCAAAAAATTGCTGTAAAAGGTATGGAAGATATTAGAGACTATCAAGCAGGATTCCGTAATCCTTTCACTGGCCAAGTAGGTGGTGGAAATATGGGAAGAATGGAAGATAGTGCTACTATGACAGGTTACTGTATGTTAGGAGCAATGGTTAAAGATCCGTCAAGAACGGCTTCTTTAGTACCAACAATCTTGTATCAGTACTAAGAGTAAAAACTAAAGGGGCTGTTTAGGCAGCCCTTTTTTAAAATTTAAATTATGGGAGAGAGTAAAGAGGCAGTATTTATATTGCCAGATGAAAAGGTAAAAATCAAGTTCATCAAAAGAAGTATAGGGATTGCAGCAGATGTAGCTGATAATCATATTATAAGCGGAGGAATGTTGGAGGGTTCTTATAGAAAGTTTCCAGTACCAATGCAAAGAAATGGAGGATTAAAAAACGTACTTACAACAGCAGAGAAAGATTTCTTTGAAGGTAAAGGAGGACCATTTGAAGGTCAAAAATTATCTATGTATAGTAAGTTTTGGGATAATCAATATGTTACGCTTGGGAAACTAGGGACAACATTAGATTTAAGCATTCCACATGATTACATCAAATATAAAATATTACTAGGATGGACTTCAGTTATAGCGCCATCATTAAAGATATATAAAGAACAACCATCACCAGCATATCAATTCTATTTAGAAAGAGATGGAGAAGAGACTAGATTACAATCTAAGAATCTTAACATTACTAAGACTGCTTGGAGAAACTTCAGTAAAATTGAGGATAACAGAGAAGTATTATCTGCTGTTATATTCTTAATGACAGGTAAGAAAGTAGCAGGAAATGCTAAGCTTGAATACTTGAACACAGAGGTTGAGAAATTAGTAGATAACAAAGCTGAGAAGTTCAATCTATTATTAGGAGATGCACAGTTCGAAACTAAGATTCTAATTGCTAATGCTGAAAGAGCAGGAATCATTAAGAAAGTAAAAGGGGCATATGAAACTAAAGATGGTTTAGCCATTACAGATAAAGGACAACCAGCAACTGTACAAAACGTTGTAGCGTTCTTAAATGACCCAATTAATAACGAAGTAAAAGAATTAATTTTATCTAGATTAGATAACATTAAAGAATAAGTATATGACAACAGACGAATTTAACAATGAATTTGATATACTATACGATAGTATAGTATCACTAGGTGCGCCAGACCTAGATAAGTATGAGAAGTCAGTATTCCTGACAAAGGCTCAATTAGAACTTGTTAAAGAAGTTAATGGTCCTATAAATAAATACGGAACGTCATTTGAAGGTTCGGATAAACGTAGAGCAGATATGAGAGAGCTTATAAAAAATGCTACCATAGTGCCTACTAAGAAAAGTGATGGGTTGGATAAAGACTCATACACTGCTCAACTTCCAGACGACTGTTTTCTAATTAAGTTCGAATCAGCCCTCTACCCAGTAGGAGGCTGTGACGAAAAAGCATTGATTGAAATTGTACCTATAAAGTACGATGAATACCATAAACAAAAGCGGAATCCTTTTCGCCAACCAGATCACCAGAATGGTTTTAGATTAGACATAGCATCTAATGATACCGGTAAAAATGTAGAGCTAATTTCTAGCAAAGCAATTGATACCTATCAGATTAGATATGTGCAGTATCCAACTCCTATTGTTTTGACGGATTTGGATTGGGTTTCATCTAGCGAGACACTCTCAGTTGACGGAGTCGAAGTTAGAACAGAGTGCAAACTCGACCAAGAGTTTCATAGAGAAATACTGGACAGGGCAGTTCAGTTAGCTATGTTAGCTTATAAGGGAGAAGCGCTCCCATCGAAAGTTCAACTAGATCAGAGAAACAATTAAAATTTAAAGTGTACGTATATCGACATAGAAAAGTTACAGATAACGAGGTATTTTATATTGGGATAAGCAAAGGACGTAAAAGACCTGCTTCTTCCCATCATAGAAGCTCATTTTGGGGTAATATAGTCAAGAAGCACGGGTTTTATAGTGAAATCATAGCGACTCCTAAAAGTTGGGAAGACGCTTGTGAATTAGAGACATTATTAATACTAAGCTACGGCAGAAGAGATTTAAAGACAGGAATATTAGTAAACCTTACAGATGGAGGAGAAGGCTCACCTAACACAGTTAGGACGCCAGAAACTATAGAGAAGTTTATAAAAAGTATGACAGGTTCTAAAAGATCAGATGAGACTAAACTTAAGATGAGAAAGGCTAATGCTAAAAATATAAAAGTAATAGATACTGTTACAGGTATTATTTATATATCTATATCAGAAGCAGCAAGGGATTTAAACTTGAAAAGTAAAAATGTCAGTAGATACTTAAATGGTTCTTCTAAGAAGAATCCAACCACTTTAAAATTTTTAAACTAAAAACAAAATTATGTTTACACCCAGATCAGTGTCACAATTACTAGTGGCAACAACAGACGTTACAGCAGCATATGATGCAGCAGTAACAGTAGCAGCAAAAAAAGCTACATTAGTTAACGTAGGAGACTACGCTTTAACAGCAACTCCTAACGCAGTTCCAGCAGGAGCAGGAGTAACGTACAAAGACAATGCAAGTTGTGGAATAATCGTTAAAACTGCAACAGGTTTAAAAGTATCTGAACAAATCAATCTTGCTAACTTAGATTCTTTTATCGAGTCTACTATTGAAGCAGGTGCAGCACAAGTAATTACTTTAACTTACCCAGCAGTGGCAGCAAGTACTACTTATATTGCTAACGTTATTCTTCATGATCATATCGGAGGTATCGCTAACGAGAGAATCGTTAATGCATATGTAGATGTAGATGCAGATGGTAACTATATTAACTCAGCAGGAGTTAAAGCAACAGCTACATTAGACTTAGTAACAGATGAATTAGCATCTTTACTTCAAGCTAGTCTTGACCAATCTAATGAAGGATTTGTAATCACAGAGACTGCAACAGAGCTTATCGTAACAGGATCAGTTCCTGCACAAGTGATAGGAGCAATTGACGGTATCGCTAACCCATTTGAGGTTAAAGGTGGTGTTAAGGAATTAGGAGCAGCAACAGGAGCTTTCTTTGCAGAAACAGCTACTGCAGTTGTAACTACACCAGCTAAAGCTGATGACTTAGTACAATTGAAAAATATGGAATGGTTCATGTCAGGTTATGACAAAGACGCATACAGAGATATAGCATGGCCAGTGTCTTTCGTTACAGACAGTAACGTTACAGCAGCAGGTATTGCTATTAATGACTTAGTTGGTATCTACCAATTCCATAAAGATAGAGACGCTACAAACATAGAACGCCAGCACAGACAGCTTATCCTAGTTGGAGAAGCAGCTGAGACTGGGCATAGCTCTATCAATGTCGCTTTATTAGCGGAAAGCACTACTGTATAAGTATAAAGCTTAAATCAGAATAATCATTAAGGGGTTGTGTCGTCTCGGCCCAGCCCTTTTTTTATACTATCAATATGGAAGAAATATTAAAAGAATATTATTTAACGAATGATACTGGTGGTGACAAGACTATCACACTTTCCAAAGAAGGAGAATGCGGAGTTTTCTCAGCAGTAGACTCAACACAGCTTGCACCTGTAGATGTGAAGACACAAATAGTCTTTCCTTCTGACGGTGTTTATGACGTTTATCTTGAAGGTTCTTTAGTTGGTACAGCAAAGTATTATCCTGATCTATTTAATAGTGCTATCACGTATATTTCGAGTGCGTTATGTAACGATTTTGCCACGAACTGCAATTCACATACATCATGTACCGGAGAGGATATAAACGTCCTAAATAACGCGTATAGTAAACTTATGCTTTATGTATCTAGTTATGCTACTAAATATGACGAGGCAATAATAGTTGCTACAACTAAAATTCGTTGTTCAGCAAAAGAAGAATGGGAAGACATTCTTAAACAAGAAAACATACTAGGGGTGTCAGATACGACACGTCTATTAAAAATACAATTATCTCACTTATATATGGAAATGTATAGTGTAGATAAATCAAATGAGAGCGCATTGGTACACGATGAGCTTGATGAATTATATAATTATAGTAAGACAATTAGATGTATTACTACCTTAGGAGTGAGAGATTGCGACCCAGTATTGGTAGGAGGTGCTTTACACGATGCTGAATTCTCTATTGAACCAATAGAAATTAAGCTTGGTGAACCTAATACAATCAACGTTACATATAAGTTCACAGCGAATGATGATGTATTTGTATCTGTTTTGGATACAAACGTTCCTAATCTATCTATAAGCGATTTCGATGGTTTCACACATATAGAGGCAATAGCAGGAGAGACTCTGGCTACTGAATACTATATAACATATAACTATGAAAGAGCAGGAATAACCTTAGAAAAAACAGTATCTATGAGCACAATCGCTAATCCTCCACAATGGTTTGGAGCAGAATCAACTGTTGATGACTACGCAGGAGTAGGAGGTGAAGTACTAATATCTACTTTAAAAGCAGACATACTTAACACTTCTCCCAAATACCAAAGTACTTCTAATAGTACATCTTCTAATACTGGAACTTCAGGGAAGTATCTGTGGTGGGTAACTACAGTACCTGTTAAATTCTTAGTAGGAGGATTCGAAATACCAGTAGGACCATGGAATGAATCATGTGACCCTAACAGTTATGCTATTATAAGTAAACAAATGGTTACTGTGATGGAAGATGGAATAACAGAAGTAACTATGAATTACTATAGAACTTGTCCTTTACAAGAACTATATGGACAAACATTAGCTTACACTATAAACGAACTATAATATGGCTAGAAAATATACAGAAGGTTTTGTTACTCCTAAGGGGGTAGCTTTAACTAGTAATGAGCCTCTGGATCAAAGAACTGTGGTACAGTATCTTGGCGACTTGTATAACCCTACACTAAGACCTTACCCGGGAATTGTTGTTACGGTAGAAGAAGCTATAGTTATAGACGAAGTATCAGAGACATTAAGGGAATATAAGTTCACAGGAGGGGATTCTACATTGGGTATCAATTGGATCCTGTATACTGGATCAGGAGGAGCTAATGGAATAAACACTGAACCTAACCAATTTACATCTTTTGTATTCTTGAGGCAGGTAGGTGTACCAGCGGTACCTACAGGAGGTATATACGATACTCCAGTACCTAGTTCAAGTCCTACATGGACAGACGGAATACCGGCAGGTACTGATCCTTTATGGATGAGTAAAGCTACTTTCGTACAGAACTCTGGTCTAACTCCTACATGGTCTACTCCTATATTAATGGAGGACACTGATAATGTAGATAGAGAGTATTGTTCATTGGATGATGCTACTACTGCAGGAGAAATAGATGGAGACGGCAAACCTAATCCGCCTTTAGAATCCCCTATACAAAGAGATTATTGGCACAACGTGCCTTTACCTACTGACAATTATATGGCAATTGGGACTAAGGTTGGCGGAGCTTACCCTACAAACTGGGATGTAATCAAAGTTGGAGGAGAAGGAGGGACTGCAGGAGCAACAGGAGATGCAGGTACAGGTTATCTAACATCGATAGTATTCGCAAGAGATAATGAAGAAGCTATGGATAGAGCTGTAGTTACAGGAGGAAGCTTTAGCTCCCCTACACCAACAGCAACTACTATAGATGGTAATAATAAAGTTATATCATGGTATGATGGTATCCCAGCAGGGACGGCCAAAGTATGGATGAGTAAGTTCACATTTAACGATGCGGACCACATAGTAGGGAGCCCTTCTTATGTATGGACTACGCCTAGTGGTATAACAGATACTGGAACTGTAGACTTTGAGTTTAGCGAGGAATTAGCACAGCCTGCTGATCCTACTGCTAATCCTGGAGTATGGTCTAGTGTAGCAACAATCAATACAGTCTGGATGGCCCAACGTACCATAACGAATGGTGTATTTGGAGCATGGCAGATAATAAGAATAAAAGGTGAGACAGGCTTAACGGGACAAGGGTTACAGATAGAGGGTAGAGATACTATAGCTAATATCCTAGCAATGAGCCCTGAACCAGCCTTATTAACTATATGGATAGCCTCAGACACAGATGCAGGAGCGGCAGTACCAGGAGTGGTAAATGATGCTTACTTATTCGTAGGAGCAGGCAATGGAGAAGGTGGAACAGCTTGGGATAATATAGGAGGAATCACTGGAACAGACGGTGTATCTTATAAGTATGCAGTGGCATTTTACAGAAGTGTAGCTCAACCAACTACCCCTTCAGGAGGAACCTTCGCAAGCCCAACGCCGGTAGGATGGTCAGATGGTATACCAGTAGGGACCGCAGTAGATGAAGCAGTATGGATGTCAACTAGGTATTTTGCAGATAATATAGGAGTAAATGCAGGCTTAGCAGACTGGGCAGCTCCAACATTAGCTACAGATACTATGGACTTTGACTTCAAGTATGCCACTATACAAGGTGGAGATGCTACGCCATTGGCCCCGCACTTAGCCCCGGGAGGGACTTGGTTAGAAACAGGAGATGAAAATACTGTTTGGATGGCTAAAGGACAGAAGTTAAATGGGGTAGTAGATGATACTACTTGGATAATATTAAGAATAAAAGGAGAAACAGGTAATGACGGTGCAGACGGTGTGCCTTCTTTCTTGTCTTCAGCATATATAAAGACTAACGACGACATATCTGGTATAGCGGTAACAGGTGGTACATACATTTCACCTATACCTACATCGACATATAGTGCGATTAACTGGACTGATGGTGTACCTACTGGAGATGGGGCCTTATGGTTTGTACAAGTTAAGTTTGATCAAACAGATACAGGTAACGATAAAGTATGGCCGGCACCTGTAAAGATAGCAGACAACGCAACAGTCGAATATAACTTTAGTTCATCAGTTTCTGAACCAGTAGGAGTACCTATTGAAGCAAGCAACGGAACTAATGGGTGGTATGACGACGCTTCAGACATCACTGGTGTAGGTGGGACAGTTAGATGGATGGCAGTAGGCTCTAGAAGTAATGGAGTATGGCCAGAAACTTGGGATATAGTTAAGGTAATAGGGGAAGATGGAGTAGCAGGATTAAGTGCTAGAACATACATTCCTTCTAGTATGTTCGTAAGAGCAGATGATACTAATATACAAGCTTTCCAACCAGTTGCTCAATATTTACTAGAAGGTCTTCCAGGAGACTTCACAATAGCAGGGGACGCTCCTACATTAGATGTAGGGGGAAATATATATACTTTTACAGACGGTATTCCAGATAGAACAGCAGTATTTCCAGATAATTCACATAGAATATGGCAGATAACAGCAGTGTTTAATAGCGTAGACCATCTAGGAGCTGCTAATTTAATGGCTTGGAGTTATCCTAGTTTATTAGCTGATAATAATGGGATTGATTATGAGTACCACCCGGGAATAGGGGTTGGCCATACTGAACCGCCTAGCCCTTCAACAGATCCTACAGACTGGGTTTCAGTACCTAATGCTTTAACATACTGGATAGCACAAAGAAACTGGAGCGACGGAGTAACTGCACAATGGGTAGTATACAAAGTAAGAGGAGAAGATGGTGCAGACGGAGATGATGTAGGTACTTATGTACCACCAGACCCTAGAAGTACTAAGACTTGGTATAACTCGCATGTAGTGCAAGACCCTAATGATTTATTTAACGCACCTACACAACAGGAGGTTACAACTCAACTAGGTAATCCAGAAGTATTAGGTACTTCAGGAGAAGCTTGGACGGAAGAGAGGGTACAAGCACATAATATATTGTGGAATGATTTACCTAATTCAACTTATGCTTCAGCATTTTCCGTTATACATGAAACTAATCCTTTATCTTCAGGGCCTTATGATGCTCAAGGATATGAATTAACATTGTCTTGGATAACTCCACCAGAAAGGCCGGCAATAGACTGGGGTGATATGCAATACGGACAGGATCAATTCCCTACTAGTGGCTCTGATACTAACTTTGAGAAATTAATAAGAGTTAGATATGGTGATTTATGTAGAGTAGTAAAGAATACCCCAGCAGAAAGTACCTTATGGGATGAAGGGGATATCTTAAGATATATCGGAGACGAGAATTTACAACCAAATGGACCAGACCCAGCCACTACAGACGGACCAAGATCAGCAGATCATGCGTGGGAACTAGTAGTGTAATAAATAATAAACATGGCAAAACTTTATAAAGAAGGTATAGTTAGTCCGAAAGGATTTAATATGTCTGCAGCAGAACCTGTAGACCAAAGAGAGATTGTACAATACAAATCTGATTTATTATCATTAAATAATGTATACTTAGGTATAGAAATTAAAGTTGTAGAAGAAGGGTATACTAAATATAAATTAGTAGCCCTTCCTGCAGACTCTTTGTCTAATTGGATTGTAGCAGACATAGAAGGACCAGCAGGGCCTGCAGGAGATGCAGGTACAGTTGGTGCAGATGGTATTTCTGCTTACCAGGTATATCTTAATAATGGTGGTATATTAGGGGAACAGGGTTGGTTAGACTCTTTAGAAGGATCTCAAGGAGATACTGGTATACAAGGAGTAATAGGAGCAACTGGGCCGCAAGGAAACCAAGGTATACAAGGTCTTCAAGGGCCGCAAGGCCAAGATGGAGGGGGCATAACTATGCAAGGTTCAGATACTATAGCAAATATACTGACTTATGATTCATCAGTATCTGGTTTATTATGGATAGCTACAGATGCAGGAGTAGATAGTTATTCTACTGCGGTAGTAGCAAGTGATGGGCTAGTTTCAGACGGGACTGGCTGGATTACTGTTGGCCCTATAAGAGGGGAACGGGGATTACAAGGGCTACAGGGATTAACAGGAGATACTGGATTAACAGGAGATACTGGTGCTCAAGGTATACAAGGTATTCAAGGAATAACTGGTGCTCAAGGTATTCAAGGGGAACAAGGTATTCAAGGTATACCAGGAGCAGTAGAAGGAGTGCCTACATTGCAAGCGGTAACGGATATTAGTAATATAACAGATAATCTTATTGAAGCAGGTAGCTTTGTACATACAGGGGCCACTGCGGCAGATGTATTACTTGGTGATGGGACTTTAGGTTCTTTTGATGCCTATGTCCCCTATACAGGAGCTACAGCAGACGTAAATATAGGTACACAATTCTTCCTGGGGAAAGGGTTAGACCTAGCTGTTGGAGCAACTTCAGCATATAAAGAAGGCAGAGTATTCTATGATAATGTGCAAAAAGCATTAGCATATTATAATGATGAGTCTGATACCACTTTACAAATTGGTAGAGAAATGGTGATGAGAGTGTATAATAACACAGTTTCAACTATACCTGATGGTAAAGCCGTTACGGTAGTGGATACAAGTGTTGATGGTGTGCCACATATTGAATTAGCATCTTCTGCTATTGCAATATCAGCCTTAAATGTAGTGGGGACATCAACTCACGCTATTGAAGCTGGTACATTTGGTTATGTAACAACAAGAGGATTTGTAAGAGACATTGATACGAGTACTTTAACTAATGGTGCGCTAATATATTTATCTGACATACCTGGTGAATACACAACAACAAGACCAGAATCTCCTTTATTTGAAGTGAGAATGGGGGGAGTTGCAAAACAACATGCTACTGAGGGTATTATATATTCAGAGCCTGTGGTATTAAGTAATACACACTCAGCCTTCAAGCTATTAAATGGTACGATATTAGAACCACATAATGTATCTGTAGCATCAGATGGTACAGATGTAACTCTATCCTTAGTACACATTGACAATATATCAAATTTATCATTAATGTTTGATTTTGAATTTGTTACATTTATAGCACCTGCTACAATAACTCTTACTGCAGGCACAGATTCAATACCTATACGTAATTATATATATATACCAAAATCTACACAAGTTCTTACTATAAGTACAACAGGATTCCCCACTAATGAGCAATTCGTGGCAGTAGCTGAGGCCATGGTAGAGTCTCCGGGGACAGTACAAACAGACGGGTTATATAAAATGCATGCGTGGACTGATCATTTAAGTGATAGTGTAGGTCAAGGACACATTTCCCACTTAAACAAATGGATTAGAAATAGACCAGCACAATGGATTAGCGGTAATGTATTAACTCTTAGCGCAGCTGAGGGGGTAGGTGTAGCTAATTTAAACTTATCTTATACTACTGGGATTGTATATCAATTACACCCACATACAGTAAAGGGGTATGATACTTCGCTAGTGGATAACATATTTGTAATCAATGATTCAATTACACCTTATAAGAAAATAAGCAACTTAAACAGTACAGATTTAGCGTTAGACTCAGAAGGAGTAGCTATTGGTAATAAATATTGGAATGGTGTGATGTGGTCATCAGCATCGGAAGATTTAATTGACTGTCAGTTATTTATTAATTTACCAACAACCTCATACACTAATATAACAGACGCACTTAATGACGTAGATAACTCAGCTAACTACACTATACCAAATGATTACTTAGGTACTGGTTATTTGATGACTAGATTTGTATTTAAGAATACTGGAGGTAATATTGAAGTAGTAGTTGATGGTACGAAGGATTTAAGAGGGTTAGTGCCAGCTGCGGGTTCAGGTGGAGGTACTACAGGAGGTGCAGGTGTGACATCATACTTAGAACTTACAGATACAGCTTTGACAAGAGTAGGGCAAAGTGGTAAAATATTAGCGTGTAATATAGGTGAAACTGCGGATGAGTATATACCTTACCCTACATTACAAGCAGTTACAGATGCTGGAAATATAACAACTAACCAACTAACAGCGCAGTCTTTTATAAAGGACGGAGCATCAGCAGATGATATTTTATTAGGAGACGGTAGTACATTATTAGCAACTAGAATACCGTACAAGGATACAGTAAACAATTTCTCTGCTGTGCAGTACATGGACGGGTCTCTACATGTTGGGTCGGATGGGTCTCTCGGACAAATACAGAGAGCGTTATCAATAGATGTGGCAGGTACAACACTTATTACAGATGGGTATTTGAAAATGTTATATGGGGAAGGTACTGTAACTACTGATGCAGGTACCTTTACAAGTGGAGTTAGATTTGGTATAACAGCAGATGATATATATAATTCACTAGCAGACCAGACACCTGCTGGGTATATTTCTATTTTAGGATCAAGCAATACCCAACAGGTATATTTGACTGGTAGAGGTAAAACAGCTGGGGTATCACATATTAATAGTAGATTGCAAGTAGGTTTTAGCTCATCAATACCTAATTTATTGGATTTAAACACCTTATCTATTAACGGTAATATACATAGTACAGAAGTAATGTCTACAGACGCTACAGAAGCTGATATATTAGCTAAAGGGAGTAAAGCCCTTATAACAAAAGAGTATTTAGATACTAAAACTACAGCCATACAAGCCGAAGTTGATTTGAATACTGCTAAGGTAGGTGTTTTATCCGTAGATAATCATATGCACATTCAAGACCAAAAACCACAAGGAATTAATGGTGGTGCATCTACATCTAGCACAAATATTAAAAGAGATTTAAATACAATTTTGCAAAATACAATTACGGGAGCAAGTTTGCTGTCAAATACTATAACATTACCCGTTGGAAGATATTATGTTGAAGCAAACGCCCCTGGATATAGGGTTCTTTCACATAAAATAAAAGTAAGAAACGAAACTGATAGCGTTAATATACTAGTAGGGACGACTGAATATACTAGTGGAGTTGAGGTATCTACAAATTCTTATGTAAGAGGGGAATTCACTATAGCCTCAACAAAAGATATATCTCTAAGGCACTTTACAAGAGCGGGCCAAGCCACTAACGGTTTAGGAATTGGAGTTATAAGTGCATCTGATACTGATGGTTCAGTAGAAGTTTTTAGTGAAATATTAATTTGGAAATTAGATTGATTATGAAATATGCAAAACTAGTAAATAATGTAGTAGTGCAAGTGCAACCGAATAAGGATGTTAATTGCGAAGTGGAAGTTAACGATAACGTTACTTGTGGAATGGAATTGGTTGATGACACTTATATAATTCCAGTAATTGAATTGACGCAAGAGCAAATAGATATTAAGTTAAAAGCTGAATTAAAACTACAACGTGAAGAAGCGTTAAGAGTTGGAGTAATTGTAGATGGTATATGGTTTAATGAAAATTATTTAGGTAACTTTGTGAATGCTATTAATGTAATTGAAAGGTCTGGAGGCTCTACTGTACAATGGAAAGATGATTTAGATGCTTGGGTTACTTTAACGATTGATGAAGCTAGTAATATAGCATTACAAGCAATGATAAAAATACAACTAATTTATAAAGAAAATTAAATGAAAAAAATACTATTTATATTATTACTTATTCCACTATTAAATTACGGTCAAATAGCACCTGATAAGAAGTTGCATTTTGTCGCAGGAGCAGGTATAAGTTTTGTAACTTACGCAGTTGTATATAGCTACACTCAGGACAGGAAAAAAGCAAAGATATACTCATTACTAATGAGTATATTAGCGGGAATAACAAAAGAATCAATTGACGATAGATTTGACAGTAAAGATGTATTGGCGACTGGATTAGGTGGCGCATCAGTTAGTTTTTCAATAGATTTATTAAGTAGAAAAAAAAGTAAAACATTATTTTAATTATGAAATTAAGAAACGCAACAGACGAAAAAATTACAACAATACTTGGAGTGCTATTCCTTTTAATAGGTACATTAAGCAGAACCATTTATATACTAGAAAGTGTAAGTGTAAGTTAAGTAAGTAAAGATTTTAACAACAGGAGATTAAATAAAGTATAAAATGACAGATAATAAAGAGGCACTAGAGAAAGTACTTAAAAAGCAGGATGAAATTTCTTATAAACAGGCAGAAACATGGGAAATAGTACACCGTATACTGTTTATTCTAGAGAGTGACCCTAAAATAGATAATAAAGGACTGGTTGAGAAAGTGAACGACCACGAAGAAGATATCCAGAAGCTTAAAGACTATAAGAAAGAAATGACTTTGAAGTCTAGAATTGCTGGAGGAGTAGCAGGGGCTATAGCGGCCGGAGCAGGGTACTGGTTAAAAATAATATTTAAACTATAATGAAACCAATAGTAGATACGATATTAGGCTGGACAATAAGTAAGAAACTTTCTATATTAATTGTAGGTACTGTAATGGTATATACGATAGGAGACATATCGGACAACTGGTTAGTATTAGCTGGAGTCTACTTAGGTGTTCAAGGTTTAATAGATTTAAAAAGTAAATAATGGGATTTAGAT
>JQIA01000421.1_pt1 | contig 21174 bp, 18 predicted proteins | sample 811431 | NCBI WGS metagenome assembly JQIA01 (sample SAMN02998118, study PRJNA258478) | marine sediment metagenome | biome: marine; feature: seafloor; material: sediment; isolation source: oil-polluted sediment collected from 3 locations (0.5 km, 0.7 km and 0.9 km)... | place: USA: Gulf of Mexico ...
GATGCTTTAAACATGATACGTTTAGGGCATTGCGACGTTATTGTTACTGGAGGTAGTGAAGCGGCTGTAACTATTGCTGGAATGGGAGGCTTTAATGCTATGCATGCCTTATCGACTAGAAATGAGAGTCCAGAAACAGCCTCAAGACCATTTGATGGAACCAGAGATGGTTTTGTTCTTGGTGAAGGAGCAGGGGCACTTATTTTAGAAGAATACGAACATGCAAAAGCAAGAGGGGCAAAAATATATGCAGAGTTTGTTGGAGGCGGTTTGTCTTCTGATGCTCACCATATGACGGCACCTCACCCAGAGGGCATAGGTGTATATGCGGTAATGCAAAATTGTTTAGAAAATGCTGGATTAAAACCAGAAGATGTTGACGCTATTAACACTCACGGAACATCTACCCCTTTAGGAGATGTTGCAGAGCTTAAAGCGGTTACACAAGTTTTTGGTAGTCATGCAAAAAACATTAATATTAATTCTACTAAGTCTATGACGGGGCACTTGCTGGGAGCAGCGGGAGCTATAGAAGCAATTTCAGCCATACTTTCTATAGAGCATGGTATTGTTCCTCCAACGATTAACCATACTACGGTTGATGAGAATATAGACGCAGAATTAAATTTAACTCTAAACAAAGCACAAAAAAGAGACGTTAAAGTTGCTATGAGTAATACCTTCGGATTTGGCGGTCACAACGCCTGTGTATTATTCAAAAAACTAGATTAAATCCCGAATGAAATTCATTCGTAACATACTAAATTCCCGTTCTGATTCAGACGGGAATTTTTTTATTCAATTAAACGAGATTTTAGGTTTTAAGCCAAAGAATAAAAGCCTTTATAAAAAAGCGTTTACTCATAGATCAATGAATAAACGTAATGACGTAGGAACTCCTATTAACTATGAGCGTTTAGAATTTGTTGGAGACGCTATGTTAAGCGCTGTTGTGGCAACTCATTTATTTAACGAAGTACCTCAAGGCGATGAAGGTTATTTAACCAAAATGCGCTCTAAAATTGTAAGTAGAGAGCATCTAAACGAATTGGGTAAGGAGTTAAATTTAATAGATTTGGTTGAAAGCAAAATCCATAAAAGTAATTTTGGAAGTAATATTCACGGTAATTTATTTGAGTCTTTAGTTGGCGCTATTTTTTTAGATAGAGGCTATCCGTATTGTGAGAAATTTATTTTTAATCGCGTTATTATTCCTCATGTTGACATAGAAAAACTTGAAGGCAAGGTGATTAGTTATAAGAGTTTACTTATTGAATGGTGTCAAAAAGAAAAGAAAGTTTTTAATTATAATGTCTATGAAGATACCGGGAAAGACGAGTTAAAACATTTCTCAGTAAAGCTATCAATAGATAATAAAGTGGTGTCTAAAGCTAGAGCAACATCTAAGAAGAAAGCTGAAGAGAAAGCTTCGAAACGAGCATTTTTTGCATTTCAAACAAAAATATCCAAAGCGCTATAACTTTCTCTATCTACTACAACGATTTCGTAATCTTTTATTGTTAAGAATAAAAGAAGAGAAGCATATTATGGTGGTAAAATACTATATTTACAGTTCATAATTTTGACATTATGGCGTTACACAAACTACTTGTAGACGATTTTTACAACGATACTTTTTCTCTGTTAGCAATTCATTGCACTATAGAAGATTATCGTGTTGCTTATCTATTAAACCAATTTTTGCAAATTAAATTAAAGCGAAATCCTCAAGATTTAGATTTTAAATATGTAGCGGCGTCATATGCTATTTATGAATGGGAAGATAAAAGCCAACAAATGACATGGAGTTTAGTGTCTAATGTTTGTAAAAAGGAAGAAGACAGTTTAATTAGTACGGGGTCGTTGTTTGATACGCAAAGCAAGATAATTAGAACGCATAATCTAATCCCTGAATTTAAGAAAGTGAATTATTTGTTGAAGATTGATAATGATGGAAACTTTATTAATGAGAAAACAATAATTCATAAAATACAAGAGATATCACAGATTGCAGCCGTTTATATCATAGATGCATCGCAATTAAAGTCTAAAGAGAACCTAATATTTAATTGATGGGGAATAAAAGAAAAAAAACCAAAATAGTTGCAACATTAGGACCAGCAACAAGCAAAAAGGAAACACTAAAAGCAATGCTTGATGAAGGTGTGAATGTGTTTAGAATTAATTTTTCTCATGCCAATTACGACGATGTAAAGGAGCGCATTGAGATGATTAGAGCATTAAATGAAGAGCATGGATATAATGCTGCTATTTTAGGTGATTTGCAAGGCCCAAAGCTTCGTGTAGGTGTGATGCAGCATGAAGTGGTCGTTAATGAAGGTGATGAAATAACATTTGTTACTGGAAAGCGATTTGAAGGGACTAAGGATCGTGTTTATATGACCTATGATAGGTTTCCTCAAGATGCTAAACCAGGAGAGAGAATATTATTGGATGACGGAAAATTAATTTTCGAAGTTGTTTCAACAGATAAAAAGACGGAAGTAAAAGCTAGAGTAATACAAGGAGGGCCTTTAAAATCTAAAAAGGGAGTCAACCTTCCCAATACCGATATATCACAACCAGCACTTACTGAGAAAGATATTGAAGACGCTATTTTTGCGATAGAACAAAAAGTAGATTGGATGGCACTATCGTTTGTACGACATGCCGAGGATTTAATGCAGTTGGAGGATCTCATTAAAAAGCATAGCGACCATAAAATCCCTATTATTGCTAAGATTGAAAAGCCAGAGGCTGTAGAAAATATTGACAAAATTGTAGCCTATTGTGACGGCTTAATGGTAGCTCGAGGTGATTTAGGTGTAGAGATTCCTGCTGAAGAAGTGCCACTTATCCAAAAGCAATTGGTATTACGTGCAAAAAAGGCAAGAATCCCGGTGATTATCGCTACCCAAATGATGGAAACCATGATTACAAGCCTTACGCCAACTAGAGCCGAGGTAAACGATGTCGCCAATTCGGTTATGGATGGTGCCGATGCTGTGATGCTTTCTGGAGAAACCTCGGTGGGTAATTATCCAGTACAGGTTATTACTCAAATGTCTAACATCATTAAAAGCGTAGAAGACTCACCTTTAATAAAAGTACCACAATCACCACCACATATTCGTACAAATCGTTATATCACAAAATCTATTTGTTACCATGCGGCACATATGGCTAACGAAATAAATGCTAAGGCCATTTCAACGTTGACCAATAGTGGTTATACCGCGTTTCAAATTTCAGCGTGGCGCCCCGATTCTCATATCTTAGTATTTACTTCTAATAAACGTATTCTGACGCAATTGAGCTTGCTATGGGGAGTTAAAGCTTTTCATTATGATAAGTTTGTAAGTACAGATGAAACCATAGAAGATGTAAATGCTATTGCTTGTAAAAAAGGATATTTAGAAGCAGGCGATATGTTGATTAGTTTGGCGGCAATGCCGATTCAAGCTAAGGGTATGGTGAATACGTTAAGGGTTACTGAAATTGCTGGTTAAAGCTTTTAGATTTGGTTTAATGTGATGATATGGAACGTTTCAATGTTTTATCAGTCGTTAAACGAAATTAGTAGTTTTTCTCGCAAAGTCAAGATGAATAGCGAGTTAAAACTCAAATTTCAATTGGACACTAACACTTTTTTGTTCAGGTTTTTTAGCTTTTTCATTGTTTAAGTTAGACATAGAAATACCTAATAGGCGGACTGAATTTTTTAACTTTTCTTGATACAATAAATCTTTTGCAGTTTCAAGAATTACGGATTTGTCGGTCACAAAATAGGGTAGTGTTTTACTTCTGGTCTGTAAGGTGAAATCACTGTACTTAATTTTTAGAGTAACTGTTTTTCCAGCCACCTTACTTTTTGTTAATCTACGTGACACTTCTTCAGCTATATGCTCTAATTTCTCTAACATAAAAATTTCACTCGATAAATTTTCGCTAAACGTTCTTTCAGCAGCAAGCGATTTTCGAGTACGGTCTGTAATAACCTTACTATTGTGTATGCCTCTCACTACATAATAATAGTACTTGCCTGATTTGCCGAAGTTGGATTCTAAGAATTCTAGAGATTTGGACTTTAAATCCTTACCTGTGAAAACCCCTTTCTGGTACATTTTTTCAGCGGTGACTTTACCAATACCATAAAATTTCCGGATGTCTAGTTGTTCTAAAAACTCGAGAACCTCCCAAGGGTTGACCGTTTTTTGACCATTAGGTTTATTATAATCACTAGCAACTTTGGCAATGAATTTATTGATGGAAATACCCGCGGAAGCAGTCAGTCCAACCTCATCATGAATACGTCGCCTAATTTCTTGAGCAATAAGTGAAGCACTTGGGTTTCCTTTTTTATTGACAGTCACATCAATATAGGCCTCGTCCAATGAGAGTGGTTCCACCAGATCGGAGTAGTCAAAAAATATCTTTCTAATTTGCTTAGAAATCTCATTGTATCTGTCAAAACGTGGACGGACAAAAATGAGTTCGGGGCATAATTTTATGGCTAAATTCCCGGCCATGGCACTTTTCACACCAAATGTTCTGGCCTCATAACTTGCGGCACTAACAACGCCACGTTTTCCGCCGCCACCAACAGCCAAAGGTTTTCCTTTAAGTTCAGGATTATCCATTTGCTCAACAGAAGCATAAAATGCATCCATATCTACATGAATAATTTTTCGTATTGGTAAATCGCTAGGCATGCCGTAAATTTAGGGTTTTATAAAATATATGTCAGTTCGAGTGTTTTCTTTTTAAAAGAAAATGTATCGAGAACATTTAATGAGATTTCCTCTTTCGAGGAAAACGAATATGATAGAGATAGAACGTAAATTTTTAGTGATTTCAGAAGACTTTAAACGGGAGTCTTTTAAAAAATCAAGAATTATCCAAGGGTTTTTAAATCGACACAAAGAACGCACGGTTCGGGTAAGGATTAAGGAAAATACTGGATTTATAACCGTAAAAGGAATATCTTCTTCAGATGGTTTGTCTCGGTTTGAATGGGAAAAGGAAATTTCTAAAGACGAAGCTAATGCCTTATTAGAACTTTGTGAAAAAGGTGTGATTGATAAAATACGATACGAAGTAAAAGTTGGAAGCCACATTATTGAAGTGGATGAGTTTTTTGATGATAATGAGGGATTGATTGTTGCCGAAGTTGAACTGAACTCTGTAGACGAATCATTTGTGAAGCCAGAATGGTTGGGCGAAGAAGTTACGGGGCAACCTAAATATTATAATTCGCAATTGAGTAAACAGCCATATAATATGTGGGTCAATAATTGATATTAATAATTTATACTATGAAAAAACTAATTTTAATTTCTACTTTATTTATTACTGCTTTAGCATGTAAAACAGAAACTAAAGATGTTATCGAAGTTACAGAAAAAGCAACAACGGAAGTAAAGGAATCTACAAAACAAATTAAAGAAAAATTGGCCTCAAAAGGATTTCAAATTTTCGACTATGTAGATGAAAAAACTCAAGATACTATCATAATGCAGCAATACTTTATTGCATTTTTAAAACGAGGCCCAAACCGTTCACAATCTCAAGAAGAAACTATGCAATTGCAAAATGCTCATTTAGCCCATTTAGGTAAAATGTATGAGTTGGGTTATGCGGATATTTCTGGTCCTTTTGGTGACGATGGTGACATACGTGGCATTACCATTTATAATGTGCCAACATTAAAAATGGCAGATAGTTTAGCTAATTCTGACCCTATGGTTAAAGCAGGTCGTTTGGTTATTGAATTGCATCCTTGGTGGGCAGCTAAAGGGTTCCCGTTACGATAGTTTAAACTCGTATTCACGTTCTACCTTACAAATTTTTACGTTGTACCAGCTGTACCATTCATTTCTACCTTTTAACTGGGCTTGTAAATGTTCGGATTGTTGTTTCCAATTTTTAATAGCATCTAAGCTTTCCCAATAACTCACAGTAATACCAACTTCTTCGTGCGCACTATCAATGCTAATAAAGCCCTCCTGTTCTTTGGCGAGCATTTCCATTTTTTGAGCCATTGCCGAATACCCTTCTGTATTGACAGTTTGGGTTGAAGTAAATATTACAGCGTAGTATGGTTTAAAGTTTTGCATAAGAATTTGTTTCAGTCTGACAATCCGTTGGAATTTCAAAGATAATTATCTTCTCTATTTTTATACCATCAATATTTGTCATAATAATACGAAAAAGCAATTTACTTGTTTTAATACTTATTGGGTAATCATTGATTGATTTTACATCTTTTAAAGATGTACTCCAAGAAGCACCGCACATTTCATCTATATAGAATTTTAAGTCTTCAATATTAATATCAATAAATTTACTTGATTCTTTTTCTGAAATGGCGTGTGTCTTAAATTTATGATTACTTGAAACTGTTTTTAAGGGTTTCCAACTCGAATAATAATGTTCCCAATCAATTACATCACAATGTGAGTTATTATCAATAATAGCAATACTGTTTTCATGTTTTTGAAAGACTTCAATAATTCTAAATTCTTGATGATGTTTTATGTAAATGGTTTTTCCTTGAATGGATTCATTTATGTTTAATCTAAAAGAAAGAATATCATTTGTGGTGCCTATTTCTGTTTGAGATTTTTTTTCTGAAATGCCTTTAATGCTAACCGTAAATTCATTAAAATTGGCCTTAAATTTTTTTTTAAGTTTTTCCTCGGTTAAAAAGCCATTAAAAACATAGCCTTCATTAATAAATTTGTAGGCATGAGTGCCTCTTATTTTAACCCATTCTCCAGAAAGCTTTTTGCCGTTATCAAGAACATCTAATTGTAAGTTTGTGTGCTCTGTAATTTCTACTTGTGTTCCATAATCAATCGTACCAATGCGATTGGCTCCTCTGCTAGGTTTTGCCCTAACTATTAATCCGTTTTCTGCTGAAACGTATTGAATGTCTTGTGCTTGTGCATAACTAAAAGTTAGGCACACTAATAAAAGTGTTCTAGTAAACATAAATAATGAGTATTAAATTAATGATAGAATATCAAGACGTAAGCTTATTCTTGTTAATTAAATACGCGCATTCTTTAGTCTTTAGATTTCGAAGCGGTGTTAAATTGTTCTTAAAACTATAATGATAGAGGGTCGAAATGTTTCAAAACAAAAAATTGTATCAAAATGTAGAAAACTCATTGATACAATTTCGATTATATATTGTTTTAGATTACAACTTATTCTTTATAAATCTTAAGCACCAATTCCCCTTTGTCATTCATGGTTGCTCTATACATGCCAGCAGTGTTAAATTCCATTGCTACATTTCCGTTTTTATCTACTGCAACAATCCCACCGGTGCCTCCAAGTTCACCCATTTTGTTATGAATAACTTCCCGAGCAGCTTCTTCTAAACTAACCTCTTTATACTCCATCATAGCAGAAATATCATGAGCCACTTGTGCGCGAATAAAATACTCACCCCAACCTGTACTTGATACTGCACAAGTTGCATTGTTTGCGTAAGTTCCCGAGCCTATTATTGGTGCGTCGCCAACACGACCCCAACGTTTATTCGTCATGCCGCCTGTTGAAGTTCCTGCAGCTAGATTGCCGTATTTGTCAAGAGCAGCACAGCCTACTGTTCCGAATTTATAATCTTTTATGTCTGAATCATAAAAAGCCGCTTTATCATCATGATCAAGCTCAACTTTTTCAGTTTCCTTTATTCTCTGAAGAGAGTTAAATCGTCTTTCCGTATGAAAATAATTCGGGTCAACAATTTGTAAACCTTGTTCTTTGGCAAAAGTATCGGCGCCTTCTCCTGCAAGCATAACATGAGGTGAATTATCCATAATGGCTCTTGCTAAATCAATAGGGTTTCTAACAGTTTTGGTTCCTGCAGATGCACCTGCATTTAGTGTTTTTCCATCCATTATCGACGCGTCAAGTTCGTTTGTTTCGGCATTAGTAAACACGGCTCCTTTTCCTGCATTAAACAGTGGAGAGTCTTCCATAACATTAATGGTTTTAGTCACAGCATCAAGGCTTGTGCCTCCATTTTTTAATAATTCATATCCCGTTCTAATTGCTTCTTCAAGTTTTGCTTTGTAAGCAGCTTCTTTTTCAGGGCTCATATTTTTTTTGAGAATAGTACCCGCGCCTCCATGAATGACAATTGAGAATTCCGCCTTGCTTTGTTCAGTTTTATTTTCGGTTAACGTCGTATTTTCTTCTTGCTTACAAGAATTAAAAACAGCAAAAAATATAAATAATAGAATAATTTTCTTCATGAGAATTGAATTAGTGTTTATGGTTTTAAAGATACTCTTTTACTGGTATGTTTCTAGGTAATGAAATATAATAAATTAGTATCTTCGCGACAAATTATTATAATAACTAAAAGTAAAAATATATGGAAGCAGTTGCAACTGATTTCGGAATACAAGAAGCACTTAACCAATTAGGAGTTAATGCTATAAACGATGGAACTTCTACAGGTTCTAACAATTTTGGAAGTGGAGAAACTATTTCTTCATATTCTCCTACCGACGGAGCTTTAATTGGCAAAGTAACTACAACTACGCGAGAAGATTACGATAAAGTGATGGATGCTGCAACAACTGCATTCAAATCTTTCAGAAACATGCCTGCTCCACAGAGAGGGGAAATTGTTCGTCAGTTTGGTAATAAACTAAGAGAGCTAAAAGAACCTTTAGGTAAATTAGTTTCTTATGAAATGGGTAAATCTTTACAAGAAGGTTACGGTGAAGTTCAAGAAATGATTGATATCTGTGATTTTGCCGTAGGTTTATCTCGTCAATTAAACGGACAAACAATTCCATCTGAACGTCCTGGTCACGTAATGAGAGAGCAATGGCATCCAATTGGTGTCGTTGGAATTATCTCTGCATTTAACTTCCCGGTTGCTGTTTGGGCTTGGAATACAGCATTAGCATGGATTTGTGGTGATGTTTGTGTTTGGAAAGGTTCTGAAAAAGCACCTTTATGTTCTGTAGCTTGTCAAAATATCATTGCGGATGTTTTAAAAGAAAATAATTTACCAGAAGGAATCTCTTGTATCATTAATGGAGATTATAAAGTTGGTGAAATGATGACTACAGATTCTAGAATCCCTTTAGTTTCTGCTACAGGTTCTACAAGAATGGGAAGAATAGTTGGTGCAACTGTTGCAGAACGTTTCGGAAAATCTTTATTAGAATTAGGTGGTAACAATGCCATTATTATTACTCCAACTGCAGATTTAAAAGTTGTAGTTCCTGGCGCCGTATTTGGTGCTGTTGGTACTGCCGGACAACGTTGTACTTCTACTAGAAGATTAATTATTCACGAATCTGTTTACGATAAAGTAAGAGATGCCATTGTTGGTGCTTATGGACAAATTGTTATTGGAAATCCATTGGATGAAACTAAGCATATGGGGCCATTAATCGATAGAGATGCGGTGAATACTTATTTAGCGGCTATTGAAAAAGCGAAAGCTGAAGGTGGAAATGTATTGGTTGAAGGTGGCGTTTTAGAAGGAGAAGGTTACGAAAGCGGATGCTACGTAAAACCGGCTATTATTGAAGCTGAAAATCATTTTGAAATTGTTCAACACGAAACATTTGCTCCAATTTTATATTTAATGAAATATTCTGGAGAAGTAGAAAATGCTATTGAGAAACAAAATGGTGTAGCTCAAGGACTATCTTCTGCAATTATGACCAATGAGCTGAAAGAAGCTGAAAAGTTCTTATCATACGCTGGTTCAGATTGTGGAATCGCTAACGTTAACATCGGAACTTCTGGTGCTGAAATTGGTGGTGCTTTTGGAGGGGAAAAAGAAACTGGTGGTGGACGTGAGTCTGGATCTGATGCTTGGAAAGTATACATGAGAAGACAAACAAATACAGTAAATTATTCTGATGAATTACCTTTAGCACAAGGGATTAAATTTGATCTTTAGTGTCATTCCGTATTTGACCCGGAATCTCATGATAAATATTAAAAGCCGTTTCAATGTGAATCGGCTTTTTTAATTTAAACCTGTCAGGTTTTTAACCTAATGAAATAACAGGGTATTCATTATCTTTGAGAATATTATTTTGAAACACAAGCCTCAATGCCCAAAAACCCAGAATTAGAACTAGCTCAAAATTTTGTAGAAAGAACAGATAGAAATGTGTTTTTAACTGGAAAAGCAGGGACAGGTAAAACGACATTTTTACACAGTATAAAGGAACATTCTTTAAAAAGAATGGTGGTTGTGGCACCGACTGGTGTTGCCGCAATTAATGCCAAAGGTGTGACTATTCATTCCTTTTTTCAAATGGCTTTTGGACCGATTTTACCTGAGGAAGCGGGGGTAAGAAAAACCGAGGGAGGTTTTCAAAGAAAATTTAATAAAACCAAGATTAATATCATCAGGTCTCTCGACTTATTAGTTATTGATGAAATTAGTATGGTTCGGGCAGATTTGCTTGATGGGATTGATCAAGTTCTGAGACGCTATAAAGACAAAACTAAAGTTTTTGGTGGTGTACAAGTATTGATGATTGGTGACTTGCAACAGTTGTCACCCGTGGTAAAAGACAATGAGTGGCAGTTATTAAAACCCTATTATGCTACACCGTTTTTTTTTAGTAGCAGAGTCTTTCAGCAATGCAATGTCATTAGTATTGAATTAAAGCATATTTATCGACAAGACAATCAGAAATTCATTAGCATTCTAAATGAAATTAGGAACAATAAACTCACAGAAAATTCAGCAAAAAATTTAAACAAAAGACACTTGCCTAATTTTGTTCCTTCCAAAGATGAAGGATACATAACCTTAACAACGCATAACAATAGGGCTAATGCAATGAATGATTTGGAGTTGCAAAAGCTAAAAAGCAGGAGCTATTTTTATTCAGCGGAAGTTGATGGTAAGTTTCCAGAATATGCTTTTCCAACACATGAAAGACTTGAACTGAAAGTCGGCGCTCAAGTCATGTTTGTAAAAAATGACAGCACTCCAGAAAAGCGATATTTTAATGGGAAGATTGGTGAGGTACTTCGATTAAATAAGGAAGAGATAATTGTACGCTGTAATGATGATGATTTCGAGATTGTCACCAAACCAGAAATTTGGGAGAATGTTAGTTATTCGATTCATCCAGAAACCAAAGAAATTTCAGAAAAAATTGCAGGTTCTTTTTCGCAGATGCCTTTACGATTAGCATGGGCAATTACCATTCATAAAAGCCAAGGACTTACTTTTGAAAAGGCTATTATAGATGCACAAGCTTCTTTTGCTCACGGGCAAACTTATGTGGCATTGAGTAGGTGCAGAACCCTAGAAGGGATTGTATTAAAAACCCCAATCAATGCAAATAATATTATTAATGACACCAGGGTAACGGCCTTTAATACTGATGTAGAAAATAACCCGCCTAATGCAGAAGCTTTAAATAATTCACAGAAAACCTATCAGTTAAACCTGATTGAAGATTTGTTTAACTTTTATCCGTTTTTATATCCTGTAAAGCGCTTAATAGATATTTTTTATACTAATAAAAATAGTATAAAAGGGAATATGATAGCACCACTTACAACCATAAAAGAGGATGGTGTAACCAAGCTGCTACAGGTAAATAATAGCTTTAAGGCGCAGTTAAAAGAGTTAAGCATTGAATCTAATGTGCCAGAGAATGATTCAGCAATTCAAAAGCGCATAAAAAAGGCACTTTCCTATTTTTTACAACGAACAGAAGCATGTATTAAAACACCTTTGGCAGCGTTAACCTTTGCTACAGAAAATAAGGAAGTCAACAAAGATATAAAGAAACAACTCGATCTTTTGGAAGAACTTTTGTCTAATAAATTGTATTGTCTTAATGGCTTAATCAATGGGTTTAGTGCTAGAAAGTATTTAGAATTACGAGCAAAAGCAGTATTACAAAAAAGCAATACACCAACGGTTAAAAAAGAGTATGCTGATACAACAGAGCATCCTATATTATTTTCAAAATTAAGAGCATTACGTCATACTTTTGCGGAGGAGGAAGATGTGGCTCACTTTCAGGTTTTTACCCAAAAATCACTATATGGCATGTGTGAGTTAATGCCAGTAACCACAAAGCAGTTACAAGCTATAAATGGCATGGGAAAAATAAGAGTTCAAAAATATGGTGTAGACATTCTAGAAATTATAAAAGACTATTGCGATAATAGTACCATTGAGTTAAAAGAAGACATACCTGAAAAAGCAAACTCTGAAAAAAGAAAGACTCATGAGATTTCATTGGAGCTATTTAAAGGGGGCCTAAGCATTTCTGAAATTGTAAAGAATAGAGGGTTAACTAGAGGTACGATAGAAGGGCATTTGGCTAAGTTTATCCCGACTGGCGAAATTGAGATTACAGATATAATCCCCGAAGAAAAATATTTAGAGCTGGAAAAAATATTGTCCACTACAAAATTTAATAGTTTAACAGAACTTAAAAATAAAATAGACGATAAATTTAGCTATAACGATATAAGATTAGTGGCAAGAGATATCGAGCGTTAATTAAAAGAACCTTGTTTCAAACTCGTAAACGAGCTGGAAGAAACAAGGTTCATATAATTGATTAATAGCACTGCTAAAATCATAAAAATTTGCCCCATTGTATTAAAAAGACTACAACTAGCAAAAAAAACTATATGAACGGAAGGGTTTTACAGAAAGAATAGTTTAACTGTATTTTACTTTGCGTAAAATGCGAATAGATTCTTTATATAAAGTATAAACTTCTTCATTATAGGCTTTTAAATAAGGCTTTGCGTCATGAAGTTTGTCAATAGCATCGTGAAACAAATTAAGGTAGCAAATAAGATAAGTTAACGGAAGGTTCTTTAAATCTTGTTCTTCATTTTTATTAAGTGCAATTCCTTTTTTTAGTTTTTCTAAAATGGCGTTGTTGGCATTAAAGATATGATGCAGCACTTTTTTATCATATTGTGGGGCTTGAAACAAAAGCGTAGTTTCAATACTGTAGCCAACATTGTTTTCAAACTGAATAAGTGTCTCTTCTAGTGGGTAGTATTTATTTGAGTTTTGAAACCCTAAATCGACATATTCAATAATTTTAAAGGAGTCGTCATTATATGAAATCGAGACTTCGTCCAGCGTTGAAAAAAACAGCCTTACCTGCTCATTTATAAGTTCAATATCAACTCTTGAAAAGAAGATTTCAGAATCGACTTCCTTTCTTTGCCCTGCCCAACACATTACAAAATATTCTTTAAATACTTTGTATTGTGGATTGTAATCTTTCCGTTTGTTTAAAAAAGCAAAGACGCCATCTAGCGTATATTGAATATTGTTTTGGGCATGATTCTCAATAGCTCCAACAATTTTAGAGTTCACATCTTTTATCTCAATATCAAAAACTTTAGGCATGCTCATACTACCGTCCCTAAAAAATACTGAGCCACCATAATATTTCCAAATGTTTCTTCGTAAAGAAGTAATTTGATCTATGGCTCTAATAGTAACCAAGCCCACAACCTTGTCGTCTGGCAAATGCGGAAACGGAATGTTTTCGTACTGCACTATTGGAGGGTTTGATAGATAGGCGTTTATGAGGTTTTGTATTTTGCTATCATCAAAAAAATCGACACCAATAATTTTGTTGTCCTCGTCTTCGACACCAATAACGATAAATGAATTGTTCTTGGGATTGCTGTTGGAAAGGGCACAAATATGCTTTAAGAATTTGGCTTTGCCTTCTTTTAGACTAATATCAATTTTTCGCTTTTTATCATAAAAACTGTTCTCATCGTTGTGAGCTAATAAATGTTTTATTAAAAGGCGTTTGTTAATCATAGCAACTTCCTAAAGAGCAAGGGTTATTTTAATGTCTAGTTTAATTCTTTTTTAATAATCGTGTTGTTAGCTTGAGCTGTTGGGAATATCAGAAAGTCTGCAATATTTACATGAGCTGGCCTTGAAATTGCAAAGTAGATAATTTCTGCAATGTCTTCGGGTTGTAAAGCTTTATAACCTTTGTAGACAGAATTTGCATTGGAATCACCTTTAAATCTAATTTCAGAAAACTCAGTTTCCACCATCCCAGGATTTATTGCGCAGACTTTTATTCCAAACGGATTTAAATCAAGACGCATTCCTTCTGTAATTGCTGCAACGGCATGCTTACTCGCACAATACACATTGCCTTTAGGGTAAACTTCCTTACCAGCTGACGATCCAATGTTTATTATATGCCCCGATTCGCGCTCCGTCATTTGTGGGATTACAACTTTACTCACATACAACAATCCTTTTACATTAATGTCAATCATGGCATCCCAATCGTCTAAATTTCCTATTTGTATTGAGTCTCTCCCATGGGCATTGCCTGCATTGTTTATAAGTATATCAATCGTTTTAAAAGCTTGAGGAAGGGAATCAATAGCTTTAAAAACAGCCTCTTTATCCCGTACATCAAAGTTTAAAGTATATACTTCTGTACTGCGTTCCAGCGCTTTTTTTATGGTGTCTAGTCGTTCTTGACGTCTACCACACAGTATAAGATTAATACCGTGTTTGGCAAGCTCATGTGCTGTTGCTCTACCTATTCCGCTGGTTGCTCCTGTTATTAATGCTACTTTTTTCATATAATATTTTATTCCTTTTCTGCTTTAAAAATAACAAACAAAACATTAAAACAGCTTATGTAGCCTGCAATTTTTAACCAATTATTAACAGCAACATATCAAATATTTTAACAATTTGCGATGTTAAAAAATGTGAGTTATATTCACGCTTTCAAAAAAATTACAAAATGATAGAAGATTCAAGTACAATTGACATTAAAATGATCAATGAGAAAATAGAAAAGGAGAGTGCTTTTGTTGATTTGCTAACGATGGAAATGAATAAAGTAATTGTTGGTCAAAAGCATATGATAGAGCGTTTGCTTATTGGTTTACTTGGTCAAGGACATATTTTATTGGAAGGTGTTCCGGGATTAGCAAAAACTTTAGCTATTAATACTTTGGCACAAGCAGTAGATGGTAGTTTTAGTAGAATACAATTTACGCCAGATTTATTGCCAGCAGATGTTACTGGTACTTTGATTTATAATATGAAGTTGAATGACTTTTCAATAAAAAAAGGTCCAATATTTGCAAACTTTGTACTTGCAGATGAGATAAATAGAGCACCTGCAAAAGTACAATCGGCATTATTAGAGGCTATGCAAGAAAAGCAGGTTACAATTGGTGATGAAACCTTTATTTTAGATAAGCCGTTTTTAGTAATGGCAACACAAAATCCTGTTGAACAAGAAGGAACATATCCATTGCCAGAAGCACAAATCGATCGATTTATGTTGAAAACTATCATTGATTACCCAAAAATGGATGAGGAGCAAATGATTGTTCGTGCTAACTTAAAAGGCGCATTTGAAAAGGTGAACCCTGTAGTTTCTATAAAACAAATTTTAAGTGCACAATCTGCTGTTCGTGAAGTATACATGGACGAGAAAATTGAAAAATATATTCTAGATATTGTGTTTGCAACACGTTATCCCGAAAAATATAAATTAGCAGATTTAAAACCATTGATTTCTTTTGGAGCTTCACCTCGTGGAAGTATTAACTTGGCTATGGCTGCAAAATGCTATGCGTTTATAAAACGCCGTGGTTATGTAATTCCAGAAGATGTTCGTGCTATTGTTCACGATGTATTACGTCATAGAATCGGAATTACTTATGAGGCAGAAGCCGAGAATGTTACTTCAGAAGACATCATCAATAAAATTGTAAACGAAATAGAAGTACCTTAAAGTAGTTGGCAGTATTCAGTCGCAGTAAGCAGTTTTGTTTACTACTGAATTCTGAAATATATAATTACTGCAAACTGAGACTGAATACTGTTTACTAAAGTGAGATGGATACTAAAGAATTACTAAAAAAAGTACGTAAAATTGAGATTAAGACGCGACGGTTGTCTGATCATATATTTGGAGGAGAATATCATTCTACCTTTAAAGGACGAGGTATGACTTTTAGTGAAGTGCGCCAGTATCAATACGGTGATGATGTTAGAAATATTGATTGGAATGTTACCGCACGTTATAACGAACCTTATATAAAAGTATTTGAAGAAGAACGCGAGCTTACCATGATGCTTATGGTAGATGTTTCGGGGTCTGAATTGTTTGGTACGGACGAGCAATTTAAAAATGAAGTGGTAACAGAAATAGCGGCAACTCTGGCTTTTTCAGCGACACAGAACAACGATAAGATTGGCCTTATTTTATTTTCGGATGTGGTTGAGTTATATATCCCTCCTAAAAAGGGGCGTTCTCATGTACTTCGGATTATTCGAGAATTAATTGAGTTTCACCCAAAAAGTAAACAAACAAATTTTGTCGAAGCGCTAAAGTTTTTATCTAATGTGATGAAGAAGAAGGCCATAGTTTTTGTGCTGTCTGATTTTATTACTGACGATTATAAGCAAACACTTAAAATTGTATCTGGTAAACATGATGTTACTGGGATTAGAGTGTATGATAAAGGAGAAGAATCTATCCCAAATCTAGGAATGGTGCAAATGCAAGATGAAGAAACAGGAGAGTTGCTTTTGGTAAATACAGCATCAAAAAAGGTAAGACTTAATTATGGTAAATTTTACCATGAAAAAGTGGAATATTATAAAGATAGCTTTAAAAAATCAGGAGCAGGAACAATCGATTGCCGTGTGGATGAAAGTTATGTTAAAAAGCTTTTAGGATATTTTAAACGAAGAGGTTAAAAAGATTAACGATTTATGAATTACGATTTTAGATTTAAGAATAAGAAAGCAGAACAGACTTCCGTCATCGGTCTCCCGATAACTATCTGGACGTCATCAGTCTTTTTAGCTGCGTTCTTTTTCTTATGTTCTTTTGTCTCTTTTGGCCAGCAAGTCACCTCTTCAATTGATTCTACATCAATAAAAATTGGAGAACAAATCACCTATAAAATTGAAGTTGAGGTTGATACTACAACACTAGTTGTTTTCCCAGAAGGGCAATCGTTTTTGCCTTTAGAAATGATTGAATCTTATAGTGTTGATGCCACTAGGCATGATGATAAATTTAATCTGATCAAAAGGTATGGTTTAACACAGTTCGATTCGGGAAGTTATACAATTCCGAGACAAAAAATTCTTATAGGCGATAGAGAAGTATTTACAGACTCCATAAGAGTTGAGGTTAATAATATTGTTGTAGACACTACTAAACAGCCATTATATAATATTAAACCTTTGATAGAGGTTAGTAAAAGCCCTAGTAAATGGTGGCTTTATGTTTTAATTATCTTACTAATTATTGGCGCAGTTGGGTTTTTGTTGTATTGGTTTATTTGGCATAAAAAACCATTGACCCAAGAAGAAAAGGTAGCATTGCTCAAACCGTACGAAAGAGCAAAATTAGCCTTACAGGAATTAGATAAAACAGATTATTTAGAGAATCAAGAAATCAAGGAATATTATTCTGAGTTAACAGGAATTATTAGAAAATATCTTGATGAAAAAGTTTACGATCATTCACTTGAAAGCACAACAGAAGAATTAATTAGCAGATTACATCTTTTAAGAGAAGGCAATCAAATAGAGTTAAGTAAAGAGGATATTTCCAATATTGATAGTATTTTGAGACGTGCCGATTTGGTAAAGTTTGCAAAGTCTAAACCAGATGTTGCTTTGGCACTAATGGATAGAAATACAATAGACATGGAAATTGACCATGTTAAAGAAGCACTTCCAGAACCAACAGAAGAAGAGCTTTTGGTTGATTTAAAATACCAAGAAGAATTAGAACAAAAACAGAAACGCAAAAAAATGATTATTACAGTTGCTGTTTCAGTGTTTTTAGTTGTTGCAACCTTTGTTGGGTTTTCAATGTATTATGGGTTCGATTATGTGAAGGATAGTATTTTGGGCCATGAAAGTAAAGAGTTGTTAGAAGAGAAAGACTGGGTAACTAGTGAATACGGAGCCCCGGGAATTACCATTACAACACCAAAAGTTTTGGAGCGGAAACCATCTGAGGTTCCAGAAAATTTAAAGGAAAAAATAAATATTGTTGCCTTTGGGTATGGAGGGATTAATTCTAATTTAGATATCGCTGTAATATCAACAAAATTTGCAACTAATGAGCCTCCAGGCGGTCATCAAGGAGAACAGACAGAAGAGAATGAAAATAAAATTGATTTAAGAGAAATAGCCGAGGGACACCTTAAAGGGTTCGAGACCAGAGGTGCTAAAAATATTATTACTAAAACAGAGCAATTTATAACTCCGAATGGTCAAGAAGGGCTAAAGACTTTTGGAGCTGGAGATTTTGTGACTGATAAGGGAAGTATAGAAAAAGGGAATTATGTACTGCTTGGGTTTACATCAGAAAATGTATTGCAGCAAGTCGTTTTAATTTGGAAGCATAACGATGTTTATGCAGATCAAATAATTGAGAGAATCCTTAATTCTATAGAATTAATAAAATTAGAAGACGAAGAATAAATGTTAGAAGGGGTAGATTTTTTAAATAAGCAAATGTTTTGGATGTTCTTAGCACTTCCATTGGCTCTTCTATGGTATGTTTTTAAACATAAAAAACAAACGGCAGAGTTCAAGATATCAAGCATTAAAGGGTTTAAAACAGGGAGCTCTTGGCTTCCTAAATTAAAACACGCCATGTTTGCCTTACGATTAATTGCCCTCGCACTGTTGATTTTAGCATTGGCAAGGCCACAAACGGTAGATGTTTCTACAAAAACCAAAACAACGCGAGGTATAGACATTGTAATGGCTATAGATGTATCTGCAAGTATGTTGGCAAAAGATTTAAAACCAAATCGTTTAGAAGCTTTAAAAACGGTGGCAGCTGAATTTATAAAAGGACGACCGAACGACCGTATAGGCTTGGTTGAATATGCTGGTGAAAGTTATACTAAAACACCTATAACAAGTGATAAGTCCATTGTACAGCGCTCGCTAAGAGATATAAAGTACAATACTATTATTGAAGGCGGAACAGCCATTGGTATGGGCTTAGCAACTTCGGTAAATAGGTTAAAGGATAGCAAGGCTAAAAGTAAAATTATCATCTTGTTGACAGATGGAGTTAATAATTCAGGGTTTATAGATCCTAATACCGCTAGTGAGTTAGCTGTGGAGTATGGGATTAAGGCTTATACCATTGGTCTTGGTACAAATGGGATGGCATTATCTCCAATTGGGCAACTGCCAAATGGAGGATTTCAATATGGACGTGTTCAGGTTGAGATTGATGAAAAACTATTGCAAGAAATCGCAGATGTTACAGGTGGACAATACTTTAGAGCCACGAACAATAAGAAGTTAAAAGAAATTTATAAAGAAATAGATAAGCTAGAAAAGACCGATGTTGAAGAATTTAAATTCTACAATTACGAGGAAAAGTATCGTGTTTTGGTGCTTTTGGCTGGTTTCCTATTGCTTATCGAACTGTTATTACGATTTACTATTTTTAGAAGTTTTGTTTAGATGCAATTAGAAGAAAAAATATGGTTTTGGTTGTTGCTTGTCATTCCGGTGATTGTGGTGCTGTTTTTGGCGCTTCAATTATGGAAACGACATGCCCAAAAGAAATTTGCCAATAAGCGGATCTTAAAAAGATTAAGCCCTAACAGATCATTGTTTAAGCCAATATTAAAGTTGATTGTATTGTGTTTAGCTTTTGCCTGTTTAACCATTGCTTTGGTAAATCCAAAGATTGGCACGAAATTGGAAACGATAAAGCGTCAAGGTGTAGATATTGTTTTCGCTGTAGATGTCTCTAAAAGCATGCTTGCAGAAGATATAGCGCCGAATCGTTTGGAAAAGTCCAAGCAATTAGTGACCCAGATAATCAACAACCTAGCTAGTGACCGTGTTGGGATTATTGCTTACGCCGGAAAAGCATTTCCGCAGTTGCCAATTACTACCGATTATGCTTCGGCAAAAATGTTTTTGCAGGGTATGAATACCGATATGTTGTCCTCTCAAGGAACAGCAATTGATGAAGCTATTCAATTAGCAAAGACCTATTATGATGATGAAGAACAAACCAATCGTGTGCTCATCATTATTTCAGATGGAGAAGACCACAATAATATAGCAGCCAATGTTGCTGAGGAGGCAAGTGAAGAAGGTATTAAAATTTTCACAATCGGTGTTGGAAAAGCAAAAGGAGGACCAATTCCTATAAAGAGAAACGGGATTGTACTTAATTATAAGAAAGATAATAGCGGTGAAACGGTTATTACTAGACTTAACGAGGAAACTTTAATTAATATAGCTGAAGAAGCTAATGGACAATATATTAACGGCAATAGCACAGCTGAAGTTGTTGAAGCTATTAGAGAGATATTGAATAAAATGGATAAAAAGGAATTTGAAGCCAAGGAATTTGCTGAGTATAAAGACCAGTTTCAATGGTTTTTAGGCTTTGGGATTTTCTTTTTATGTATTGATATATTTCTATTGGAGCGTAAAACGGCTTGGTTAAACCGATTAAATTTGTTTAACGAGAATCTTTAGTTCCTGTGCAGGCAGGAATCTTTTTAATATTAAGGAAAATAATAATAAAGAACTTTATAAAACCTTTAACGCTAATAGAACTAAGTGTTTTATAAATTAGTAACTAGAATGAAAAGAATAACATACATAGCATTGCTTACAATTACTTTTTCTTTTGCTCAAGAGAAAGATAAGGCGCTGCAAAAATCAAATGATTTTGTATACGAAGGAAACACGCTTGTAAATGAGGATTTTATAGCTGGTGAAAAGGAATATAGAAAAGCATTGTCTAGAAAGCCGAGCAATACAAAGGGAGCATTTAATTTAGGAAATGCTTATTACGAAACAGGGAATTTTGATGAGGCTTTATTACGTCATATTGAAGCGTCTAATTTGGCAACATCAAAAGCAGAAAAACACAAGGCTTATCATAATATTGGTAATACATTAATGCAAAAAAAGATGTGTAAAGAAGCTGTTGAAGCTTTTAAAAGTGCATTACGCAATAATCCTACTGATGAAGAAACAAGATACAATCTTGTGGTAGCCAAAGAGTGTGCTGAAGAGCAACAGAAAAACGAAGATAAAAATAAAGACAAGGATAAAGAAGACGAAAAGAAGGACGAGGAAGAGAATAAGGATGA
>JQIA01000422.1_pt1 | contig 21173 bp, 16 predicted proteins | sample 811431 | NCBI WGS metagenome assembly JQIA01 (sample SAMN02998118, study PRJNA258478) | marine sediment metagenome | biome: marine; feature: seafloor; material: sediment; isolation source: oil-polluted sediment collected from 3 locations (0.5 km, 0.7 km and 0.9 km)... | place: USA: Gulf of Mexico ...
CATGTCCGTCTCTGACATGAGATAAGTTGGCCAGGTATATTGTCAGTTTATTCATGTTTAAATTCCAGTATCGGTTTTTTATCAAAACCAGTCAGAGTATAAAATTGGGGTTCATTACAGATTGGACAGCATTTATATTCTTTCATTATTTAAAAATCTATAAACAGGGATTTTTTTTGAAAGTAGAGATTCGGATGAACCTACATACAATGATACATTTTTGGGTTGAAAATACAATTCATTTACAGCATAAATATATTCATCCATTGGTAGTTTTGTGTTATTCTTGGTGTCGATGGTTGTATTAATTTGATTCTTTTTTATATTCACTGGTTCACAATATCCAGTTTCAAATTGCCATTGCATTTCCGGATATTTGTCATAGAAATGAACTCTGTTTTTTAAATCAATACCCATTAAAACGATATTTTTATAACCGATTTTATCAACAAGACTCAGCAATAGAGAGAGCGCTCCCCGATAATAGATTGTCCTGTCAAAAGAAGCTGAAGAAAAAGAACCTTTTTGTAAAACTAATGGATTCTCATAATTATAAAAAAAAAATTGGGGTGAATCAGGAAACAATTCTGGTATTACACGAGGATGAAGTCCTCTTTGGGCAGCTCTGTTGCCACTGATAAAAAAAATAGATTTGTTTTTATAACGTTGCGATCTTTTTCCAATAATGCGTTTATAGTACTGAAAATGAATTTTATTACGTGGGTAATTTGAATAATAATAGGTTGGAACAAAATCATGAACAGGCCACCAGTTAATCCCTATTGAATCATTTTTCGCGATCTCATCCCATTGTTTCTGAGATATACTGTTAATTGCTTCAGATCCACCTAATATAAAAATAGTATCAGATTTACGTTTCTGCTTTAACCCTTCCAGATCAATGTTATGATAGCTTTTGTTTCTGTTAATTGTCCACTTCACAAGTGTTTCAAATAAACCAACGTACCGGACACGATAATTTTTGATACAATTGAATAAATTATCTTTCATTACATTTCCACTATTGATAGTAGTTAAACTTTTTCTGCAACTATTTGAATATATGAACCTTGAGATATTTTTAACCTCTCGAGCTTTAACCCGGTATATATATTATTCAATAATGTGTCAGCAAAAGAGCAAAATTTTTGGTATATTAAGGTATCAAAGCATTTATCACTACAACGATGATAAAATAACTTATTTTTGAATATCCACATTATCAGATCATTAATATTAATATCTAATTTTCTTGTTCCTACTTCAATAATTTTAAACCCTGATTTTTTTAAAATTTTAACCATTGTAGACTTGCTAAACATATTTAAGTGTTCATTGGATTGCAGCAAATGATGTCTTCCTTTAAACAAGCGACTACTTACAGATTTAATGTTTGGACATTCAATATATATAATTCCATTTGGTTTTAGTGCTTTATGAAGATATTTTAGAGTATGAAAAGGATTTATTAAGTGTTCAATATTATTGTAATTAAAAATTACATCATATTTATTATCAAATTGTAAATTTTCTATAAATTCATCATATACTTTGAATTGAAAAATTTGTTGTGCCTTTTTTGCACAAAATGGATCAATTTCGATACCTTCTATTTCATCAAAATAAAATTTCAATTGATCTGTTAGCTTGCCGAATCCACAACCAAAGTCCAAAAGTTTGCCTCTGTTTGAATATTTCAATAAACGATTATAACGTATACTAAGTTGAGGATGTGTGGAGGGTTTTAATTTCTGTATACTTTTTTCCCATAATTGATGCTTAGCTGTTGAATCTTTACTGTTAAGATAAAAATTTTCAATAATCTTTTGCCCCAGAATAGGATTCATATAAACCATTTCGCAATCACGGCATTTAACAAAATCAAAACCTGATTCGTTTTTCAACAATTGAGAATTCATGTTTGATTTACAAACAGGGCATTTTCGAAATTCAAATTTGTAATTATCTGCTGTTCCAGACGTAAAGAATTGTTTCATCAAGTTAATGGAATCATTTCTGACTTTCTGTCGGTCTTTATGATTATTCATATATGTCTCTGTTTATCCCATTTGTTAGTATTGGAGTAACAATCTTTGGATAATTCATACAGCTTATGGTCATTGAGAAACTTAAATCATGTCACAGGGCTTGCACTCTCTTCCCAAAACAATGCCTGCTAACAGATTCAAATATACCTATCTGCATTCTGTAACGTTATTAACATTCAAACAATTGTCTTTTGATTTGTAACCAACATAGTATTGAGAAGGGTTTCCATTAAAGCCTTTAAAAAGAAATTCATATGAATTAACTATTTTTGCAATTTTTTCAATACTGGAGCTATCTAAGTCATTTTCAATTATTTTTATTATGTTTAGAATTTCTTCAATAAATGTCTTAAATGTTTCTTCAATATTTGTCTCCTGAGTAAAAACATCATTTAAATTCAACATTTCTATCTGTTCAAGCTCGTATCTGAGTTGATTTAAATCTATATTCTGAATTGATTTTAAATTCAGAGTAGAAGTCTGATCTTCAATTTTTTTAATCAAAACGTTTAATTTAGTCAGTTCTTTTTGTTTTAACTTAACTCTTTCAACATCATACTCTTTGGTTTTTAGTAAAAACATTTTACTCAATCCGAGTAAATCTCTTGCTGGTAAAGATGTAAGGTCGATAGGGTTTTGGTAATGGGTATCATTTAGGTGGAATGATAACAAATCCGGCGTTGAGCTATAGTAATTAATATTATTATTATTAAACCATTTCATAACTGTATCACAGGGGATAGACCTTGCAATAGGGTTGATATACTTATCGTATATTATATTATCTATTGGCCTGCCTCCTGCCAGAGATGCTCTTTTTAATGCCTCACCAAAAAAAACTTTTGCATATTTTACGATTAAACCTTCATTCCCTTTTGATAAGGTCCAGAGAATAGATCTTTTGAAAAACTCTTGAAAATGTCCCATTGTTTCAGGTATTGCACACACAACAAACCCACCTGGTTTAAGATTTTGGACTAATTTCTCAAACGCTTTTTCCGGATTGTCTGCCAAATAAAGACACCCTTCGGCACATACAAAATCATATGAATTTGTTGTCTCAAATTTTTCAAAATCAATTTCATGAATGTTTTTTAAAATATTTGTGAAAGAATTTTCCTCAAATTTCTGCTTTAATTGTTTTACTGAGATCGGGTTGATTTCCACAAGATCTATTGATGAAGCACCCCATAATGCATAATGGATACTGGTTTCTCCGGTTCCCGGCCCAAACTCAAGGATATGGCTGTCTTTAAATAATTGAAGCGGCAATTTTAACCGATTCAAAAACAAAGAATGCCTCAGCTGGCTAAATCTACTATCTGTTTTTCTGACAGACGGTGAAAAACGCGAGTAAACATCAAGCATAGATTTCTTGTTTATTGAATTGTTGGTACGTATCGAATTTTCATCTGTTTTTTTTGAGGAATCTGACTTCAAAATTACCTCTCTCAATATTATATTATTTATACGTTTGATACCTTTGCCATCAATACAAAGATTTTTTGCTGCGTTTTTTTTAGTGCCTTTACCAGAAAAAAAATCGATAATAGTTTTTTTATCAAGATGATCTGGCCCACCGACGACAATCGCAAAACCGTTTTCCTGAAAAACACGCCCCTGTTCATGTTCATGCTTATCTTCCCAGACGATCAATATGTTTTTATCTAAATAAGCTGCCTCATACAAGGTATTCCCACCGGATGAAATGATGGTATCATGCATTGCCAGAAGTTGATCAAAATCATCTGGTGCAACGACAACCTTTTGGTTTGAATTTCCGGAAATTATTGTTTCAATTACATGTTTATCAATATTGCAACCCGGGCCGATTACATAAGTACAGGAGATATCATTAATTTTTCCAATTAGCTTTGCTATACGAATGGTTGTTCTGGAACGATCAGCTCCTCCTAATGTGACTAAAACATCACGGGAAGATAAAATTTTGCCTTTGATATCTATAATTTTTTTTCTTAAAGGAAAGTAATTGGGCCCGAGGAAAAAATCTGGTTTTACCTCACCATATGAATAATTATGCCAGTCATTACATAAACTGCTGTTTATTAATGTATGACAGTGTACTTTTTTATTGCCCAGCTCATCCCATATAATAAAATGAGGAGACAGTTCACACAAGTCCTCCTGAAGTTTATAATGATTATGACGTGTATTTAATAGTATGCAATCCGGTAAAATCTTTTTTTTCAAAAGATCATCTAAAGAAGATTTGTAAGAATAATTTTTATTGTTAAGTATTTGATGTGCCCTTGAGTCTGAATCCTGCAAATAAAAGATACTATCTGAAAGTTCTGAAATCGAATCTGCAACGGCAAGACATTCCATCAAATGCCCGAATCCAACCTTCTGAGATGCTTCAGTAACAAATATCGTTAGTTGCATTATTGTGAAAACCGTCCCTTGATAAAATTCATCAAAATTTTCTCACCCTCGGTTCTGTCCCAAATTTTTTGTCCTACCATTTTTTCCGCATCACGTATTGCGAGAGTCATTTGTTTCAATTCAGGCGGTTCCAATGACAGCACATGATCTGTACCGAGGTATGGACCCTGGTTATAATAATTCTGAATAGGCATTTCTCTTCCGAGTGTAATATGTTTTTCAATAACTCTTGCTCCCCGGGCAACAGCCACAACCGGTGCAATTATGCCTGATGTATGATCTGAATAACCGATAACAGCATCAGGGAATCGCTCAGAAAGGATATCCATCATTGCCATATGAACGTCCTCAGGAGAAAGAGCTTTTAGCCCCTTTTGTTCAAGTAAAGGGCCTGTCGGGTACTCAGAGATACAGTGCATAAGATAAATTTGTTTTTGCCGATATAATTTTTTCATTACCTGGCCTACTTCTTCCAGGCTTGACATACCGGTAGAAACGAATACCGTTGAAAAATTTTCTGAAACATAATCTATTAATTCGTCGTCCCACAGACATGTACTGGCAACTTTTACTTCATCACAACCAAGTTGTTTCAGTATGACAGCGCTTTTTTTATTTTCAGGCGTGCATAAAAACTTAATCCCTGATTCACCACACCAGGAGATTAATTGAGAAATCATTTTTTTTGATAAAGCAATTTTTAAAAACCAGTCACGTTCAGGATCATCTGAGGCAATACCCTCTTTATCAAGTGTTTGAAATTTCGCATAATCGCATCCTGCTTCAGCTGCAACTTTAATCAGGGCATGTGCCTGTGTCATCTCTCCGTTAAAGCATTCACCGATTTCAGCGATAATTATTGTTTTATTCATACAGGTCTTCCTAAAAAGGTTTTTGATCGCCGATTTGTGTCGTCAGGGACCTTTGGCATTTGCTGCAGGGTTTAATCTCATCTGTTTTACCCCGTGTTTGCATTTTTCGTACATTTTCAATGTCTGGACCATGCCACATATTATAAATAGAGTCTGTTTCCAAATTTCCTAATACTATTTCAGCAGATTTATCACAAATACATAACGGTATTGTACCATTCCATAAAATTGACATTCGTTGGTACAGGTACTGACATATATGATTGGGATCAATATTGGATTCTGTGACTGAATGATCATAATCGGGGTTTATGGTTATATAATCAACAATCGGAGAAAATACAGCGTAGTATTCTTCTTTACAATCTTTTATTGCACTCCATATAGAATTGATCCTGATCCTTGGAAAACCGTTTCCAAGTTCATCCCTGTATTGACGAATTTCCTTCAGTGCATCAACTATTTCTGGAAATTTTGATGGATATCGAATTTTCTCATATGTTTCATTTATCCCGTCAATTGATACTGAAAAATAATCAAGACCAGCCAAAACCAATTCTCTGGCAAAGTTACCCCGAAGTTTAACGCCATTACTGATAAATGAAACTTCTTTAATTCCACCCTGTTTAGCATATGATACCATTTCAGGAAGCCTGGGATGCAAGGTGGGTTCGCCGCGCCAACTCAATCTTATTGAATAGAGCCCAAATTTAACGCATTCATCGATTCCTTTTTTATAAACTGCAAAATCCATTAGCCCGTCATCAGCCGATGCCCTAAAAGGACGATAACACATAGGACATTTTAAATTACACAATGAACTGATTTCAAAATCTATATGAATTGGAAAATCAGGTTTGTATTTAAGACTGGGATACAAATTCCATTGAACTCTGTTTATCAAATAATGAAATGGATGTTTACGATAATATGACCATTTCAATTTACGGGATTTTGTATCCAGGGCAAACTGATCAACATTTATTTTCAATGAATATTCCTTTATTGTGCAGCTCTTTTTTTTTCTCTATTGAATTCAAACAATGATTATGTTTTGAAAGCCAGCTCTTCACTGCATTTTGATCTTCCTGTAGAGCGATAAATCGTTCCGTGTCCATTTTATTTGTGACAAATTTATAACCTAATGCCTCCATTTCAGACATACATAAAAATTCGATTAAAAAAATTTCATCTTCTGATAGAATATTTTTCCACTTATCATTGCGATCTGCCGATATGGAAGAAAACTGCCTTGAATCGGTGTTGCCTTTCCATGGCTGGCCGTCACCACCTTTAAATTTTTTAAAATTAATCATATCATTATCAAAATCAATATTTAAAAAATCGCATACCTGCCTCATTACCTTTTCAGGGTCTTGCACAAAATTTTCATATATCAACGGGAAGTATCCTTTCTGACCAAGCATTTTTTTGTATATATTTATACTTCTGCGCCACGATCTGCTGATAAATAAAATTGGATATTTTTGCCCATTGCATCCTTTCTCAAAATAGTTCCCGTAATTCCTTGATGCGGTAATTGCTCTTGGATCTCTTATTATGTGAATGCATTTAATTGGGAAACGATCCTGATTTAAAAAAGCAGGAATAAAATCTTCACACCATATTTCTTTAATTCCCGCAAGGACAGGCGCATTTTGTGTAGATATCTCCTGAAGATTTATCATTGCTGATAAAAAAAATTGTTCAAAAGTACTACCGGCTGCATTATTAAAAGCGCTTCCTGCCTTTATACTTTTTTCCACTGAATCAACATCATATGCTTTTAGAACTTTTTTTTTTATTTCATGAATATTTGAGTCTTCAAAATCAGTTGCCAGGATATCATCTCTGAATTCATCAAATAAATTATCAAAGATAAATGGGTCGCCCATAGGCAGTGTTTTTAACTGTCCTTTTGATTTCAAAAAACGATCAAAAGTATATTTAAAAAAATCGGTAAATGGCTGATAATAAATATCTACAGATTTGTGAACTGAAAGAGCCCTTGACACTAATGTGGTTCCGGACCTGAATAAACCTGTAATAAATATGTTAGGTGACATAGGTTCAGTTGCCATCGGAAATTATTATCCTCAGTAGTCAATCCCTACTATTTTTACTTTTTAATAAGAAAATTATTTAAAACCAGTACATCAAGATCAGATTTTTCAAACACGTGAATAGCTTCTTCAGGTGTGTTAACGATAGGAAAACCGTGAAGATTAAATGAAGTATTAAGCAATGCTCCTCTTTTACTGATTTTTAAGAACGCTTCTAATATTTCATAAACATCCGGATTTTTATCCTTACTCAATATTTGAGGCCTGGCAGATTGATCGGCCTGGTGACACCCGGCAGGGAAATCATGCCAGCCTTTATCAGTCGTCTCAAACCCGATTGTCATATACTCAGACGTTAATCCCTTTGGGTTTACCAGGTATTCATCTGCCATGCTGTCAATAATTACAGGAGCAAAAGGCATCCAGAAATCTCTGTTTTTTATTGCTTTATTGATCTTGGGAACAACTGATATATTCGCTGGATCAGCTAAAATTGACCGATTGCAAAGTGATCTTGCACCAAATTCCATTCTGCCTGCACATCTTCCAATAATATTTCCTTCAAATAGTAATTGTGCAATTTTTTCAGCAGAAAAATCTTCAATAATTTGCCAATTTGAATTATTTATATCGTTTATAGCGTTTTTTTCTGATTCATAAGTGTTATATGGCCCGAGGTAAAGTGTAGACAATTCATTACAAATAAATCTGCTGTCATCTGCTCTAAGGTCATCAGCATGAGCTAATGCTGCTCCTAATGATAATGATTCGTCTGATGGTGCACCCGGAACAAAAAATGAAGCAACCTCCTGTAACTTCGCAATTTCGCAATTTGCTTTTATATTCATTGCAACCCCACCGGACAGGACGACATTAGGTATTTCAAAAAGTTCTACAGCATTTTTTACCCATTCGCATAATAGTTCTTCAACCCATTTCTGCATTCCGGCTGCTATGCCATCAAAACGGCAGCCTTCCAGCTTCTCTTTAAACCAAAAGTAACTATCTGTGGGTTTAACCTTCCATTTAAAATCAATGCCATCAACGTAGAGTGTGGATTTAAAAACGTCATATGCTTTCTGTGCCATCGATTCTGAAGCATAGGGCGCAAGCCCCATTACTTTATACTCATGTTCATTTGGTTTCATCCCAAGAATGAGGGTTACATATCTGTATATACGCCCAATGTTAGCATCCTTAGTTGTAAAAACACGTTTGCACAGTCCATTTTTATCAAAAATATTTATTGTTGCGTTACAGCCATCGCCCCAACCGTCAATGGTCATTACAAGTACAGATTCAGATTTAAACGGGGATGCATGATATCCGTAATAGGCATGACACCTGTGATGTTCAATGATTTTGATTTTATTTTCAGGTATCCCTACTGATTCAGCTACAATTCTTATTCTGTCTTTTTTGGTAAAAGTTTCATTTGCCTTTGAATCATGAATACTGGCTTGCCAATAGTCTGCAGGATATTGGTTAATATCGATGCATTTTTTTAAAAAATCTTTTTGATCGACAACTTTACCATGTAATAAAACGGGTTTCCAAAATTCATTCTGTTCTGTAATATAATCATCAATAGTCCATTTAGATTTTCTCTTCAAATGGTACCAATAACTTGATTCATTTGATGCTAATGCGACAGCTTCAACATCATCCACAGAAATTTCTTTCATACAATATGAAATTGATTCCATTGGAAAGGCATCTTCATTCTTTACTCTGCTGAATCGTTCTTCACTCACAGCTTTAATAATACCGTTATTATCAAAAAGTGCTGCTCCGGAACCAAATCCCCAATATAAGCCTAATACTGCCACAGATTTTCTCCATTATTGAAGGTATAATCACAAATTGACATATGAGAACTAAACGTTTTACAGTAAAGCTGTTCATAAACAGGGTGCTGATAATCATGATATTCGATTTCAATATTTTCAGTATCGAACGTATCGGTTTTTAAATAATTACGTCCATCAGGACCAGACAGATACTTTGTAGCTTTTGTAGATTTACACAGTTGCAGTATAAGATCACTTCCGTTCATATGATCATCAATTAATTCCGAAGCGAAATAACATGGGGTACTTATTTGGTAGTAATTACGATAGTAATTTATTAGTGCGATATTTAAATTTATTAAATATTTAAAATCAGACCGGATAATTTTCTCAATCATTAAAAAATTGTCTTTAAAGCCGATTGTTTTTGTATATGCTCTCTTTATATTTTCAAGATATTTTCTTTGCCAGTTACTGGCGTTATCAATAATGACATCTGATATCTTTTGGTGATATTTACCCTTGGAAATAACCGGAACCGTTATCCATTGACATTGTCCATCTCTATTAATGATTTTATTACGATTTTCAAAATATCTTTTTTTATACTGAACATTATCAAGGAATACATAGGCGTCACATTTTATCATTTTATCAAAAAAGCCTATCCATGGTAAATGTTCAGGTTGCTGTATTGCAACAATCATATCTACATTTCCATTTTGCTATCGGGGTAAATGCGTTTTAGAGTTTCGACGATATCTAATGGTGACCAAAAGGGTGCATTTTCGTCCGGTAATTTTTTACATATCATTCGCAGTTTATCTAAATCCTGCTGAGTATCGATGTCAAGCTTTGCCCAGGGCAGTTTTAATTCTTCCGAAGCCGGCAAACAGCCAAGTTCATATGTTTGCCTATTTTCAATTATATAACTGGTAACATGCTCATGATGGTAAGGGTTTTTTGTTAAATCCGGAATTTTTAGTAAAGTGTCCATTGATATAATCTCAGCCCCTAATCCATCCGGTAACCCACTTTCTATCGTATTATTTCTTGCATAATCATAATTGCCAGACAAAAAAAAGTCGATTAATTTATCAATTTCTTCGTGAGAAACAAGTGGATTATCAGCACAAACACGGACAATGGCATAAGGGTTATATTCTTTTGCTACATCGATAAAACGTGAAAGGACATTGTTCTCATCTCCACGCTTAACGGTTGTACCCAAAGATTCACCCAATTGTACAAGTCTATCGCAATTTTCATGGCGACTTGTTGCAAGAATGACTTTATCACACCTCTTGGAGGCTGATATTCTTTTTAGTACAAGCTCAAGAAGAGATAACGATTTATATACTTTTTTAAGACTTTTACCCGGCAGCCTTTGAGATCCCATTCTGGCTTGTACAACACAAAGTATTTTTTTATTCATTTTTTTCTCTTACAAGCATAAAAGCTTCAGCATATGAAACACCTGTTTCCATACCGCGAACCATTGCAAGGGCTCTGATTCCATCAGACGATCTTGGATGTGGAAACTTCCTTAATTCTGTTTCATAACACTTCAGTGCTGAAAGCTTAATTTCAAGGTGCTTTTCAATATCGTGATAAACTGTAGGTCTGAAACCAGGCATTCCCACATTCGGACTTTGCTCTGTTGAAGAAGGGGTCTCATACATCAACCACCTTTTCAGGTTACCAACGGCTGATGGTCGCAATACAACCTGAACGGCTTCAGCTACTGCCCGGTGATCCTGATTATTATCATGGCAAAAAGGTGAATACACAATATCTGGATTTATTGATTCTACGCACTCTTCTAATGGGATAATAATATCCTGAATACATGAATCTAACCTTTCATCCGGAAGGTTAAGAAAAGTCATGGTGTCATATTTTAAAAAACCCTTAGCTTTTTTTGCATGTGCTTTTTCAACCATCATCTTTTTTTCATCATATTCATGATTATATACCCTATGCGCAATAAAGCAGACATGGACACTATGATTGAGTTCAATATGCTTTTGAATTACGCCTCCACAGCCAAGAACCTCGTCATCAAGGTGTGGTGCGATTATTAAAACATTACTCTTTATAACTCCGGACATTTTATCCTCTTATTATTTCAATAGTATACTTGCTATTTCATCAGTTGATTTATCGGCGTGTTCCCATCCATACCAGATTGGGGCACAATGATGGTGGCTGGCAACCCAATCAGAATTGGGTAAATCATAACTCTGTTTTTCAATAACAGGTCCAAAATCTGTTTGCGCAAAGACCTTTCCCGTGCTTTCGTTTAAATTATAATCAAACACAATATATTTATAATAACCGGACTTCATTCCTTTAGGGAATTCAACACGTTTTTCAAAAATTTGATTATATTTTTCGGCGAGATCCTTTTTCCATGAGAGAATCTCCGGTAATCTTTTAAGCTGGATTATCCCCAGTGCAGCAGTGACCTCGTTCATTCGCAGGTTGAATCCGTCAGTTATAATGTATGATACTTTTTGTCCATCAACTGATTTCCCATAATTCCTGAAGTATTTCAGCCACTCAATAAATTCTGAATTATTTGAGCAAACCATGCCACCATCACCCATGGGCATTGTTTTTGTTGCGTAAAACGAATATGCTCCTCCCAGTCCCCATTCCCCGGGATTTTTCCCATTATAACTTGCACCGTGAGCGTGGGCACAATCCTCAATCAAGGATATATTTTTTTCCTTGCAGAACTGTGCAATTGCTTCAATTTCATATGCTATATGTCCACCGATGTGGACAACGCAAATTGCACGGGTATTTGATGTTACCTTACGCTTTATATCATCAAGTGAAATGCATAAATCGTTACAATTACAGTCGGCATAGACTACTTTTGCACCAGCCATTTGCGCCGCTCTTGCGGTTGCATAAAATGTGTTTGCCGGAACAATCACCTCATAGCCGTCCACAGATGCAAATTTAAAGAGTGAATACAAGGCAGCTCCGCCACTTGAAACTGCAAGCCCTGGCAGGCCGGCAAATTTTGAAAATGATTCTTCAAATTGCCGAATCATTTTTCCTTCGGACCAAAAACTCGAATCAAAAACTTCATCAAGAAGTTTGTAGTATTCTTTTCTATGGTTATTTGAAAATGGTATTTTCATTGTTTTCCTATATAAAGTTAACTGTTTTTATCATACTGACATCTCTTAAAACTTTATTATATTTTGTCAGTCTGCATTCAGGGCAAAATTTTCTGCAGAATTCGCTGTTAAAAACCATTTCTGCCTGCTTCCGGCGTTTATCACTGTTCCAGATAGCATTAAAGCTTTGATAGTTTATATTTCCGATGGGTTCAAACCAGTCATATTTATTTAGTCGGCCGCACAGGAAAACGTCTCCATTTGCACAAACCACAGAACTAACACTGTGGGCTCTACAGGGCATATTTGAATTACCCTTAATGTAGTTCTCCTTCATATTATGAATACTAACATTAAACTTAGGTGTAGAATGTTTGATTAAATATTCCAAGTGTTTATTTTTCGGGTGCATATAATCATGGTCAATTACAGGTCTGATCTGAAGATAATCTATCCCAATATTGCGAAGTCTTAAAACTATATCTTCGAGGTATTCCTCATTATCTTCTGTCAGGACATACCCAACACCAATCACAACATCTCTTGATTTTTGGCTTGCCATTTTTTTAATATTCAGGATTACCGTATCAAAAAGGTCTTTACCCTTATTATCAAAAAACTCTTTACGATTAGCAGCATCCAGGCTTACCCTTACCCAGTCAAAGGAATTGATTTGTTCTATATATTTAATATCCACACCATTGGTAATCAAGCCGATATGTAATCCCAGTTTTTTTGCACAATATATGACGTCATTAAATTTCGAGTATAAACTGGGTTCACCTCCACCCTCAATAACGATTCCTTTTGTACCGTGCATAGCCAGATCGTTAAGTAGTTTTTCAATAACGTTAAAATCCAGATCGATGAGATCTTTGTGTCTTAAATCATGATCTGAACACCATTTACAACTAAGGTTACATCTGTTTGTCAATGATAATTCGACACTGATTGGATATGACGCATCAATACAGTTGCTTGATATTTGATTCAGCTTATTAATTTTTTCAGGATATAGGAGAATCTTTTCAACCCCTACTTCGCTGGAACCTGAAATGTTGTTCTGGGCAAACTTAATTAAAATAGGGTTTGAATCAAGAAATTTTGTAATTTTAGAGGATGTGAGTTCGTCACATTCTTCAATAATTTTTTCAATTACCATTACATCATCCGGTACAGCAAGGGATACACGGTAGTTGGGCCTGCTAACAGAGCTGCTACGTATCAAAATTTGTGAATCATCAAGAAGTTCTTTGAGCGCAAAACTTCCAAAACGTCTGTCCACTATGTCGGTAACATGATTGTGTGCCTTTTCTAAAATATCAAATGTAAATATTTCTGCTCCTAATCCCAAAACAACACCTTTTGAATGTTCATTTGATCCATAACTATAGCTGCCCGAGGAAAAATCATCAATTAATTCATCCATTTCTTCGGGGTCAATTAGAGGATAGTTTCCCAAAACTTTGACAAACACATCTGACTGAGTTAAGCATGCAGCGCCGTATAGACGACCTATAGAATCATTCCAATCTCCCCTGTGGACCTGAATACCTAAATTTAATGCTGTTTCAGAGAGCAAGTCATCGTTTTCGCATGTCGAGGTTGCCAGAACAATTGACTTTATCTTGCTGGATTTTTTTATTCTGCTAACGATAAATTCCAATAAGGGGATCCCTTTAAATGTAGAATTATATCGATCGGGGAAATGAGTAGATTTAGTACTTGCTTTAATAATTACACTGACATTCATTGACAATAAGAACCTTTGTATTTATTTCCGATAAAAATAAATATTCGCTACTCTAAACAGTTTTGCATTGGTGCAGGGGCGTTATGATAAAGCTGTATTGTTATTACAACTCGAGAATACTGACATAAGCTAAAGCAGTTTTACGCCATGAGTAATTAGCTAACAGATTTTTTCTTGCGTTTTTTCCATAGTTCAAACGAAGAACTTTGCTTTCTATGATTTTTTTTAAAGATAACCCAAGTTTTACCTGATCTCCAATATTAAAAAGAAAGCCATTCTTACTATCAACGACGACAGCATTATTTCCTGCCACATTACTTGCGATGACGGGTAACCCGCATGCCTGTGCTTCTAAGACTGCGTTTGGCATACCTTCACAAAACGATGGATTGATTAAACAGTCTGAATTCTGCAATAGCTTCAAAACTTCTTTTTTTGAAAGCCAGCCATGCCAGATAATCTTCTCTGAAATGCCTAAGCTGTCTGCAAATTTTTCCAGTTTATTCTTTAGCGGTCCGTCACCGACGATATTAATTGTGAAAGGATTATTGATCTCATTTTTTAATATTGATAATTGTTCAATGAGAAAACAGAGATTTTTTTGCTCTGACAATCTACCTGCAAAGATAAAAGAAAACACATCAGTGTCTGTTCTCTTATGTCGCGGTTTGAAATACGATGTATCAATACCATTAGGGATGGTGATTGTAGGAATCGGGTCTGTTTGTTGCGAAATGATTTTTAATCCTTCAGAATTTGCGACGACAGCTTTGCTTTGTCTATAAATCAGCCGTCTTAAAGGTGCTAATAATTTATGGAATTTATCCATGGTTTTGTCGGTGCCGGGTACATCGCCGCCTCTTAGAGATACAACATACGGAATATTAAAAAGGATATTGGCCCATAAACCGAGGGGCCCGCATGGGAAACCAAAGAAAACGATGATGCAATCAATTTTTCTTTTTTTTATAAGGAAAGGCATGAATATAAATGCTGAAATAACAAAGGAGAGCATTTCAATTATATTTGATTCAGATTCCTTTTTTCGCAGAGCAGGGCATCTTGCTATGTGCATCCCATTTTGAAACTCATTTTTTGGCAGATTTTTATAGCTGGAAGTCAGAACGTTTACCGCGTGTCCCATCAAAGCCAGTTCTTTCCCAATATGATACGTTGCGGTGGCAGCGCCTCCGCCAATGGGTGGGAATTCATAATTTATTAATAACAGATTCAATTTATGACTTAAGGCCCCAGGTTTTTAACAGCCAGTAATTCCAAAGAAAGGCACGGTTGTCAGCTTTATTTGTGAAATGGTTCTTTTTTGTTTTGTCTAAAAACGTCGGGTTCAACATGTCAGGAAATATTTTTTTATCAAAATTAAAAAAAGACTGTTTCAGCCATTTGCCGACCGGGATGCCAAATCCTTTTTTAGGTCTGTACAAAATTTCCCGGGGCAGAATTTTTTCAAGCGCTTTTTTTAAAATATATTTTGTCTGACCGTTTCTGTATTTATACTCTGAGGGTATTTTTCGTGCAAAATCAACAAGTTCTATATCAAGAAAAGGTGCTCGTACTTCAAGGGAATTCATCATCGATGCTCTGTCAACTTTTACAAGAATATCCTCCTGAAGGTAAAATCTTGAATAAAACTGGAGGGTCTGATCAATCAGATTCATACCATTGCATGAATCCCAGAGCTCAATTGCTTCAGAATAAAGGTCTTCTATATCCACAGGCTCATTAAAAAGCTCTTCTATCTCAGAAGGTGACAGAGACCCTAACCATACCGGACTCCAGATTTTTTTATCATAGCTTAGGCCTTTTAATGTTCTTTTCAGCTTAAAATCGAGACTCATATTTTTATGAGAAACAGGCAGTAAGCCGATGATTGACTGAATGCCCCTGTGGATCGGCTTTGGGATTAATTTTGAATAAATCTCTGCATATTTAAGCGCCTGAAAAGGATCATACCCTGCAAATAGTTCATCAGCACCATCGCCGCCAAGAGCAACTGTTACATGTTTACGTGTCGCCTGACTTAAAAGCCAGGTCGGTAGAAGAGAACTGTCTCCCATTGGTTCATCCAGCATTGAAATGATTTCCGGAAGAAGTTTTTTCGATTTTTCAAGTGAGAGCGTTTCATTGTGATGATCTGTTTTAATAAATGCTGCAGCCATTTGTGAATATTCAGATTCATCAAAACTTTTGTCATCAAAATTAATGGAGAATGTTTTTAAGGCACCGGGCTCTAAAAATGATGCTGCTGTTGCAGCTATGCAGGAAGAATCAATGCCGCCACTTAAGAATATTCCCAGCGGAACATCGGAGACAAGCCTTCGTTTAACGGCTTTTGAAATGAGAAATCGTAATTCCTCACCCCAATCTTCCTCAGGATTCGGAGGAAGTGTTTCAAAGGGTTCAAGGATGAACTCCCAATATTTTTTTACTTCCAGCCGGTTTGAAGAAATTCTATATGTCAGGTTGTGCCCCCCGGGAAGTTTATAAATGTTTTTATAGATTGAAGAAGGGGAGGGGATATACCCATAGGCAAAATATTTTTGTAAATTCTTTTTGGAAATTGATGTTTTGATCGAGGGATGTAATATCAGAGATGAAAGCTCAGATGAAAAAACGAATGTGTTATCTTGAATAGAATAAAACAGGGGCTTTTTCCCAAATCTGTCGCGACTTATAAACACAAGGTTATTTTGTTTGTCGTAGAGTGCGAAAGCCCACATGCCGTTTAATTTTTCGGGCAGTTTATCCCCCCACTCTCTGTAACCGTGAAGCAGAACCTCAGTGTCGGAATGATCCGATAAAAATTTATGACCGTTTTGTTCAAGTTCGATTCGAAGCTCAGTATGGTTATAAATTTCGCCATTGAATATTACGATAAGATTGCCGTCTGAAGTGGACATCGGTTGACTGCCATCGTGAATATCAATAATGGAAAGTCTTCTGTGACCAAAAAACAGACGGTTAGTTTTATCATGAAACAAATCGCCGGCATCAGGTCCCCGATGGCGCAGCGCATCGGTCATTTTACTAATGTCGGCCTTGCAGCCTTGGCCTGTGAATCCTGTAATTCCGCACATTTCTGCGTCACATCTCCCAGATTTTTAACGTTACCAATAAGATAAATACTTTTTTGCTGTGTTTCGTAATAGGTCCGCATTATCATTTCGGCCAGAAGCCCCATAAGAATGCACATAAAAGCCGCCAGCATTGTCATGGCGGATAGTACCGGCAATGGGGTTTGAATATATGAGATATTATTTACGAATTTTAACCAGGTTGCGTACGAAAAAGTACCAACGGATAATAATGCACAGATGAAGCCTGCACCGCCGAAGATATAAATTGGTTTTTGTGCATAATTATCAAGAAATGTTATTACGATAAGGTCAAGGAGAACTTTAAATGTCCTCTCAAGTCCATATTTTGATTTACCATGAATTCTGGGGTGATGTTTTACGGGAAGCTCTGTAATTTTCGCCCCTTCCCAGCTTGCATAAACAGGAATAAACCGGTGCATTTCACCATAGAGCTTTACTCCCTTTACAACGTTTTTTCTATAAGCTTTAAGCGTACACCCGTAATCTTTAAGCTTCACGCCTGAAATTCTGGAGATAAGTATATTGGCAAGTTTACTGACAAAAACTTTTTTAAAGGGACTGTCCTTTCTGTCTTTACGCCATCCGGAGCAGACATCATAGCCCTCATTGAGCTTGGCGATAAGATGCGGTATATCGGCAGGATCATTTTGAAGATCTGCATCCATGGGAATAATAATTTCCCCTGATGCGTGATCGAAACCCGCCATCATCGCTGCTGTTTGACCAAAATTTCGCGTAAAGTGAATGACTTTAACCTTTCTGTCTTTTATGGATAGTTCATTCAATTTATCGGCGCTTCCGTCTGTACTGCCGTCATTGACAAAAATAATTTCAAACGTACAATTTATAGCTGAGAGGGTTTTGATAAGCTTGTCATACAAGAGGAAAAGATTATCTTCTTCATTATAAACTGAAATGGTAATTGATATCATTTTATATCCATTTTCTAACTGTAATTTGAGTTGATAAGGCATTTATGGACGTTTTTATTTTTGGAATCAATATAAAGCTCCGCCCCTTGGGTTATATGTTGTTGTTACTTGTAACATGTTGAAATATTAATAAATTGTTTTAGTGGCTGGCGAAATTTGTATGGTTTTTAAGCCTATGGATAATCAGAAATTAGTGTGTGTTTTTTTAGCCTTAGTTTTTTTGGCGATACTTTGTTCACAGACAAAGCATAAGTTAAAATATCAGACAGAGTTGGTCAGTTGACGAGTTTTAAATAAAATAATTTCGTAAGGATTTTGTATAAATAATTTTTTATTATAGTAGTGATTAGTAAGAAATCTAATTTAAAAAATAACAGATTTGACTGTATTTGACAAGGGAAACAATAATTTCAAAAATTCAGGGCATATTTAAATCCTTTTCTGACAGATAATACGGGATAAATAAAGACCAAATCATAAAAAGGCAGATAAGTCGCAGTAACAAGTCATGAAACATAACGCACAACCGGGGTTCTTTTCGAAATCATCATGGTTCAATCCAGGATATAGGAATAGGCTGCGGATGGGCTTTTAAGAGATTCTCTGTTGCATGCAGCATGGTTGTATAGTATAATTTTCAAATATTCATATCCTCAAAAATTTCTTTTGGCTTTTAATTCAAGGTCTAAAATGGAAAATCAATATTCAGGCAACAATACAGGCAACGCTGACGTAGAAAATCCGCTCCAGTACTGGCGAAGCCGGATTTTGTACTTTACACTTCTTGCGACTGTCATCTCGGGATTCATCGCCTATGTCCCAAGCGTATATCTTGCTTATAAACATCGATTCTGGTTCATTATTGCAGTTGATACAGCAGTATTAGGCTGGATAATACTTCTTTTTATTAAGCCGTTTTCTTATCATGCAAAGGCGCTAAATCTCCTGCTTGCTTTTTTTCTGCTGGGGGCTTTTCTTCTTGTCGGACTTGGGCCTTTAGGTGCCGGATATTTCTGGCTTTTCAGCTCGTCCATCATGACAAGTGTTCTGCTTGGTTTCAGGCTGGCATTGATTTCACTTTTGATGAACAGTGTCGTGTTGTTCTCTGTCGGCATGTTTGTAATATACGGCAGAATCAACTGGGAGATTCAATATTCGGTTGCCAATTTGTTAATCATCGATATTAATTTTATCTCCCTGAACGTCATTTCCGTTGTTGCTATTGCTTTTCTCACATCCGGAATCGAAAAAGCGTTTGAAAAAGAGAAAATCGTCAATGAGAAATTATTGTCTGAACAGGAAAAACTCCAATTGAGTATCCTTCAGAAAAATATCGAGGTTGCTGAGAGATTTAAGGCTGAAGAATTGTTGACTGAGAGTGAGGCAAAATACCGATCCATTGTTGAAAATTCACACGATGGAATTCTTCTGATTGATCAAACTCACAGGATTTGTTACGCGAATCAGGAACTTTGTAATATCGTAGAGCTACCCCTTAGAGATGTTATCGGAAATGACTTTCGGGCTATTCTGAACTCCGAGAGTTTTAATATGATAGTCGATTTTTACAACAGTCGTCAGGCCGGAGAATCGACCCCGTCGAGGTATGAGTTTAATATTATTACTAAAAATGGAAATACGAAAAGGCTGGAAATTTCAGCATCGATTATCCGGGACCATACCGGGGCAACAAAGACAATTGGTCAGTTTCTTGACGTTACAGAAAAGTGGCGTGACCAGCAGGACAAAAAAGTGCTTCAGGAGCAGCTTCTACAGTCACAGAAAATGGAATCCATAGGTACGCTCGCCGGTGGTATTGCCCACGATTTTAATAATATTCTCGGCGCAATTACAGGGTATACCCAACTTATCGAACACGATTTTTCCGACGATGACAAGGTAATGCATTATGTGACGCAAATGGGTATTGCAAGTGAGCGTGCCACGGAACTTGTTAAGCAGATACTTGCGTTCAGCAGGCAGAATAAATTTGAAAAAAAAGTCGTCGATCCTGCCTCGGTTGTAAAAGAAGTACTTCCTCTTCTGCGTGCATCAATGCCGTCTTCTATTGAGATCCGACACAGAATAGATGCTGGCAAGGAAGTTATACTGGCGGATCATACTCAGATTCACCAGGTGATTATGAATTTATGTACCAACGCGTTTCATGCCATGGAAAAAGATGGCGGTGTTCTTGACTTAAGTCTTGAGGTTGTTGACATTACGGCAGAAATAGCAAAAATGTATCAGGAGGTCAGCCCGGGCCGCTACATGCAGCTTCAAGTCTCCGATACAGGTGCTGGTATAGATGCTGCGATTATACAACGGATTTATGATCCGTATTTCACGACAAAAGAGACCGGCAAAGGAACCGGCCTTGGCCTTGCGACAGTGCATGGCATTGTCAGGCATCATGGTGGTGACATAACGGTACGTGCTGATAGTGCCGGCACCGTGTTTACTGTTATCCTGCCACTTTCTGAATCCCGGCCTGAACCAAAACGGGTTACGCCGATATTAGCATCGGGTGGGGATGAACGCGTATTATTCGTTGATGATGAAGTTATATTAACAGATATCGGTAAAAAGATACTTAATAATGCCGGTTATAGTGTGGAGATCAGCTCAAACCCGGTTGAGGCACTTGATATCTTCAGGGAAAAACCTGGATCATTTGATATCGTCATAAGTGACATGACGATGCCTGGATTGTCCGGTGATAAACTGGCCGCAGAGATAAAAAAAATCAGACGGGATATCCCAGTGATTCTCTGTACAGGTTTCATTGAACCAAAGATTAGTGAGAAGACGCGTGAATCAGGTATTGATGCTCTTCTTTTAAAACCGGTTTCTGCAGGTGAACTCACAGGTAAAGTTCGAAACGTCCTCGATGCCTTCAGTGCAAAACCCCTGTAAACAAGAGGGACGACTCAGGTCAGGGTAAACGCATGTTAGGTTGGTATACATTTTGATTCGCTATAATTTCATGAGCATACTCATAGTATAAAATTTATCTGCGTTTACCCAAAGTTTCCAGTTACCTGAAATGATATACTCCGAAA
>JQIA01000423.1_pt1 | contig 21135 bp, 16 predicted proteins | sample 811431 | NCBI WGS metagenome assembly JQIA01 (sample SAMN02998118, study PRJNA258478) | marine sediment metagenome | biome: marine; feature: seafloor; material: sediment; isolation source: oil-polluted sediment collected from 3 locations (0.5 km, 0.7 km and 0.9 km)... | place: USA: Gulf of Mexico ...
CTATCTTTTTGGCACCAACTTTTTCACCACAAACCAGAAAGTCAGTTTTACCACTTACAGAGCTTTGAACATTTGCACCAAGCTTTCTTGCCATATTTTGCATTTCATCTCTACTACCCCGAATCATTTTCCCGGTAAATACTATTCCTTTTCCAGAAATGGGATTATCGATACTATCCATCTCACTTTTCAAAGGTGTTTTTTCGAGATTGAAACCAAGCCCCATCATAAAGAGAAATGTCTCTTTGATGGCTTTGATTCCCGTAGGTATCGAGTTACTTGTAATGTCTCCAAATCCGTGAATAGCTGCAATATCATCGGAGGTAAGGTCAACTATATTATCAAGCGTAAAATGTGTTAAAAGTTTGCGGCTGTCACCTTTACCAAGATCACTGATGCCAAATGCAGCTAAAAACCGCCAGTCCTCAACGGATTTTGTTATACTTATCCCAACGGCTTCGAAAAGGTTTTTTGACTGAACGGGACCAAACTCCATATCAACGTAGTCCTGTTCTTTAAGAGCATATATTTTTTCAAGACTGTTGTTTCCTGCCGTAACAAGTTTTTCTATTGTTTTAATGCCAAACCAGTCCGCATTCCCTAAAGTTTTAAACCAGTGGGAAATACTTTGTACTACCTTTGCGTCACATAACTTATTTGTGCATTTTAAAAAATCATTATTCCAGACTAACTCTGTTTCACAAACAGGACAGTTTGTTGGCAGAATAACCTGCTCAGCTTCTTCAATAACTTTTTCAAGTTTAGGAATCACTTCCCCACTTCTGATAATTTCAATTCTTGCCCCCTCGCCTATCTGCTTATCACGAACATTCCCGGCATTGTGAGCAGTAACCCTTTTTATCGTCGCACCAGACAATTTTATAGGAGTAACTTCCATCACAGGAGTTACATTTCCGGTTCTTCCAACCTGCCAGGTGATATTCTCTACAATTGTTTCAGCTGTATCACCTTTTGTTTTAATGGCGATCTGCCATCTGTAATGATGAGCCGTAGCTCCCATATAATCTCTTATTTTTTTATCAATAACGTCTACAACCAGACCATCAACCGGATAATCGATATCATCAAGAAGTTCCAAAGTAATTTTCTTTATGTTTTCTACAAGCTCATCACCAGTCACAATTCTATCTTCAAGCGTTGCATAAGGGATAAATCTTACTGATTTATCTCCCAGTGCTTTTTCAGAAAGTTCATTCAAAACGTCAGACGTAACAATACCAACAACCATGTTTCTCGGATGTTCGAATTCTCCGGCAAGATTTTCTTTAAAATATGATTTACTCATAACAATCTCACCGAGCCCAAGTCCTCTTCCACCTTCCGGTATTACACCTTTACTGAATGCACTGCTGATCTCATAGCCGGTTATCCCGTTACCTCTTGAAACAAAAACGGTCCCGTCATCACGTCCCGCAAGGCCATCAAGTTTTGCAGTAACCCGATATTTTATATCAGAAATCCCCAGAACAGCGGCCGCTTTTTCAACCCTTGTTACAAAACGAGTGAGTTCTTCAGAAGAATATGCCTTTTCGGTAGAAAGCATAGGAGCCGGATGTTTTATTTCAACTTTTCCGTCAAATTTCTCTGGTTCTACTTTCTGAAGATATTTATGACCAGGGGCAATTTTACGAAGTTCTTCAACAAGCTGATCATATTCTCCGTCACTGATAAGAGGTTTTCCTTTCCTATAAGCTTCATTGAATTCTTCAAGATTTTGAACAAGAACATCAACGGTCATCATTTACTATCTCCAAACAGGCCTCTGCAATTATTTCGGCTATGATGCGCCTGCTTTGTTTAAACTTCTTATTACCAAAACCAGGTTTCCAGCTAAAAGATGAAACTTCATCCGAAACAACCTGAACAGAAGCAATATCAACGCCCCTGAACTGGCTAACAGCAATTAGTGCTGATAATTCCATTTCAACGCCCAAAACTTCTTTGGCCTGATAATACTCAATTTTCGATTTTGTTTCCCTGTATATAGCATCCGTTGTCCATACAGAACCTTCATGAAATTGGATATTATTGGCAATGAATCTCTTTTTTAAAGCAGCCGATAGAAAACCAGATGTTTTTAAAGGTTCATTTACACTAATATTACTATAATGTTTAGAAGTACCTTCATCGGAGAAAGCACTATCAGGGATTATTATATCTCCGGTTTTCACATCCCGTGAAACAGCACCGCACCAACCTGAAAATACTATTTTTTTTGCACCACATACAATGAGGTTTTCAATCAACATAGCTGCATGGGGTGCACCTGTAAAAGGACCTGAAACTGAAACTGAACCATCATCACTTTCCCAAAGGTCAGCAATGAGGAAATTTTTTTTATTTTTTTTGTCTATTTTGAAGGCACTTAGAAGATTATCCAGATCAGCCCCTGTTGCAGAAATAACTGCAACAGGGCCTAAAGCAGGTGATTTTTTCCCGGCAATGGGATTTATTACCGCATCTGTTTCCATTAGTATGATTTAACCGGCAGGATCATAGTTATTTTCCAGTTCTTCTTTAATATCATCTATAATGTCATAAAACCATGCAAGGTCTTCAATTGTCAAACGTCCGGCTTTGGATGGTGCTCTGTCAGTTCCGTCTTTTTTCTTTAAAATTCTTGGCCCAATCTGTAGCTTCGGTTCACCACCTGCGTACGAATGAATTGCCATAATCAAACCTGTTTCCTCAGATTTCCATTTCTTGATTACCTTGTCTTTTTCCGGATCAAAACCAGCCATAAGATTCTCCTTATTCTTTTCTTTTATTTTTTGTTTATATCATTGTTCATCTAAATTGTTATTTTTATTACTTGTTACATTATGCCGATATCTTAGAAAAATCAGCTATATCAGCAAACAAATCTGAAATTTTTGATAAAAGAGCCAATCTGTTGTTTCGGACTTTTTCATCTTCAGCCATTACCATTACATTATCAAAGAATTTATCGACTGGAGCCTTTAAGGTTGCAATGTCTTTTAACGCACCATCAAAGTCAGATGTCTTCAGACATGTCTCAACTTTTGAGCCAACAGAAGTTACAGCATCAAACAACCCTGATTCACTTTCACTTTCAAAGAGTGCTTTGTCAATAGAAGCAGCTGATGACATATTAGCTTTTTTGATAATATTAACAACTCTTTTAAAAGCAGCTGCAAGTGGTTCGAAATCAGGATTTTTCTTCATACCCTCAAGTGCTTTCACTCTATTCCATACATCCGGGATGTTATCAATCGAAGCTCCTGTTACTGAAGCTGTAACATCTTTTGAAAAGCCGGCTTCAACAAGAATTCTTTCAATACGTTTCTCAATAAATTCAGAGATTGTCCCAACAACTTTATCGACATCACCATCCACCTTGTCAGCATATAACTCAACACCCTTACTAATAAGTGACTTAAGTGAAAATTTCATTTTATTATCAAGCATAATCTGGATAATACCAATTGATTGCCGACGAAGCGCGTAAGGGTCAGATGCTCCGGTTGGTATAAGCCCAGCTGAAAAACACCCGCAAATTGAATCAATTTTATCTGCTATCGAAAGTATAGCGCCAGTACTGCTTTCCGGAAGCCTTCCTCCTGATGCAACAGGTCGATAGTGTTCTTCGATGGCTTTGTATGTCTCTTCAGATTCGCCAGAAATTTTCGCGTACACTCTGCCCATAACGCCCTGAAGCTTTGTAAATTCAACGACCACCTGACTAACAAGGTCTGATTTACAGAGTTCCGCAGCACGTATAACATCATTTTTAACACTATCTTTTTCCGCAACATCAGCTATATACGCAGAAAGTTTTGCAATACGGTCCGTTTTATCACGCATCGTACCAAGACTTGCCTGGAAAAGAACACCGTCCAGTTTGTTGATCCTGCTTTCAGCACTTTCTCTTAAGTCAGCCTTATAAAAGAACTGGGCATCCGCAAGCCTTGCCCGCAATACTTTCTCATGCCCTTTTGTGACAACATTCATATCTTTTGTTCTGGTATTATTTACAACCACGAAATTCGGCATAAGGTGGCCGTTTCCATCTACAACAGAAAAATATTTCTGATGTTCACGCATGGCGGTAATAAGAACTTCATCAGGAACTTCAAGAAACGTCTGATCAAATGTGCCGACAACAACCACAGGAAATTCTATAAGATTTGCTACAATCCCTATCAATTCATCATCCGGTAGAATTTCACCTCCGACTTTCTTAGCCGTCTTTTCAATCTCTTCCTTTACTAGTCTCTTCCGTTCTTCAATATCAACAATAACGCTTGCTTCATTCAATTGCTCTGCATATTTCAAAGGATCACTAATCACAATTTTTCCAGGTTGCATAAATCTGTGACCATAGGTGTAATTCGAAGATTCAACATCTCCGTACTGAAAAGAAATCACAGTCTCGTTTAAAATTGCAAGAATAGATTTTATTGGTCTTGCAAAAGAAACTGAAAGATCCGCCCATCTCATAGTTTTGGGAAACGGGGTTTTCTCAATCAGTTCCGGAAGTATTGAGGCCAGGATTATTTTTGATTTATCAGCTGATTCAACTTTCAGCCCACAAAGGTAACGCCCTTTTTTTGTTTCTTTTATGGTTACCTCTTCAACAGGTATACCTAATTTTTCAGCAAATTTTACCGCCGGTGTCAAAGGTTTTTTATTCTCATCAAACCCGACCTTTTCAGGTGGACCTGTAACTTCTGTGGTAAGAGCTTCCTGATATTCGTCAATGTCTTCAACAATTAGAGCCAGTCTTTTCGGAGTACCGCAAGTTGTTATTTTTCCATGCTTTATTCTTGAAGCTTTCAATTTTTCTGAAATCATTGACGCCATAGCTGCAAGGGCGGGTTCGATATATCCAGCCGGTATTTCTTCCGAACCAATTTCAAGCAGTAGATTGTTCATTTTATCCTCATTTTTTATTTTTTAATCACACGTACTGATATTTTGCCATGTAAATTCAGACGACAACGTTAGTTATCAGGTTTATGATCTCGTAAAAAGATATTATACGTCAAAAGTCTGGTTGAACACTAAAGCGAAGTAGATGGCACTTTTTACGACGCCATCAGAATTTATTCATCATAGGAAATCCAAGTGCTTCCCTTTGCTCAATATAGGCCTTTGAACACATTCTAGCAAGCGCCCTGATTCTTCCGATGTATCCTGTTCTTTCTGTAACACTTATAGCGCCTCTTGCATCCAAAAGATTGAAGAGATGAGAGCATTTTACACAACATTCATATGCAGGTAAAACGATCGATTCATCAATAACCCTTTTTGCTTCAGCTTCGTATTTCGTGAAAAGGTCAAGAAGCATATCAACATCAGCTTTTTCAAAATTATAAGTTGATTGCTCAACTTCCTGCTGATGAAAAATATCCCCGTATGTTATTTTATCATTCCATTTAAGATCAAACACATTATCAACTTCCTGTAAATACATGCTGATTCTTTCAAGACCATATGTTATTTCAACAGAAACAGGTTTAAGTTCAACACTACCCGCCATCTGAAAATAGGTAAACTGAGTGACTTCCATACCATCAAGCCAAACTTCCCAGCCAAGACCTGAAGCCCCAAGCGTTGGTGATTCCCAGTCGTCCTCAACAAACCTGATATCATGTTCAAGTGGATCTATTCCCAGAATTTTAAGACTTTCAAGATAAAGATCCTGAATATTAGAAGGAGATGGTTTCATTATTACCTGAAACTGGTAATAATGCTGAAGACGCATTGGGTTATCACCATATCTACCGTCTGTAGGACGTCTGCATGGTTGAACATAAGCAACATTCCAAGGCTCAGGGCCTAAAGATTTTAATAGCGTGGTAGGATGAAAGGTTCCGGCACCAACTTCAAGGTCAAGAGGTTGACTCAAAACACATCCCTTATCTGCCCAGAACTTCTGCAATGACAGTATAACTTCCTGAAAATTCATCTTTTTTCCTTTAATATTAAATTACACCTCATTATATAAGAGCAGGAATTCCATTTGTATGACCCTGTCATTTATATTCAAGTATTTCAAGCATGAAAAAATACATTATATCTCAAAATTAGTCAATGTAGATTCTTACAGTGAAGAAGTTGGGCAAATTTCATTAAATAAGGCCAAACTCATTCGTCATATTTCATCACCCGATCATATTTCGTCATATAATTTATCACTACGAGTAATTCATACATTTGTAGTAAAACATGCCTTAAAAAAACTAATCACTATTATTGATTTTTTCATTAAAAACAAATATTTATTTTATTCGATCGCAAAAAAACGCAACCTTTATAGCTACCTGCTTTTACTAGGTATATCCAGCCCATAAATAATATTCCAAATATGTTTTTCTGTTTATAAAGTTATGATCACGAATTAATTTAATTTCAAAGTTAGTCAATTAAAACCGTTAAAAAAACACAAAATTTATGTGCGGTATGGCATTTGCATAACACGTAGGTGAACGAGCTATTAACGATATTTCACAGGAGGATATTTCGTGTTTGAACTTTTAAATTCCGGCGGACCATTTATGTACGTAATTCTGGCTGTTTCTATTACTGCCTTAGCCCTGTTTTGTGAGCGCGTAGCGTTTCTCTATTTCAGACTTAATCTCAATGCAAATGCTGCATATAGGAAAATATCAACTCTTTTAGAACAAATGAATTATCGGGCTGCGATTGATGAATGTATCCAGATCGAAAACCAACCTTTAGGCAGAATTCTTAAATCCGGTCTGATCAAAGCTGACAAACGGGATAAAGAAATCGAAATGATCATGGAAGAAGGAATCATGCGTGAAACAACTGTAGTGAAGGCAAGAATTAATTACCTCACACTCTTCGCAAATATTTCCACCCTTCTTGGTCTTTTGGGAACAATTTTAGGTCTGATTGCTGCATTTAAAGGTGTTGGAAATGCAAATGCTGCAATGAAACAGGAAGTTCTTGCAAAAGGTATTTCAGTTGCAATGAACACAACAGCTTTCGGGCTGATTGTAGCGATTCCCTGCCTGGTAGGATTTTATATTCTGAACAACAGAGGCGACTTCATTATTTCTCAGTTCGAGGAAAAATCTCTCGCTCTTTACAACCTTCTAACATCCATGAAACGAGAAAAGGAGTAATCATTTGGCACTTGGAAGAAGAAATAAAGTTGAGGTTGATGATAATACTGAAATAGAAATGGTTCCGATTATGAATATGTTTCTTGTTCTCATTCCATTTTTACTTCTTTCGGCTTCTTTTTTTCACATAAAAGCAATCAATACATCTGTACCTGTATTATCTGCTCCTGCTGCAGGAGATACTGACAGTTCAAAACCAAAAAAGTCAGATATCAAGGTTACAGTCATTGTCGAATTAAAAGAAAAATCAATCAATATCTCCGCTATGTCAGATGAACTTCAATACAAAGACCTGAGCCGTCTTGGTTCACATATGAAATTCAAAAAAGAGAGTGGGTATCCAATGGATAGATTAGCGGAACATCTTAAATATGTAAAAAACATTTATCCCAAAAGTGACACTGTAATTCTTGTTCCGACCGAAACTGTTAAATATGGAACCATCATTCAAACAATGGACCATGTCCGGGCAGTTGACAGTACTGAGCTTTTTCCAAATGTGGTTTTATCAGCAAAAGTGGGATAGGAGAAAAAATTGTAATGGCTCTTGGTAAAAGACAAAAAAAATCCTTTATAGTTCCTAAACTACAGATAACATCTATGATGGACATGTTTACAATCATCCTGATTTTCTTATTATTTTCCTTTTCAAACAATCCTGAATCACTTGATATCGACCAGGAGATGTTTCTACCAGAATCAAGTTCAAAACTAGATTATAAAGACAGCATCAGACTTGTTTTAACAAAAACAAATCTCAAACTTGAAGGTGAAGTTATCAGTGAAGTCAAAGACGGTGTTCTTGAAAATTTAAATGTTCTTTACGATAAGCTGAAAGAGTTTCGTGATGTAGCTGATAAATTAAAAGCAACTGTTCCTGAAGAGGAAAGAAAAGAACATATCCTTTTTATGTGTGACAAAACACATTCATTCAAAACAATAAACTCAATTGTAAAAACAGCAGGTAGAGCCGGCTATCCGAACTTTCAGTTTGCCGTTGTGGAAAAGGAATAAGAAAATGACTGACACGAACAAAAAAAGATTTCTTCATTTTATCCTTGTGGCCTTTATGGCCTCTTTAATCCTGTGTTTCCAGCCTGCATTTGCAAAAGAGAAAAAGAAACCAGCAGCGAAATCGGAAGAATTATTAACAAGAATCGATTTCGGTAACTCATATATATCTGGCCAAACACTAAAATCAGGCGCCGTATATCTTCTACAGAGAAAAAAAAGTGAAATGAAAACAATGCTTAAATATAGAGAAAACTACCGTAAGGAAATTTTAGAATCACATGACATCCACAACCCGGTGCCTAAAAACAGTGAAACTAATTAAAAACAGGCTATGAGTATGAACTTATTTATGAAAAACATTGAAAATGAAATTGATGAAGAAACACCATCAACCGATTATGAGATGGGCGAATTAAACAGCTGTATTGCTCAGTTTTACGTTTTTAAGGGTGAAAAATACCTTGGCTGGGACTGTTTTGATAAAAAAAGAGTTACGATTGGTAAAAGCCCTGAGGCTGACCTTGTCTTATCAGACGAAACTATTTCAGGTATTCAGGCGTCATATACAATTACAGCTGACGGTATTTTGGTTTCAAATGAGAGTACCCATGGCACTCTAAGTGTTAACGATAAAAATATCTCAAACAGCATCGTCAACCCGCTCGATTTAGTAAAAATAGGCCAATATACGATAAAGGTAAAACTTAAAAAAATTAACGATGAAGCACAGACAACAGCACTATTAAAATCAAAATCGTTAGCTCAAAAAATAGAAAATGACGTTGTTCCTGACGATGCAGTTCATACAATCATACCAGTAAAATCAGAGCAGGTAGTACACAAACCAGAAAAAGAAATTTCTTTGGGAGTTGTGCCGGAAGATAAGAATGAACTGGAAAAAACATTCAAAGTTGCATCTGTTCCGAAAAAAAAGAAGAAGGCTGTTGAAAATGTTCTTTCTCTTGAAAAGACACTCAAAATAAAAACAAAAAAAACTGCAAAAGTTTCTGTCAAAGAAATTGTCAAAGAATCTATTGCAGAAGTTTTCGTCAATGAGGTTGAGGGAAAAGAACAAGTTGAAACACCTGAAGTTGTTTCAACGCCTGTAGTAAAGATAAATGAAGCAACTGAAAATACTTTCCCTAAATCCTTTTTTAATCAGATTGATGATTTAGAAGACAATGAAGAAGAGGACGATGATTTTCCTGCAAATTTTTCTCTAAAAGAAAAACTGACTGGCGGTGACAGAAATGTCGGAAGAACGATGACATCAAACAAACTATTTGAAATCATAAAACTTCGTGGCGACAATGTCGTTTCAGTTAAACATTTAAGCGGAAAAGAAAGCCATTGCATTATCAACCAAAAAAATTCTTTCTGTTCCGTAAAAAAGAATGAAAGTGATAGCGCTTGTCTTTTTTTTTCAGAGCCACTTCTCAATAAAATAAATCTAACCAAAAACAAAAAGCTTGAAACCAAAAAAACAAAATCTTTAAAAAGTTTTACAAAGAGACAAACCACCTATAAAGCCTACCTTCCTAACAAAGGTGAAACAACTGTTTCTGATGGCTTCTACGATTATGTTTTAAGAACTACATATGTTGCAGATAAGGTGGATGAAACTAAGCCGGTTGATGATATTCCACTCAATAAAAGAATATTGCAGTCTACGGCATTTAGAAATGCTTCAAAAGCAGTTATTTTCCATCTTGTTATATTGGTCGTTCTATCATTTACAATTGAAATTCCAGACATAGAAGAGTTCAAAAATCCTGAGACTCACTTTGTTGTTATAGATACTGAAAATATACACAAGCCGGTAAAACCAAAACCTAAGCCAAAACCAATTATCAGAAAAAAAGCAATAAAAGTTGCAAAGAAAAAAATCAAAAAACAAGGCACACAGGTCGCAGCCTTAAGAAAAAAACCGGGTAAAAAGGTTGGGAAGCCTAAAGCCGGTGGCGGACACAAAGGAAACCTGATTAATAGAAATATTAATCAGGTTGGTCTGTTGGGTGCATTAGGTTTTAAAACCGGTATTAAGGTTAAATCAAATGAAGCTCTGGCTGCTGTAACTAATATTGATGCAATTACTTCTACTCATAGCAGAGAAGCTAAAATAAAAATTGGCGGTATTGTCGGAAGTCTCGGAGACGGAAACATAGCAATCCCAACTGGAGGCGTATTCAACTCAAAAGGTTCAACAGATGTTCTTAGAAGTGCAGGAATTGGCGGTAAAGGGTCCATAGCCGCGCTTGAGTCAGGTAATACTGGCCAAAGAGCTGTTGCGGGGACAGTCTCTGCGCCTCTAACAAAAAAAGTCCGTTTTAAAGGCGGCGGTATCAGCCGTGAGGCTGTAGCAAAAGTCATCAATGCACACATTGATGAAATCAGTTATTGCTACGAAACATCTCTCATTGCTGATCCTTCATTGATGGGAAAAGTTGTTTTTGAATGGAAAATTCTTCCATCCGGAAAGGTCGGAGAAGTGAAAATTAAATCTTCGTCTTTAAGATCGAGTGATATTCATTCCTGTATTAAATCTGCAATACGTACCTGGAGGTTTCCAAAACCCAAAGGTGGCGCTGCAATTATTTCATATCCATTTGTATTTGATGTATCAGGTTTCTAAGGAGAAATCATATTTATGAGACTTATTGTTATTACATTATCCATCTTCTTTCTCTTTCTCATTACAGTAGACTGGGGCTATAGTGAAGAAACTGAACTAACAGAACCTGTTTATGCAATACAGGAAAAAGTTTTCTTCAAATATCACGAACTTGCATTTGTTACCGGATATATTTCAGATGAGGATTTTTATGAAGTCTTCCCAGTCGGTCTATCTTATACATATAATTTTGATGATAGAAACTCCTGGGAAGTATTTAGGGCCTATTATGATTTTACGGTAGAAAAAGATCTGTTAAAGGATCTTGTTAGTGATTATGGCGTGGCCCCTGAACAGGTTTACAAACCAAAAGCCCAGTTATTAACACATTTCATCTACAGGCCCATGTACGGTAAAGATGCTGTACTGAACAAAAGTATTTTAAACCACGAAACATTTTTTTTCGTTGGTGGTGGCATTGATATATACAGCAAAAGCGCCCCCTACGAATCCAGTAGTGATGAGCTTGCTTTATGTGGAAGTTTCGGTGCCGGTATTAAATACTTTATCAACGATTCAATTAATATAACCTTTGAGTTAAGAGATCTGCTGTCGTTTCGTGAAGATGAACTTGAGAACAGAATATGGTTTGGTATCAACTGTGGTTTCAGATTTAACATGGAAGCCCGTAAAACATACTCAGATGGTACTTTGAACACTTTATCACGATACCTGGAAGATAAGTAATTATGAATAAAGTCTGCCGGATAATAATATTTTCAGTAGCAGTAAACTTCTTTTTTATTCAGCTTGTTTTTGCCGATGCCGCAATAAAAAGTGATACTGCTGCAAAACCTGCCACTACTGAAATAAAAAACGAAACAGAAGAAGAACTTACAGTTGTTGACATGATTCCCTTTGAGAAAGGATATGAATATTTTTCAAATGAAAACTATGAGAAAGCGAGTATCTATTTCCACGAATATATCACTAAAAACTCAAGAGACGTTGAAGATTACGAATGGGCGGAATTTTTCCTTGGTGTAAGTCTTAATAAAAGCGGAATGTCCCATGCTTCCGTCGATACACTTTCATGGCTTGTAACAAGAAAACCGAATACTAAGATTGTCACATATATCCTTGAACTTTTTGAAGAAATTACGAGAACAAAACCTTTTGACGAGGAAAGTATAATCTATAGATCAATCTGTGATCAGGAATATGGTTTTGTCGATTCAAACTTAGCTAATTTTATCCATTATCATCAAGGTGTTTTTGACTGGAGAAACGGCTTTGACAAATGGGGAAAAAATCATTTTTCAAAAATAAAAAAAGAGTCTTATTATTTTTATAAATATAAATATCAGATCGCATTATATCACATTGTTAATGATGAAATAGATGAGGCAATAAAACTTCTATCAGAAATTGTTGAAGCACCCTATGACGGTAACCAGTTAAGAAACGGCGCGAGAAAAACCCTTGCAAGGCTGTTGTATGAAAAAAAAGAATTTAAAACAGCTGATTTTCTATACGAGCAGATCGATACAAATATTATATATCAATCCCAGAATTTAATGGAACGTTCATGGGCTCAATATCGCATGGGCAATCAGGAAAAAGCAATGGGCCTTCTCTATGCCTTTAATGCCCCTGCTTATCGAAATTACTTCTCACCGGAATATTTTCTTCTTAAATCTTTTATCTACAAAGATGTCTGTCACTACAGACGTGCATTAAATGTCATTGATGAATTCAGAGAACATTATAAATCATCACTGGTTAAAATTTATGAGAGGGAGGACTTAATTGAAAACTCAGAAATGCTACTCTCCCTTTTAGGTCAGAAAAAAATCAACAAAGTCTGGAAATTTCTCCAGTTATTAGAAGAAGAAAAAAAACAGATCAGTATATACAACAGCCCGAAGCTACAAGAATATCTTGAAAACATTTACCAACTCCAGATAGATGAAAGCATCGCAGAACTGAAACTTCTGATTGATGAGAAATATGAAGAGGTCGCCAATAACCTCTTAGAATATGAAGAAAAAACAGACCTTATGGCATACGAAATAAGTCTGGATATGTATAAGCGTGTTTACCAGTACCATTACGAGGAAGAGGAAAACGCTAAAGGTAAGGAAGCTGAAAGCAGTTTTATAAAACACTATTACGCTTTTTACCCGTTTCAAAATGAGTACTGGAATGACGAATTGGATAATTACAAAGTGGTTCTTGAGAATAAATGCTCCAGCATGGAAGAGTGGGATATATTTTTCAAATGATAAAAACCAGTATAGTTAAAAGTATAATTATATCATTATCCATTTTATTCTTTATGGTGCCAGTCGCACATTCAGATGAATCTGAACCTGCAAAGTACCAGTTCGAAAAAAAGGATAAAGTGGCTGAACAACAACGTTTTCTTGAAAAGCTTACAGAAGATAAGAAAAAAGTTGAGCTTGCCATTGAAAATACAAAAATTCTAATCGATAAATCAAGAAACATGCCCTATGTTCCTGAGCTTTATCTAAGACTTGCTGAGCTGTATATCGAAAAATCACGTTTTGTGTTTTTTATTCGAAAAAATAAAACAGGATCAAAGTCAAAATCATTAGACAGTCTTGAAACAAACACTCTAAAAAATCATGCTATAGAAACATATCAAAAAATTCTTAATGATTTTCCTGATTATCCTGAGTTGGATAAAATCAGATTTTTTATGGCCCATGAGTACCGGGAATTAAATCAGATACCGGAAATGATAAAACAGTACCGTAAAATCATCCGTAAACACCCAAACAGTAAATACGTACCTGAGTGCCTTCTGCTTTTAGGTGACCATTTCGTCAGTGAGCAGGATCTTGACATGGCTCTCAGACATTATAACAAAGTGCTGAACTACCCTGAAAGCTCTGCAATTATTATTGCCAGATACAAACTGGCATGGGGGCATGTCAACAAAGGTGATTATAAAAAGGCAATATCTCTTTTTGAGAAAGCAGTTAAGGCAAGCAATGAAAATCAGGAACTTGATGTTGATACCTACAAGCGTGTTGATATTAAACTTGAATCACTCGTTGATATGGCATTTTGCTATCCTGAAGCCTACAAAAAAAACACACCGACACAGGCAATTGCATATTTTAAAAATTATTCATGGTCAAGACAGACCTTCACACTTGTTCTCGAAAAACTGGCATACCGTTATTTGATTAAAAAGAAATACCAGCATGCAGTTGAACTCTATCGTAAACTGGCAATCCTTCAACATGATGTTGAAAAGCAAATCGAGTATTCAAAAAATATTTTTGAATGTGTCCGTGAAATTGGTAGTTTCAAAAATGCTGATCAGGATATGGTCTTTATCGTAAATGCACTAAAAAGACAAAAATACTCGAGTCATATTAAAGAGAGTGAAAAAAAATCAAATTTAAAAGAATTTGAATTATACGCCCGTGACATCATTACTCATCTTCATAAAAAAGCAAAAAAGAAAAATTCTCAGGAATTTTATAGTAAAGCATCAGACTCTTATAAGCTATACCTTGATTTTTTTAATGAAAGCCCTGTCTACAGCGATATGCTTATCAACTATTCAGAATCTTTATTTTCCGCCAAACAATACTTAAACGCCGGAAAACAATATGAGAAACTTCTAACACTTAAATCGATAGTTCCTGTTGATAGTAAAAAGGAAAAAACTAAAAAATCAAAACAATCATCTACCTCTAAAGAACAACTCAAATCTAGTGGTAAAAAGCGTAAAGAGTTCATGAATAGTGCTATTATTTCTTTTTATAATGCATTGAAAAACAAAACTGAATTAAACTATTACCAGATTGCTTACGCCAGAGACGGCTTAAAAAGTAACGGACATCTCTTTGTAAAAAACTACCCAAATTCACCCAAGATACCTGACATTCTGTTTAATATTTCATGGATACTTTTTGATGCCGGTAAATACAACGAAGCAATTAAAGCCTTTACTGACTTTGTAGAAAAATATCCGACAGGTAAACCTGCTGAATCGGCTATTCACCTTGCAATTGAAGCCTACCACTTAAGAGATGACTATGAAGGACTTGTCATCTTCGGTAGAAAGATGAATGCAAATAAAAGAATTGATAAAAAAGTAAAACGTGAAATAGCTAAAATTGTTAAAGCCTCCGAATCGAAACTTGTTAGCCTTTTAACTATAGATGCAATGAACGACTGGGAACTTGGAAGTCAGGAAATTAAATCTGTTGTTGAAAAAAACAAAACCACCGGACTCGGTGAACAGGCTCTTAATGCTCTGATCATTTCCAGTAAAGATAAAGGTAAATTAGATACAATTTTTTCAGCCGGCTATAAGCTTATTAAGTATTACCCAAAATCTGACTATGTGCCGGATGTTCTGGCTATCATGATTGACTCCGCTGCCAATGCATCTCAATTAAGAGTTGTAACAAAATACTTTGAGGAATTCGCAAACAGAAGACCAAAACATGAAAAAACAATCGTATTTCTTAAGCAGGCGGGACAGATCAGAAGAGCCTTAGGACAATTTAAGAAATCTGCAATTAACTATGAAAAATATCTAAAACAAACAAATAATAAAACACCGGGCAGAATCGATATTGTTTTCACTATTGCAGATAACTATGAAAAATCAGGGGATTTAAAAGCTGCAAAAAACATACTTCAATCTTGGCTTGGAAAAATGTCAGACATAGATTCTATCCGGGCACGATCTCTACTTGCAACTTATTATAGCCAGGAAAAGAATTTCAAAAAAGCAGTCTCATTCAGAAAGAAAGCTCAAAAGCAATACAACCGTAAACTTGGCAAGCAGTCCCCTGAAATGAATGCCATTTTCTCTAAAATGCAGTTTAACGCATTCCATGGTGCACATAAAAAATACATGACACTTAAACTTGGTAAAACAATTGATAATACTGTTGTTGCAACAAAGGCAAAAATGCTTGAAAACCTTGAAAATGGTTATCTTTCAGTCATAAAGAACCAATCTCCAATTCCTTTAATAGCCGCCTGTTATTATGCAAGTGAAATCAACACTGAATTTGCCCGTTTCCTCCGTGAATCACCACTTCCAGAACTTAGTGAAGCACAGAAAAAAGAGTACAAAAAAATTCTTTTCACAAAATCAATGGACTACATGAAAAAAGCTGAGCAATACATGGAAACCGGTGTAAAGTCAGCTCATAAATGGGAAATTTGTGACTCAGGCACAGTCGGTTATTATGATGAGGAATATAGTAATCCGGGTAGTTTTGGCGGTGAGAGTTCAACCGCAGAAATCGCAGAACAATTCTTAAAAGACGAGCCGCTTAAAAAGCTTCATTACGAACTTGTACAAGACCCTGAAAATGTCGAAAAGCTGATGGGTTTATCTGATGCATACTATGAACGTACCGATTACTACCTGTCCAAACTCATTGCTCAAAAAGTAGCTGATAATGAGCAAACTGAAGAAAACATGAGATTAAGAGCACTTGAAAACATTGCCCTCGCCAATCTCTATACCGGTAATGATCAGCTTGCAAAAGCAGCTTATGAAAAAATTTTAGAACTAAACTCTGACAGCATTTATGCAAAAATTAATCTGGCAGCCATATTTCAGCATTACAGACATATCGATAAAGCTACTGAAATTTTAAAGTCTGTACCGGTTACTGCAACGGCAGCAATAAAAAGTTCCGGTAGCAGAATTCATCCTGTAGCAAAGGACATGTATTATGCATTTATTAAAACAAAATAAGCTGCGTAATCTTTGCATTGTTTTTTGCATGATTCTTTTTACTGGTTGTAGTGAAGACGGTGGTAACAGTACCAATATTGATACGACGATTCCAGAAAACAGCTCATGGAGTATTAATACGATACTCGAACTTCCACAGACCCAAACTGTACCGGCACATATTACGTTTACTCATTCTGACAACCAGCTTTATATTGCCTATTACGATAATAATCCCCTATATGACATTAACCGTCATGATGAGAATCCATACAGCTACAGAGTCAGATATAAATCATTTAGCCTTTCTGATGTATCCCGTTTAAGTGATACCAACACAACCACTGAGACAGTAGCACTCATCATGGATGAAGGCAGTTCTTTTGGCCCGATGTCAATGGCATTAAGTGGTTCAACACCTATGCTGGCATATGGCGTAAGTGAAAGTACCATTTATATTGAAGGCTATGATTTTGGAAATCAGGGTGATGTCATCATTGCAGTTCGTGATGGGAACGACAACTGGAGAAAAGAAATTGGTGCTATCGGGTATAATGAAAGAAATTTACCATTCGCAAATGGCCTCGCTGCCCCCAGTCTTTCATTAAAAGGTGATGAAAATGGCAATGCCTTATTAAGCTTCCAGTTTTTTTACGAGGGTATTGACTCAGACAATTATGGCTACCCCGACCTGATGTTTATCAGTCAGTCGATCGATAATTTTGCAGACAATAATATAAATCAGTTTGATGCACTTGAAGAGTATGTTGAAGGCAGTGTTATGCAATTACCTACCGCTATACAGATAAGAGCAGGTGATTTCAGTGAAATGCTTATCAATCAAGATGGTAATCCTGTAATTTTTCATTACTTCAGTAATGTAAATGTCGGGCCGAACGGGAGTATCGGACTCCGAATGTCTATTAAGGTTGATGGTGAATGGCAATCCGAATGGATTGACGATGGTGTCGAGCACAGTGGGATTGAAGTTACTCAGATAAGTGCTGCTGTTAAATCAAATGGTTTACTTGCCATTGTATACACTGTGAAGGATTTTGTGGATTATGATTTTAGTCCCAATCCAGATAACACTGTAACTATTCCATATATTTTAAAATATGCCGAACAGGTTGAAGTTGTAACTGGTACAGATACTAATGGCGAAGACATCATTGAAACAGAGTGGAAATATGATGAACAAGATGAGACAAAACTTGGTGAGATAGTAAATTATGCTTCAATCAACGGACGCTATTGCAGCCTTGCTATGGACTCTGAGGACAACCCTGTCGTTGCTTTTTTTGACGAAATGAATTTTACCCGCACCCGTTTTTTCAGCAGGATCAAAATATCAAAAAGATCATCCGGTGGTGTTTGGAGCTCAGAAACAATTGTTCCTGAAACTGTTGGCCTTACTATTAAGACAAGCCCTTATGACATTACTCCCGGAACTCACAACGATTACTATATCGGTAAATATAATTATCTTTGGTTAGACAGAAATGATCATATTAACATTTGTTCATACTCAAGTGTTTCTAACAAACTGTATCATTTTCAACTGCGATAAATATTTGATTATGAATGTATAAATATATAACAGACAACCTTATTAATCTGCAGGACGTGGAGGAATTATGAAAAAAATAACAATTTTATCAATACTTTTACTCACGGTTTTTATTACCGTTCATGTAAAAAAAACCTTTTCCCTGATTGACCCCAACACCTATGCAGATGAATGTATAGAAACACACTGTGGTGCACCACCAACTGGTGGTATGGGCGGTGGTGGTGCCGGAGGCGCTTTTATTCTTGTCACTTATAATCTTGGGCCCTATATGTTTGAAACAGACGATTTAGATGACGATGGTGTCATGGATGCCGATGACAACTGCAGAGGAATCAGCAATGATCAGACTGATTCAGATGGTGACGGAATTGGCGATGCCTGTGACAATTGTATTTCTAATCCAAACCCTGATCAGTCAGTTAATATGGATGGTGATATCTATGGTGATGTCTGTGACCTTGATATTGATGGTGATAATGTAAACAATGACATTGATAATTGCCCCAGTATAGTTAATTCAAACCAGAGAAACAGTGACACAGATAGTATGGGTGACGCGTGTGACTCAGATGATGACAATGATGGTACCCCTGACATTACAGATGAATGCCCGTTAAGTGTTAATAATTCAAATTGTTTAAACTCTGATGGCGATGATTATCTGGACACTGAAGATTTCTGCCCGAATTGCAAAAATGACTTGAATACAGATGACGATGGCGATCTGGTAGGCGATGCCTGTGACAATTGTCCTCAAATAAGTAATCCAGATCAAACCGACACTGACAGAGATGGTCGAGGAGATGCTTGTGATGCATAAATCACTATTATTCATAGTATTGTTTTTCATACTGGCAATAGGATGCTCAGGCCCCGAGCTTGAACGTTCTCAGGAGAGAAGTAAAGTTACACTGACTGGTGATTTTTTAACTCAGAACCCGGATGTGGTTAATTTCCCAGTGCGAATAGTTATAGCAATTGATGATTCAGCAAGTATGATGGACTCTGACCCCGAAGATATAGTAACCGGTAATCCTAAAAGACTTGATGCTGCATGGCAATTTGTTCAAAGCTATGAGTCTTTTGAGAGTGTCTCATTTGATATTGTTCACTGGAACAATGGCGTTATCAGATCAACTGTTGGAGCCCATGGCGGCTTTTCAAGAGATCCCGATATGCTTTATGACGATATATATCCGTCTGTCAATTCAAACGGGACCAATTACACCGATACAATTTCAACAATCCAAAACCATTTTTTAGACGAAATTTCTGGTATGAGAAATGATGTAGCTCAATCTGCCAACGTTGCAAGGATGAGGTGTATTGTTCTCTTTTTCAGCGATGGCTTACCCAATCCCTGGAGCGAGCTGACATATGGTCCACTTTACCAGCAAATCAGAAATATGAAGGAAAGAATTGTTGATATTGAAGGGGCAGCATCTTTTAAATTCCATGCCATGTTGCTTTCGACAGAACTGCGAACGGAAGACCCTGCCCTATTTGCTCAGGCTCAGACTCTGATGACAAATATGGCCAGCAATGGCGGAGGCGTCTATCAGGATTTTGAAACACCAGATCAAATCAATTTTATCAATATTGTCGATTTAAGATTAACCGTTGAATATAAAGTCAAATTTATCATCGCTTTCAATAACAATGTTCGCCCGGGTACAGAGCTGATAATGATTGACAGTGATGGTGACGGACTTACTGATGACGAAGAGGACATAAACGGCAACGGGATTGTTGACATCGATGATATTACCGGTCTGCCTACTGAAACAAACCCAAGGATCAGAGACAGTGACGGCGATGGCTTAAGCGATTACTTTGAACGTAAGCTAAGCACCATCGATGAAACATTCAACCCGCTGGATCCAACTGATAGTACCTGCCCTACCGGTGCTGAGGAAATTGATCGGGATATGGACGGAATGACCGACTGTGAGGAAGCAAGCAAAGGTACTGTTTATACAAGTACCGATACAGACAGTGATGGAATCCCGGATGGTATTGAATTTTACATGGGGTCAGACCCACATTCAAACGAAGATTCTCAGGATACAGATTTTGATGGAGTAGATGACTGGGAAGAAGTTCAAAGACACACAAATGTCAATATAAATGACGAAAAAATCAGACAACGGTATAGCTACTATTACGATATTCAGGATCAGGGTCTGGTTCAGTTATATCAGGATTCAATATTTGAATCGAGACGGCGAAGAATCTCTTTTGATATTTCCAACATAGATATTGTAGGAACTCTTGCTGCAGACGGCAGAGAGGCAGGTGATAATCTTATCAGGTTTTTTATCGCAGAAGTTCCTCAGGATATGCCTAATTCAATACCGGTATTCCGAGTAGCTGACATTATTGTAAATTATTACGATACAGAAAGCAGAACAATCGAGGTGGATAGTTTTGAGGCATTATAATGAAAACAGCGAAATTTGATAATAACAATAATTATCGGGAGAATCATATGAAAAAGTATTTAGCACTACTAATATTAGCACTATGTTTAGTGGGATGTGGGAGTGATAATAAATCTGGCGGCTCGATATACACCAGTCTTGAAGTTAGTGACAGCGACAACATTTCCGCAAAAAGAATAACAGGTACAATTTCAGCAGATCAGGAAGTCGATCTGTATCGGGTGGACTTAACAAAAACAGGTAGAAACATTCAGATTAAATGTACTCAAAAAAATTCAAATGAAGATATATCCGGAGATCAGCAAAATTTAACGTTACTGATCCAGGTTTATGAAGAAGTAAATGGTGAACTTGTAATGGTATCCGGTGACCATGCAGTTGAAGGCAGTACTCTTCCCGCTGACTTAAAACTGAATTTATTTGTAAATGAAGCAAAAACTCTTTATGTCCACGTTCGTGACTTAATGGATAATAATTCATCAGAAAGACCATACTATATTTCTGCACATTATGAAGACCCACCAGACGGCAATGACAGTTTAAGTGGAACAGATACTGTTGAACTTTCAATCGACGGTTCGAGTCAGACTGATTCAATTGGTTTTGTAGGAGATACT
>JQIA01000424.1_pt1 | contig 21129 bp, 19 predicted proteins | sample 811431 | NCBI WGS metagenome assembly JQIA01 (sample SAMN02998118, study PRJNA258478) | marine sediment metagenome | biome: marine; feature: seafloor; material: sediment; isolation source: oil-polluted sediment collected from 3 locations (0.5 km, 0.7 km and 0.9 km)... | place: USA: Gulf of Mexico ...
ACGCTTTACAGACTCTATTATTTTATTTTTAAATATATAAATTTTATTTATCAACAGAATCCGTTATAATCAGCAAAATACAATGTATTAATAATAATTAAATGTAACTGGGTTTTAACTCTATCCAGCCTACTATATTTATATTTAAAAAAATAGTGATAGAATTTAAAATCGTTTGTCGATAAACCTACAAGCTCGGTCTGCAACTGGAAGACGAATGACTACACAAATTTCATCATCTTGTTCTATCCAAATTGTACCATTATGTTCATCAACTATTTTCTTTACAATAGCTAAACCTAATCCAGTTCCTTTAGCTTTGGTTGTCACATATGGTTCAAAAATCTTATCCATTAAATCGTCTGGAATGATTGGGCCTTGATTGGATAAACGAAGTTCTATACATTCAACCCCATATTTTTTTAAATAATCAGTAGTAACATTAATTTCATGATCAGTAGTTTGAGCTTCTAATGCATTTTTTATCAAATTATGCAAAACTTGACGTAGATGACCTTGATCAGCTTCAATATTTGGTAGGCTTCTATCTAAACCAATACTAATCGGAGTTGGTATATTACGATATAAATCATATACTTCTTCAATAAGTTTATTAAGGTCGGTTGGTTCTTTGTTAATAGATGGAACTTTAGCATAGTTAGAAAAATCATTTACCATATCTTTCATAGCAGCAACTTGCTGAATAATAGTATGAGTCATGCGATCTAATAGTTTTACTTCATCTGGAGGAAATTTATTTAAATATTTATATCGTAAACGTTCTGCTGATAATTGAATTGGAGTTAATGGATTTTTAATTTCATGAGCTAAACGTTGAGCTACTTCACTCCAAGCAGCATTACGTTGAGCTTGAATTAATGCAGTGATATCATCAAATACAATTACATAACCATGTCCAGCGGAAAGCTGTAATTGAGTACCTTGACACATCAAAGTTTTACGACCTCTAGCACCAAATAAAATGATTTCCTTTTTCCAATCCTGAGCATAATTAGCTAGATATGGATAAATAGCATTACATAAAGGGCGTAATATAGAGTAATCTTTCTGTAGTTGAATCAGTGTTTGTCCCAATAATTCATTCAATGGTAATTCCATAATCATTGCTGCTGCTGGATTTGCAGTTCTTAATTTCATTTTCATATCTACAGAAATTACTCCAGAAGATAAACGCTCCAATACTACTTCTAAATAATTACGTTGACTATCAGCTAATTGTTGACTATGCTTTACATCATCTCTGGCTTGAGCAATTTTATCAGTCATATCATTAAATGACTGCACTAAAATGCCTAGTTCGTCCATATATGTTATTGGTAATTTGGTGGAATAATTACCTTGAGATACTGCTATAGTCCCTTCTATTAAATGGTTTAAAGGTGATACTAAACGACTAGCAACGAAAAATGCTATCCAAACAGTGCCAAAAATACTTAATAATAATACCAAGGATAAAACTAAAGTAGAACTCATTTTTAGAGGTTGATATAAATAAGCTCTTTCCTTATAACTAGTATAAGCATTTTCAACATTTTCAGCTAATTTTCTGATGTGACTTGGAATAGGAAATATGGCTTGTAATAAACGCACTGGTTTAGTTTGTGCTAATTTAATCACTACTCTAATATGCAAACCACGATCGGCAATTTGTTCTAGGCCAATATAATTATCAGATTGTTTTAATTGAAATAATATACTATTATGAGGGCGATCAGGCAATAAATAGCTAGTATCGTTAGAATTGGATAAAATAATTCGTCCATTGGTCGCTAATAAAGTTAATTCAGAAGCTCCACTTTTTTCTCGTAATTCATTTAGTAATAAAACAATATCACCATTATTAAAACTAATTTCCTCAGTAATAGCCAAAGTTTGTTTTTTAGCTTCTCGCATACGACCATCAATTGTCGCTTTACTTAATTCAAAAGCATCAGTTAAAGCATGTTCTACATTGATATCAAACCAATTATCAAGACGTTGATGTAAAAATTCTAAGGAAAAATAATATACTATAATGACAGGAATGATTGATAGTACTACCAATAAACTAACTAAACGAATAGTTAATCTAGCTCCAATTCTTCTTTTATGTAATTGACGGATTAAATTACTTAGATTAAAAATTACTAAAATTAATAATATTACTAATGCAATAATATTAATCAGTAATAATGTTGAATAAAGATGGGCAAACCGTTCCGAATTTTGCAGTGCTGAAACGATCATCAATAGTGTTGCTAATAAAATTATAAACAAGCCTATTATAAGACCAATGTTTAATTTATTTTTTAAGGTTGCAAAGGACATGAATACCAACTACTACTTAAACGCCATTGAGAAGATAAATGAGCGATAGGGCGTAATGGGACAGGTAAAGATTCTATATCCAAATGAATTTGTAAATATACCCAATATTCATTTGAAGAATCAGTGAGTTCTTGTTGTGTTAACAAAGGTAAATCATTTACTTTACTTAAATAATCAATAGCGGTTTCTAAATAAACAAAGTTTTCTTGAACATCAGTAGTTAAATTTTTAAGACCATATTGCCGACTTAAAGCATAGTATTTTAATTCATACGGCTGTTTAATTGTAACAACTTTTTTATTCCATAGATACCAACGATTACGTTCAATAATTATAGTGAAAACTAATGGCAATGATACCCCATTTTCTAGAGCTTCAATAGCAACTTCAGTCAAATTAAAATTAAGTTCTGCATCCAATATGTAGATACCATCGATTAAGGATGTTTCAGCATAATCTATTGAGAATTCAGCAAAACTAGGGCTAGATAATAAGATTGTTAATAAAATAATCCCTAGTTTATTCTGCAAATTTAACATGGTTGTTCCGGAAGCTAGACATATTCAGTAGGATGTTTAGACAGGCAAGCATAATAAAATCCATCAAACTCACCTGGTAAAATCTGTCGCCCATATATTTGTGCTTGACCACAATCTGTTGTTAATTCTACTGAATAAGCATCTGGTTGTTTTGCTAAAAAATGTTTAATTTGTAAATGATTTTCTTCTGCAAAAACTGAACAAGTTACATATAACAGTTTTCCACCAACCATTAATAAAGGCCATAGTTTTTCTAGCAATAAAGCTTGTTGAGCAACTAAATTAACGATATCTGTTGGTCTCCGTAAATGTTTAATATCTGGATGCCGACGAATAACGCCACTAGCAGAACATGGTACATCTAATAAAATACGATCAAATAACTTACCATCCCACCAACTATCTGGTTGACAAGCATCAGCCTGTTTTATTTTAGTAGTTAAATTTAACCTTTGTAGAGTGTCTTGTAATAAACTAACTCGATTTTGCTGGTTATCTAATGCTAATAAAAGTTCCATTTTATAACATTCCAACAAATGAGCTGTTTTACCACCAGGAGCAGCACATGCATCTAATACTCTTGCATCTGTTGGTACATCAAGAAATTCAACAGCTAATTGAGCAGCTCCATCTTGTACAGATACACAAGCATCTTTACCAGCGAAGTCGGGTAACTTCCTTATGTCTATAGGCTGAGTTAAAGTAATTCCATAGTTAGTATAAGGAGTTATATTTGCAGAAATATCAAGTTCTTTCAAATTATCAAGATATTTTTCCCGTGTAACTAGCTTAGTATTTAGCCTTAAAGTCATAGGAGGGTGAGTATTGTTGGCAATTGCTATAGCCTGCCATTGCTCAGGCCAATCTGTCTGTAAACGTTTTAAAATCCAACTAGGATGCGAAAATTTTGCTTCTGTTTTATTATCTACTACTTCCAAAATTTTATCGCTCTTACGTTGAAAATTACGCAATACTGCATTTACTAACCCAGTAGTTTTAGGTTTGTGTAAAATTCTAGTTACTTCTACAGTAGCTGCTATTGCTGCATAAGGAGGAGTGCGTAAATATATTAATTGGTATAAACCGATTAATAATAATACATGGATATCTTTGTCTTTTATTTTTTTATGCAATAGTTGTTGTAATACAGCTTCTAGTCGTACTAACCAACGTAATACTCCATAACATAATTCTTGAGCTAAAGCACGCTCACGAGCATCTTTTAAATTTACTAATTGTGTGGATAAACAGTCGGTTAAAGAGCGTCGTTGCCATATTACTTGACTTAGTATTTTGGTAGCTATGCTGCGAGCATCATATTTTGGCATTATGTTAAATTATATTTTTTAAATTTGTTTAAAAATAACTTTTTCTAATATTATTAGCTAGAAAAAGCTTGGTTTATTAAGCAGAACTTGGGATAAATAAAGCTTTCAAGTTCTGCCTAGATTATCATTTATTGGTAATCATGTTTTGTAGATGATCATTTGTAACAATTGAATTTAATTGTTTTGCAGTAAATGCAACTGATTTTTTAGGTACATCTTTATTATACAGTTCAGTTGTTATAATAATACCCGCTTGACTTAGATGAGACCAAATATGTTGCCATACGTTTCTCAAAACAGCAGCTTTATATAAATAGTTTTCAGTTTTGAAAAATACTGCATAATTTGCCACCAAAGTATTGATTGCTTTACCTGTAGTTTCTTCAAGTAAAATATAAGGCTTAGCGTCTTTCACAATATTTTTTTCTACAGAAAATATCGCTTCAATAATAATCTGTTCTATCATTCTTGGATCATATTTCGGATCTAATAAAAGATTAAATTGTAACCAATATTGATTGTCAGGATAGCTGAAATTATAAATATCAGAGGTTGAAACTACATTATTAGGAATACTAATAATATATTCATTACCTGTTTGTATTTTTGTAGTTCGCCAATTTATATCAACTACTTTACCATCTTCAAAATCACCTATTTTTACCCAATCACCTACCCGAAATGACCTTTCAACACTAAGAGCAATGCCCGAAAAAATATTTCCTAACGAAGTTTGTTGAGCTAATCCAAAAATAAAAGCAAGTAAACCACCGCTTGCAAATAAACTAGTTGTTGGTTGTTCAAACACAAAAGCAATGATTCCAAATAATGCTAGACAATAAATTATAAACGAAACTAAAAATTTTATCAGTGCAGGAACTGAATGGCCAGCTCTTTCTACTAATGGCATCCATAAAAATCGTTTGACTGCTATATTTAGCAAAAATGCTGGTATAAGCCACCATAACATATCAAATATTATTATAACGATTGATTTTATAGTTTCCATATTTATTTTGACAGAACTAAGGATAATTTCTGTTGCTATAATTAATAAAACAGCAAAAATAGCTTGGAAAAACCATAATAGTTTTAAATATTTGATCTTGGTGTAACTTAATACAATCAATAATAATGTTACTATAAACGTAAATATAAAAAATTCTGTAGTAAACTCTGAAGGAATTAAAGCATGGTAAGCATAAGTATTGCTTTTAATAACAACATTAGCATTGAAGGTTGAATATTCAATAGCATTTTCCCCTAAATAATCAGGATTACCTAAAGGCTTTTTTTCTGTCACATTCTGAAATAAATTAATTTCTGTAGTTTTCCAACCAGTCAAAGAAATTAATTTTTGCTCTTCCTTACCTGAAGAACTATTTGTAAATAAATTCTGTTCTTGACCTGTTCCTAACACATCATTTACATAAATTATTTTATTTTTATCTAATTGACTGTGATAAAAACTAATTCCTAAATCATGCCGATCAACAAATATATCACTTGAATGGTAAATTTCCTTAAAAGGAATCCCATGTACTCTATATAAAAGATAGGTTTGTCCACCAATTGTTTTTTCAAGAACAGGTCCTTTTAATACAACAGGCTTTACTGCATTAATAAATTTGATATTTTGAGGTTTAATAATATTGCCATTATGTTCCTTCTGAAATCTAAACCATAAGTAAAAATCTGGAATATAAGTAGATTTATATAAATCAATATCACTAATCCCATTAAATTGCACACCAGTATAAACAACAGTCTTATATTGTTGCTCTTTCTCATTGGAGCTGATTAACTGTAATGGTGCAGAAATAAGATGGCCTTTTTTATAAGTACCCATCGATATTGGTTTGGAAATATTACCATTTTTATCAAAATAATTAGGTCCGGTAGTTCCTTTAACAGATTTTTCTGGTTTGTTAAAGTTGGCAATAGTATCCCTTAAATTATTTCTAAAAGAACCTAATTCTTGCTCTTTGGTTTGTCTGATTGCTTCAACAATAACACGAGCAGCATCCACCGCATAAAATGCTGCACTAGGTAAATTTTTCTGATATTTTTCTTTATAGATTGAATTGAACTTTATAGCATATTTATTAGCTACATCAAGTAGAAAGGAAGTTATATAAATGCCTTCTGTGTAATAACCAGATAGTTTTTTTTCTTTTGAATAATTCTTAAAACTTTCATGGAAATTTGCATAAGAATCTGGGGCAATTAGTATATTTTTAATACCAGCATCTTTAATCGATTTAACAAGTTTTACCCCTTCACTACGTTGAGTGGCTAAAAAAATAACACCTGCATCATTAGAATTAGCTTGCAAAAAACTGACAAGTTTTTCTATTTCTTGTTTTGACTCATTTTCGGGTAATGTCCATTGATATTTTAATTCACCCTTTTTTAAACTCTTTCTAAATACATCTGCAAGTTCATTACCATAAGATGTGTCAATACGAATAATACTAATAGGTTCATTTGGTTGTAGTAAAAATTCCTTAGCATAATTAGCTAATAAACGACCTTGCAATTTGTTATCAAAAAACGTTCTAAAATACCATTCATTGTCCTGAGTTACTTGCATAACAGATGAAGTTGGGGTTATCGCTGGAATTTGATGTTTTTTATAAATTTTCCCAGCTGCTATGGAACAATCACTACGTCGATGACCAATAACAGCAACAGCGGAACTTTGGGCAATTTTTAATGCTACCTCTTTAGCTATACTAGAAGTATTCTTATCATCAAAGTAATCAATAACAATCTTTTTTTGATCTATATTCCGATTTTTATTAATATAATTGATATATATTTCAATTGCTTGAAGCATAGAAATACCTTGCTTTTTATCCTCACCAGTTAAAGGACCAACAAATGCAATATGAATCGCATCATTGTTGTTAAAATACTCTATTTTTGTTACAACAAAAAATGATAAAACAATAACAATTAATGTAAAAATGGTATAAATAATTTTTTTGATTTTCATTTAGATTATTTGGTCATATAAAGCATTTAATTTAAATACAGTTTAATTTTATAAATATATAATTAATATATGTTTTTAATTATAGAACATATATTTTATATAAAAATTATTAAAATTTGTGAAATGAATCCAATAATGATATTCTCTTAATATATAAGAGTTTGAAATTATATTATCAAATATAGTTTTATATGTCATTATAGATTTGAATTTAAACCCCATAAATCAACTATCAATACTTAAACAAGTTATTAATATACAATGGTTATATTTAAAGTTCTTTTATTACTATCTATTTCATCAATAGTTTATGCTAATAGTTGGTTTCAGAACTCTGACCAACAAGGAAAAGTTGCATTTGACCAAAAAGATTATGCAGAAGCAGTCAAATTATTTGATGATCCATATAAACGTGGAGTGGCATTATATCAAGATGGTCAATATGTTGCTGCTGCTGAAGCTTTTGCTAGTGTTAATCGTCCTGAAATAAGTTTGGATGCTCAATATAATTTAGGCAATTCTTATTTTCAACAACAAGAATATGAAAAAGCAATTCAAGCTTATGAGCAAGTATTAGCAACTCAACCAGACTACGATGATGCCAAAGATAATTTAAAATTAGCTAAACAACAACTACAGCAGTCTCAAGATTCTAAATCAGATAATTCTGAATCTAATAATCAAGAACAATCTCAATCGGATGAAAATTCAGAACAATCTCAATCGGATGAAAATTCAGAACAATCTCAATCGGATGAAAATTCAGAACAGTCTCAATCGGATGAAAATTCGGAACAGTCTCAATCAGAACAGAATTCTGAACAACAAGATTCCAAGTCTGCACAGGATAAACAAGCAGATTCTCAGCAAAATACTCAGCCCCAAGATAAATCATCAGAATATAAACCGGAAAATTCAATATCGACTGAAAATAGTGATAACGAATCTGAACAAGCTGAGGCTGCTGCCGCAAGTTCTGCAATGGTGCAAGAAAGTGACATGATGGCTGATGCGTTATTAGAACGTATAAAAGAAAGTCCTCAACAATTATTACGTGGCCAATTTTATATTGATGCTCGCAATTCTAAGCAATCACCGCCAGATAAACCTTGGTAATGTTTGATATTAATTGGACTCCAATTTGGTTAACTTTACAATTAGCAACAGTAACAACTATTATTTTATTAATTGTAAGTACTCCATTAGCATGGTGGTTAGCCAATACCAAATGTTGGTGCAAAAGTATTATTGAAGCATTAGTTTCATTACCTTTAGTAATACCACCAACTGTATTGGGATTTTATTTATTGGTAATATTAGGCTCGCAAGGGGTAGTTGGCGAATTATGGCAGTCATTAACTGGCGGACATCTTGCCTTTACTTTTACTGGTTTAGTTATAGGTTCGGTGATTTTTTCTTTACCATTTGCAGTCCATCCATTACAAAACGCCTTTAATGCCATGGGAACTAGGCCATTAGAAGTAGCAGCAACTTTAAGAGCAGGGCCTTTAGATCGCTTTTTTACAGTAATTATACCATTAGCACGTCCTGGTTTTCTGACAGCAGCAACTCTAACTTTTTCTCATACAGTAGGAGAGTTTGGGGTAGTATTAATGATAGGTGGCAGTATTCCAGGTAAAACTCAGGTATTGTCTATTGCCATTTATGAACATGTTGAAATGGCAGATTTTCAATCTGCCCATATTTTATCTGGATTTATGTTATTATTTTCATTTATAATTTTGGTATTGCTATATAGCATTAATAAACGTTTGTACCAAATATAATGACATTACTCCTCTCGAATTGCTTCTGCTGGTTCAATAGCTGTGGTTTTCCAAGCTGCCAATAAAGAACTAAGAGTAGCTATAATTATAGTTATTACAAAAATTAATGCAAAGTAAGTATATGGCAAGGTACATATTTTACCTCCTATATTATTAATAAACATTAAATTTATAGTGTAAGAAATTGCAATATAACCACTACTTGCAACTATATTGCTTAGGATAACTATAATTATTGCTTGATAGATAGGAAATCGAAAAACTTGTAAACAAGATAATCCCATTAACCTAAGCACCCCAACATCACGTTTTTTTCTTTCTACTGAAGCATATAAACTAGCAATTAAAGCAGCCATACCACCAGCTATACCAACAATTGCAATAAGCCAAAAAATTCTAGTTAATCCTTGATCTAATACTTTAAGTTTTTCTATTTCTTGAATTTGAGCTATGACATCAATATCTTGAGCTACAAAATAACTATATAATTCTGGAATATTATCAATGCTTTTAGCATATAAACGAAAACCATGGTAATTAGTTTTAGCAGATAAAAAAGTTTTTTGTGTCTGGTCAAAAATAATCTGATTTGTTTGTCCAGTACGTAAAATACCCATTAACTCAACAGGAACAATTATATTTTCATTAAAACTTGCTCCTTGGTTATTAAGTGGGAATGTAATTGTTCCTCCAAGGATTTTACTGGTTAATTCAATGGTTGGAGATTTATTATTGGGTAATAGTGCTTGTCCTTGACGAGCAAAATTAGTATTGATATCAAACTTACCCCAAGGTAATGGTGGCAAACCTAAGATATTAGTTTGTATTTTTGATAAAGACAAACCTATCACTTTAGCATTATCTGTAATTGTAATACCGTTTACAATCGGTAAAACTATGGCAGATTTACCACGAAGCTTGTTTTTGACGATATTTAAACTATTTACTGTAATTGGATTACTTTTGGCTAATAGCTTATAAATTACATAATTATCAGGTGGATAAAAGCTGAATTTTTTTTCAAATTCATTTGCATAAATTTGAATAATTTCAGTTAGTCCAGTGCTAACTGTTAAATCAATTTCATCTATTGAAGTTAATTTTTGTGGTAACAAAAGCCATAATCCATCATAACTTAATGGCGGTAATACTTTCCCACCAGGCCAATTACGGTTATAAACAGCTCGTCCTTCTTTGTAAGTTTCAACATCATTGACTAATTCAAATGGAGCATAGATACGTACTAAAGAATCTGCTCTGGGATTCAATATTGCTACTACCTGTAATTTCACTTGTACTGATTCTTTATTTTTATCTCTAGTACGAGTTATTTCAACATTAATTATATCCCCTTTTTTTACTCCTAATTCTTCAGCCGCCGTATAACTTAATACACATTCGTCTTGATTAGGAATAACACCATCATTAGTTAAAATTAATGGATCATTATAATCTGTAGGTACTAAATCAACTAATAGCCGATTTTTTGGGGTTGTTACTCTGATGATTGAAGAACCACGCAAAATGGTTGGAATTATAAACTCAATATCATCTCGTTGTTTAAGTTGTGTAAACCATTGTGAAGTAAGACTTAAAGTCCTGGCTGGACGGATTTCTCTATTAACTGGGTCTTCCATTAAGCGTTCATGCATGGTTTGAATCGTACCGTATTTTAATCCTAATAGGACTAATAACGGAGTCAATATAGATGCTATTGCTAACACCATACATAAAGATAAAATCCATTCATGCCATAAATCTAAGATGGCAAGCCGAGTTATGATAGGTAATTTCACTGTTTTAACAAGTACGATTGAGTTAGTGTATCGGATACATCTGCAACTTCAAAACTATAAGTTACATCTGCAAAAGGAGCAACTAAATTGTGATTATGAGTAACCATAACAATAATCGTGCCGTTTTCCTTAGCTATATTGTGAAACTCTTGAATAATGCTTAAGGCTCTAGTTTCATCAACTGCAGCTGTTGGTTCATCAGCAAGTATAATTTGAGGTTGATGGATTATAGCTCGTAAAATTGCCACTCTTTGGCGTTGACCACCAGATAAATATTGAGGCTTTTTATTCAGTATCGTGCTTATATCAAGTCGTTCAGCTAATTCTTTAAGATTAGAATCATGAAAACCATTAATTTCTGATACTAACTGCAAATTTTGTAATACAGTTAAAAATGGTAATAAACCACCAGTTTGTAATACATAACCAAAATGTAACCGACGTAGCATTGCTAAAGTTTCTTCTTTTTGCTGATCCCATAATTGTTTAATATCAATTATTTCTGAGTCATAATAAATGAATTGTTCACAAGAATTAGGTTTAGAAACTAAAGCTAACAGGTCTAATAAGGTACTTTTACCACAGCCACTTTCACCGACAACAGCGACAAACTGACCTTTATACAATTTCAATTGTTCAGTATAAAGCTCAAAAGTTGCTCCACCTTGTTCACGGTGTTTTAATACATTTTTCAATTCTAAAACTAAAGTAGCCATTGTGATAGTGTAGCAAATAATTAGGTTTAATGTTACAATATATTATATTAACTGCTTGGAAACAGATATGACATCCCAAACTATACTAGTTGTTGATGATAGCCGAGTTTCTAGGATGCTAGTACGGGCTATCATTGATCATGCTGATAAAAAATTGCAAATTATAGAAGCAAATACTGGAGAAGAAGCTTTAACAAAAATTAAAGATATTGTTGTAACTATTGCAATTTTAGATCTAAATATGCCCGGTATGGATGGATTAATGTTAGCAAAAGAATTATTACAACATTTTCCTGATATTAAAATAGGTTTACTGACTGCTAATATCCAAGATATGATTCGACAAAAAGCCAAAGATTTAGGAATTAGTTTTATTCCAAAACCAATTACCGAAGAAAAAATCTTGAGTTTTATTTATGGATGATAACATTCAACTGTCAGAATTACAGCATGATGCTATCGTTGAATTATTGAATATCGGAATGGGTAGTGCAGCTAGTTCTTTAAGCGAAATAGTTAATGAAGAAATAAAATTATCAGTACCTAGTCTTGAATTATTATATGAACAACAAGTAGTTGAATATTTTGACGCTTTATCCAAAGAAATAGTTGCAATTAAACAGTCTTTTAAAGGGGCTTTTCATGGTGATGCTTTACTAACATTTGCTCAAAGTAAAGGAATGAAGTTAGTTAGTATTTTGATGAAACATCAAGTATCCATTAAAGAATTAATCGAATTAGAGGCTGATGCCATAAAAGAAATTGGTAATATTATTCTTAACTCGTGTCTTGCTACTTGTAGTAATGTGTTAGTTAAAGAATTAATTACTGAAATACCAGTTTTTATGAAAGGTACAGCCAAAGATATATTCAATAACAATAAATTAACTAATATAGTATTATTTTTACACGTAAAATTTAGTTTGCAGCATGAAGATATAGATGGTTATGTAGCTTTTATTTTAGAAACTTCTGCAATTGAACAATTAAAAGTTAATATTGATAGATATCTATCTGAAAATACTTAAAATGAACTTCCATTAATGAAATTACTAGCAATTGATACTTCCACCGAAGCATGTTCCTGTGCTTTATACATAGATGGCGAAACTCAATCTCGCAGCCAACTTACCCAGCAACAACATACCAAATTAATTCTACCAATGGCAGATGAATTACTGGCTGAAGCTGATATCAAACCAAATCAATTAGATGGTATTGCAGTTGGCAAAGGTCCTGGTAGTTTTACTGGATTACGTATTGCCTGTGGAGTTGCTCAAGGTATAGCATTTGCCGTTGATATACCTATTGCTCCAATATCTTCTTTAGCCACTTTAGCTCAAGCTGCCTATATCGAAACTAATGAACAACAAGTATTAGCAATTATTGATGCTCGCATGGAAGAAGTTTACTATGGATACTACGGTTTAAATACACAAAATATTATGCAGTGCCAGATAAAAGATCAGGTTGCTAAACCAGAAGATATTGATTTACCAACAATTGGGAAATGGTATGGGACTGGTAGTGGTTGGATTTATGCTGAAATATTAAAAAATAAACTAGGAACATTATTACAAAATTATAAAATAGATAAATATCCTCAAGCTGATGCAATGATTCCATTAGCATTAGATTTATTTAAACAAGGAAAAGTTGTTGCTGCTGAAAATATTAGTCCGGTATATTTACGTGGCATGAAATAGCTAAAAAATTTTATAAATATTAAAATGATTACAACTGCTACAAGCTGTTGGCCAGCTCCAGCCAAATTAAATTTATTTCTTCATATTACTTCTCGTCGTAAAGATGGTTATCATAATTTACAAACCATTTTTCAGTTTCTTGATTATAGTGATACTTTAAAATTTAAGCTTAGATTAGATGGTCAATTATTTTGTAAATCTACATTAACAGATTTAGACCCAGAACAAGATTTGACTTTGAAAGCAGCACGTTTACTTAAACAATATAGTAATACAGCATTAGGTGCAGATATAGAAGTAGAAAAAAAAATTCCAGTAGGTGGTGGATTAGGAGGAGGTAGTTCTGACGCTGCAACTGCTTTATTAGCCTTAAATCAGTTATGGAAACTAAATTTATCACTTGATATTTTAGCTCAATTAGGTTTAAAATTAGGAGCAGATATACCAGTTTTTATATATGGTAAGGCAGCATGGGCTGAAGGAATAGGTGAAATTTTAACACCTGTAGATTTAGTTGAGCCTTGGTATTTAGTAATTCATCCAGGTTGTAATATATCAACTGCTGAAATTTTTAATGCTAAAAACTTGACAAGAGATTCTTTTCCTATTATAATTCGGGATTTCATGGCTGGTAAAAGTATTAATGTATTTGAAGCAGTAGTGCGTGAACATTATCCACAAGTGAATGAAGCTATTGAATGGTTAAATCAATATAGTCCAGCTAGATTAACTGGGACTGGAGCTTGTTTGTTTGCTAAATTCGATGATTATGTTCAAGCCAATTTAATATTTAAGCAATTACCAAAAAAATGGCAGGGTTTTATTGCCCAAGGGAAAAATATTTCCCCAGCCACTTTACAAAAAGTAAAAACAACTTTATAATTTCCAATCTTCTCTATAATTGGGGTATAGCCAAGCGGCAAGGCACTGGGTTTTGATCCCATGATCCCAGGTTCGAATCCTGGTACCCCAGCCAATTCTAAATTCATCAACTTAACTCGCGGGAGTCCTTGCTGTGTCTGCTAACCGCATGATGGTCTTTACTGGCAATGCCAATCCTACTTTAGCCAACTCAGTAGCTAAACATCTGAATTTACCTTTGGGAAAAGCTGTAGTTAACCGTTTTAGTGATGGTGAGACTATGGTAGAACTACATGAAAACGTTCGAGGCAAAGATGTTTTTATTATTCAACCAACTTGTGCCCCTACCAATGACAATCTGATGGAATTATTGGTTTTTGTTGATGCAGTCCGACGTGCTTCAGCTAGCCGAGTCACAACTGTAATTCCCTATTTTGGTTATTCACGTCAAGATCGTCGTACCCGTTCTGCTAGAGTCCCTATTAGTGCTAAAGTAGTAGCTAATATGCTTGCTAGTGTTGGTACAGATCGAGTATTAACAGTTGATTTGCATGCCGAACAAATTCAAGGTTTTTTCGATTTTCCAGTTGACAATGTTTATGCCTCACCAATTTTAGTCAGTGATATTTGGCGGCTTGAATATCCTAACTTAATGGTCGTATCGCCAGATGTTGGAGGTGTAGTTAGAGCCAGAGCTTTAGCTAAACAATTAGATGATGCTGATCTAGCAATTATTGATAAACGTCGCCCACGTCCAAATGAATCTATAGTAATGAATATTATTGGCGAAGTGGAAAATCGTACTTGTGTAATTATTGATGATATGGTTGATACAGCTGGAACTTTATGTGAAGCTGCTAGTGCATTAAAAAAACATGGAGCTGCTAAAGTAGTTGCTTATTGCACTCATCCAGTGTTATCTGGTAAAGCAGTGAGTAATATTGAAAATTCACTGTTAGACGAACTAGTTGTTACAAATACTATCCCGCTTATAGCAAATGCTGTAGCATGTCATAATATTCGCCAACTCAGTATTGCAGCAATGTTAGCTGAAATTATGCGTCGTATTAGTGAAGAAGAATCAGTTAGTTCTTTATTTATGGATTAGTTTCTGGTCGCGGAAACTAATATTTTAAACTTAAAAATTAAGATTATAAAAAAATGGAAAATTTTGAAATTAATGCACAAAAACGTACTGATATGGGTAAAGGAGCGAGCCGCCGCCTACGTCATACAGGTAAGACTCCAGCAATTATTTATGGTGGAGGCAAAAAACCAATACCTTTAACAGTATCTCATAATGAACTGTTAAAACATTTAGATCATGAAGCTTTTTATTCCCATATTTTAACCATTAATATCGATAATCAGCCAGAAAAAGTTGTATTAAAAGATTTACAACGCCACCCTTATCGACCAATTATTTTACATATGGATTTACAAAGAGTGAGTGAAACTGAAAAAGTCCATATGAAAGTTCCTTTGCATTTTATGAATGAAGAAATATGCATTGGTGTTAAACAAAGTGGTGGACTTATTGCTCGACAAAAAACTGATATTGATATTAATTGTCTACCTAAAGATTTACCAGAATTTATAGAAGTTGATCTTTCTGCAATAGAACTCAATCAGATTATACATATATCTGATTTAATCTTACCAGAAGGAGTTGAATTAGCTGCTTCAACTAATGCAGGTGATAAACACGATTTACCAGTTGTTTCTGTACATTTAGCTCGTGGTGATAAAGCTGAAGATGAAGAAGCTGAAGAAAAAACTGAAGAGCAAGAATAGAATTATCTGATTAAATAGTGCTATAAAAATATACTAATCTTTACCAATTTTATAATAGTATCAAATAACATTTTGTTGCTTTAAAATAACTTATATTATTCTTAACTTAAGAGTAATATAAGTTATTTCACATCAGATAATTTGGTAATTGTTAATTCTAAATATTTCATATCTTAAATTAGTTATATTCTATTATTTTTAGTAATAAAAAATTAAGTATGAATATCTTCTTGATGGTTGTATAAAAAATATTGAAATGATATATTTTATAATTAATATTCAACTTATAATAATAAACTTGTTAACTATTATAAACAATTTTATTTTCTTCAAAATCCTATCCAAAGTATATCATATACAAATTACCTAACCTTGCATTTTGATTTTGTTTGATTATAATGGTTATGACACTATCACTTACACAGCTATGCTGACTGTCGTTTCCAGTTTTAGACTTTTATTAACTAATCAAAGTCTGTCATTTAAAATACCAACAACTTAACTGTATTTAAGTATTTAATATTACTTAAATAGGTAAACATTCCATTACAAAAGAGGATATTTATGTCTGAAAAGTTACTTTTTACTTCTGAATCTGTTTCCGAAGGTCATCCTGATAAAGTTGCTGATCAAATTTCTGATGCTATCTTAGACGCTTTATTAACCCAAGATATTAAATCACGAGTAGCTTGTGAAACCATGATTAAAACTGGCATGGTTATAGTAGCTGGTGAAATTACTACCAATGCTAATATTGATGTGGAACATGTTGTACGGGAAACAGTAAAAGAAATTGGTTATAACAGTTCAGATATGGGTTTTGATTGGGAATCATGTGCAGTTTTATCAGCACTTGGCAAACAGTCGACTGACATTGCTATGGGTGTAGATGAAACTGAAGTTCATGAACAAGGTGCTGGTGATCAAGGTTTAATGTTTGGTTATGCGACTAATGAAACTGATGTGTTGATGCCAGCTCCAATAACTTATTCCCACCGTTTAGTGAAACGCCAAGCAGAAGTACGTAAAAATGGTACTTTGCCTTGGCTACGTCCAGATGCTAAAAGCCAAGTAACATTTAATTATGAAGGTAATAAACCAGTTGGAATTGATGCAGTAGTTTTATCAACTCAACATAATCCGGAAGTTGATAATAAAACCATTCGTGAAGCTGTGATGGAAGAAATTATTAAACCAGTCTTACCAGCAGAATGGCTTAGTAATGACACTTTAATTCACATTAATCCAACAGGTCGGTTTGTAATCGGTGGTCCAGTAGGAGATTGTGGTTTAACTGGTCGGAAAATAATCGTGGATACTTATGGTGGTATGGCAAGACATGGTGGCGGAGCTTTTTCTGGTAAAGACCCTTCAAAAGTAGATCGTTCAGCTGCTTATGCAACTCGTTATGTAGCCAAAAATATTGTAGCTGCTGGTTTAGCAGAACGATGTGAAATTCAGGTATCTTATGCAATTGGAGTAGCAGAACCTACTTCAATTAGAGTTGAAACTTTTGGTACTGGTAAAATTTCTGAAAAACGTCTAACTCAGCTGATAAGAGAACATTTTGATTTACGACCTCGTGGTTTAGTAGCAATGTTAGATTTATTACGACCTATTTATGCAGATACAGCTAGCTATGGTCATTTTGGTCGTGAAGAAGCACAGTTTACATGGGAAAATACTGATAAAGCTGCTCTACTTAAAGAAGCAGCTGGTATTTAAACTATATACTGTATAATATTATATATTTCTGATATAATTCAATAGAAATCCAGATTTATATTATAATTGTAGGGGGTATTTAAATTCCCTGCAAACTATTATATAAGTTTGATAATTTAGCATTCCAACAGGAGTAAAAATGAGTACCCAACCGCCAGTCGTTAACTTAACCCCAGATTATAAAGTTGCTGATATGAAATTAGCTGAATGGGGTCATAAAGAAATTGCGATTGCAGAAACAGAAATGCCAGGTTTAATACAGTTACGAAAAGAATATGGAGAAAAAAAACCATTAACAGGAACTCGTATTGCCGGTTGTTTACATATGACAATACAAACAGCAGTCTTAATTGAAACCTTGGTGGCCTTGGGGGCAGAAGTACGTTGGTCTTCATGCAATATTTTCTCCACTCAAAATCATGCTGCTGCTGCTATTGCTGATCAAAATATTCCAGTATTTGCTTGGAAAGAAGAGTCAGAAGAAGAATTTTGGTGGTGTATAGAACAAACTATTTTTGGTCCTAATGGTTGGCGACCTAACATGATCTTAGATGATGGTGGAGATTTAACTCAGATTATGCACGATAAATATTCTGATTTACTCAAAGATGTAAAAGGTATTTCTGAAGAAACTACTACTGGTGTACATCGTCTATATGAAATGATGAAAGATGGTTCTTTAAAAGTTCCTGCTATCAATGTTAATGATTCAGTCACTAAATCAAAATTTGATAATTTATATGGTTGCCGTGAATCTTTGATGGATGGGATTAAACGTGCCACAGATGTAATGATTGCTGGTAAGAGCTGTGTAGTTTTAGGCTATGGTGACGTTGGTAAAGGTTGTGCTCAAGCATTTCGTGGTTTAGGAGCAACTGTATATGTAACAGAAATAGATCCAATCTGTGCATTACAAGCTGCTATGGAAGGTTACCGAGTGGTAACCATGGAACAAGCCGCTCCACTGGGTGATATTTTTGTAACTACTACTGGTAATGTTGGTGTGGTAACTCATGAGCATATGAAACAAATGAAAGATCAAGTTATAGTATGTAACATTGGTCATTTTGATTCAGAAATTGAAGTTGCTGAAATTCGTCAATATAAATGGGAAAATATCAAACCACAAGTTGATCATATCATTTTCCCAGATGGTAAGAGATTGATTTTGTTGGCAGAAGGTCGTTTAGTTAATCTAGGTTGTGCTACTGGTCATCCAAGCTTTGTAATGTCTAATTCCTTTGCTAATCAAGTATTAGCCCAAATTGAATTATGGCAAAATCATGAGCAATATGATAAAGAAGTATATGTATTACCTAAACATTTAGACGAAAAGGTTGCAAGAATGCATTTACAACGTTTAGGAGCTAATCTAACTGAATTAACATCAGCCCAAGCCGATTATTTAAGTATATCTGTAGAAGGTCCTTATAAACCAGAACGTTATAGATATTAATAATTCTAATTGCTATCACTGTGTATCTTCTCAGTATTAATAAATTTAGCAACAGAATAAAATGAGTGTAGGTATCTTACTAATTACCCATGATGATATAGGCTCTGCCCTGCTAGAGAGTTTAGAAAAAATGTTGGGTACTACTTTGCCATTGCCCGTTAAAGTATTGCCTATTCGTCATGAAAATGAATTCTTTGAATTTTGTTATCATGCAAAGAATATCTGTAACACTCTAAATAAAGAACATGGTGTATTAGTGCTTACCGACTTATTTGCCGCTACACCTTGTAATATTGCTAGTAAGTTAATTCCTGATTGTAGAGTACGAGTGGTAGCTGGAGTAAATTTTCCTATGTTAGTTAGAATTATGAATTATTCAACAGCCGATTTAGATACGATGGTGAGTATAGCTATATCTGGTGGATGCCAAGGAATATTGGATGTTAATTCAGTGATAGAAGAATAAAATTATATGTAATCATGTTAAAACAAACTCTTACCATTGTTAATAAATTAGGTTTACATGCACGAGCAGCAACTAAATTAGTTAGATTATCTTCACAGTTTGATAGCTCAATCCAATTAAAACGTAAACAACGAGAAGTTAATGGCAAAAGCATTATGGGAGTTATGTTATTAGCAGCTGCTAAAGGTTGTGAAATAGAATTATCAGTTGATGGGGTTGATGAAAAAATAGCTATGTCACAAATAAGCAATCTTATTAAAGACGGTTTTGGAGAAGAAGAGTGAGTTTAACTTTACATGGCATTGGAGTATCAAAAGGCATTGCTATTGGTAAAGTGCATGTTATCCGTCGTGATGTTTTAGAAATCAACCGTGAATCTGTAACCGAAATTGATGCAGAAATCACACGTTTTCAAAATGCCATTGATTTGGCTCATCAACAATTGGAACGTATAAAAAAGCAAGTTCCTATAAATTCAAATGTAGACGTAGAAGCATTTATTGATTCCCACATTTTAATGCTTGAGGATAGTCTTTTAGCTAAAGCTCCAATTGACTTAATTTATGAGCATAATTGTAACGCTGAATGGGCTTTGCAAATGCAAAGCGATGAAATTATTCAGATTTTTGACAATATGGATGATCCATATTTAAGCTCCCGTAAAAATGATATTGAACAGGTAGTTATTCGTGTTCAAAGAATTCTACATGGCCATACAGACATATCACTTGAAACTTCTTTAACTTGTTTAGAAAATAATATTATTTTAGCTGATGATTTAAGTCCAGCTGATACTGTATTGATGCAACATCAAGGTATTTTAGCATTTGCTACTGAATTTGGTGGTACTACTTCCCACACAGCTATTCTAGCTCGTAGTTTAGGTATTCCTGCAATAGTAGGTTTACGAAAAGCTTGTCCTTATATAAAATCTGATGATACCTTGATTATTGATGGTGAACAGGGAGTAATATTTGTATCACCAGATGAACATTGTTTACGTCATTACCAAGCCAAGCAAAATGAACAAAGACATTTTCGTGCTGTTTTAAGCAAGATAAAATCTTCTCCAACTGTGACTCAAGATGGAGTTCCAATTACTTTACATGCCAATATTGAGTTTCCAGAAGATATGGACGCAGTAAAACGAGTTGGTGGTAAAGGAGTTGGTTTATACCGTACTGAATTTTTATTTATGAATCGGCATACTCCACCAGAAGAAGATGAACATTTTGACGCATATCTAAAAGTTATAAATGCCGTGCAAGGTGGTCCAGTGACAATTCGTACCCTTGATCTTGGAGCAGATAAACAAATATTAGGTAATCATGCAACAACCTGTAATTCTGCTCTTGGTTTACGAGCTATTAGGTTATGTTTAAATAATTCCAAGCTATTTAAACCACAGTTACGAGCAATTATCCGAGCTTCTGCACTTGGCCAAGTACGTATGATGATTCCTATGGTTACTGGATTTCAGGAATTAGCTCAAGTATTTAAGATAATAAAAGAAATAAGACAAGAATTACAAAAAAAATCATTAGATTTTAATCCTAAAATGCCATTTGGAGTTATGTTAGAAGTTCCTGCTATGGCAATTTGTACTGATTTAATAGCTCCTCAAGTTGA